>Ga0209345_10000281_pt1 | contig 67172 bp, 49 predicted proteins | sample Cruoilmetagenom7_FD_187294 | JGI IMG/M metagenome (GOLD analysis project Ga0209345, IMG submission 187294) | Oil polluted marine microbial communities from Coal Oil Point, Santa Barbara, California, USA - Sample 7 (SPAdes) (version 2) | ecosystem: Environmental > Aquatic > Marine > Oil seeps ... | reverse complement strand
GATAATATCCTTCAAGATCAGACCAAAGAAGTCCACCAGATATATCAAGCGGAATAACTTTTCCTTTAACTAAAGTGCCAGAGCCTAAATCGGTAATACTTTCTTGAATTTCTTGATTCATCATTTGGCGAATTTGTGAAACAGAAAGAGCTGTATCCCAAACTCGAACTTCATCAATATAACCGTCGAAATAATTTTTTGGTGTAGACGGGTTGTCGCCATCATAGATTGCTCCTATCAAAAATTTTTCGGAATCATAACTAGGAGCACTATCTGGAGTATCACTTATAACCATAATACCGTCAATAAATAGTTTAGCTGTTGTACCATCGTAAGTTGCAGCGATATGATACCATCTATTATTAGTAACTGGGTATGGGGAAGTAATGTTTAGTTTTTCCAATCCAGAATTATTGTACCAAGTCAGATTAGGGTAAGTGCTTCCAGAGCTTTCAACAAGCGCTAAACAATAACCTCTTCTATTACTTGAAGTACTACTTGCTTTATTTTTAGAAACAATTGTTCCAATTGATGTATTGTTTTCTTGAAGTATCCATGCTTCTAAAGAGAAGCTTGTATTAAACTCGTAGGCCACTAAATCACCATAATCTATATGGTCATTTATACCATCGAAGTCAACACTATTCCCTATATAAGTTGGGTCATTAATTTCAAATACGAATAAATTTTGACCAGCATCACTAACAGCATAAAGTATTTGGTTGTTATAATCAATAGCAATCCCTTCAAGTTTATCAATGGGAGCTCCTCCATATTTAGTTAGAGGAAAAGTCTGTATAATAGATCCGTCAGTATTACATTTATATATAGTTGAAGTTTGATCACTAGCTAACCAAAGTTCACTAGTTTCTTTTACATAACAAGAACCAGAATAGTCACCACCATGGGCTAAAGGGTCAGGATATTCATTAATAACATTAAAACTCCCATCGGCTTTAATTAGAGCACCAGGGTTTTTTTCATTTAAAAAGTATATTTCATTGTTTGCATCATCGTAAGTAACACCCTCAATACGGCTATTGTCGCCAGTAGCACTTAGGTCAGTATTAGTATAGTTCATTACATGCGATGTAAAAGAGGCACCATTATCAACAACATAGTCATATTCAATTAATTCTCTGCTACCTTCCACAGCAATAAGGATTTTATTGGTAGTGTACATAGACACGCCTTCAAGGTCACTACCAGCATAGTTTAAGGTTTGTAGTGTAGTACCAGTTGTAGATATTTTATAAACAAATCCAGTATTATCACTAACGGTAAATAATTCGTTAGTAGCAGCATTAAAAGCTAAACCAGAAGGTTCAGGAACAGTTAAAGGATACGTGTTTAATAAATTTAGAGATATTAAAGTAGCATCTCCATAACCAGATAGGTTAAAGATATAAGGGTTTTCGTCAGGATCATTACTTACAATACTTAAAGAGGCAGATCTATTACCAGAAGCAGTAGGTGTAAAGGTGACTGTAAATGTTGTAGAATTGGATCTATTAATAGTAACAGGCAATGAAATACCAGAGACAACAAATTCACTTGCATGAGTTCCTGATACATTTATACTACTTATATTAAGCTGATTGTTACTTGGATTTCCTCCTGAGTGTGTGTTCTCAATTGTAAAAGTAAAGAGACCTGGAGTGTTTAAAGCAACATTACCAAAGTTTCCACTTTCTGGAATATTTATGTCTTGATTTTGTGAGAAAGACAAATTATTAATAGCTATTAAACAAAGAATAGCTACAATAATTCTAAAATTTGGGGCTAATTTTATCATTACTTAATTTCTTAATTTGGGGCAATATAGTAATCATTCATTGAAATATCGACAAAACGTAAAAAATACCGATGAAACGCAATAATAAAATTTTATTGACTCAAAGTGATTTATTAAAGAATATTAACCAAATTTAAATTGTATTAGTTTGTATAATAATGTTTTAGGTGGCTTGAACAAAGGTAACTCCTTCTTTATTTAATGTGAAAATAACTCTATAATTTCAACTTCTTGTTTTGAATTTAGGTTTCCAGTGTTTATCAACAAGTATAAATTTTGGTTTAGATGTTAAAGCTAAAAATATAGATGTAGAGTTTAGTGTGTTATCACAAAAAATGGAATATTTATCGACATCTTATTGAACAGGTTTTATTTAACTTTATATTGAATGCTATTGACGCTTGCAAGAATCAAGATAATTCACAAATAAAGATAGTAGTCGAAAAAACACTAAGTCGTTATGTAGTCATTAATTTTTTTGATAACGGCATTGGAATACCACAAGAAATAATCGAGAGTATTTTACACCATTTTACACTAGTAAAGCAACTGGAAGTGAGCTTGGTTTATGTTTGCGCAAACTTATGCTGCTACATAAAGGGCAAATTTTAGTTAACAGTAAAGAAGGAGAAGGGTCGGTTTTTAGTTTGGTTTTTTAATAAGTTTGGAAGTAGCCTAAAATAATTTTGCAATTCCAATACCCAAATTAAAACTATTATATGCGTCAAAGAGAATATCATAATCAATAGCAAACAAAACTTCTAATTTCTTATTTGGAATTTCAATCCCATATTCAGCACCAATTCGGGCAACCCCAAAATTTTCACTTTTTTCGAATTCCATGCCGACACCAAGTTCAATTCCGAACCCTTCTATTATTTTGTAGGTTCCAACTATAATCGAAGCAATAGGAGTGCTACGCTCAATAATTTCCTCGTCTTTGTTTTTCTCAATTACAAAATCTTCTATAATAATATCATTATGTAAACCTATAGCCCATTTTTCATTAAATGAATAGTTGTAATTTATAGCCCATGAAGGAACAGAAACTAATGTTTTTTCATTGTTTTCTATACCTTCAGTTATTATAGTGTGACTTATTAAAAAAGAAATGGAATGGTGGTTTATTTCTTCATGTTCGTTTACTTTGTGCTCTTGACTATAACTTAAAAAAGTCATAAAAAAGAATATAGTATTCAATATATTTTTGATGAATTTCATAATTACACAATGATTTAATTATTTATAAGCAATATATTGAATGCTTACAAAAACAGCAAATTTTCTTTTTTATTGTATCTTTGAAAACACCCAAATAAATGACTATAAACAATGTTTGATAATTTCTGGTTTCACGTAGAATATGGCATCAATCACGTATTGGATTTAAATGCCTACGATCACGTTTTATTTTTAATAGTTCTTACAGTTCCATATTTATTTAATAACTGGAAACGTGTTTTACTTCTTGTTTCTCTTTTTACACTTGGACACACTTTGTCATTAGTTTTAGCTGCTTATGGAGTAGTAAGTGTTAATGGTCTATTAGTAGAATTTTTAATTCCTGTTACCATTTTAATAGTTGCATTATTTAATGTGTTAACAGCTGGAAAAGGCGCTCAAAAAGAAAAGGTTGGCGTGTTGTTTTTCTCAACTTTGTTTTTTGGTCTAGTCCATGGATTGGGCTTTGCAAGAGAATTTAGAATGTTGGTTGGACAGTCTGATAACAAATTAGTAACACTTTTAGAGTTTGCTTTAGGAATTGAAATTGCACAGTTAATTATTGTTTTTATCGTCTTGTTCCTAGGTTATATTATGCAAACGGTATTTAGATTTTCTAAACGTGATTGGATTATGATTATTTCGGCTATAGTTGTAGGATTGGTTATTCCTATGATTTTGAATAGCGATTTAATTGCTTAAGGTATAACTTCTTATTACCTAAAGTTTTCATAAAACTTTAATTCTCTGGTTGTAATTAAAATACGAACAGCCTATATTCGTTGTATATTATTAAATGCTTCAACTTGTAAAATATATATGAAGGAACACAAACAACTTAAATACGATAAAGCTTATTTAAGAATTGCTAAAGAATGGGGAAGACTGTCTTATTGTGAGCGTAAACAAGTTGGCGCAATTATTGTTAAAGATAGAATGATAATCTCTGATGGATTTAATGGCACACCAACTGGATTCGAGAATTTTTGTGAAGATGATGAAGGTTACACCAAATGGTATGTATTACATGCAGAAGCTAATGCTATTTTAAAAGTAGCGTCGTCAACCCAGACTTGTAAAGGAGCTACATTATATATTACATTATCGCCTTGTAAAGAATGTAGTAAATTAATTCATCAAGCAGGTATTATTAGAGTTGTTTATAAAGAAGCTTATAAAGATGATTCTGGATTGCAATTTTTAAAAAAGGCAGGAATCGATTTGGTACTAATTGAAGATTTAAAAGCATAATGAAACTGAAGAAAAAATTTATTCCACTAATTATTGGTGTTGCAATTGCAGCAGGTATTTACATTGGTGGGAAATTAAATTTTTCTGATTCTTCGGATAGATTGTTTACTTCAAACTCTAAAAAAGATAAACTTAACAGACTAATAGATTATATAGATTACGAATACATAGACGATGTTAATACAGATAGCATTGTAGATGTAACTGTTAATGGTATTTTAAATAATTTAGATCCACATTCTGTATACATTCCAAAAGAAGATATGGAACGTATGTCGGATAATTTAAAAGGTGATTTTGTAGGAATTGGTATTAATTTTTACACTTATAAAGACACCATTACAGTTATTAGAACTATTGAAGGTGGTCCAAGTGAAAAAGCTGGAATTATTGGAGGAGATAGAATTATTATGGCAAATGGCGATTCTATCTTAGGAAAAGATTTTAGTAATAAAGATATTATTAAAAAGTTAAAAGGACCAATTAATACACTTGTAGATTTAAAAGTCTACAGAAGAGGTGAAACAGAGCTTCTAGACTTCACTGTTAAAAGAAATCACATTCCAATTAAATCTGTTGATGCTGCATATAAGCTTACAGATAAATTGGGTTATATAAAAATAAATAGGTTTGCTGAATCGACCTATAAAGAATTTAAGAAGGAACTTACTAAATTACAAAAATCAGGTATTAAGGAAGTCGTTATCGATTTAAGAAATAATCCTGGAGGCTTCTTAGGTATTGCAGAACAGATTGTTGACGAGTTTCTTGAAGACGATAAACTTATTTTATTTACTAAAAATAAAAGAGGCGATATTGAGAAAAGTTACGCTACTAAAAAAGGCTCGTTTGAAAAAGGTGAAGTTTATGTTTTAATTGATGAAAACTCTGCTTCAGCTAGCGAAATTGTAGCAGGAGCTTTACAAGATAATGATAAAGGAGTTATAGTAGGTCGTCGTTCTTATGGAAAAGGTTTGGTGCAACGTGATATGGAATTAGGAGATGGAAGTATCGTTAGATTAACAGTTTCTAGATATTATACACCAACAGGACGTTCTATTCAAAGATCTTATAAAAATGGGAATAGAGATTATTACGATGAGTATTTTGATCGATTAGAAAGCGGCGAATTATTAGATCCAGAGAAAATAGAAGTGGCAGATTCGCTAAAATTTAAAACTCCAAAAGGCAAAGTTGTTTATGGAGGAGGAGGCATAATTCCTGATGTGTTTGTGCCTATAGATATGAGTATGCAAAACGAAACACTTACGTTTTTAGAGAGAAGAGGATTTATTAGCAATTTTGTTTTCGAAATGCTTGAAAAAGATCGTCATGCCTATGATGATATTTCAAGAAATGAGTTTATTAACGACTTTCAGTTTAATAACGATATGGTTTTATATTTTCAGAATTATTTAAATGAAAGAACGAAAGCCAACATTACTTTTGTAGCCTATAACCAAGAAGTAAAACTGTATATAAAAGCTACATTAGCAGGCCAACTTTATGGAAATGGTGCTTTTGAAGAAGTCATCAATCAAAAAGATATTATGATTGAAGAAGTAATTCAATTAAGCAACGAGCATTTCAATTAGTTATCTTATCATGTATTTTACTGTGTTTGATGAATATTAAAAATTTATATTGTATTTTAATAGTTACACTATTGTTAAATTCTTGTGATAAGAATGAGGATAATGCATTTCAAAATAATTTATTTTCTCAAGATTTTCAAAAACTTAAGGTAAAAGAAGGTTTTGAAATAATCAGTATAGATTCTATTGATAATTTTGCCGAATTAAGGAAGGAAATGGGTGAATTGACTTGTGAAGGTAAAATTTCAGGTTTGAAATTCGATTATGAAGGTAGAGATTATCATCTAACAGGTATTTCAAGATGTCCAAAATCAGGAGAAACAGGTTGTTATTTCAGAAAAAATGTTTTCAATATTAGGAATGATTCTTTGGTATTTGGATTAGGAGATAAACAATACTCTAAACCAATTGAATATCTCAAATCTGAATTGGAAACGATTGTTGCAACTCCATATAAATATAAGTCTAACGAAGACAAGTTGAAAACTGCTCTAATTCATTTATATATTAAGAAAGAACAGCCAATTACAACAACCAAAAAGGTTTTAAAAGAAATAGTAGAACAGTTTGCTAAATTAAATACAGTAGATAATCCTGAATACTTTGAATATATTATACTGTTTGAAAGTTTTGATATCTCAAGTATTCCACCACCTCCACCACCAAAAAAGAATGAAGTTTAATTTTTAACTAATAATTAATCAGTAATCTTATCATGTATTTTAGAGTGTTTACCATCATTCCAAAGTGTTAGAATATCTGTTGCAACCTGAGCACCACTACCACTTGCAATAGCAAATTGACTTCGCCAACCAGCTAAAGTTCCAGCAACATAAAGGTCATCTTCAATTTTGTGATCTGTGTTTTTTAACCAGATTCTATGTTTATCTTTTATGGCTCTTGGATGAGGTTCTACATGCTTTTCTAACCCTTTTAAGGTTAATAAATTAGTGTAACCAACAGCAATAACAACCAATCTAGACCTGTATTCAGCCTTATTGGTTTTAACTAGAAAACCATTTTTAGTTTTAATAATACTACATGCTTTTTCATGTTCTATCTGTTGAACATGAGGATATAAATTAGTTAGTTGTTGTTTTCCTTCTTCTAAAATTGAAGCTCCAGTTGTTCCAGGCTTTAAGCCTAAAACATTATTAAATAAGGCATTTTGTAAATGAGATGTTTTTTGATGCGTTATAATACCAATTTTTTTGTCTAAAGCAAATTCTTTGTTCTTTGCCGAACCTAAAACTAATGCACAAGACATACCAGAAGCACCAGCACCAATTATTAAAACATCAAACACTATCTATTTTGTTTTACGTGTTTTTCAATTTTTTTTGAGAGCCTTAAAATTTGTAACAAAATTAAAGCACACATGGACGCTAGAATGGTAATAAAAGCCGTTAGGCTATTGTCTTCAAAAGGTGCATTAAAATCAACTTTTGTAAAGTTGTAAATTATTAAGGCAATGGCAATTATTGATAATAAAATTTTAAAAATTTTCATCTTTTAAAAGTATAAAGGTTATGACTTAAAGGTTCTGCAAATTTCGATAATTTGAAATGATTATTCCTTGTTTTAACGGTTAAATTTTTCTTTAATCATGTATATTTGCCAGATGTTTCAATTAGGAAAAACCATCGTTTCAGAAGATATTATCGAGAAAGACTTTCTCTGTAATCTGTCTGCTTGTAAAGGGGCATGTTGTATTGATGGCGATGCTGGAGCTCCTTTAGAGGAAGAGGAAACAAAGATTCTTAAAGATATCTACCCGAAAGTAAAGCCTTTTTTAAGAAAAGAAGGCATCAAAGCAATTGAAGAGCAAGGTGTTTTTATTATAACCGAATTTGGGGATTTTGAAACCCCTTTAATCAACGATGCAGATTGTGCTTATGTTATTTTCGATAAAAAAGGAATCGCTCTTTGTGCTATTGAAGAAGCTTATAATCAAGGAGAAGTACAATGGAAAAAGCCTGTCTCTTGTCATTTATATCCAATAAGGGTAAAGGATTATAGCGAGTTTTCTGCTGTTAATTATGATAAGTGGGAGATTTGCGACGATGCTTGTGTGTTAGGAAAAGAGCTTCAAGTGCCAATTTATAAATTTGTAAAAGAAGCACTAATTAGAAAGTTTGGTGAAGATTGGTATGCCGAATTAGAGAAAGTAGCTGAAGGTTTTAAGAAATAAGATATTTCTTTAAGCTGTTTTTAATATTGAAGATTTTATTGGAATATTTACAATCACTTTTGTACCTGAAGGGTTCCCGTTTTCAAATAAATCTACTATTTCAATTTTGTAATCGTTTATAAATCCTTTAGAGAAATTTTCTAATCGCGCTTTTGTAATATCTATTCCAACGGATTTTCTTTTTAGTTTTTTCTGAGCTTTAATTTTTTCTGAAACAGCTCTTCCAACTCCATCATCTGTAATGGTTATCGTTATGAATTCTGTATTTTCTTGTGTTACAACTAATTCTATGTTCTTTTCACCTGTTTTAGAAGATAAACCATGCCAAAGGGCATTTTCTAGAAAAGGCTGTAATATTAATGATGGCACTTTTATTACTGAAGGATTTACTTGGTTGTATATTGTTTTAATATAATTAATCTCATTAGAAAACCTCATATTTTCAATATTCATATACAAATCCATCGTATCTAATTCGTCTTGTAAAGAAATTTCTTTTTCGGTGGAAGCAATAAGAATTTTTCTAATAAGCTTTGAAAATTTATTGAGGTAATAAACAGCATTTTCTTTTTCGTTATTAATAATGTAAAGCTTTATAGAGTTTAAAGAATTAAAAATAAAATGAGGATTCATCTGATTTCTTAACATTTCCTGTTCAAGGGTGACAATCTTTTTTTCATTTTTTAACCTTCGTTGTCTTTGTAGAACAACAAAAAATCCAACTACTAAAATACCTCCAAGTAAACTTAATAAGAGGATTTTTCTGTTTTGTATTAATTTTAATTTTACAATTTCGTTTTCGCTTGCTAGCTCTTTAATTTGATTGTTTTTTTGTTCGCTTTCATATTTTATTATCAAATCGTTAACATACTGAAAGTTTTTTTCGTTTGATATGGATTTGTCTAAATCAACATATTTTCGATAATATAAAAGGCCAGTTCTATAATCACCTAATTCTTCATTTAATTGAGAAAGGTAATTATATGCTTCAGATTCTTCTGACTTTAAATTGTATTCTTTTGCAATTTTTAATCCTTCATTCAAACTCCTCTCAGAAGCATTATATTTCTTTATTTTTAGATTAACGAAACCTAAATTAGTATAAGTAAGAGCTAAATAGTATTTGTCGTTTAAAATCTTTGCAATATCTAAAGCATAGCCAATAATTTCAAGCGCATCTTTATAATTGCCTTTAGAAATATTTATTTTTCCAATACTATTATAGCATATAACACGACCAAGATTAGAATCTATTTCATTATTGTATTCTAAAGAAGTTTCATAATTAACTAAAGCTTCGTCCAAAAGTCCTTTTGCTTCTTGCGAATAACCTATGTTATGATAATTTATTGCTAGTCCTAATTTGTTGTCTAGCTCTTTTTCTATTTTCAGCGATTTTGTAAATAACCCTAAAGCTAAATCGTATTGCTTTAGCGCCAAATAAATATTTCCCATACTGTTTTGAGAAATAGCGATACTATGGTTTAGTTCATCTGTAGTTGGTTTTACACTCTCAGCTAAATCTAAAGCCTCTTTATGGTAATCTAATGCAGTTCTAATAACATCTAGCCTTCTATAAACAACACCAAGCATGTTTAAACTTATAACTTGTAGATCTATATTTTCTGCCTCGATAGCTTTAGCTAAAGCTGTTTCATGAAGCTCTATAGCTTTATTATATACAGATAGATTTCTATAAGTTTCACCTACCATATTTAGCGAATAACTTTCTCCTTCTAAATAGTTTGCTTCTTTGCTTTTAGATAATAGAAACATCATTTTTAGAGTGTCGTTTTTAGCTTCACTAAAAGTAGAATCTAAATTTTGATAAGATTTGGTTTTATTAAGTAAAAAATTGGTTACAGTAGATTTAAATGTCGCGTCTGTTTCGTTTTGAGAAAAACAAATGACAGGAGATAACATAATAACAACAAATAGAACTAAGATTTTTTTTAAAATAACATGATGTTGACAAAAAGAAGGTTTCATTACATTATAATTTATTTAAAAAGTCAGTTTTTCTTTGTCTGGCAACTGGTATTTTATCATTAGATTCCATAACAACATAACCGTCATTTTTTACAAATTCTTTAATTTTATTTAAATTTATTATATAAGAATTATGGATTCTAAAAAAAATGTTTTCTGGCAATAAAGCATTAACTTCTTTTATCTTTTTAGTTACAACCATCTTTTGATTGTTGGTCAATATAAGCGTACTATAATTACCATCGGATTCAATAAATAAAATATCGTCAATGTTTAAAAATACAAGCTTGCCATCTGTATTTAAAATAATTTTATTGTGTTTTAAATTTGAATTAAAGTTTAACAACACTTCTTCAACTTTAGCTAATGATATATTGCTAGAATGATATTTTTTAATCTTTTTAATAGTTTCATTTAAGTCGTCTGAATCTATAGGTTTTAATAAGTAATCTATAGCTTCATTTTTTAAAGCCTTTAAAGCATACTCATTATATGCAGTGGTTATAATAATTGCAAAATCTATATGAGTTAAGCAATCTAAAAACTGAAATCCATCCATTGTTGGCATATTAATGTCTAAAAACAAACAATCTGGCGTGTTCTTTTTTAGATATTCAATAGCTAATTCTGGCATAGTAAAGGTTTCAATAACTTGAATTTCTTTGCTAAAATTTGCAAGTTCCCAAGTTAAACTTTGGATGGCTTTTGGTTCGTCGTCAACTATTACTGCTTTAATCATAGACTCAAATATAATAATATATTGTTTTAGTTATCTTAGATAATGTATAATTGGAAGTATATTTTGTATAAAGGGTCTTTCTATGGGTATAATCTAAAAAATGCAAAAATTAGACTACCAACTATACAGTTTTTCTCACCAACTATACAAAAGTTCAATTTTTAAGGAATAAATTAATGATATTTGTCGTGCTATTAATTAAGGGATAAGCATTTCATTTTATTATGGTTGCTATTAATCGATCTGAGGAAGCCAGTTTTTAACTGGCTTTTTTTTGTTCTAAAAATTCAAATTATTTTCTTCAAAGAATGTACTGAAATTCTCATGTAAGCACTTGTTTTTTTAGATTTCTTACACCATAAAACGCAATTTTTACCATAATTAAACAACTGATAATCAGTCTATTAAAAAATCAAACGATTTTATATGTTAATATAACTTTGTTAAAAACTTGTTAACATTGTTTATAACTTAACCTTTCATTTTCGAACTCATTTTTGAATCTTTGTTAGTCCCAAATCACACCAAATTTTTCGTTTAATATTTATTAAAATAACACAATTAATAATGTCTCAAATTACAGAACCAATATTGCAAGAAAATAAGGATAGATTTGTGATTTTTCCAATTCAACATCATGATATTTGGGAATGGTACAAAAAATCTGAAGCAAGTTTTTGGACTGCAGAAGAAATAGATTTACATCAAGATTTAACCGATTGGAAGAATAAATTAAATGATGATGAGCGTTATTTTATTAAACATATTCTTGCATTTTTTGCTGCAAGTGATGGGATAGTAAATGAAAATCTGGCAGAAAATTTCATTAATGAAGTGCAATATAGTGAAGCTAAATTTTTCTATGGTTTTCAAATCATGATGGAAAATATTCATAGCGAAACTTATTCCTTATTAATTGATACTTATGTAAAAGACGAAAAAGAAAAAGACCAACTTTTTAATGCCTTAGATAATTTCCCTGCTATTAAGAAAAAAGCAGATTGGGCTCTTAAATGGATAGAATCACCAAGTTTTGGAGAACGTTTAATTGCTTTTGCTGCAGTTGAAGGTATCTTTTTTTCTGGAGCATTTTGTTCTATTTTCTGGCTTAAAAAACGTGGTTTAATGCCAGGATTAACATTCTCTAACGAGTTGATTTCTAGAGACGAAGGTGTGCATTGCGACTTTGCTGTACACTTACACAATAAACATTTAATAAACAAAGTACCTAAAGAGCGTATTAGAGAAATCCTTATCGATGCGTTAGATATAGAGAGAGAATTCATTACAGAATCTTTACCAGCTAGTTTAATTGGTATGAACGCTAAATTAATGTCACAATATTTAGAGTTTGTAACAGATAGACTTTTAAGCGAATTAGATTGTGAAAAAGAATATAATACGTCAAATCCATTCGACTTTATGGACATGATTTCTTTGCAAGGGAAAACAAACTTCTTTGAGAAACGTGTTTCAGAATACCAAAAAGCTGGTGTTTTAAATAAAGAAGAGGAAGAAGATAAATTTAATTTCGACGCAGATTTTTAGTAGTAAACAATAGGACATAAAATAAGTTAATAGCAGCTTTCTTATTCAATAATTTCAAGTAAATAGTCATTTAGCTTATTATCATTATAATTTTTAATCAAAAGTATTTTCAATTGTAGTTGAATACTTAAACCAACTAAATAACCCATTTTCTGAAGGTGTATCAGAAAAAATAAAAACGTGTAAATCTATGTATGTAGTAAAAAGAGACGGAAAAAAAGAGCTAATGATGTTCGATAAAATTACAGCAAGAGTTAGAAAATTGTGCTATGGTTTAAACGAATTGGTAGATCCTGTAAAAGTAGCCATGCGAGTTATTGAAGGATTATACGATGGTGTAACCACAAGTGAACTTGATAATCTTGCTGCCGAAATTGCTGCAACATTAACTACAGCTCATCCAGATTATGCCAAATTAGCTGCAAGAATTTCTGTATCCAACTTACACAAAAACACAAAGAAAACCTTTAGCGAGGTTATGCACGATTTGTATACGTATGTAAACCCAAGAACAGGTAAAGACGCACCATTATTATCTGATGAAGTTTACAAAGTAATCATGGATAATAAAGAGAAATTAGACTCGACTATTATTTATAATCGCGATTTTGGTTACGATTATTTTGGGTTTAAAACTCTAGAGCGTTCATATCTATTGAAATTAAATGGAGAAATTGCTGAACGTCCACAACACATGTTAATGCGTGTATCTATAGGTATTCATTTAAACGATTTAGATGCTGCTATTGAGACTTACGAATTAATGTCTAAAAAATATTTTACACACGCTACACCAACACTTTTTAATTCAGGTACACCAAAACCACAAATGTCTTCTTGTTTCTTATTAACTATGAAAGAAGATAGTATTGATGGGATTTACGATACGTTAAAACAAACAGCTAAAATTTCGCAATCTGCTGGAGGAATTGGTTTAGCAATACATAATGTTCGTGCAACAGGTAGTTATATTGCTGGTACAAATGGAACTTCAAACGGAATTGTTCCAATGCTACAAGTGTTTAATGATACTGCAAGGTATGTAGATCAAGGAGGAGGAAAAAGAAAAGGAAGTTTCGCTATTTATATTGAAACATGGCATGCTGATATTTTTGAATTCTTAGACCTAAAGAAAAATCATGGTAAAGAAGAAATGCGTGCTAGAGATTTATTCTATGCGATGTGGATTTCAGATTTATTTATGAAACGTGTGCAAGAAGATGGCATTTGGACTCTTATGTGTCCTAATGAATGTCCAGGAATGGATGAAACACATAGTGAAGCATTTGAAGCATTATACTTGAAATATGAAGCTGAAGGAAAAGGAAGAAAAACAATAAAAGCACGTGAACTTTGGGAGAAAATATTAGAATCTCAAATTGAAACAGGGACACCTTATATGTTGTATAAAGATGCAGCAAACAGAAAGTCTAATCAGAAAAATTTAGGGACTATTCGTTCTTCAAATTTATGTACCGAAATCATGGAGTACACATCTCCAGACGAGGTAGCTGTTTGTAATTTAGCATCTATTGCTTTACCAATGTTTATTAAAAATGACGAGTTTGACCATAAAGAGTTATATAAAATTACGAAACGCGTTACCAAAAACTTAAACAAAGTAATTGACAGAAATTACTACCCAGTAAAAGAAGCTGAAAATTCTAATTTCCGTCACAGGCCAATTGGGTTAGGTGTTCAAGGTTTAGCAGATACGTTTATTAAATTGCGAATGCCATTTACTAGCGATGAAGCTAAAAAGTTAAACCAAGAGATTTTCGAAACACTTTATTTTGCAGCTGTAACCGCAAGTATGGAAGAGGCTGAAATAGATGGTCCTTATAAAACGTATAAAGGGTCTCCAATAAGTAATGGCGAATTCCAACACAATCTTTGGAATATTAAAGATGAAGAATTAAGTGGACGATGGGATTGGGCTAAGCTTCGTAAAGAAGTTAAAAAACATGGAGTTAGAAACTCTTTACTAGTAGCTCCAATGCCAACAGCAAGTACATCTCAAATTTTAGGAAACAACGAATGTTTTGAACCTTATACATCAAATATCTACACTCGTCGCGTATTGTCTGGAGAGTTTATTGTTGTAAACAAACATCTATTAGAAGATTTAGTTGATTTAGGTCTTTGGAACGATGGGTTAAAACAAGACATCATGAGAGCCAATGGTTCTATTCAAGCTATAGAAGGAATTCCACAAGATATTAAAGAGCTTTATAAAACCGTTTGGGAATTAAGCATGAAAGATATTATAGATATGTCTCGTCACAGAGGGTATTTTATAGATCAATCTCAGTCGCTTAATTTGTTTATGGAAGGTGCAACAATGGCTAAACTAACGTCTATGCATTTCTATGCATGGAAGAGTGGCTTAAAAACAGGTATGTACTATTTAAGAACTAAAAGTGCAGTAGATGCTATTAAGTTTACTCTTGATACTAAAAAGAAAGAAGAGCCAGTAGCAGAAATTGTTGAAGTAGATGAAACTATTGTGGCTCAACAACAGCAAAAAGCAGCTAAAACAGCAGCTAAGTTTAGCCAACAAATAAAAGAAGAAGTTGAACCAATGTCTGCTGAAGAAATGAAAGCGTTAATTGCACAAGCTAAGGAAGCTGAGGGCGACGATTGCTTGATGTGTGGTTCTTAATAAATTGCCATGAAAATGGTAATCTCACAAATTAATCAAAATAATTTAAGTGTTAAAAAAAGTATCTCGAAAGAGATGCTTTTTTGTTTTTAAAAAAGTTAGCGTTACTTTAATAGTCTTAAATTAACATAAATATAGTCCACAAACTAAATTATGACATACGGAGTTTATGATATTCTTCAGTTACTAGGAGCTTTAGGTTTATTTCTTTTTGGCATGAAGGTAATGAGTGATGCGCTATTAAAATTAGCTGGAAATAAACTACGATCTATATTAGCTTCCATGACTTCAAATCGTGTGTTTGGAGTTCTTACAGGATTTTTAATTACATCAGTTATTCAATCATCTTCTGCTACAACTTTAATGGTGGTTAGCTTTTCTAATGCAGGATTATTAACATTAACTGAATCAATAAGTGTGATTATGGGAGCCAATATTGGTACTACAATCACAGCATGGTTAATTACCATTCTTGGTTTTAAAGTTAGTATGAGTACCATTGCCTTGCCACTAGTTGGTTTTGGATTTGTATTTACTTTCTTAAAAAAGAAAAATGCCATTCATTGGGGAAATTTTATAATTGGTTTTGCGTTACTTTTTATTGGGCTCCAGTTTTTAAAAGATGCGATGCCTGATATTAAAAGCAACCCAGAAATATTTGCTTTTTTATCTCACTATACTGACCTTGGATATCTTTCTATATTGCTTTTTCTTTTAATTGGAACTATTTTAACAGTTGTTATACAATCTTCAAGCGCTACAATGGCATTGACACTTATTATGACTGCTGAGGGTTGGATACCATTTGAGCTTGCAGCAGCTATGGTTCTTGGTGAAAATGTAGGAACAACAATTACAGCTAATTTAGCTGCACTTGTAGCAGGATATAAAGCTAAACGAACAGCAAGAGCACATTTAGTTTTTAATTTGATAGGAGTACTATGGATGCTTATTTTATTTTATCCTTTTTTAAATTTTATTGATTGGTTGAGTCAAAAATTTGGGTCAGATTCTCCGTATCTCATTGCAGCTGCAATTCCTGTTGCAGTTTCTTTATTTCATACAGCATTTAATATTATAAATACATTTTTACTTATTTGGTTTATTAATCCAATAGCTAGAATCGTTGAGAAAATAGTGCCAGAAATAACTGAACCAATAAAGCCAGTTAATGAGCCAAAATTTCTTAAAAAAGCAGTGTTAAAATACCCAGAAATAGCAATAGCAGCATTAATTAGTGAATCAAAGTATTTGTATAAAAATAGCATTTTTGAAATTGTAGCACATGCATTGAACATACATAGAAAAGATATTAAATCTGACGAAAAGCTTAAGCATATTGTTAATAAGTCAAATGTGCTTTTCGAATTTGATATACGTGAAGAGTATATAACTAAAATTAAAAGTATTTACGGACAAATTATAAATTATGCTACTAAAGCGCAAAGTCAGCTTGATTTAACTGAAAATCAAAATAAAGAAATTAGTCAGATAAAGGTTGCTAATAGAAAAATGGTTGAAATAATTCGTGATGTAAGTGAGTTAAGCCGAAATATTACTTTATATCTTAATTCCGATAATAAGTATATACAAAAGGAATATAATAAATTAAGAAAGAGAGTTGCTAAAGTATTAAGAACAATTTACTTGTTTAGAACTGAAAAAGAAAAAAATACCTATTATAAAACACTATTAAAACTTAAAGATGATGCACGTAATAATATTCATTCAGAAAATTTAGATATTGATTCATTAATTAGAATGGATAAAATTTCAGTAGACATGGCATCGTCACTTGTAAACGATCACGATAATGTAAACGATATGATTAAAAAGCTAATAACTGTAGCAGAATTATTGTACGGCAATAAAGACACATTATTAGAAAATGGAGATACTAAATAAAAAAACCACCTCATTTGAGGTGGTTTTTTTTAAATAATAGGTTGTTACTTAGTCATTTTTTTCTTCAGAATTACTCCCATCTACTACAACGTCATCTATCACATTAATCGTTGCTGGTTCAACAGAGCTGTCAAAAGAGTTGTGGTATTCTTCTAGTAAACTCATAGTTGCTTTAATTAAATCTTTAGTCTCTAGTAATATACTAAAATATAACGTCGTATTTTTAGGACTTGATTCTTCGGTTCTTGTTCTAGCAACTTGTTTTTTAATTTTATCTTTTACTAAATTATAAACCTCAGTTCTTTCGTCTAAAATAGCTCCAATTTGTTCAAAAGATTCAGAATTAAATGCAACTTTAGTATCTTCAAATAATACTTCTAACTTATCATCAATTTCTTTAAGTTCTTTAATTTGACTGAACTTAAGTTTTTTATGATTATTGTTAATGTGTTTATGGCTCACTTTAGAAATATATTCTAAAGATTGTGTCATATCCTGAAGATAACCTAAGATGTTTATATAAAAATCACTAGCACCAATACTAGATTCATCTAAGTTTTTAATAAAATAAAAGACATTATCACGTAAGTCATCAACTTCTGTGGTTAGTTTTACAACCTGTTTTTTACTCTTTTTTAGTAAAGCTAAATCTTGTCTTGCTAAACCAACAATAGCATTTGAATAAATTCTATTAGTTCGTTTTACTACATTGGCAATATTATTTGCGCTTTCATGAATTACTCCCTGAACTGAACTACTTTCAGCTCTAGTTAAACTATCTTCAGCCTTAACCTTTTTAGATTTTTTATTATGCGCTATAGAGCTTCTAATTAATAACCCAAAGGCAGTTACCAATAAAATTGGGAACATAACATTCAAATTCAAGTTTAATAAATAAGCAACTAACGCAGCAGCACTAAACGCGCTAAATGCAGTAAAAAACCAACCACCAATAACATTAAGCACACCAGCAACCCTATAAACAGCACTTTCTGCTCCCCAAGCTCTATCTGCTAAAGATGTTCCCATGGCTACCATAAATGTGACATAAGTAGTAGATAGTGGTAATTTATAAGATGTTGCAATTGAAATTAAAACAGCAGCAACCATTAAGTTCACAGCTGCTCTAACCATATCAAATGCTGGTAATTCATGTACCCTATCTTTTGATAAAGGAATCACAGGAGTTTTAAATTGTTTATCAACTTTATTTTGCCATGATTCTGGAAGCATGTATGAGGTCATTTGAGACATTAACATGGCAGATCTTACAAATCCACGAGATAACCAGTTAGGTTGAAAACGTTCTTGTGTTTCTCCTTGACTTGATAAATCTAAAGATGTTTTTACAACACCTTTAGCTTTTGTTGAAAACCATAAGGTTAATACCATAACCATTCCAGCAGCCAATAATAACCAATTATTTGTTGGTACTTTTTTAGCTAAAACACCCATACTAAAGCTATCTGCAGCAAGACCAGATGCAGACCATTCTGTAAAAGCATTGTATGCAGCTACTGGTACACCTATAAAGTTTACTAAATCATTTCCTGCAAAAGCTAAAGCAAGAGCAAAAGTTCCTACAATAATAATTAGTTTGTAAATATTTGTTTTCGCGAAAGCAATTAAAATATATGACAATAAAGACCAAATGACTGAGCTTACTAAAACAATTGATATTACTTCATTTTCAAGAAAATCTTTCATTGTTCCTCCTCCAAGAATGTCAAAAGATTCTTTTGCATAAGATGTTCCTTTAAGACCTTTCATAAAAATGAAATATGTAATGGCAGTTAAAGCAAAACCGCCAAATAATGCACCAACCCAATGTGCTTTCTTTTCAAAATTATAAGATAAAAGCAATCTAGAGACCCATTGGACTAATGCACCAATGGAGAATGCGACGACGACAGAGAGCAGTATGCCAAATATAATTTGTGAAGCTTTAGATGTGTTTATGTAGTTTACTACATCAGAAAAACTCCCACCATCATGTCCAATTTTAATTAATGCTATGGCTACTGCTGCTCCAAGTAATTCAAATACAATAGAAACAGTAGTCGATGTTGGCATTCCAACAGTATTAAAAAAATCAAGTAGTAAGATATCTGTTATCATGACTGCCATGAAAATAATCATGATTTCATTAAACATAAACTCACTAGGGTTGAAAATACCTTTACGTGCAACTTCCATCATGCCACTTGAAAAAACAGCACCAACTGCAACCCCTAAACTGGCAACTATCATAATTGTTTTAAACGAAATGGCTTTAGAGCCAATAGCTGAATTAAGAAAATTTACAGCATCATTACTAACACCAACTACTAAATCAGCAACAGCTAAAATAGCAAGGGCAATTATCATATATAAGTATATATTATCCATATTTTAATTTAAATAAGTTTGCAAATATCTATAGTGTTTTTAACAGAAATGTTATCTAAATGTTATTATTTAAAAATGTATATCGAATTGTAGTCTATAAGCTAATCGAGCATTAACATTTTCAGTATCAATATAAGTGAAATCTGATTGTACTTTTAATTTATGACCTACAATATATTTTGATACACCTAGAGTGTATTCGTTAACCAGATCTTTCCCAGTTATATTTTTATTGTAGTCGACATTAGAATAACGACCAGCTAATTCCCAATTTTTTTTAAACAAATAACCAGCTTGTAAGTTTATGGCATTACCAACTTGAACTATTCTTCCAGTTGGTGTGCCATCTTCTTCTCTAGCTATTGGGTTGTCTGCATCTCTATTTGCATATTCACCCATAAAAGAAAACCCTTTAAGTTTAAATATTGCATCCACAAATAAAGTTGTAATATTTGTTTCGTGGAATCCATTTTCTGTTACCATATAAGCGCCTTGGTTGCTTCTAGTTTTAACAGCATTATTATTAAAATCATAAGTGACACCTAAAGCCAGTTTAGGTGTTTCTGGTCTATTTAAAGAACTTCCCAAGTAATCTCCTTTCTTTGGAAATAATCCAAATGGTAAAAACTCAAGACGACCAGTATATTCAAACCCACCAATATTTCCATTAGTAACATTTCTACCTTCACCTTGAGAAATAGCAACTATTTCTCTAATAACGAAAGTGTCTGTTAAGTTAAAGTGATGTCTAACTTGTATCCCTAAATCTCTATCTATATTGAATCCTGCATTTAAAATAGATCGATCTACAAATTGAAGGTTCCCAGAAGAAATAACACGTTCACGGTTTCCAGGAAGTTTTGTTTGTCCGAACCATAACTCAAAATTTTCATGAAAATTCCATTTTATTACCGCATCTAAAATATATCTTGGCGCATTACTTGTATAAACGGAACCACCTGAAATATCTCTATTAGATAAACCAAGTTCTAATTTATATTTAAGCTTAGGAGTTAGTGCATAACCGTCAAATTTTAATCTTGCTCTTCTAACTAAAAAAGCTGATTCTCCATTTATTAAATCACCATCATTGTTTTTCCAACTAGCTAAAGCTAGAAATTGCATTCTAGCACCAACTTTCATAGTCCATGAACTATCTTTTCCAACTAAATTAAAAATACCTTTACCAAAGGCAGGTGAATTTGTTTCTTGGGCAATTGAAGTACTTATTGCACTTAAAAAAAGTAAAATAAGAATTACTTTAAATTTCATAATCGAGTTATTAGTTTTTGTCGCTACAAATAACCAACTCTTATGTTAATTTAATGTTTCCTAAAGTTTAAATTTCGCATAAAAAAAAGGCTGCTTTGGCCAAAAGCAGCCATAGAATTCATGATAATATAGTCGACAAAAACTAATAAATTATATGAAATCACTAATTGTTGTCTTAAGACAATACAAATATCCTTACTATTCATGATGCTATTGTAATCTAAATATTAAGTAATTATTAATTTTATTAAATGTTTTTATGTATGTAATTGATTAATAATCAAATAAATAAAAGAACAATGTAAAATTAATGTTAAGGAAATGTTGCTTAAATGTTATCTAATGGTTATATTTGATTTATAATAAATATAAACGCAAATAATTATGAAGAAAATTGTAATGTTTTTTGCCTTTTTAATTACTGTGGGCTCTTTTGCACAAGAGAGAGAATTAAAACTTAACAAAAACACAAACTTAATTGAAGTGGTTTATTATCATGACAATGGTGTAGTAAGTCAAACAGGGACTTACACTCTAGATGGCAAGCTTCAAGGTGAGTGGTTAAGCTTTAACACAGAAGGTGGAAAAATGATTTCTGCGATTTATGATAATGGGAAGAAAGTCGGCAAATGGTTTTATTGGAATGATAAAACTCTAAAAGAAGTAGATTATGAAAACAATGCAATTGCTAGTGTGAACGAATGGACTGATCCATCTAAAATGGCACTACGTGATTAATACATTTTATACTTAATAAAAAAAGCATCCTAAAATAGGATGCTTTTTTATTTTTAGACTAATTCTATTTATTCAACTGTCCATGATGCTCCCCAAGTAGCATAATCTGTTCCAGTTCCATTTCCTTCTCCTGAAATAAAATCTGCTTCAGTGAAAGTTTCACCTGTATCGTTTTTCATATTTAAAATAACATCTGTAAAAGTGACATCTGTAACACTTAAATCACCACTTAATACGCCAGCTCCTGTTGGGTTGTCTCCAGCATCACCATCTAAATCGAACCCTTCTTCGAAACCTTGAATCATAACATTATTAAAAACTCCTTGAGTCCCAGCTCTTAATCTAATGGCTTCGTTTCCAGTAGAAGAACCTAAGCCTATAATTGTTAAGTTTGTAACTGTTGGTTTTGAGAAAAACCCAGCTGAATTACTAAAGTCAGTATTATAGCCATCTGCTTCAATACCTTTATCATGATCTGCTCCATGTTTAACATAAGCATTAGTAATAGTTCCTCTATATCCTTCCGTCCAATCTATTGAATCGTCTTGAGCGTTAACAACAGAAACATAACTTGCATTTACAGTACCACCAAAAAACTCAATACCATCATCTTTGCCTTCAAAAGCTTGAATGTATTCTACTACTGTTGTGTTTCCAACACCATAAAATGAAAAACCATTATTTTCTGATTGTCCATCGGCAGCACCACCAGAATATTCTACACGCACATAACGGATAATTCCTGAGTTATCTGCTTCGTCTGTGCCACCAAAAGGTAAACTTGCTATTTCTGAAGTTGAAGTAGAGTTTCCTGTAACAGAATTAATTGGCGCTTTGCCTAAAAGAATTAATCCTCCCCAATCTCCAGCTGAAGGAGCAGAAGCGTCTGATGTAAATACAATTGGATTATCAGCTGTTCCATTTGCAATAATTTTTGCGCCTTGAGCAATGGCTACATAAACATTGGCTCCAGAAGCTAAGGCTGTAATAGTCATTCCTGCAGGAATTTCTAAAGTGGTTCCACTTGACATAATTAAAGAGCCATTTACTTTATAAGTATTGTTAGCATCAAGAATTAAATCTTGAGTGTAAGTACCAGAAAGGAAAATAGTTTCTGGATCTGTAGTGCCTCCACCATTATTATTTACACTATTATCTGTAATGTAAATGTCTGATGTGTCGTCTGATGAACAAGAGAAAAGCATGCTTATTATTGCTATTCCTAAAATTAAGTTGTTTTTCATTTTCTAATTTGATTTTTATTAGTTTATTAATTGTGTTTAAAATTTATATTTAAGTTGTAATCCTAAATCCATTCCTCTTTTATAATCTGTAACTCCTTTTCCATTTGCAGAGTTTACTGAAATGTCTCCTAATGTGGTTTCTCTAAAATATTCTATGGTTGGGTTAAGTAGATTTTTAACGCTCAAGTTTATTTCTAGATTTTCACCAAAACTATTCTTCCAAATAAAGTCTAAGGTTGGTACACCTTTTTCTATAACATTGCCTAATTGTCCTGAGCCTAATGCGTCTATTCTATCAGAAAAATAAGAGAATACTAAATTGGCAATAGGCTTATAATTTCCAAATGTTGGTGAGTAATTAATATCTGCATTCAGTATTAATGGAGATGCGCCTTGTAGTTCATCTTCAGATTTTTCGAAACTCACATCGTAATATTCACCATCAATGGAACTATATAAATCTTGTTTTGTTTTCATGTAAGTAGCATTGAATCCTAAAGAAAGTTTAGATTCATCATTTGTGTTAGTAAGTATGTTTTTTCTTAATTCTACTTCAACACCATAAACATTTGCTTTATCTCCAGTTCTAAAATAACGTTGTGTTCCTGTTGCATCAGCTCCAACAACTAAGTTTACAGGGTCATTAATTTCTTTTGTGAATATGGACATAGAGATAATTTCGCTTTTAGAATAGAACCATTCGTATTTTAAATCAATGTTTAAAATTTTAGAATAACCTTTGTCAAGTAAGTCTGGATTTCCACCAATCCTAGTTGAGATATCTTCATAAACAAAAGGCGCGACTTCTTTAAATTCTGGAATGGAAACGGTTTGACTTGCAGAGAAACGAATGTTTTGGTCGTCGTTTAATGTATATTTAATATTTAAACTTGGTAGAAAGAAGTTCTTATAAGAACTTATAGCATTTTCACCTTGATTTCCTAAGTTAATTACTTTGAATGCAATGTCTTGTTGAAAGGACTCTAATCTTATTCCTGGAACAAATAACCATTTTTTTCCAACTTTCATCTCAGCATCTATATATCCAGCAAAAATATCTAGTTTACCTTCATAGGTGTTTTCTGGTAAACCTGGTCTATTTGTATTAGGTTGTGTTGGTAGGGCATTTATTACTTTTATCTCGTAAACACCTTCATCTTCATTATTTAGGTTTAAATTATCTATTGTGAAAACAGAATTAAAGTTGTTTACATTAGTTATTTGGTAACCAGAATCTACGATGTCGTAACCATAACGAATATTTTCAAAATTTCTCTGCTTGCTTCTTCCATTAAAACCAATATTAAGTTTTAAATTTTCGTTAGCATTGTAAGCAAGATTTAATCTTCCATTGTATTCATCATCTTCAATATCCTGAAAATAACGTTGGTTATCGAATACCACATTGCTATAAAATACTGGATTGGTATTTATGTCATTATCTAAGGCAAATTGATAATTCTCAATACTTATTCGCTTTCTATCTGGTTGTTTAGAAAACACATAGTTATACCCAAAACCCCAATCAACATCAAACTTTCCAGATGTGTGTTTACCTAATAATTGGTTGACATACATCTGTGTTTGATCAAATTGCACATTCATTTGGTAAAACCCTTCATCTGTATTTTTAATAGCATCTCTGTTTCTTCCTTTGCCATCAATACCAAAATAACCAACAACATCAGACGAGTTGTTTATAAATAAGAAATTGTATTTGATTGAATTGTCATTATCTACGCGATAATTAACATTAGCCATGGCTGTAGTAGTGGTGTTGTATTCGTATTCTTCAGCATTGTTTTCAAAAGCCTTTTTTTCAGTTAAAGTATAATCTATAGCAGAACCTTTTCTGTATTCAAAATCATTTTCAAAAGATGCTGTTGCAAAGACACTTAATTTTGAACCATTATTGAAGGTAAAAGATTTTCCAGTAGAAGCTCCATATCCAAAATTGATTGGGGAACCAGCATCTACAGGATCTACTCCATGAGATAGAATAACTGCAAATGGATTATGATCGTATCTGCCATAATATCCAAAATATCCTGTTCCTTCACTTCTAACAAAATTCTTATCAATAGCATTTGTATTAAACCCTGTTGAGGTAAAGGCGTAAAAAAACCAATCTCCTGAAAAGTCTTTAGAATTAATATCTACATTTCCAGCCGAAAAATCGCCATAGTATTTTGTAGAATACGCTTTACTTATAGATACATTTTCTATAATATCTGAAGAGAATAAGTTTAAATCGATGTTCTTTTTATTGACATCGTTTGAAGGTAGCGAGAGACCATTCATTGTGGTATTTAAATATCTATCTCCCAATCCACGAACATAAACATTGCTAGAACCTTCTTGTTTCGAAACTCCAGAAATTTTTGCAACAGCTCCAGCAGCATCACTTACTCCTTTTCTTGATAATTCTTCAGCTCCAATACTTTGTCTTATCTCGACAGCTTTCTTTTGTTCTAAAAGTAATGCTGTTTCACTTTCTCTCTTTGTTGTGGTTGAAATTATAATTTCATCTAATGAAGCAGCACTTGCTTTCATAGAAACATTTACTTCAGTATCTTCATTTTCTAAAATTTCAACTTCAATTTCCTGAGTTTCGTAACCAACAAAACTATAGATTATAGTATAAGTGCCAGGCTCAATATCGTTAATGGTATATAAGCCATCAAAATCTGAAGTGGTTCCTTTAATGGTTCCTTTTATTAAAATATTAGCAAAAATTAAAGGCTCATTATTTGCATCAAAATCTATCAGTTTACCAACTAAAGAGCCTGTATTTTGAGCGTAAGCTGTTATAGATGCTATAAGTATAAAAAAGAGTGTAATTTTTTTCATTATTAATTCTTGTATCATTTAGACTAGGCAAAGAAACTGCAACTATGTAAAGCGTCTGTTAATGCTAGATTAAACCTTTGTAATAAAACTGTTATTTAAATGTTAAGCAGTTAACATGAGGTTTCGTTTTTAGAAATGATTTCTTAACACTAAATAGGATTAATTTGTTTATATCTACTGTTGAAAAAATAATTTATAAAAGATGAAACGTGTATCTTGCAACAGCAAAATAGGTGCTATGAATTGGGAACAATTACTCTCTTTAAAACGTTTTGGAGACACTAACAAACGTTTAAGAAAAGAACAAGACGAAACAAGATTAGGATTTGAAGTTGATTATGATAGAATAATCTTTTCGTCAGAATTTAGAAGCCTTCAAGATAAAACCCAAGTCATTCCATTATCTCAAACAGATTTTGTACATACTAGACTTACTCATAGTTTAGAAGTAAGTGTAGTAGGAAGAACACTTGGAAGAAAAGTAGGAGCAAAACTTTTAGAAAAATATCCTCATTTACAAACCATCCATGGATATCAGGCAAACGACTTTGGAGCAATAGTAGCTGCTGCTGCCTTGGCTCATGATATTGGAAACCCACCTTTTGGGCATTCAGGAGAAAAAGCGATTGGGGAATTTTTTAAATCTGGAAATGGAGAAAAATTTAAAAGTCAATTAACAGATAAAGAATATCAAGATTTATGTGATTTTGAAGGAAATGCTAATGGATTTAAAATAGCAACAGAAAGTAGAGTTGGTAGAGAAGGTGGCTTACGTTTAAGTTATGCAACACTTGGAGCCTTTATGAAATACCCAAAAGAATCATTGCCAAAAAAGCCAAGTAATCATATTGCAGATAAGAAATATGGATTTTTTCAGAGCGAAAAAGAGTTGTTTGTTGATATAGCTAACGAATTAGGGCTAATAACAAGAGGTCTTAAAAATGATATTAGTTTTTCTAGACATCCATTAGCATTTCTTGTAGAGGCTGCAGATGATATTTGTTATACCATAATTGATTTTGAAGATGGAATAAATCTTGGACTCATTCAAGAAGAATATGCCTTGGAATACTTAATTAATTTAGTAAGGGATTCTATAAATTCTAATAAATACAATCAACTTTCAACAACAAAAGACAGAGTTAGTTATTTAAGAGCTTTAGCAATTAATACATTAATTAATGAAGCTGTTGAAGTTTTTCTGAATCATGAAGAGATGATTTTAAATGATACTTTTAATATTGGTTTATTAGATAAAAGCAAATACGAAGCTCAAATAAATGATATTATTAAATTAAGTATTAATAATTTGTATCAATCAAAAGAAGTGATTGACAAAGAAATAGTTGGTTTTCAGGTTATTAGCACTTTATTAGAAAAATATACGTCAGCCATAATTAATAATTCTAATTCAACAGCATCTAATTACGATAGACTTATTTTAAAGAGTATTCCAGAATTAAATATAGACGAAACTAATTCTACTTACTCTAAGTTATTAGGCGTCTGTTATTATGTGTCGTTATTATCAGATAGCAGTGCCATCTTAAAATTTAAGATGATAAATGGGACAGCTTTATAGGTAAAAAACAAACACACCTGTATTTCGTTGAATAAATGTTGCTTTTTGTCAACATTTTTGTATGTGTTTACAAAGCCAAACACCAAATCTTATTAAAATTAAAAAAAAATCTACTTGGAGCAATTGTTATTATATTTGAAGTGTTTGCTTGTTTGTTATTAGTGAAGTAAGCAACGACAACTCGTCAGAACTTGAAAATCAACAGTAATTCTCAGAGATATAATAAAAAGACTGTTATATTAATATTTAACCCTTTATACCAAAATTTTTGTTTAAAGGGTATTGCTTTTTTATAAGTTAATGATTAGGCGTTTTTTAACAGTTAAATTACCTCTTTGTATTTTGTAATAAAAGATAATTAAGCTAATTTAGCAGTTCTTAAAAAAACATAACTATGAAAAAAATTTCCCTATTAATTTTTGGCGTATTACTAGTTGCCTTGTTTACGTTTGTAATCAACAGTAATTATGCTTCAAAAAAAGAAGATACTTTTGTTTCTGTTGACGAATTAAAACAAAAACATAAAGAAAATCTTGAGAAAAGCCCATTCACAGAAATCCTTAAGCTATCTAAAGCAGAAAGGAAAGCAAATGGCTTACCTCCCAATAAATATAATGAAGAGCAATGGGAGTTGACAATGAATCCTGAGTTAGGAAGACCAACTCCTCATAAAGTTGCAGAACTTCAAAGAGAGTTAATAGAACAAAGAAGAAACGATTTATTAAACGGAAGAGTTCCTGGTGATGCAATGGATAATGGTTGGCTTGAAAGAGGTCCAAACAATGTTGGTGGTAGAACTAGAGCAGTCATGTTCGATCCTAATGACGCTACAGACAATACTGTTTTTGCAGGTGGTGTAAGTGGTGGTTTATGGAAAAACACAAATATATCTAGTGCAAGTAGTGTTTGGACAAGAGTTGATATTCCAGAAAACCTAGCAGTTTCTAGTATTACATACGATCCAAATGATACAGATACATTTTATGTAGGGACAGGAGAATCTTATGTTGGACATACAGATGGATCTGTTAATGGAGATGGCTTATGGAAATCTACAGATGGTGGAGATACATGGATAAATGTTTTTGGTGGAAATACTGGAACTAGTTTTTTTGTATCTGCTTCAAATATAACTGTTAATGCTCCATCTAGTATTGCAGGAGATTACCAATCATTTCCAACAACTAATTTTGGACCTGTAATAGCATCTACAATAACAGCAGATTTTGTTTTAGCTGATGATGGAACTGGAGTTCCCACCCAAGCTTGTAATGATTTTGGAGCTAATGCGACAGGAAAAATCGCTCTTATAAGAAGAGGAGATTGCGCCTTTGTTGATAAAGTTAAAAATGCACAAGATGATGGAGCTATTGGAGTTATAATGATGAATAATGTACCTGGAGAACCAGTACCAATGGGAGGGACAGATGCTAGTATTATTATTCCTTCTGTGATGATTAGTATGGAGGCAGGAGATATTATTGAAGCTGCTATGGCTTCTGGAACAGTTAATGGATCTTTAAATCCAGAGTCAGGAGATTTTACTGCAATGGTAGTTCCTGGAGTACAACAGATTAACGATGTTAAAGTTAGAGATAATGGTGGTATTTCAGAAATATATGTAGCAGCAGGAGACGCTACATATGGGTCTTCTAATGCAGCAACTACTATTGGAGGGCTTACTTATGGTTTATACAAATCTGTAGATGGAGGAGCAAACTGGAGTGAAGTTAGTTTGCCATTAACAGCAGATGGACACAAACATGCTCCAAATGATTTAGAAATTGGTGCCGATGGAAAAATTTGGATGTCTACAACTAATAGTCATTTATATGGAGATGGAGGTGGAATTATATTTTCTTCAACAGATGGAAATACATTTACTGAAATTTATGCAGTAGCTGGAGGAGCAAGAACTCAAATTGCAGTTTCTGCAACTGTAGCAGATAAAGTTTATGTATTAGCAGAAACAGATTCAGGAGTAACTATTAAGAAAACAACAACAGGGTTTGTGCCAGCATTTTTAGTGCAAAACAAAACTTTACCAAATGATGCTGATCCAGGAATTTCTGCAACAGATTTTACAAGAGGTCAAGCATTTTTTGATTTAATGTTAGAAGTAGACCCAAGTAATGATGAAATTGTTTACACAGGAGGAATCGATTTATTTAAATCTACCAATGGAGGAACTGCTTGGGCACAATTTTCGCATTGGTATGGTGGGTTTGGACATCAAGAAGTACATTCTGATCAACATGCTTTAGCTTTTGGACACACAAATTCAAGTAAAATTGTAATGGGTAATGATGGAGGTGTTTATTACTCTGGTAATGGAGGTACTACTACACAATATAGAAGTACTGGTTATAATACATCGCAATTTTATACAGTTGGTGTAGCTCCAACAACAGCACTTTCAGGAGATTATTTTGCTGGAGGTTTACAAGATAATGGAACACAATTATTCCAAAATGCAAACCCTAATGGTTTAGACGATACAGTTGAGCCTTATGGTGGAGATGGAGCATATACATTCTTTGACCAAGATGGTACAGATAGATATTTTATTAGAAATTATGTTTATAATTCTGGTGTGAATTTACGTTTCTTAAATGCTAATGGAACTTTAGGAGAAAACATTACTATAAGTAGTGAAGGAGCTAGTAATGGAGCTTTTATTAATCCACAAGCATTAGATTCTAATTTAGATATTTTATATTCTAATTACCAAGCTGGTGCAGATGCAGGAATTAGAAGATATTCAGGAATTAAATCATCTGGAACATTATCTGCTACAACTTTAATGGATACTGAATTAGTAACATCTGTTACTGCTTTAACAGTATCTACTTATACAACAGCTTCTTCAACATTGCTTGTAGGTGATCGTTTAGGAAACATTATCTTAATTGAAAACGCGAATGGAAGCCCGACTTGGACAGAAATAGCTAATAGACAAATAACAGGTAGTACATCTGATGTTGAGTTTGGAGAATCTGAAGATGATATATTTGTAACCGTTCATAACTACGGTGTTAATAACGTTTGGTACACAAGTGATGGTGGGTCAAACTGGGAAGCTAAAGATGGTGATTTACCAGATTTACCAGTAAAAGCAATATTACAAAATCCATTAAATACTGAGCAAGTAATTATTGGTACTGAATTAGGTGTTTGGTTTACAGAAAATTTTTCTTCTGCAAACCCAAATTGGAGACAGGCTTATAACGGGATGAGTAACGTTAAAGTTCTAGATTTAGACCTTAGAGACGATAATATGGTATTTGCTGCAACTCATGGTAGAGGAATTTTCTCTGGTATGTTTACTCCAGATTTCTTAAGTGTTGAAGAAAATACGTTAGCTTCAGACTTAACATTATATCCAACTGTTTCTAATGGAGAGATTACTATTTCATCTAAATCTAATCTTGGAAAACTTAATTTAGCCGTTTACAATTTAAGTGGACAGTTAGTTTATAGTTCTGCTTTAGATATGAGTTCAAATAGCAAGAAACAATTATCTTTAGATTTGAGTTCTGGCTTATATTTAGCTAAATTTTCTCAAGAAAATTTTGCTGAAACTAAAAAGTTTATAATTAAGTAAACAATATTATTTTCATATAAAAAAAGAGGCGATGAAAATTGCCTCTTTTTTTGTTTTAATTGTTAATGTTTTATAAGAATTTTAGTATAGTTTGATAGATGCTTTTTTGGTCTAATTGGCATTGTTGTAGTAATTCTTCAGTTGTTCCGTGTTCTATAAATTCATCTGGAACACCAAGTAACTTAAACGTGTTTTTATAGTTGTTCTGTGAAGCAAATTCTAGGATAGCACTCCCAAATCCACCTTTTATAGTACCATTTTCAACTGTAATTATGGTTTGATATGTAGAGTAAATAGTATGAAGTAATTTTTTGTCTAAAGGTTTTAGAAATCGCATATCATAATGAGAAACTGTTTGAGACTCGTCTAATAAATCGATAGCCTCAGTACAGTTTTTTGAAATAGTTCCAAGGCTTAAAACGGCAATTTTGCTTCCTTTTTTTAATTGAATACCAGTTCCAATAACAATCTCTTTAAATGGCTGTTTCCAATCTAGGATAACACCTCTTCCTCTAGGATATCTAATAGCAATAGGCTGTTTCAGTTTTCCTAATTGAGACGTGTACATAATGTTACGAAGTTCAATTTCATTTCTAGGTGCAAAAATTATGATGTTAGGTACACAACGTAAATAAGCCAAATCAAAAGTACCATGATGTGTGGCTCCATCTTGTCCTACTAATCCAGCTCTATCTAAGCAAAAAATAACAGGCAGGCTTTGCAAGGCAACATCGTGTATTACTTGATCGTATGCTCGTTGTAAAAAGGTTGAGTAAATATTACAGAAAGGAATTAATCCCTGAGTAGCCATTCCTGCAGCAAGTGTAACAGCATGCTGTTCGGCAATGCCAACATCGAAAGCACGATTAGGAATTTCTGCCATCATATGTTTTAAAGAACTTCCAGTAGGCATTGCTGGAGTTATCCCAATAATATTTTTATTCTTTCTCGCTAATTCTACAATAGTAAATCCAAAAACATCTTGATATTTTGGAGGTTGTTCTATGTTAGCTTTAGTTTCTAACTCACCTGTATTTGCATCAAATTTTCCTGGAGCATGATAAGTAACTTGATTATCTTCTGCTTGTTTTAATCCTTTCCCCTTTTTCGTAATTACATGTAAAAATTTAGGACCTTTTACAGTTTTTAATCTCTCTAATTCTAATATTAACTCTGTTAAATTATGACCATCAACAGGGCCAGTATAATCAAAGTTCAATGCTTCAAAAATATTATCTTGTTTTTGAGTTCCTTTTTTTACATTGGTTAAGTATTGCTTTAAAGCTCCAACTGATGGATCTATTCCAATTGCATTGTCATTTAAAATAACCAGTAAATTGGCATTGGTTACACCAGCATGATTTAATCCTTCAAAAGCCATTCCACTGGCTATGGATGCATCTCCTATAACTGCAATATGTTGTTTATCTGTATCTCCTTTTAATTGGGATGCAATTGCCATTCCTAATGCTGCTGAAATAGACGTAGATGAGTGCCCTACTCCAAAAGTATCAAATTCGCTCTCATCTCTTTTTGGAAACCCACTAATACCATTTAATTGTCTATTGGTTTCAAAAATATTTCTTCTTCCAGTTAAAATTTTATGACCATAAGCTTGATGACCAACATCCCAAATTAGCAAATCGTTTGGTGTATTAAATACGTAATGCAATGCAATAGTTAGTTCTATTGCGCCTAAACTAGCTCCTAAATGACCTTCTTTTGTAGCAACAATTTTAATAATAAACCTTCGTAACTCTTTAGCTAATTGAGGAAGTTGATTCGTATTCAATTCTCTTAACTCATTCGGAGAATGTATGGTTGTTAAAACATCTATACTCATTCGTGCAAAAATATTCAGTAAAATTATTAAAATTGGTAATATATCTGTTAATGTTTTAAGTAATTGTAATTATTATAAAGATAGGGAGACTATATTTGATGAATTCAATAAATAATTTAAGATAGATATAATGAAAAAAAATTACTTCCACAGTTTTATAGCGGTAGGATTGATGTTTTTTGGCTTACTAGGGTTTTCACAAAACACTTTAGTTAATTCAGAATACGGTAATGTTATTCAAACTTATTTAACTCAAAATCAAGCTAAATTTAGTTTTACAGCTAATGACATTGAAGATTTATATGTTAATAAAGAATATTTTTCTAAGAGTACAAAAATTAATCATGTATATGTAAATCAAAGATTTCAAGGAATTGAAATATATAATGCTGTTTCTAGTGTGGCAATTAGAGACAATGCTATATTTTATTATGCAAATAACTTAATAAGTAATATAACTGAAAAAGTTAACACTACTATACCACAAATTAATGCACAACGAGCAATTGAGAATGTGGTTGCACAATTAGATTTAGGAAGTATTCAAGGACTAGAATTAATTTCTGGTAATGATAAAGAGTTTTTATATAGTTCTGGAAATATATCAAGAACAGAAATTCCAGTTAAATTAGTTTATCTCTTTACGGAACAAGGTGAATTAAAACTTTCATGGGATTTAAGCATACATACATTAAATGGGAAGAATTGGTGGAGTTTAAGAGTTGATGCTATTTCGGGACAAATTATTGATACAACCGATTGGATAGTGTCTTGTAATTTTGGTGATGGAAATCATTCGAATCATGATAGTCATTCAAATTCAAAAGAAGAATTTACTTTATTTAAAACTAATTCATTTGTTGCAGATGGCTCACAATATAATGTATTTGCTCTTCCAGTTGAAGCTCCTAGTTTTGGTGGGAGAACCTTGTTAAGTGATCCTGCAAATGATAATGCCTCTCCTTATGGATGGCATGATATAAACGGAGCAGCTGGTGCAGAATACACCATTACTAGAGGGAACAATGTTTATGCTTACGAAGATACAAATGCTAACGATTCTCCTGGTTTATCTCCAGAAGGTACAGCAACTTTAAATTTTGACTTCCCATTAGATTTAAATCAAAATCCAATAGGATATCAAGATGTTTCAGTAACAAATATGTTTTATGTTAGTAACATGATGCACGATATTTGGTATCAATATGGTTTTGATGAAGCTTCGGGGAATTTTCAAGAAAATAACTATGGAAATGGTGGATTAGGAAGTGATTATGTTAATGCTCAAGGTCAAGATGGTGGAGGATTAAATAATGCTAATTTTGGTACACCACCAGATGGACAAAATCCACAAATGCAAATGTTTTTATGGTCTGAACCACCAGGAAATGCACTTACATTAAATAATGGTGATTTAGCAGGTGACTATGTAGCCCAACCGGGAAATTTTGGTGCAAACATACCTAGTACACCACTTACTGCTGACTTAGCAATTACTGTTGATAATGTTAATGATCCAAACGATGCATGTAATCCAATTACAAATGGGTCTGAATTAGATGGTAAAATTGTAGTCATTCGTCGTGGAGATTGTGAATTTGGATTCAAATCTAAAGCTGCTCAAGATGATGGAGCAGTAGCTGTAATAATAGTAAATAATGTACCAGGAGGAACTATTGCAATGGGTGGAGGAGCTGTTGGTGGAACTGTAACAATTCCAGTTGTTATGGTTGATAATATTGATGGTGAAGCTATAATAACTGCTTTGTTAGCTGGAGACACAATTAGTGCTACATTACTTAGTTCTGTATCTTACCAAAGAGATGGAGGTTTTGATAATGGTATTATTGCTCACGAATTTGGGCATGGTATTTCAAACAGACTTACTGGAGGAACAAGTGTAAACTGTTTATCTAACTCTGAACAAATGGGTGAAGGATGGTCTGATTGGTTTGGGTTAATGTTAACAATGAAGCCAGGGGATCAACCAGAAGACGGAAGAGGTATTGGTACTTATGCTATAGGTCAAACAACAACTGGTTTAGGAATAAGATTAGCTCCATATAGTACAGATTTTGCAATAAACGATTATACATATGATGATACTAATGATTCTGCTAATGTAGCTGTTCCTCATGGAATGGGCTTTATTTGGGCAACAGTTATTTGGGATTTAACATGGGCTTATGTAGATAAATATGGATTCGATGAAGATCTTTACAATGGTACTGGAGGAAACAATATGGTAATGCAAGTAGTTATAGATGGATTAAAATTACAAGGTTGTAATCCAGGATTTGTAGCTGGTCGAGATGGGATTTTAGCTGCAGACATGGCAATAACCGGAGGAGAAGAACAATGTTTAATCTGGGAAGTGTTTGCTAACAGAGGTGTGGGTTTAAACGCATCACAAGGATTTGGTTTTAGTAGAAATGACCAAGTGGAAGATTTTACTACGCCACCAGATAACGATCCTTCGTTGGCTAATTGTACTAGCTTAAGTGTTGAGGAGTTTAACTCAAGGAGTTATAAAGTATATCCAAACCCAACTAATGGTAGTTTGTTTGTTAAAACTGCTAAAAATTATGGAGAAGTAACAATGACTCTTACTGACATTAATGGAAGACAAGTGCTTTCTAAGAAAGTAGAGTTATTTAACGAAGTAGAATTGGACATTAATAGATTACAGTCTGGCATATATATATTAAATATTAACGGACAATCATTTAGTGCAAATCATAAGATTATTAAAAACTAATAGATTTTATTATCATATTTTAAAGGCAGCTTATGTTTATTAGCTGCCTTTTTTTATTTTTACAATTATGGAAGACATGTTCGACGACACCTTTTTTATGAAAAAAGCCCTTCAAGAAGCTGAACTTGCTTTCGAAAAAGGAGAGATTCCTGTTGGAGCTGTTATAGTTGTAGATAATCGTATTATTTCTAGAGCACATAATTTAACAGAATTATTAAACGATGTAACTGCTCATGCAGAAATGCAAGCTATTACTGCAGCTGCAAATTTTTTAGGAGGTAAGTATTTAAAAGATTGCACGTTATATGTGACCTTAGAACCATGTCAAATGTGTGCTGGAGCGTTATATTGGAGTCAAATATCTAAGATTGTTTATGGAGCTAGAGATGAAGAGAGAGGCTGTTTAACCATGCAGACTAAATTACATCCAAAAACTATTATAGAAGGTGGTGTTTTAGCTGAAGAAGCCTCACAATTATTAAAACGATTTTTTATTGAAAAAAGAAATTTGAACTAATCGTCTTTTTTTTCTTTATACTCACGCATTTTCTCTAAACTTTCCTTTGTTATCATATAATCTTTTACATTCCTGTCTTTCCATCTGTAATATGAAAATAATGGAAACACAAAAATAAATAGACCAACAACTCCAAAACCAATTAATTTTTCAGAGCAAACTAATTTTAACAAATAACCAGCAAGAATGCTGCCTAGAGAAAGTATTAATAGAATAAACGTAATCAATTTTAAAGTATAAGTTGTCATTAAGTAAAGTTAATTAATTCGCGTCGGTATGCTGTTAATAATTTTGATTTAGAAACAAATCCATAATATTTACCATTTTTAATAACTGGTAAATTCCATGCACCTGTATCCTGAAATTTTCGCATTACTATTCGCATACTATCTTTTTCATAATCAATAAATCCAGGAGGCATTTGCATAAATGTTTCAACAGAAGTTGAGTCGTATAAAGATTGGTCGAACATGATACTTCTTATATCATCTAAGAGAATAATACCAACTAGAATTTGGTCTTCATTAACTACAGGAAATAGATTTCTATTAGATTTAGAAACACCTTTATGTAGCATGTCTCCAAGAGACATGTCAGGATGGAGTGTTATAAAATTCTTTTCTATCACACTGTTTATATCCATAGAAGTTAACACATTTTGATCTTTATTATCTGTAAGTAAATCGCCTCTTTCTGCTAATTCTTTAGTATAAATGGTATGCTCCATATAATTTTTTGTAATCATATATGAAATAGCAACTGTTATCATAAGAGGAAGAAATAAGACATAACCACCAGTAATTTCAGCAATTAAAAATATAGCTGTTAAAGGTGCATGAATCACTCCTGCAATAAGTCCAGCCATACCAACTAAAGTAAAGTTTGATTCCGAAACTTGATGACCAAAACCTAAGTTGTTAACTATTTTTGCAACAACATTCCCAAGAGCACTTCCCATAACCATTGTTGGTACAATAACACCACCAACACCTCCTGCAGCAAAAGTTGTAGTCATAGCAATAGCCTTAAAAAACGTAAACCCAATAAGTAGAACAATAACAACCCAAATATTATCAAGGTATTCATCAAATAGATTAGTGCCTAAAGCATGAAGATGATTTCCATCAAATAAATCTTTTGTAAAACTTAACCCTTCACCATATAAAGGAGGAATAAAATAAAGCATAATACCAATAGCTAAACCTCCTACAAGTAGTTTAGCAAATCGGGTTTTAAACCTGTCAAAGAACTTATAAATGGCAAAGTAGATTTTTGTAAAATATATGGAAGCAATACCTGTTCCTAAACCTAGAATAATATAGAAAGCTGTATCGTATAAGGTGAATTTGTCACTAAGTGTGAAACTAAAAAGGACTTCATCACCTAGGAAAAAATAAGATGTTAATACCGAAGATATTGAAGCTATTAATAATGGTAATAAAGAAGCAAAAGTTAAGTCTAAACTAAATACTTCTACCGCAAAAACAATGGCAGCAATAGGCGATTTAAACATGGACGCCACAGCTCCAGCAGTTGCACAAGCAATTAGTAGAGTTCTTGTTTTTTTATCGATATGCATCAACCTACTTAAATTTGAACTAATTGCAGATCCAGAAGTAATTGCAGGACCTAATAACCCAACCGATCCACCAAATCCTACTGTTAGAGGTGCAAGGATTAATGGATGATATGTAAGCTTATATGATAATAGCCCTTTTTGTCTTAAAAGGGAATATAAAAGTGATGGAACAGCACGTTTAATAAATGGAGGGACAGAAGGAATCAATTCCTTTCTAAACATATATTTCTTAATAAGATAGACGATTAACAATCCTATTATAGGTAAAATAAAATACAATTGATTTTGAGAAAATACAATCCCTTTTTCTAAATTATTCTGAATGAAATACGTAATGTTTTTTAAAGTTACTGCTGCTAAACCAGCTAATAAACCTACAAATGTGCTTAGAAATAAAACAAAATTTTTCTGTGAGATATGTTTATACCTCCAGATTAAAAATTGTTTTATTAAAGATTGTATATCCATTTATAGAGATAATTCAGATTTTAATAACATTAAATCTTCCATATAGATTTGCCTTATTGTTTCAACATAAGGTCTGTTGTTAAAGTAACCAATATTGAAATCTTCAATAGCAGCATCTATAATTAACTTAGCATTTTCAATATCTCCTTGTTCTTTTAAAACTCTTGCTTTGTAGTATTTAGCATCAGCACTTAAGTTTCTTGAATATTGAAGTTGTTTGTCAAAATTCATTAAAGCACTTTCATAATTACCAGATTCAAAATAAGCAATCCCTCTATACAGAAAAGCTGTTAATTCAACCCAATCTTCACCAGAATCTTCAATCTCTTTATTGATGTATTTATCAAAATAAGCAATGGAATTTTCACGGTCTTTTAAACCCAAATAAGCAATACCTCTCCAATAATCAACACTATGTCCTTGAGGAGCATCAACAAAATTTGGAGTTAGTATGTCTGTTGCATCAAAATCTGCGATGGCTTTTTTATAATCTCTGTAAAACCATAAGTAATTATAACCTCTATAGCCAATCCAAGATAGAGAGTCTAAAGTGACTGCTTGATCCATGTATGTTTTCCAATGGTTTGGAATGCCTCTTTTTAAATATGGAATTGACAATTCTCTATATGCTTCAGCATTTGTTGCATCTATTTCTAGAACTCTAGTAAGTGCATTTAAGCTTTGTGCACTACCTTGATAATGTTTCCCGAATTCGAGAACTTTTAAAGCCTCTTCTTTATCTGATTTACAGGAAAAAATACAGCCTATTACAAATAAACTAAGGCAATATTTCAGTAATTTCTCCATGTTCTATTCTATAAGATATATACATATATGAATCTCTAAAGGCATCGTGAGTATAATTAGGATTCCACTCTTTTAATTGTGTTGTTAAGTCAAATAATTGATCAACCAAGTCTTTATTAAAACTTGTTGGCTCTAAATCTAGATTATTTTCATGAATAACATAGCGTCCAGCTAGACCTTTGCAATTGATTACAAATCGGATATTTAAATAGCCAGAATCTGTAAAATTATTGTTTTTATAATTTGATAAAATAAAATTACGTAAACCATTTTTTTCTTTGCTATAAGTAGCCCTTTGTGGGTTATAATATTGAATAATAAAATCTTCGTCACATACTTCAAATCCTTCGTTTAGTAAAGCTGTTTCAGGATTTATATATTCAGCAGAATGCGTGTATTTATTTTCAGGAACAAATTTATAATTCATAACGTAATAGGCATAACCATATAGTCCAAACAAAACAATTGCAAAAATTAAGACTACATAAAGGACGATTTTTAGAATCTTCTTTCTCATGAATTAAATCTACTAAAAAATCCTGCAATTGCAGGATTTAATTTTTTATGATTTTAGATTAAGTTTTAAACTTAATTCTTCTAATTGTTCATCATCAATTGGAGCAGGAGCATCTATCATAATATCGCGTCCAGAATTATTTTTTGGAAAGGCTATATAATCACGAATGGTTTCTTGTCCGTCAAGTATGGCAACCAATCTATCTAACCCGAAAGCTAAACCACCATGAGGAGGTGCGCCATATTCGAAAGCATCCATTAAGAATCCAAATTGTGCTTTAGCATCTTCTTCAGAAAACCCTAAATGTTTCAACATGGTTGCTTGTATGTCTTTATCATGAATTCTGATTGATCCTCCACCAATTTCATTGCCATTTAATACCAAATCGTAAGCATTGGCTTTGACATCTCCAGGATTTGTTTTTAGTAACTCTAATTGTCCAGATTTAGGCGATGTGAATGGATGATGCATGGCGTGGTAGTGGCCAGTTTCTTCATCTAATTCTAATAAAGGGAAATCGATAACCCAAAGTGGAGCAAACTCTTTAGGGTTTCTTAAGCCTAAACGTTCTGCTAATTCCATACGTAAAGCACTTAATTGTGCACGTACTTTATTTGTGTCTCCAGAAAGAATACAAACTAAATCACCAGCTTTTGCTCCTGTAACATTTGCCCATTTTGCTAAATCGTCTTGATCGTAAAATTTATCGACAGAAGATTTGTAGCTTCCATCGTCATTGCAACGACTATAAACCATCCCTAAAGCACCAACTTGTGGACGTTTAACCCAATCGATTAATTTATCAATATCTTTTCTCGTGTAACTATTTCCTCCAGGAACGGCAATTCCAACAACCAATTCTGCAGAATTAAATACTCCAAAATCTTTATGTTGTGCTACATCATTCAGTTCGCCAAATTCCATTCCAAAACGTATATCTGGCTTGTCGTTTCCGTATAAACGCATCGCATCATCATACAACATTCTTGGAAACTCTTTTATTTCAACACCATTTACTTCCTTTAGAAGATGTCTCGTTAATCCTTCAAAAGCATTCAATATATCTTCTTGTTCTACAAACGCCATTTCACAATCAATTTGTGTAAATTCTGGCTGTCTGTCTGCACGTAAATCTTCGTCTCGAAAGCATTTTACAATCTGAAAATACTTATCCATACCACCTATCATTAACAATTGTTTAAATGTTTGTGGACTTTGTGGAAGGGCATAAAATTGTCCTTCGTTCATTCTTGATGGCACTACAAAATCTCTAGCTCCTTCTGGAGTAGACTTTATTAAGTAAGGTGTTTCAACTTCAATGAAACCTTCTTTAGACAGAAAATTTCTAACTTCCTGAGTCACTTTATGACGAAAAATCAAGCTGTTTTTTACCGGATTTCTTCTAATATCTAAATAGCGATATTTCATTCTAATATCTTCTCCACCATCGGTTTCATCTTCAATAGTAAAAGGAGGTGTTTTAGAACTATTTAAAACAGTTAATTCTGAAACTAAAATTTCTATATCTCCTGTTGGAATATTTGGGTTTTTAGAAGTACGTTCGATAACGGTTCCTGTTATTTGAATTACAAATTCACGACCGAGATTTTGTGCCAGATCCATCATAGATTTTTCTGTACGCTCTTCATCAAAGATAAGTTGCGTAATTCCATAACGATCTCTTAAATCTACCCAAACAATAAATCCTTTATCTCTAGATTTTTGAACCCAACCAGAAAGTGTGACTTCTGTATTTATGTGTGATGCTCTTAATTCACCACAATTATGACTTCTGTACATATTTAAAATTTTTAGGACAAAGTTTATTCCTTAAATGTTTGAAGCTGCAAATTTAAAATAAAAAAACTTCAACTAAAATGTTGAGAGGTTTTAATTAATACAATCGTAATTATAAAATGAATAATTCTTTTAAAAATATATTTAATAAGAAATCTTATTTATAGTTTGTTGATAATGTGAGGATTTGTTAATTTATTATTAATAAAATTATCAAAAATTCAATTTAATCACCTTTTTATTAGTACTTTTCTCACTTATTAATCAATAAACTTTAAATTATGAAACATGTTTACTATTTAAAATTGTTGTTTTTTGCAATGATAATTTGTCCTTTAGGCGTTTTGGCACAAGGGAATGTAACAGGAACGGTCACGGAGGCAAATTCGAATAACCCAGTACCTGGTGCAAATATTATTGTTAAAGGAACTACAAATGGGACGACATCAGATTTTGATGGAAATTTTAGTCTTGATGTGAGTACATTTCCTGCAACATTAGTAATATCATCTGTTGGATATACAGCACAAGAGTTAGAAGTTGCTTCAGCACAAAGTGTATCAGTATCATTAGAAGAGGGCGTTGCTCTTGATGAAATTGTTCTTGTTGGTTCAAGAAACCCAAGTAGAGCTGCTATAGATACTGCTGTTCCAGTTGATGTAATAGATGTTGTAGCTTTGGCTACAAATGGGCCGCAAACTTCAATAAATGAAATCTTAAACTATGTAGCGCCTTCATTTACATCGCAAACGCAAACCGTTTCAGATGGAACAGATCATATAGATCCAGCATCTTTAAGAGGTTTAGGGCCAGATCAAGTTTTAGTTTTAATTAATGGAAAGAGAAGACATAATACGTCGCTTTTAAACATTAATGGGACAGTTGGAGCTGGTAGTGTTGGTACAGATATGAATTCTATTCCTACTTCTGCTATTAAAAGAATTGAAGTTTTAAGAGATGGTGCAGCGGCACAATATGGATCTGATGCGATTGCAGGAGTTATAAATATTGTGTTAAAAGAAGCGACAGGTAAATTAGATATAGCTGTTACTACTGGTGCAAACATGTCTGATGGGAGTAATCACCAAGATGGAGGTGTTGATGGAGAAAGAATACAAGTTGATGCAAATTATGGATTACCATTAGGTAATGATGGAGGATTTATTAATTTCTCAGGATCTTTTGCTACTAGAAATCCAGCATTAAGAAATGCAACTAATTTAGAACAGATTTATGATATAGCCAATGCTGTAGAAAATGCTTTTATTTCTGCAAATGGAGGATCGATTGCTGATATGACAGCAGCAGATTATCAAGCTGGTGCTGGAATGTTAGGCTCAGACTATATTAATGCAGCAGATCAGGCTTCTATTGCAGCTTTAGATTTATCTGTAGATGGAAATGGAGATTTAAACACACCAGGGGACTTAGATCTATTGAGTGGGTTTTTACCAAATGGAGGTACAGGAGAGTTTGCTACGTATCAAGAATTAGATGATGCACAATTTGCTTTAAGAGGGCAAGAAAGAAATGATTTTAGATTTAAAGTTGGTACTTCAAAGTTAAGAGAAGGAAAATTCTTTGCAAACTTATCTATTCCAGTAGCTGAGAATACAGAATTATATTCTTTTGGAGGATTATCTTATAGACAAGGACTAGGATATGGGTTTTTAAGAGAGCCATGGAGACCAAAAGCCAATACAGCTGTTAATCCTAACGGTTTTTTACCAGGAATACAATCAGATATTTTAGATAAATCTGTAGCAGTTGGGATAAAAGGAGAGACTGAAAAAGGTTGGAATATAGATTTTTCTAACACCTATGGTTCTAATTCTTTTGCATATACCGTTGTAAATTCTACAAATGCAAGTTTAGGCGCTAGTTCACCTTCAAGTTTTGATGCTGGTTCTTTTGAATTTGCTCAGAACACAACCAATTTAGATATTAGTAAGTTTCATGACGATATATTTTCAGGCTTGAATTTAGCTTTTGGAGCTGAATATAGAGTCGATCATTTCATAATTGTTGAAGGCGCTGAGAATTCTTATGCAACGTATGATAACAATGGAATACCTACTGTTGGTGGTGTTGGTGGTGCAACAAATGCACTTGGAGAATCTTTACCTGGAACGTCACAAGTTTTTGGAGGGTTTACGCCACAAAATGCTGTAGATAAATTTAGAAACAGTATTGGTGTATATGCTGATGCAGAAGCAGACGTTACTAAAAATCTTTTAGTGAGTTTAGCGCTTCGATTTGAAAGTTTTTCAGATTTTGGATCGACTTTTAATTACAAAATTGCATCACGTTTTAAAGCTACAGAGAATATAAATATTAGAGCTGCATTTAATACAGGGTTTAGAGCACCTTCTTTACATCAGCAATTCTTTAGCAGAAGTAGTACTATTTTTAATGCTGATGGTGTAGCAGAAGAAGTAGGATTATTTAGAAATGATAGTCAATTAGCAGGATTGTTAGGTATTCAAAAACTTGAAGAAGAAACATCTCAAAGTGTGAGTTTAGGTGCTACTGCTAAATTTGGTGGTTTTACTTTAACTGTAGATGCGTATCATATTACTATTGATGATAGAATTGTATTAACAGGTAAGTTTAGCCATAATAACGACCCTGTACTTGAGCCTATTTTTGTTGCTGCAGGAGCTGGTAAAGCACAGTTTTTAGCAAATGCTGTCGACACTAAAAATCAAGGTGTAGATATCGTTGCTGGATACAAGTTTAATGATTTGTTTAAAGGGTTCTCATTAGATAATACCTTGGCTGCAACATTTTCTGAAACTGAAATTACCAATGTTAACGTTCCTACCAAAATAGCTGATGCTGGTTTAAGTGGTGATTATTTTGATGCTCAAGAAGAGGCATTTTTAATTCTTGCACAACCAAGAACTAAATTAAATTTAACCCACGTTCTTCAAAATGATAAATGGACATTCTTATTGAGAAACGTGTATTTTGGTGAAGTAACTGATCCAGATGAATTTGCCGGTCAACCTAGAGTTGATGGAGCAATTGTAAATGACAATGCAATTTATGGAGGTAAAATAATTACTGATTTAACAGTGTCAAATCAATTATTTGAAAACACAATGATTACTGTGGGAGCCAATAACGTATTTGATATTTATCCAGACGAAAACAGACCTGGAAGTCAATCTAATGCTTCTTTTCCATATTCTAGAAGAACATCTCAATTTGGGTTTATGGGAAGATATGTTTTTGCTAGAGTAAGTATTACTCTCGATTAGTAAGCATATTAATTATTTATATTAAGCTCTATACAATTTTGTATAGAGCTTTTTTTTTTCAATAGTTATAATTAAAATAAATACGTACATACAAAATTTAAAACCTTCATCTGTTAGCAATTAATCAAAAAGTAAACGTATTACGAAGTGAAGGTAAAGATATCTATCATTTTGGAATTGGATAATTGCCTTTTCCTATTCATCAGAGTATAGCAAATGCTTTACTAGAGAATGCTACCAACAATCATAATTTACCAACTATTGATTTTAGATAGTGTTTTTTTAATCCCGAAAGGAAGCTGGGCGAGTTATGGTCCACAAATTAATTTTTAAAATGGGGAATATAAAGTTTTAGAAATGAGTTTAGAGCATAATTTTAGCTTCATACTAATACCTTGAAAGCTTATTGTAAGGCACTCCCAATCAACAAACATTAATACTAAACTCTCCAAATAATCCTACAGGAGCTGTTTATACTAATGAAGAGTTGGAGAATTTAACAGAAATTTGTAGAGCAACTTTTTTTGCTGTATTCTTGAAAATTATCAAGTAGCTCTTCTTCCAGCAAGCGATTTTACTTTGAAGAAGAAGAGCTGTTTTTTAGACTCGTTTTTGTTGATGTTGATGGAAATTCAATTTTAAATGCTCCTAATATCTATTTAGGCACCAATAAATTGACTCAATTAATTAGGGGCTTGCAACTCAAATAACCTCTTTCGACTTAGTATTTCTTCTTTTATATAGCCACATTTTTAATTGCATAGATAAAAAGAACAATACTGGAACTACAATTAGGGTTAAGAAGGTTGCTATTAACAAGCCGTAAATGACAGTCCACGCTAGTGGGCCCCAAAACCTAACATTATCTCCTCCCCAATATATGTCTGGATTAAAATCTGCAAACAAGGAAAAAAAGTTGATATTAAATCCAATAGCTAATGGCACTAAACCTAAAATGGTTGTTATAGCTGTCAATAATACAGGTCTTAAACGTGCCTTTCCTGCTCGAACAATACTTTCAAATAAATCTTCTTTTTCTAAATATTTATAATCATCAAAATCTAGCTGTTGCTTTTTTCTATCTATTAATAGTTGTGCATAATCGAGAAGAACCACACCATTATTTACCACAATTCCTGCAAGTGAAATAATACCAACCATAGTCATCATAATCACAAAAGAACTACCTGTAAGAACAATACCTCCAAATACACCAATAAAGCTTAAGAATATGGCTAGCATAATAATAGCAGGTTTTGAAACAGAATTAAATTGAAATATTAAGATGAAAAAGATAAGTCCCAATCCTGTAAAAAATGCTCCCATTAAAAAGGCCATTTGTTTGTTTTGTTCTTCAATCTGACCAGTATAATCAATTTGAATATTATCTGGCAACCCTTTATAGTTTTTCATTTCATTCTGAATCTGGGTTACAATAGCTCCTGCATCAGTAAAACCAGGAGATAATGCCGAATAAACTGTAACAATTCGTTTGGTTTCTTTATGTTTTATGGCACTAAACCCTGAATTGTTTTCATGTTTTGCCACTGCTGAAACAGGAATGCTTTTTATTTGTCCTGTTTTATCCCTAAACGTAATATTTTGATTAAAAAGGGCACTTGTATTATAACGGTTGTCTTCATTAAAACGTACGTAGATATCAAAATCATCACCGTTTTTTTTATAAATTCCAGATTTCGACCCAAAAATAGAGTTACGTAATTGTTGACCAATTTGTGAAGCACTGATACCTAATTCTCCAGCTTTTTCTCTGTTAATAACAACTCTCATTGACGGTTTATCTTTATTGACGTCTATTTTAAGCTCATCAATACCTGGAATGTTTTTGTCGTTGATGAATTCGCGCATGTTTTCTGCTGTATTTATCAGCTCGTCATAATCATCTCCTTCAATTTCAATATTAATTGGCGAACCAGCAGGTGGTCCATTGGAATCTTTTTCTACAGAAATTAGTACACCTGGAAAAATGCCAACCAAAGCTTTTTGTACTTTTTGACGTAATAATTCACTGTCTTCACCACGTCGATATTTAAATTCACGCATGGAAGCTGTAATTTTAGCTTTATGAGGCATTTCGGCAGAAGAACCACTATCTGTTTCTGGGTTTCCAGCACCTTCTCCAACTTGAGACACAGCACTTTCTACCATAAAATTATAATTACCATCTTTGTATTGGTCGTTATTTACTACCTTATAAACAATTTTTTCTATTTCTTTAGTAATGGTATTAGTTTTCTCAATAGCTGTTCCTTGTGGATATTCTATATAAACAATAATTTGATTTGGTTTGTTATCTGGGAAAAACTCCACTTTGGTACGTTGTGTTGATAGAGAAATACCAAAAGCTATAAAAGCAATAATTAGCAAAGTAAAAGTTCCAATGGTTATTCCAAAAGGCCTCCACCCAGATAATGCCCAACGTAATTGATTTTCATACCATCGTTCTAATTTAACCAGTGTTTTTGTTTGAAAACTATTTGCCCATTTACGTAAAAATAAACGATAGACCCAAAGCATGATAGCAGTAAAAATCATTAAGGATCCAAGTGCTCGATAGTCACCACCAAAAATATATATTAGTAAGCCAATGCTAGCTATGATTATAGTAGTTCGAATGATTTTTTTTAATGGTAAGTCTGTGTCTTCGATATTCATAAATTGAGACACTAAAACCGAGTTAAAGAATATGGCAACAAATAACGAGGAACCTAAAACTACAGAAAGAGTAATAGGTAAAATCATCATAAATTCTCCCATAATGCCAGGCCATAAACCTAAAGGAATAAAAGCTGCAACTGTTGTTGCCGTTGAAATAATAATAGGAAACGCAATTTCGCCAATCCCTTTTTTTGCAGCTTTTTTTCTACTCATGCCTTCTTCGTCCATGAGTCGATAGACATTTTCTACCACCACAATACCATTGTCAACCAACATACCAAGTCCCATAATTAATCCGAAAAGAACCATCGTGTTTAAACTTTGTCCCAATAGGTTTAATATCATAAGAGACATAAACATGGACATTGGAATTGCAAAACCAACAAAAATCGCGTTTTTAAAGCCTAAAAAGAACATTAAAACTGTAACGACAAGTATGACACCAAAAATAATATTGTTTACTAAATCGTCTACTTTTCCAATTGTTACTGGTGATTGATCGTTTGCAATTGTGACTATTAAATCTTGAGGAAATACATTGTCTTTAGCGTCTTGAACAATAACTTTGATTTGTTCTGCTGCAGCAACCATGTTTTTACCTGCACGTTTTTTCACGTCCAACATCACAACTGGTTTGCCAAACTCTCGAGCAAAAGTAGTTTTGTCTTCTTCATGAAAAGTAACAGTGGCTACATCTTTTAAATAAATGGCATGACCATTTTCTGCTTTTACAACAAAGTTCTCGAGTTGTTTAGGCGAATCAATTTCACCTAAAATACGGATGGTTCTACGTTGTCCACTGGTTTTTAAGTTTCCAGCAGACATGGTTATGTTTCCGTTGTTAATAGCACTAATAATATCTGAAAAAGTAACTTCGGCAGCCATCATTTTATAGATATCTACGGCAATTTCAACTTCTTTATCTTGTGCACCACGAATATCTACTTTTTTAATTTCTATTAAATCTTCAATTTCATCTTGAAGATATTCACCATATTCCTTGAGTTTTTCAACAGGATAATCGCCAGAGATATTAATATTAAGAATTGGTCTTTCTTCGGAAAGGCTCAATTCAAACACTTCTGGTTTTACTTTGGCTCCATTAGACATGGGCCAATCTTCGCCAGCTGTTTTTGTGTCTATTTCATCTTTTACTTTTTGTTTTGCTTGTTCTACTGTAAGATGTTCGTCGAATTCTACAATAATCATGGAGAAATCCTCTTGCGAAGTTGAAGTTATTTCAACCACATTACTTACTGTTTTAAGATCATCCTCCAGAGGGTCTGTAATTAGTTTTTCAACATCCTCTGCTGTGTTTCCAGGGTACACAGAACTGACATATATTTTGGTTTCATTTACTTCAGGGAAGCTTTCACGAGGCATATCAAAAAAGGCAGAAACGCCTAAATAAAATATAACCAGAATAAGGACATACATGGTGGTTTTATTGCTAATTGCCCATGATGATAAACCAAATTCTTTATCAACTTGTTTTTTCTTTTTACTCATTAATGTTTAGTTTTGGTTGCTGCACTTCGCATTCTCCTAGTTCTCGTTTGGTAAATTTATAACTTTTACAATTTGACCATCTTTCACACTTCGTGCACCTTCTTTAATAATTTCGGCTCCATTTTCAATTCCTTCAAGAACTTCTATAACGTCACCTTGAGTTCTTCCTGTTTTAATAATTAATCGTTCGGCATCACCTTCGTTGTTCGAATTTTTATTATTTACAATATAGATGTATTGCTCTCCTTCAGCATTTTCTGAGATAATACTTTGTGGAATAAGTATCGCATTTTCATTAGTATAATCGTTAATTTTTAGACGTGCTGTTAAGTTAGGTTTGATGGTTTTGTCATCGTTAGGAACACTTACTTCAACTTTAAAGGTTCTATTGGCTGGATTAATAACATCACCAGCTTGACGAATTTTTGTTTCGATAATTTTTCCTAAAACAGGAAATTCCACAGTAACATTTTTTCCTCTTGTTACATTAGAAATATAGCTTTCTGGAACATCTGTTTCAATATACATATTGTTTAAATTTACAATACGCATAAGTTGAGATTGTCCTGCAACCACAACACTTCCTTGTTCAGTAATGACATCGTCTATTCTTCCAGTAAAAGGCGCTGTAACATTTGTTTTTGCTATTTGTTTTTTTAACTGATTTACTGCTGCTTCTTGTGACTCGTAAGTTGATTTTGCTTGCAAATATTGAATTTCGCTACCAATGTTTTGATCCCAAAGACGCTTTTGGCGCTCGAAAGTTGTTTTAGCTAAATTGGTTTGGATTTCTAATTGTGCTAATTGCTGACTTAAGCCTCCATCGTCAATTTTAGCCAAAAGCTGTCCCTTATTTACTTTTTGACCTTCCTTAACATAAACGTTGGTTAAAATACCATTATATTCTGGAGTGATTACTAATAAGTCTTTGGTTGTAACATTTCCTTGAATTTCTAATTGATGATTAAATACTTCTTGTTTTGCTTTGAAGGTTGTAATTAAAGGCACTTTTCTTACTGTATCAAGTATCGCTATTTTTTCATTAAGCAATTTTATTTGCTCATTAAGTTCTTGTTGTTTCGTATTTATTTGGTTCCGTTTTTCTTTTAATTCTGTAAAATTATCAGACGCAAGAACATCATCAAAAGATTTTTCTTTTTTATTGCCACATGACGAAACAATAAGAGTAAGGATAATGAGGAGTTGTATATTTTTCATTTGTATATTTTTGATTGATTGGCTTAAAAATTTACTGTGTTTAAAATCGTTTCTAATTCTGCTTTTTTAGCAATTACGTCAAACATGGATTGCAAGTATTCTTGTTGGGCAGTATATAATTGTCCTTGCGCCTGTCTCAAGTCAAAACTAGAGGCAATACCTTCAAAAAACTTGGTTTCGTTTTTTTGTTCAATGCGTTCAGCAAGATTTAAGTTTTGGCGTTTATTTTCGTATTCTTCAATTGCAAAACGGTAATTACTTTTCGCATTAGCTATTTGAAATTTTAATTGTTGTTCTGTCTCTGTTAATTCTTCTTGTGCAATTTCTAAATCTATTTTTGCACGTTGGGTTGCAGCACTTCGCATTCCAGAACTAAAGATTGGAATAGACATACTAACACCTAAAAGCGAAGAGCCATACCATTCTTGATTACTAGTTGTAAACTCAAACTTTTCTCCAAAGCCACTATAGCCAGCATTTACAAAAGCACTAAGACTTGGTAGAAAAGTGCTCTTCTCTAATTTTAAAAGGAGCTCTTTGGATACTTCTTGATTTTTTGCAATTTGATAATCGATACTATTGTCAATATTTTCATCTGCTTCTAGTAATTCTAACGAAATGTTTTGAAGCGTTAGTGTTTCAAGATTATCAGTTAAAAGTGTGTTTTCATTTAAGTCAATCCCTAAGGTAATGTTGAACATTTTATAAGCTAATTCTTTAAGACGAGTAACGTTGTTTTGGTAATTTTCTAAACTGGTTAATGTTATTTGTAATTGCTCAACGCTTTCTTCTTCAGCGAGTCCATTTTCATAAATTTTAGTAGTTTCGTTGAGGTTTTTTTGAAGCACTTCTATGTTTTTGTTTACAATCAGTAAATTTTCTTCAGTTAACAAAACATTTCCATAGGCATTAATTACTGCTTGACGGACTTCTAAATCTGTTTTTGTCTTGGCAATCTCAGAAATTTCTAAATATACTTTTGCAGATTGTAAACCTACTATATAAGATCCGTCAAATAATAATTGATTTAGAGTAGCAGTTGCGTTGGCACTTTGTTTAGGACTGAATGTGACTGGGACAAACGTTCCAGGATCACCTCCAGTAATTTCTGCTGGAAGTAAAGAAACCTGTTGTTTAAGCCAGTTTTGATAATCTATTCCACCATTAATTTGTGGTAATCCTGTAGCTGTTGTTTCCCATTTTTGTTTTTCTGCAGCTTCAATGCCTCTAACAGCATTTTTTACAGATCTATTATTTTCTAATGCAAAATTTATAGCTTCTTCCAAGCTAAAACTCTGATTGTTTTCTTGAGAATATATAGAAAAAGAAAGTGCTAAACTAAATAGTAATATTAGTTTGTTTTTCATTATTATTTTTTTTGATTTTTGTTGATGATTTTAGTCAAAATGTCTACTCCACTTGGAGTACAAATACCCCTTAAATGATACTCTAAAAAATTATCCATGAGCATATTCATTGAAAAATTAGTCAATGGAAATAAATCTTGATCTTTTATTGAGATCATGCTGTTAAAATAAATTCTTGAAATAAATTCTATGTTAATCTCTGACCTATATATTTTGTTTTTCACACCTCTATCCAAATTTTCTGTAACACATTCTTGCATAACTTCAAACTGTTTCTTTTTTAAAGTTGCAGATATTTTAGGATAATATTTTTTTAATTGATATTGTGGTGACGACTTTTCGTCTTTGAGGTGCAACATGACAAAACTTTTTATATTATAAAGCTCCTCAATAGGATTTTTTTTAAGTTCACAAATGCAATCAATTTTATGCGATATTATCTCAAACAAGTGCATAGTAGTGGCTTCTACCAATTTTGTTTTATTTTCAAAATGCTGATAAATGGTTTTTTTCGATATGCCTAAATGATTTGCAATGTCATCCATGGTAACACTTTTAAAACCATAGGTAATAAACAATTTACTGGCATTATATATAATTTTATCTTTCATAAAAGACTGCGAAACTACAATAGGAAACTTTAAAAACCTAGAAAGTTTCCAAAGTTTTAACATTTTATTAATATTCACTAAAACTTGTTGCATAAGTATCTTTAATTGCATTATTTTTGTTTGATGCAACAAGTCGCTTTTTATCAAGAAATTTTTGTTTCTTATTTAAAAATTTTTACAAGAGATAGAGAACCTACTTCTCTTTATCATCCAATAAATTATATTTTAAAATTAGGAGGTAAGCGTTTACGCCCTGTTTTAACATTAATGACAGCCGAAATTTTTAATTGCGATTATGAAAAAGCATTAGATGCAGCTCTAAGCATTGAAGTGTTTCATAATTTCTCATTAGTTCATGATGATATTATGGACGATGCACCTTTACGTAGAGGTAAAGAAACGGTTCACGAAAAATGGGATTTAAATACTGGAATCTTATCTGGAGATGCGATGCTTATTTTAGCATATCAGTTATTTGAAAATTATAATCCAGTTACGTTTCAGGCTTTAGCTAGATTATTTAGTAAAACGGCTCTAGAGGTATGCGAAGGACAGCAGTTCGATATCGATTTTGAAACAAGGGACGATGTCACTATTCCCGAATATTTAAAAATGATTGAATATAAAACAGCAGTATTAATTGGTGCTGCTATGAAAATGGGAGCTATAGTAGCTAATGTAGCAGCAGAAGATCAAGATTTAATTTATGAATTTGGCAAAAATTTAGGAATTGCTTTTCAGTTGCAAGACGACTATTTAGATGCATTTGGAGACCCAAAAACATTTGGTAAGCAAGTAGGAGGTGATATTATTGAAAACAAAAAAACATATTTATATTTAAAAGCTGTCGAATTTTCAGCCCAAGAAGAAGGGACCGAACTAAAGCATTTATATAGTTTAAACCCTAAAGACCATTCTGAAAAAATAAATACTGCTAAACAAATTTTTCTTGCTAGTGGTTCAGCTGAAGCTACAAAAAAAGAGATTCAGAATTATACCTCAATGGCATTCCAAGTACTTAATAAGTTAAACATTTCTCAGGAAAGTAAAGAAGCACTAAGAAGTTTTGGAGAACAGTTAATGAATAGGAATGTTTAATGCAATTACCAGCTAATTTTACTGAATTAATTAATTTTGCAACTAAAGAAGAATTGTATAACAATTTAATTAAACAATTAAATAAAGACTTCTTGTATGCGAATATTGATTTAGATTTTGCTGAAAATATATTGCCATCTAGTTTAAAGTTAATACTTCATGAAATTATCTATAAATTGATTCAAGAAAAATTCATGGATTATCTTAATTTGCTATACATTATAGATGTTTCAGAAAAAAAAGTCAAACAATTAGATGGTAGTGACACTTTAAAATTATCTGAGGAAGTTGCTTTTTTAATACTACAGCGAGAGTGGCAAAAAGTATGGTTTAAAAATAAATATTCTTAGAAATAAACTCTCACAAAAGGCATCCAAGGGTCTAAATACGTGCTTTTAGAGCTGTTATATAAAACATCATATCTAATCCCCATTGTTACATTTCTAGTACTATAACCAGCGCCTAAAAATAAAGATGGATACCAATAATTTTCATCCCTTAAGCCAGTTCTGCTATCCCAATCAACATTTACATTATTTTCTTCAAATTCGATGGAGAGCTGTAACTCAGGAATTGGGTTAAAAAGCCCTAGAATACTACCACCAATTATTGAAGATTTATAATAATTTTTCTCTGTATTATATGATCCACTAAGACCTACACCTAATGCAACATAGTTGTTTAATCTATAAATAGCGCTAGGAGCAAGAGTTCCACTAAAATATCCATCTCCAAAGCTTAAACCAATTCCACCTCCAAATTGTACATGACTCCAAAATTCGTTTGGTTGTTTTATTACTTCTTGAGCATTTAAGCCAAACGAAAACAAACACATTAAACATAAAATAATCTTATTTATCATATTTATTGGGAAAGGTTTTTTCATGTTTTTATTTTTCGTTTAAAAAGGTATTGCATAAAAATAATAAAACCATATCTAATTTTACTAAAAGTTGTACTTTTGTGTAAATTTTGTTTGAACTATTTAGTTTTATACTTTATATGGATAAATTTTCATTTTTAAATGCAGCACATACAGCGTACTTTGCTGATTTATACGACCAATATTTACAAAACCCAGATTCAGTTGAGCCAAGTTGGAGAGCCTTTTTTCAAGGCTACGATTTTGGTACTGAAAGTACAGGTTTGGTTGAAGAACTTGTAGATGGAGTTTCATACGAAAACATTTCAGAAAATCTAGCTAAAGAATTTCAAGTAATAAAACTTATAGATGGTTATAGAACTCGTGGACATTTGTTTACTAAGACAAACCCTGTTAGAGACAGAAGAAAATATGCTCCAACTTTAGAAATTGAAAATTTTGGTTTGTCTAAATCAGATTTAAATACAGTGTTTAGTGCCGGAGAAATTCTAGGTATTGGCACGCAAACTCTTCAAGAAATTATTGATCATCTTGAGAAAATATATTGTAGCTCAATTGGAGTAGAATATATGTACATTAGAAAACCTGAAGAAATACAATGGATTCAGAAAAAACTAAATATCAATGATAACCAGCCAAGTTTAGATGTAGAACAAAAAAAATACATTCTTAAAAAGTTAAACGAAGCTGTTTCTTTTGAGAATTTTTTACACACAAAATATGTTGGACAAAAAAGATTTTCACTAGAAGGAGGAGAAACTTTAATCCCAGCTTTAGATACATTAATTGAGAAAGCTTCGGAGTATGATGTTAAAGAGTTTGTTATGGGAATGGCACATCGTGGTCGTTTAAGTACCTTAACAAATATATTCGGTAAATCTGCAAAAGATATTTTTAGTGAGTTTGACGGAAAAGATTACGAGCAAAAAGTTTTTGATGGAGACGTTAAATATCATTTAGGTTGGACTAGCGATAGAATAACTAATTCAGGCAAAAAAATAAATTTAAATATTGCGCCAAACCCTTCGCATTTGGAGACCGTTGGAGCAGTAGTAGAAGGTATTACTAGAGCAAAGCAGGATGATAAATATCCTGAAAACCCATCGCAAGTTTTACCAATAATAGTGCATGGAGATGCCGCAATTGCAGGACAAGGTTTGGTTTACGAGGTCGTACAAATGGCTCAATTGGATGGATACAAAACAAATGGGACTATTCATATTGTAGTTAATAACCAAGTTGGGTTTACAACTAATTATTTAGATGCTCGATCTAGTACTTATTGTACAGATGTTGGAAAAGTAACTCTTTCACCTGTACTTCATGTAAATGCAGACGATGCTGAGGCTGTTGTCCATGCAATGTTATTTGCTTTGCATTTTAGAATGAAGTTTAAACGCGATGTATTTATAGATTTATTAGGTTATAGAAAATACGGCCATAACGAAGGAGATGAGCCACGTTTTACCCAACCAAAATTATACAAAGCTATTGCTAAACATAAAAATCCAAGAGATATTTATGCTGAAAAACTAATTGCTGAAGGTATTATTGATAGTGGTTATGTTAAAAAACTAGAAGAAGACTATAAAGCATCATTAGAAGAAAAGTTAGAAGATTCTAGAAAAGAAGATAAAACAGTTATTACACCATTTATGCAAAATGAATGGGAGAATTACATAACTGTTGAAGAAGATAAAATGATGAAGCCTATTGATACAACTTATTCTAAAGATGGCTTAGCAAAAATTACAGATGTTATTTCTTCATTACCAAAAGATAAAAAGTTCATTCGTAAAATTTCTAGATTAATAGAATCTAGAAAAGCTATGTTTAAAGAAGATAGGTTAGATTGGGCTATGGCAGAACATTTAGCTTATGGTACTTTGTTAGAAGAGGGTTGCGATGTTAGAATTTCTGGGCAAGATGTTGAAAGAGGAACATTCTCTCATCGTCATGCAGTTGTAAAAGTAGAAGACAGTGAAGAAGAAATAATACTTCATAATAATATTAGTGATAAGCAAGGAAAATTCTTCATCTATAATTCATTGCTTTCAGAATATGGTGTGGTAGGTTTTGATTATGGATATGCCATGGCGAGTCCTAAAACATTAACCATTTGGGAAGCTCAGTTTGGAGATTTTAGTAATGGTGCACAAATTATGTTGGATCAATATATTTCTGCAGCAGAAGATAAATGGAAGCTTCAAAATGGGTTAGTTATGTTATTACCTCATGGTTATGAAGGACAAGGTGCTGAGCATTCTTCAGCAAGAATGGAGCGTTATTTACAACTTTGCGCAAAAGATAATATGTACGTTACAGACTGTACGACTCCAGCAAACATGTATCATTTATTAAGAAGACAAGTAAAAGCAAAATTTAGAAAACCTCTAATCGTTTTTACACCAAAAAGCTTGTTGCGTCATCCAAAAGTAGTTTCTACTGTTGATGAATTTGCAAACGGTAGTTTTCAAATGTTAATTGATGATGAAAGTGCAAAAGCAGATAAAATAGAAACCTTAGTATTTGTTACAGGAAAGTTTTATTACGATTTGCTAGAAGAGCAAGAAAATTTAGATAGAAAAGATGTTGCTTTAGTTAGAATAGAACAATTATTTCCTTTACCTATTAGTGAAATAAGAGCGACTTTAAAAAAGTATAAAAACGCTTCAGATGTTGTTTGGGCTCAAGAAGAGCCAAGAAATATGGGAGCATATAGCCATATGTTAATGCATTTAGATGAAGCAAAAACCTTTAGAGCAGCAACTCGCAGAGCTTATGGCGCTCCTGCTGCTGGTAGTTCTGTGCGTTCTAAAAAGCGTCATAAAGAAGTGATAGATTATGTTTTCGATAAATCTAAAAACAATCAATTTTAAATGAAAAAAGTAGTTTTCATATTATTACTAGTTTCAACTATTTCGTTTTCCCAAGAGAAAGAAAATTATACTAAAGTTGTTTCAAAATTTCAATCTTTTTATAATGAAGGTAATTATAAAGCTATATATAGCATGTTTAATTACGATATGAAAAAAGCGTTACCTTATAGTAAGACAATTGCATTTTTTACTGATTTAAAAAATAAACTAGGAAGCATATCCAATGTTGAATTTAATAAATTAAAAGATGTTGCTCATATTTATAAAGCAACATTTAGTTCTGAGGTTAGAGATATTACATTTTATTTAGATGGCAATAATAAAATTGGAGGTTTGCGAGTAATTTATCACAAACCAAAAGATTTAAAGGTTATTGAAAGAAATACGACTAAAATGAAATTACCATTTAATGAAGAATGGTTTGTGTTTTGGGGAGGAACCAACGAATTACAGAATTACCATGTGGCACATGAAAACCAACAATATGCTTATGATATTTTAATGGTAAAAGATGGTGTTACTTTTAGTGGAGATTCTAAAATAAATGAAAGTTATTTTGTTTTTGGAAAAGAAGTTATAGCTCCATGTGATGCCATGGTAGTTAAAGTTATTACAGGAGTAAAAGATAATATTCCTGGAGAGTTAAATCCAGAGCAACTTACTGGAAATACCGTAATTTTAGAAACTAGCAACAAAGAATATATTTTGTTTGCACACTTAAAAGAAAATTCAATTGCTGTAAGAGAAGGTCAGTTTATTAGACAAGGAGGGTTGCTGGGGCAATGTGGCAATTCAGGTAATACCACAGAGCCACATTTACATTTAAGCCTACAAAATACTATTGATATGAATATTGCAACAGGTGGAAAATTATTTTTTGATAAGATAATAGTTAATGGCGAATTTAAACAAGATTATATTCCTGTAAAAGGAGAATTTATAAAAAACAAACACTGATAAAAAAACATTTACAAATAAAATTATTATTATGATTTTAGAAATGAAAGTTCCTTCACCAGGAGAATCAATTACAGAAGTAGAAATAGCGACTTGGTTAGTGCAAGATGGAGATTATGTTGAAAAAGATCAAGCGATTGCTGAGGTGGATAGCGATAAAGCGACACTTGAACTTCCTGCTGAAGCAAGTGGAATCATTACTCTTAAAGCTGAAGAAGGAGATGCTGTTGAAGTTGGAGCAGTAGTTTGCTTAATAGACACAAGTGCAGAAAAACCAGAAGGTGATGCAGCGCCTGCTAAAGAAGAGAGAAAAGCAGAAGCTCCAAAAGCGACTGAAACTCCAAAAGCAGCAGATACTAAAACGTATGCAACAGGTTCAGCAAGTCCAGCAGCTAAGAAGATTTTAGCTGAAAAAGGAATGGAAGCATCAGCAATATCTGGAACAGGAAAAGATGGGAGAGTAACTAAAGACGATGCAGTAAATGCAGTGCCTTCAATGGGAACTCCTACTGGAGGAAATAGAGGTAATACTAGAAGTAAAATGTCTATGTTACGTCGTAAAGTAGCAGAAAGATTAGTAGAAGCTAAAAATACGACAGCTATGTTAACTACTTTTAATGAAGTAGATATGTCTCCAATTTTTGCCTTACGTAATGAGTATAAAGAAACTTTTAAGAATAAACATGGCGTTGGCTTAGGCTTTATGTCTTTCTTTACTTTAGCTATTGTAAGAGCTTTAAAAATGTATCCAGCTGTTAACTCAATGATAGATGGTAAAGAAATGATTTCTTACGATTTTGTGGATGTGTCAATTGCTGTTTCTGGACCAAAAGGATTAATGGTTCCAGTAATAAGAAACGCAGAAAATTTAAGTTTTAGAGGTGTTGAAGCAGAGGTAAAAAGACTTGCAATTAGAGCTAGAGACGGCCAAATTACTGTAGATGAAATGACAGGTGGAACTTTTACCATTTCTAATGGTGGCGTTTTTGGAAGTATGTTATCTACACCAATTATTAATCCACCTCAAAGTGGTATTTTAGGGATGCATAATATAGTTGAACGTCCAGTTGCTATAAATGGTAAAGTTGAAATACGTCCAATTATGTATGTAGCATTATCTTACGATCATAGAATTATAGATGGTAAAGAATCTGTTGGATTTTTAGTAGCAGTTAAAGAAGCTCTTGAAAACCCTGAAGAATTATTAATGAACAATGATATTAAGAAAGCTTTAGAATTATAAATTAGAGCAAAATAAAGATAAAAATAAAGCGCAACCTAATATCAAGTTGCGCTTTTTTCTTGAAAATAACTAACTAAAAAAAATTAACAAGAATATTTATCGAAATAACAGTTATAATAACAATAACCAATCCAATAATAAAATATTTGTTGACACTTTTTTCTTCATTTTCCATGAAAATAGATGTTAAAGGTTTAGGGCATTTTAAAAGTAATTAGGAAATGAAACTCTGTATCTAATTTAGACACAGAGTTTTTTTGTTTATTCCTAAATAGGTAATTGATTAATAGCACTGTAAATGTATTAATAAATTGAAGGCCACACAATACGTAACTTTACGTATTTTTTATATGGAATGAAATTGTTATAAAATATGAAAGCTCTAAACAAAACAAATTATTTAGAGCTTTCTTAATTCTCCCTAAGAACTAATTAATAGCAAGACAAATATCAGCATAAAATACATGCCAAACAATACGTAACTTTACGTATTTTTCAAAATATGCTGTTCATTTTCTTTTGCCCAAATAAGTAAACTATTCTGCTTATGTGATAGTTTTAACTTTTTTATGATGTTGCTTTTATGTTTTTCAACAGTTCTAGGAGACACAAAAAGGATATCTGCAATAACTACACCTGTTTTATTTTGTGCAATAAGCTTTAATACTTCAGACTCTGTACGAGTTAGAAACTCCAGCTCTTTTGGCACTTCTTCTACTTCAAGGTAAGAAAGTAATTCTGGACTGAAATAAGGTATATTTTTATCTACAGCTTCTAAACAATGTTCTATTTCTTCTAGTGCAAACTCTTTTAATACATAACCATAAATACCTAAAGATTTTGCTTGTTTGTAAATGGCTTCATCTTTTTCAAACGTAATGAGTATAATTTTAGTCTTGTAATTTAATTCATTACACTTTTTAGCGATTTCAAGACCAGTATAAAAAGGCATTTGGATATCTAGAATAGCAATTTTTGGTTGATTTTTTTCAATAAGCCCTAATGCTTCTTTACCATTTACAGCACTTGCCAAGACATTATACTTTTTCTCTAATAAAAAATCGTTTAGACCTTTTAGAATAAGTGGATGATCATCTGCTATAATAATAGAGGATTGCATATGTTAATTTGTTAGTAGGTATATAAAATAAATATATAATATTATATTTGAAAAAAACAGCCAATTGACTATAGTTTTAGAAATAAATATTTTTTTTCATAATCAATAATTGCTTTCGATTTCTTTAAAATATCTGCACCAATTATACCATCCACAGGCTGAGCATTATGCGTTACCAAAGCTGTGTTTACATGAGTTAAATTAAATAAAATAAGTGCAACTTTCTCTTTCTTCCATTTTCCAATTTTTAAGGTGTTCTTTTTAGAAATTTGCGTCAGCATGTCTGTTGCGCCAGCTCCAGCAGCTTTAACTTCGGAATCTTTAGCGTTTAATTTAAAAGTATCAATGGCTTCAAATCCAACACAAGAACTTGAGGCTCCTGTATCTAAAATAAACAAGCCTTTTACACCATTAATGGTAGCCTTTATTTCAAAATGATTGGTTTTTGTTAATTTTAATTTCACTTTTGTATATCCTTTTTCTAATAAAAAATCACCAAGTTTATTCATAACAACATTATTTACTACAAAGATAATAATGTAAAAACATATATTTTTGCAAAATGATTATTACCGACACACATACACATTTATATAGTGAGGCATTTGATGAAGATAGAGAAGAAATGATTCAAAGAGCAATTGATGAAGGAGTTTCACGTTTCTTTATTCCAGCAATCGATTCAACTTATACAAAGGCCATGTTTCAACTGGAAACAGATTTTCCAGAAAATGTCTTTTTAATGATGGGTTTGCATCCTACTTCAGTCAAAGATAATTATCAAGAAGAAATAGCACTTGTTGAAGAGCATTTGGCAAGAAGGCCATTTTTTGCTATTGGTGAAATTGGTATTGATTTGTATTGGGACACGTCTACATTAGAAATTCAAAAGAAAGCCTTTAAGCATCAAATTCAATTAGCTAAAAAATATCAATTGCCTATAGTTATCCATTGTCGCGAAGCCTTCGATGAAGTTTTTCAAGTTTTAGAGGAAGAAAAATCAGACGATTTATTCGGTATTTTTCATTGCTTTACAGGGACTTTAGAGCAAGCAAAACGTGCTATTTCCTTTAATATGAAGTTAGGGATTGGAGGTGTTGTTACTTTTAAAAATGGTAAAATAGATCAGTTTATCAATCAAATAGATTTAAAACATATTGTTTTAGAAACCGATTCGCCTTATTTAGCACCAAAACCTTATAGAGGGAAACGTAATGAAAGTAGTTATATAACTAAGGTGTTAGAAAAACTATCAGAACTTTATATGCTTCCTCAAGAAAAAATTACCGAAATTACAACTCAAAATTCAAAAGACGTTTTTAATATTTAAATATGAAAGCAAACAAACCTAACATACTTTTAATTTATACAGGAGGGACTATTGGGATGATAAAAAATCCGAATACTGGAGAATTGCAATCATTCGATTTTAATAATCTTTTAAAACATATTCCTGAATTGAAATTGTTAAGTTGTAATATATCAACAATCTCTTTTGAAGAACCTATAGATTCATCAAACATGAATCCTGCATATTGGATACAAATTGCCGAAATTATTGAAAGCAATTATACTGATAATGATGGATTTGTGGTTTTACATGGAAGTGACACCATGAGCTTTACTGCTTCAGCTTTAAGCTTTATGTTAGAAAACTTAGCGAAACCTGTAATTTTAACTGGTTCTCAATTACCAATAGGAGATTTACGTACAGATGCCAAAGAAAATTTAATTACCTCTATACAAATGGCGTCTTTAAGAAAAAATAATAAACCAGTTATTAGAGAGGTAGGCTTATATTTTGAGTATAAATTATATCGAGGAAATAGAACTACTAAAATAAATGCAGAACATTTTGAAGCTTTCGAATCTTTAAACTATCCACATTTAGCAGAATCTGGTGTGCATGTAAAAGTTAATTATGAAGCTCTTTATAAACCAAACCTAAAAAAGAAGTTAGTATTACATACAGAGTTTGATAACCATATTGCATTAATTAAATTATTCCCAGGCATTTCTCAATCCTTTTTAGAGTGTATTACTAAGAACCCAAGTTTAAAAGGTATTATTTTAGAAACCTATGGTTCAGGAAATGCTACAACAGAATCTTGGTTTATTTCTATAATAAAAGATGTATTAAAAAGAGGCGTTAAAATTGTTAATGTAACCCAATGTTCTGGAGGAAGTGTTAATATGGGACAATATGAAACAAGTTCTCAACTTAAAAAATTGGGTGTTATTTCAGGAAAAGACATTACAACAGAGGCTGGCATAGTAAAGTTAATGTATTTGTTAGGAGAAAAAATTTCTGCTAACACCTTCAAAACCATATATGAAACGTCTTTAAGAGGAGAAATGTCATAAAATTAACTTTCAAAATTTTTGGCTTTCAAAAGTTTTTTTGTTATTTGCTAAACGGTATTATTAAATATAATATACAGAGAGGTGGCCGAGTGGTCGAAGGCGCACGCTTGGAAAGCGTGTATACCTCAAAAGGGTATCGAGGGTTCGAATCCCTTCCTCTCTGCTGTTATTTTTATTTTTTAATAACATTTTTTTTATATCTTTAACACTTTAACTAATAAAATTAAGAAAGAACAATGAAAAGATTATTTTCTATTCTAGCCATTACAGGAATTATGGCTTTCGGAACTGTTAATGCAAATACAACTGCAAACATAACAGCATCAATAGCAGCTACTGTTGCTAGTGTATCACAAGACGAAGCTGCAACAGACGATGCAGCCACAGAAGATCTTGGATTTCACCAAGAACTAAAAAAACGTTTTATAGAAGGTGGACCAGGATTTATGGGAATCGTTCTATTATGTTTAATTCTTGGATTAGCAATTGCTATTGAAAGAATTATCTTTTTAAACCTTTCTACTACAAATACTAAAAAGTTAACTCAAGACGTAGAAGATGCATTACAATCAGGTGGTGTTGAAGCTGCAAAAGAAGTTTGTAGAAACACAAAAGGTCCTGTAGCTTCTATTTTCTATCAAGGTTTGGATAGAACTGACGAAGGTATCGAAGCTGCTGAAAAAGCTGTAATAGCTTATGGTGGTGTTCAAATGGGACAATTAGAGAAAAATGTGTCTTGGATTTCATTATTTATTGCTTTGGCTCCTATGTTAGGATTCATGGGAACAGTAATCGGGATGATTCAAGCATTCGATAAAATTGAAGCAGCAGGAGATATGCAACCATCTTTAGTTGCAGGTGGTATTAAAGTAGCACTATTAACAACCGTATTTGGATTGATTGTTGCTATTATACTTCAAGTATTCTACAATTACATTATTGCAAAAATTGATAGCATTGTAAACGATATGGAAGATGCATCTATTACTTTAATGGATTTATTGATTAGAAACAAGAAGTAATAATAACCTAAAACTTATTAAACAATGAATTCACAAAAATTATTAACAATCATAATGGGAATTATTGCAGTTGTTTCTGCCGCATTCCTATTTATGATAATAAGTATTGGTGACGAAGCTATTAAAGCTGGCGAAGGCAGTGGTACAGTAAATACATTTATGTATGTTGCTTACATAGTTCTTTTTTTAACATTAGCTATTGTTTTAGTATTCGTTATTAAAGGATTATTTGCAGGTAATATTAAAAAGACGTTAATGTCTGTAGGAGCATTTTTAGTTATTCTTGTAATTTCTTATGCAATGTCTTCAGGAACAGATCTAGATTTAACACCTTTTACAGATAAAGGAGAAGAAATAACAGAAGCGACCTCTAAAAATGTTGGAGCAGGTTTATATGCATTTTACGCTTTAGCAATTATTGCTATTGGTTCAATGGTTTTATCAGGAATTAAAAAAATAACGAATAAATAATTATGGCAAAAAGATCAGCACCAGAAGTGAATGCAGGCTCTATGGCTGACATTGCTTTCTTACTTCTTATATTTTTCTTGGTAACCACAACCATAGAGACAGATTCTGGATTAAACAGAAAACTGCCTCCTATTGATGATACTGAACAAGAAGATGTTGTTATTAAAGAGAAAAATATTTTTCAACTTAATGTTAATAGAAACAACGACTTATTCTTGAAAACTGGAGGTGAAGAAAAAGTTATCCAGATTAAAGATCTTCGTGCAGCTGCTGTTGCCTTTTTAGATAATGGTGGTGGTACAGGTCCAGATGCATGTAAGCGTTGTCAAGGAAAGAAAAATCTAAGATCTTCAGATAATTTTGATAAAGCAATTATTTCTTTACAAAACGATAGAGCTACTAAATACGAAACGTATATAGCTGTACAGAATGAAGTTATAGCAGCTTATAATGAGTTAAGAAATAGAGAGTTTGAAAGAAGTTTTCCTAATTTAGGAATGAACTTTGTAGAAGCAGATAAACGTTATTCAGACGCTAGAACGCCTTCATCAGAAAAAGCGAAATTAAAAGATAAATTAGAAGAAATTAAAATTTTAATTCCACAAAAATTCTCTGAAGCAGAACCAAAAAAGTCTAATTAGATAAACAAATAATATGTCTAAATTTAAAAAGAAAAAAGGAGGCGATATGCCAGCTGTTAATACAGCATCTTTACCAGATATTGTATTCATGTTATTATTCTTTTTCATGGTGGCAACTGTTATGAGACAGAACACACTAATGATTGATAATAATCTACCTTTTGCAGATCAGGTTGAGAAACTAGATAAAAAGGACTTAGTTATGTATATCTATGCTGGAAAACCAAGTAGTAATTATAAATCAACTTTTGGAACAGAAGCTAGAATTCAATTAAATGATAAGTTTGCCGAGGTTTCTGAAATACCAGCATTTATAGCTGCTGAACGTGCATCAAAAAGAGAAGAATTAGTTCCGTTTTTAACAACTGCTTTAAAAGTAGATGTCGATGCAAACATGGGATTAATTACAGACATCAAGCAAGAATTACGTAAAGTAAATGCACTAAAAATTAATTACACAACCAAAAAGGGTAATGCCTTACAAGGATTGAAAAAATAATAAATTCTTAATTTTTTATTTTAAAGGCGTTTTGAGAAATCTTAACGCCTTTTGTTTTATATTTAATCTAAGAAAAACGACTATTAAAGCATGAAGCTTATATCAACTTTATTTTTATCTTTTTTTAGTATTACTTTGCTGTGGTCTCAAGAGACTGTTATAGATACAACTAAAGTAATAGACGAAAATTACAGAGAAGATCAGTTTTATTTAGCCATAACATATAACCTTCTAGCTGATAAGCCAGGCAATGTATCTCAAACGGGTTTTTCTAGTGGCTTTCACTTAGGTTTTATTCGAGATTTTCCTCTCAACGAAAAACGGAATTTTGGATTAGGATTGGGTCTTGGAGCTTCTATAAATTCGTATAACCACAACATTTTTGTAAGTAAAAATGATTCAGGTGAAATAGAGTATATTAATTTAAGTGATGCTGATATTAGTTATACAAAAAATAAATTCTCTACGTATCTAGTAGAAATGCCATTGGAGTTTAGATGGCGAACTTCAACAGCCGAAGAGTATAAATTTTGGCGCATTTATACAGGTTTTAAAGTTGGATATCTTCTATCTAGTTCAACAAAATTTAAAGGTGAATTAGGGACAGTAAAAAATAATAACATTAAGGATTTTAACGATTTTCAATATGGGGTTACTTTTAGTGCAGGTTATAATACCTGGAATTTTCATCTGTATTATTCTCTAAACCCCATTCTTTCTAAAGATGCTCAATTAAAAGAACAAGCAATTGATATGTTTGCTGTTAAATTTGGTTTAATATTTTATATTTTATAACCAGTAATTAATTAAAATTAATTGAGGAAACAATCCAATAAAAAAACCAATTAACAATTCTATATTGGTATGTGCTTTTAAGTGAAGCCTTGAAGTAGCTATAGCTCCTATAATAATAAACATAAGTGCTAAAGTGCCATTTATATTGATGCTAAAATGGATGCTTAATGCTAAATAAAACATGGTTACACCAGAAATCCCAATCATGTGAATACTAGCCTTAAACTTTAAAATAGCCAAAATAAAACAGGCAAGAGTAGATATTAAAATACCAACAAAAAAATAGTACAATTCTATTATTTCGGTAGGAGGTAAAACACGATTAATAATTAAAATGGTAATACATCCATTTAAAAATAATGGTATAAGTCTTTCTTTCGTAGTATTTAAATAGATGGAGTTTACTTTGCCAATATTCTTTAAAAGGTAGTATAACAATATTGGAAGCAATGCAGTTAGTATAAATAGCGAAATTAATTTTGCTTGAATGATTTCTATAGGTATAAATCTTGGCGATTTAGAAAAGTAAAAAAGCACACCTAACAAAGGCATGAGTATGGGATGAAATATAATCGATATGCTTTTTAAGAACTGATTAATCATATCTTCTTACGCAATCGAGCCACAGGAATATCTAATTGTTCTCTGTATTTGGCAACTGTTCTTCTTGCAATAGGATATCCTTTTTCTTTTAAAATTTTTGCTAGTGCTTCATCCGTTAGAGGCTTTCTTTTGTTTTCTTCTTCTATAACGGTTTCAAGAATTTTTTTAATTTCTCTGGTGGAAACTTCTTCTCCTTGGTCGTTAGTCATGGATTCCGAAAAGAATTCTTTAATCAATTTCGTACCATAAGGTGTATCTACATATTTGCTATTGGCAACTCTAGAAACCGTAGAAACATCCATTTCTATTTCGTCTGCAATGTCTTTAAGAATCATTGGACGGAGTTTGCGTTCATCGCCACTTAAGAAGTATTCTTTTTGATAATGCATAATCGAACTCATAGTAACAAATAACGTCTGTTGACGTTGCTTAATAGCATCTATAAACCATTTTGCAGCATCCAGTTTTTGTTTGATAAACATGACGGCATCTTTTTGCGATTTCGACTTATCTTTAGATTCCTTATAACCTTTAAGCATGTTATTATACTCTCTAGACACATGTAGCTCTGGCGCATTTCTGCCATTTAAAGTCAATTCTAATTCTCCATCTACAATCTTAATAGCAAAATCTGGAACCACATGTTCTACCATTCTGTTATTTCCAGCATAAGAACCTCCAGGTTTCGGGTTTAGATGCTCAATTTCATCTATGGCATCTTTAAGTTGTTGCTCTGTAATATCGAATTTTTGAAGTAGTTTTTTATAATGCTTTTTGGTGAATTTTTCGAAAGCATTGTCTATCATATCAATAGCTAATTCTACATCTGGACGTTTTTCTTTTCTGTGCAATTGAATGCTTAAACACTCCTGTAGACTTCGTGCTCCAACACCAGCAGGATCTAATTGGTGTACAACATTTAGAATTTTTTCAATATCTTCTTCAGTTGTATAAATGTTTTGAGTAAAAGCCAAATCATCCATAATATCGCTTAAAGAACGACGTATATAACCACTTTCATCAATACTACCTACTAGAAATTCGGCAATATCAAATTCATCATCAGTTAATCTAAAGGTGTTTAACTGAT
>Ga0209345_10000280_pt1 | contig 67195 bp, 66 predicted proteins | sample Cruoilmetagenom7_FD_187294 | JGI IMG/M metagenome (GOLD analysis project Ga0209345, IMG submission 187294) | Oil polluted marine microbial communities from Coal Oil Point, Santa Barbara, California, USA - Sample 7 (SPAdes) (version 2) | ecosystem: Environmental > Aquatic > Marine > Oil seeps ... | reverse complement strand
GCGGATGTAGGCAATCGCGCCGCTGTCCATATTGGTGTTCTTGATCGCGTCCAGAAGGTCGGTCTTGCCCTTGCGCCTGAGCTCGGATTCAAGCTGCGGCGCGTGGTCAAAGTAATCCTCCAGCGCAGCCTTGCCGCGCGAGGTGACAAAGATGAACTCCTTGATGCCGGCCGCGCGCGCCTCATCAATCGCGTATTGAATCAACGGGCGGTCGACGAGCGACATGATCTCCTTGGGGATGGATTTCGTGGCGGGCAGGAACCGTGTGCCCATCCCGGCCACGGGGAAAATCGCTTTGCTAACCTTATTTTTCATAATCTGTCTCACTGCTGTCGAAATGGCGCTCACTACACGTTGTGGCAAGTATGGCAGAGCTTGGCGCAGGGTGCACCCTGAAGCCGCGCGAATTTTGGGTCTTCTGCGGGTTTGCCTCCAGACGACGCAAAATCGGAGGTCAGGGGCTGGGCAAACCGCGCGGCACCGATATGCGCCGCAGTTCACGATTTAATCGTGACCTAAATGTGGTCAATTGCAAGATTGGTCCGCTGCGGTCGCTTTTTCCCCACAGGCCGCCCTGTTGTTCCCAAACGCCGGCTTTCGTCATACGGACTCGGTGAAACAGGGTCGTCGGTGAAAACACGAAGAGAGAGACCGAGGCGCCCGTGGTGGCCTTTTCGGCGGCATTCCGGCGCAGGGCGCGGCGGTTGTGGGACCGGCCCGCGACGACCTCGGGTTTGCCGGTAAGCCGGGTTGCAAAGGGTTTGAACATTGCCGTGGGCGCGGCCAGCGGGGTGAGTTCGGACAGGTCGCGCGTCTGACCGGCCACGATACCATCGCGCAGGCGGCGGCGCAGGCGGCGCACGTCGCCGGGTTCCAGACGTCCGGCGATCATATGCGCGATCAGGCTTCGATCCCGTTCCTCCAGCATGTCGGCTATGACGGCGTCGTGCTGCTCGGCGGGGCAATGACGGCGCAGGTAGACGGCGAGGCTGGCGCCGATTTCGAACAGGTCCTTGGGTGCGCGCGCGGCAGTGCGACGGGCAGAGGGGGCGAAGGCGTGATGCACCTGCGCCATCGGGCTGATCGCGGTGATCCGGCCCGCGCGGGCCAGCCGCATGTTCAGGTCAGTCTCATCCAAATAAAAGCGATAGGCCGGATCAAAGCCGCCGTGCTGCGCCAGAACGGAACGGCGAAAACCCATGTTGGTGCCTTCGGTCTTGATCGCGCGGCCCGGCGGCGGGGTCAGGATCGTCGGTTTCGTTTCATCCACGGCCAGTGGCGTGGCGATGCCGGTGTGATCGACGCTCTGCGCCTTCCACTGGAAACTGATGCCGTTGCGCCCGATGACAAATCCACCGACAGCGGCAACTTCGGGCTCGGCGAAGGGCGCCGTGAGATGCGTGAGCCAAGTGGGCTCGGGCACCGCGTCGTCGTCGATAAAGGCGAGGATCTCACCGCTCGCCAGTGCGATGCCGCGATTGCGCGCCTCGCTTATGTTGGGATTGGCAAAGGCGGCTGTCTTGACCTCATCGCCGAGGCCGAGGCGGCGGACGGCCTCCTGACCCTCGGCATCTGCGACGACGACGATCTCGTAGGTCAGGTAGTTCAGGCGTGACAGGCCGGTCAGTGTCAGGGCAAGGCTGTCGCCCCTTCCCCGGCTGACGACAATGACACTGACCGACGGGGACGTCACGCGGATTTCAGATCGACCGTGGGCGCGCAGGCGATGAAGAACGGGTTGGCAAAGCCGTCCTTGCCATAGGCCAGCGGGGCCAGCGTGTCGAAATCCAGAACCTGACCGCCCGCACCGGTGACGACCGCATGGCCGGCGGCCGTGTCCCATTCCATGGTGCGCCCGAGGCGGGGGTAGAGATCGGCCTCTCCGGTCGCGACGAGGCAGAATTTCAACGACGAGCCGGCGGACTTGGATTCCGAGGTCGCATAACGGTTGATGTAGTCGTCGGTCGATTGATCCCGGTGCGATTTGGAGGCGACGATACGCAGGGCCTCATTGTCTGCCTTTGCGACCGAGAGCGGCGTCAGCGTACCGACGCGGTCCTTGTCGAACGGCCCGGCCTCCTCGACCGAAGAGCCGTCGGCACGGGTATAGAACATGCGGTCGCGCGCCGGAGCATAGACCACGCCGCGTACCGGAACGCCGTCCTCGACCCAGGCGATGTTGACCGTGAAATCGCCGCGCCGCTTGATGAATTCCTTGGTGCCGTCCAGCGGATCGACAATCAGAAAGGACATCGCCTGTTCACCGTGGGTCGCGGCCTGTTCCTCTGTTACCAGCGCGGCGTCGGGGAAAGCCGCGTGCAATCCAGCCGAGATCAGCGCGTCCGCCGCTTCGTCGGCCTCGGTCACGGGGCTTGCGTCGGACTTGGTCTTCACCTCGAAATCGTCAGCATTGTAGATGGCCATGATGGTGTCGCCGGCCTCAAGGGCAAGGCGGCGCATGACGGTTTCAAGTTTTACGTAATCCAACGGTCTCTCCTAGCACGGCTCTGCATCGGGCGTGTACGAAGTCTGTACAGGCCGGGGCCTTGTGTGAATTGCCATGATCGGCGGTGCCCGTTATGATGAAGCGTGAAGGGAACAGCAAGAATTCCCTGCGATAGTCAGGCAAACGTCACAGAGGCATCGGAATGTTTGAGCAACGACTCCAGCGGTCTCGCATCGGTTCTGCCGTCGCCATCGCCGAACTGATCTATCATGCCTCGGTCCACTCGATCCGCAAGACGCATCGTAATGCGATCATGTCGATCGGTCTGAATATGTTGCAGGCGGTGATCTTTGTCATCTCGTTCTACGCGATGTTCGAGATTCTCGGGCTGCGGCGCAACGCGATCCGGGGCGATTTCCTGCTCTATATCATGTCGGGGATTTTCCTCTACATGACGCACGTCAAGACGCTGGGCGCCATTGCGGGGGCTGAGGGCGCAACTTCCGCCATGATGAAACACGCCCCGATGAATACCGCCGTGTCCATCGGGGCTGCGGCGCTTTCGACGCTCTATATTCAGGTGATGTCGCTGGTGCTGATCCTGTTCTTTTACGACGTGCTCTTTACCCCCATCACCATCGATCAGCCGGTCTATGCCTTCGGGATGCTCTTGCTGGCATGGTTCACCGGGATCGGCCTCGGGCTTGTGCTCTTGGCGATCAAGCCTTGGGCGCCGCAGTTCGTCAGCATCTTTAGCCAGATATACCAGCGCGCGAACATGATCGCTTCGGGCAAGATGTTCGTCGCCAATTCACTGCCAGCCTATATGGTTGCGATGTTTGACTGGAACCCGCTGTTCCATGCGATCGATCAGTGTCGCGGCTTCGTCTTTCTGAACTACACGCCGCATAATTCATCGATTTCCTATCCGCTTTTCATCGGGATCGGCTTTGTCATGCTGGGGTTGATGGGGGAGTTTTATACGCGCCGCCATGCCTCTGTCTCATGGGATGCGAAGCGCTAGAGCGCGCCAGGGTTTGACACATGAGTGCGCAATCAAGATGTAAGGTGCGCGGAAGGCGAAGGAAACTGTCGCCCTCGCAAGCCTATGATACTGCGTTCAAAATGCGCGCCCTATGCCTTGACCTGCGCCAGCGGTTGATGCGGTCCATGCAGGTCGTCTAGGAGCCTAACGCGCCGGGTTTATCCGTCGCGCTTCCAATATGAGGCTTATGTCCGCGGTTTGCAGGTCAAAGCTGTGTGGGAGCGGATTTCAAAGTGATCCATTACCAGCCAAGCAGATCGCCACCCTAGCAAACCTCTGCCAATATTGATACTCGCTCAGTGAGCAAAACTCACCAGACGCGCCGGGAGAAACGTATATGAAGGCCAGGATGCCTGCGGATCAGAATGATCGCCTGCGGGAGCTGATCGAGCTGGAGGTACTGGATACGGCGCCTGAAAAGCGGTTCGACGATGTCGTGCGTCTGGCCTCCCGGATTTGCGAGATGCCGATCTCCCTGATCTCGCTCGTGGACGAGGACCGGCAGTGGTTCAAGGCGAACGTCGGCCTCGGGTCCGACACGACGCCGGTGGAACAGGCCATCTGTGCCCATGCCATCCTGGAGGACGATTACCTCGAAATCAGCGACACGCAGACAGACCCGCGAACCGCTGACAATCCGCTCGTCACAGGCGATGAACAGTTGCATTTTTACGCCGGCGCGGTCTTGCGCAGCAGCAAGGGCCACGCCATCGGTACTCTCTGTGTTCTGGATAACAAGCCCAACCGGCTAAGCGATCTGCAACGCGAGACCTTGAAAGTTCTGGCACGTCAGGTGATGGCACAACTAGAACTGACGCGGGCATTGAAAGAGGCCGAGATGTTGCGGCTGGAGGTCGATCACCGGGTCAAGAACTCCCTGCAATCCATCGCGTCACTGACACGTGTTCAGGCCAACATGGCGGCGTCCGAGGAAACACGCGAGGCGCTGGAATTGACCCGCCGCCGGATCGACGCCATCGCGCTGCTTCACGAACAGCTCTACAAGGCGGACAATGCCGGTGCGATCGCGATGGAGGATTTCCTGCCACGCGTGGCCGCTCTCTTGCAACTGTCGGCACCGCAGGGCGTCAGGGTCGAATGTGAGGTGCCATCGCTTACATTGCCGTCTCAGCAGGCGACGGCAATTGGGGTGATCGTCAACGAATTTGCCTCCAACGCGTTCAAGCATGCGTTCGGCAACCGGGATAGCGGCCTGATCCACTTTGCGATCACGATGGATGGACTGGACTGCGCGACGCTGAGTTGCTCCGACAACGGCGGGGGAATGGACGACCCCGATGCCGCAGGCACAGGGTTGGGGATGCGGATCATCGAGGCCTCCGCCCAGCAACTCGGAGGGCAGGCGGTCACGACAACTGACTGCGAAGGGACCAGGACCGCTATACTGATTGCCCTTTCGGATAATACCGCCTGAGCGCGGCGCAAAAAAGCGCCCTATACCATCACATCGCAAGCGGTCCTGATCGCCCGGATATTCTTGCCATAAGGCGCAGGATCGCTCACGGACCCGCCGCCAAAGACCGCCGACCCGGCAACCAGAACATCCGCTCCGACCGCGCGCATGAGGGGCGCGGTTTCGGGCGTTATGCCGCCGTCGATCTCGATATGAACCGGGCGATCGCCGATCATGGCGCGCAGGTTGCGCACTTTCTCGATCTGCGAATGGATGAATTTCTGCCCGCCGAAACCGGGGTTCACCGTCATGATGCAGACCAGATCGACCATGTCGAGAACCGCCTCGATTGCACTGACCGGGGTACCGGGGTTCAGCGCCACACCCGCCTTCATCCCGGCACCCTGGATCGCCTGCAAGGTCCGGTGGATATGCGGGCCGGCCTCGACATGGGCGGTCAGGATGTCCGCGCCGGCATCGGCAAAGGCGTCGATATAGGGATCGACTGGCGAAATCATCAGGTGCACATCCATCACCGTCTTGATGTGCTTGCGGATCGCCTTGACCAGGGGCGGGCCAAAGGTGAGGTTCGGCACGAAATGACCGTCCATCACGTCCACATGGATCCAGTCCGCGCCTTCGGCCTCGACCGCTTCGATCTCGGCTCCGAAATTGGCGAAATCCGCCGACAGAATGGACGGCGCGATTTTCAGGTTGCGATCAAAAGTCATGGCTCACCTCACAGGTTGTTGCGCCCCACATAAGCGTCGTCGTCGGGCGGGGGAACCGCCCCCGGCTTCATCTCGTCAAAAATACTCGAATTCCGAGCGCCCGGACCACGCGCAGGCTAACCGTGAAGCGCCGCAATCCGCTCCACCTCCTCGGCGGAGCCAAAGACGAAGGGGCGACGCTCGTGAAGCGCCTCAGCTGTCAGTGACAGGATCGGGTCCACGCCGTCGGTCGCCTTGCCACCGGCCTGTTCTACCAGAAACGCCATGGGGCCAACCTCGTAGACCATGCGCAAACGACCGTTTTCGTAGTTCGGGCGCGCATCGGCAGGGTATAGGAACGTGCCGCCCCGCGTCAGGATCCGGTGCGTTTCAGCGACAAGGGATCCAACCCAACGGAAGTTCATGTCCTTCCCCTTGGCGCCGTCGCGTCCCCTCTCGCATTCCTCGACATAGGCCAGGATCGGAGGCGTCCAATGCCGGCGGTTCGAAGCGTTGATCGAAAATTCCTTGGCCGCTTCGGGCAGGGTCATACGTGCCTCGACGAGAACGAATTCGCTGCGTTCGGGGTCAAGCACATAGAGTTGCGTGCCATCGCCAAAGGTCATGGCAAGCAGGGTCTGCGGTCCATAGGCGATGTAGCCAGCCGCGATCTGATCGGAGGATTTACGCAGGAAACTCGCCTCGCCATTGTCAGCGGCCTCAAAAATCGAAAATATCGTGCCGATGGTCACGTTGACGTCGATATTCGAGGATCCATCCAGGGGATCGGTCGCCAGCGCGTAGCCTCCGTCATCGTCGAGGGTCACTACATCCTCTTGTTCCTCGGAGGCGTAGTAGCGCACGCCTGTGCCGCGCAGGGCGGCCTCGAACATCTCGTCAGCCATGACGTCCAGCGCCTTTTGCTGATCGCCGTCAGAGTTCTCCCCGACACCGGCGCCGAGCTTTCCGGCCAGCGGGCCGCGTGCGATCACCCGTGACAGGTCGATGCTGGTGGCGCAGAGCGCGTCGATGATCGGACGCAGGGCATTGGGAATGAGGGCGGGGTCGATGGCGGGCATGGCTGTCTCCGGCAGGTTCGCGCCGGTTATGCCCTATCCGCGTCGAAGGGAAAAGAGTTGAGGACGGATACGGAGGGCATCTGCCCTCCGGACCTCCCGAGGATATTTAGCAAACCAAAGTGGGGCGGTGTCGCGTCGCTTTGGCTTGGCGGCGTCAGATCAGCGCGCGACCGAAGTTGCGCGGTGATCTGGACGTGTGCGCGGCGATACCAGACCTGGCAGCCGGGTCAGTTCCGGTATTGCTTGAGTTCAAGCTTGGCGATGGTTTCGCGGTGAACCTCATCCGGGCCATCGACCAGGCGCATGGTCCGCGCGTGGGCAAAGGCCGAGGCCAGCATCGTATCCTGCGACACGCCCTGCGCGCCGTGTACCTGCATGGCGCGATCGACGACGCGCTGCACCATGTTGGCGGCGACGACCTTGATCATCGCGATCTCCTTTCGGGCGACCTTGTTGCCGACGGTGTCCATCATGTAGGCGGCGTGCAGCACCAGCAGGCGCGCCTGTTCGATCTCGCAGCGGCTTTCCGCGATCCAGTGCTTGGTCACGCCCATCTCGGCGATCCTCTGACCGAAGGCGTCACGCTGCATGCCGCGTTCGCACATCATTTCCAGCGCGCGTTCGGCCAGACCGACAGATCGCATCGCGTGATGGATTCGGCCCGGCCCAAGGCGACCCTGTGCGATCTCGAACCCGCGTCCCTCGCCCAGCAGGATGTTGGAAGTTGGCACGCGCACGTCCTTGTAGACGACTTCGGCGTGACCGTGCGGGGCGTGATCGTAGCCGATGACCGACAGGTGCCGCTTGACCTCTACCCCGGGGGTGTCGAAGGGCACGAGGATCATCGACTGCTGCTTGTGCGTCTCGGCCGAAGGGTCCGTCTTGCCCATCAGGATCGCGATCTTGCACCGCGGGTCCATTGCGCCGGAAGACCACCACTTGGTCCCGTTTATCACGTAATCATCGCCGTCCCGAACGATCCGCGTTTCGATGTTCGTCGCATCGGAGGAAGCGACCGAGGGTTCCGTCATCGCAAAGCAGGAGCGGATTTCACCATCAAGCAACGGCTTGAGCCACTTGGCCTTATGATCTTCGGTGCCATAGAGAAAGATCGTCTCCATGTTGCCGGTATCGGGCGCGGAGCAGTTGAAGGGTTCGGGGCCAATGGCGCTGCGCCCCATGATCTCGCACAGGGTGCCGTATTCGAGGTTGGTGAGGCCCGCGCCTTTGTACTCGCCCGCATCATGGGGAAGGAACATGTTCCACAGTCCGGACTCGCGCCCCTTGGCCTTCAGCTCCTCCATGATTGGCACGGGCTGCCAGCGATCCCCGTCCGCGACCTGGTCCTTGTAGACCGCTTCGGCCGGGTAGATATGATCGTCCATGAATTTCAGGAGCTTCTCACGCATTCTCCTGGCGTGATCCGAAATCGGGAAATGATCGTACATCTGGGCTTCTCCTCCGCTTTGGCGGTAATGGACACCGCTTTGCAGGGCAAGTCAACACGCGGAAAATGCTTCCGACAAGCGGAATATTGACGGGACCTTTTGGCGCGATAAAGTGCGGATCACGTGGACGATGAAAAGAGGAACATCCGAATGACGCAAATTTCCGCGCAGGGCGTAAGTCGGGTGATACCGAAGGTTATCGTCGGCGAGACCCTGGTCCCGCTCGCCCCGCAGATCGCAAAGCACGCAGCCCGCCGACCTGACAAGGCCTGCATTACCGACGAGACGACCACCCTTAGCTGGGGCGCGTTCGGCGATTTGGTGGCGCGTGTGGCCGGGCGATTGCAAGGCCTCGGGGTCGGGCCGGGCAGTATGGTCGCATCGCTTGCCGAAAACTCCGCCGCGCATCTTGCGCTGTATCTCGGTGTGGTGCACGCCGGGGCTTGCATGGTTCCTCTGCCGTTTTCGGCGACACCGGAGGCGTTGATCAAGATGCGGCGCGATTGCGCGGCGTCACTGCTGTTCACCAGCGCAAACTATCGCGATACCGCGGACAGGCTGGGCGCAGGCACGGTGATCGACCTTGCCGACCTCGAGGCCTGGGTGGGGGACGCGGCGCCGGTTCCGCCTGTTGAGGTCGCCGAGGACGACCTGTTCGACATGATCTATTCCAGCGGAACGACCGGCACCCCAAAGGGGATCGTGCATGACCATCGGTTCCGCATGCGTCAGTTTTCCCGCACTTCGGCTTATAAGTTGGAAGAGGACAGCGTGTTGATGATGTCGACGCCGCTCTATTCCAATACAACGCTGGTCGCGGTTCTGGGCTGCCTCGCGCGCGGTGCGTCGCTGGTCTCCATGGCGCGGTTCGATACCCTGCGCTTTCTTGACCTCAGCGAGACCTATCGCGCAACCCATGCCATGTTGGTGCCGGTGCAGTTCATGCGTCTGATGGGTGAGCCGAGGTTCGATGATTTCGACCTCAGCGCGTACATCTGCAAGATGTCCACCTCGGCCCCGCTGCCCGGCCTGTTGATCGCCCAGGTGATGAAGCGCTGGCCCGGCAATATCGTAGAGTTTTACGGCATGACCGAGGGCGGTCCCTCCACTGTTCTGGATTGCGCGGCCTTCGCGGAGAAGTGGGATACGGTCGGACAGCCTTCGCCCGGTGTGGATATGCGGGTGATCGACGAGGCGGGCAGTGAGCTGCCCCATGGCAGTTACGGCGAAATCGTCGGCCAGTCGGGCGCGATGATGCCCGGCTATCACAACAATCCAGACAAGACGCGCGACGCCACCTGGGTCAGCCCGGACGGTGGGCATTTCATCCGCACCGGCGACATGGGCCGGTTCGACGATGAGGGCTTCCTGCACCTCTTGGACCGGAAGAAGGACATAATCATCTCGGGCGGTTTCAACATCTATGCCGCAGATCTGGAGGCTGTGCTACGACAGCACCCCGAGGTGGCGGACGTCGCGGTCATTGCTGTGCCCTCGTCAGATTGGGGTGAGACCCCTCTCGGCCTCGTGGTGACGCGGAGCGCCGATTGTGACACGGAGGCGATCCGGGAGTGGGCCAACGCGCAGTTGGGCAAGACGCAGCGTCTCTCTGCTGTCGAACGGCGTAATGATCTGCCTCGCAGTGAGATCGGGAAGATCCTGAAGCGGGAACTGCGTGCGCCGTATTGGCCGGGTACAGAGAAATAAATCCGCATTGCGGAAACAAATTCCAAAAAAGTTGATCGCCTGAATTAACTGTGCCATCCTTCGCGGTAGCGGGAGGGGATGGCGTGAGATTGGAAGGCAGGGCCGAGGTCTTCGCGGGCGCGTGCGCGGGCACGGCCAGCAGCAATGGACGCGCCCCGGCGCGGCGGTACGACAAGGACGACTATTTCGGCCCGGCCTACCCGGCAAAGCGGCGGAGATATGCCGGCATCGTTAATGTCTGGCCCCCAGAGGTCGAAGGTCGGATGCACCACAGCGCCGAGACCGCCGGAGCCTGCCCGATCGACGCGCCGGATAACCTGCATGGTGAAGAGGGCAGGGCCGTGGTGGGGCCGCGCCCAAACGCCGCTCTGCTTGTGAAAGACACGATTATAGGCTGGTGCCATGACGACATGGGTGAATATAAAAGCACCCGCTAGAGGGTTCATGTTGCAGCGCCGGCGAAGCGCGGCTCCGGCAAGATCTCAGGGCTCAACCTGACGGAGGCCGGTGAGAAATGCATGAGACAAGCGGCGAGTTGATAAGGAATGGCTTCGGTTCGTGATCCAAGATAGGCCCACCCCGAAGCAGGAGGACGATGGTGCGAAAGAGAGCGACCGACAGCGGTCTTGAGGCGTCCGACAAGGGCGACGGCGACCGCCAGTTCGTGACCGCGCTGCACCGCGGGCTGGGGATTTTGCGCGCGTTCCGCCCGTCGGACAAGGCGGGATTGGGCAACTCCGAACTCGCGGAACGCACAGGGCTGCCTAATTCCACGGTGTCGCGGTTGACCTTCACGCTGCTGAAATCGGGGTATCTGGTCTACGACGATGGCACGGGCCGCTACCGGATGGGCGTGCCGGTGCTGTCTCTGGGCTATGCGTGTCTGGCCGGGATGCAGGTCCGCGAGACCGCGCAGGTCTATATGCAGGAATTGGCCGACGAGGCCGGAGATGGTGTGTTGGTCGCCCTTGGCGGGCGGGACGACATGGCGATGACCTACATTGCCGCCGCGCGCTCTCCCGGCGTGATTTCATTGCAACTCTCTGTCGGGTCGCGCATATCGCTGACCCGCTCGTCCATGGGCCAGGCGTATATCGCCGGGACGAGCGTGACAGAGCGCAAGGAGATCATCGAACGCATCAAGGCGCGCTATGACCCCGACCGGGTGAACGAAATCCTCGAACGATTGGAAGAGGCGCGCGAACAGGTCGCCCAGCGCGGATTCTTCTGCACGATTGGCGGCTGGCAACGGGACGTGAATGCAGTTGCGGTTCCCTATCGCAGCCAGCAACCGGACACGCCGATGCTCGCCTTCAACCTCGGCGGATACAGCTTTGCCTTGCCCAAGGAACGTCTGGAAGACGATCTGGGCCCGCGGTTGGTCGAACTGGTCCATATGGTGAACCGGGTCGGTTATTGACGTCGATCAGCTCCGCCAGGGCCAAACACCCGCCGATGTGTCCGGCGGGCGGGTGTCGGTTCGGTCTCGAAACGCCGGGCGCTAGGGCACCAACGCGATTTTTCCGACCGCACCGCGCCCGAGGACCCGCTTTAGGACATTGGCCGCGTCACTCAGAGGATAGCGACCCTCGATCAGGGGCGTGATCTTGCCGTCTTGGTACCAGCCGAACAATTCCGACATGTTGGCCAGATAATCCGCAGGTTTGCGCCGCGTCCAGTTTCCCCAAAAGACGCCGACGACGGAGTATTCCTTGACCAGCGTCAAATTGACCGGCAGCTGCGGAATGTCACCGCTGGCAAACCCGATGATGAGCAACCGCCCGCCGGGTGCCATGAAGCGAGAGGCGGCCTTGAACGCTTCACCGCCAACGGAATCATAGACGACGTCGGCACCCTTGCCCTTGGTCAGCGTCTTCACATCGTCCTTGAGGTTGTCGTAGCCGATGGCATGATCGGCCCCTTGCCCAAGCGCGATCTTGCGCTTCTCTTCGGATGAGCAGACCGCAATCACGGTGGCGCCCATGATCTTGCCGATCTGGATCGCGGCCGTGCCGGTCGCGCCGGCGGCGCCAAAGATGACCAGGGTCTCGCCGGCCCGCAATTGCGCGCGCTGTTTGAGGGCGTGGTGCGATGTGCCCCAGGCGATGATCATCGCGCAGGCATCTGCGGCGTCCATGCCCGCGGGCAGGGCAAAGCAGGTCTCCTCGCTGCCGACGGCCAGTTCGGCGTAGCCTCCGGCACAATAGGTGGCGACCCGGTCGCCCACCTCAAAGCGGGTGACATTCTCGCCGAGAGCGACGATCTCTCCGGCAACCTCGCTGCCGGGGATGAAGGGGCGATCGGGCTTGTCCTGATAGAGACCCTGCACCGTCAGACCATCGGGGTAATTGACGCCAGCGGCCTCGGTCCGGATCAAGATTTCCCTCGGTCCCGGCGATGGGTCCGCGACCTCTTTCATCACCAAATCCTCGACCGGTCCGAATTCTTCGCAAATGATCGCTTTCATCTCATTCCCTTCGCTGATCTATATATCGTGCAGGTTGCAGCGACCTTATCCGAAACCGCGCGGCAGACCATTGTATTTAGCGAAGATTCGCGAAATTCCGCGGTTGGTCCGCAGTGCAGCACGCGGTCATTCGCGGGGTCAATAAAACCTTACGTCCAACTTGCGGAATACTCTTCCACCGCATGGGCGCTAGGTTTAGGTTCCAGAGAACAAATATGGGAGGAAGTGCCATGAAGGGCATGATGATGCACCGGCCGTTGCTGGTGTCGGAGATACTCGAATTCGGAGCGGGCGCCTATCCAAATGCTGAGATCGTCTCGGTGCGTACCGAAGGCGATGTGCACCGCGAAACCTACCCGGAATTTCGCAACCGGACCGTTCAACTGGCTCACGCGCTCAAGGCGCAGGGTGTCGAACTGGGTGACCGCGTCGCAACCTTGGCCTGGAATGGCTATCGGCATATGGAGCTATATTATGCCATCTCGGGGATCGGTGCGATTTGCCACACTATCAATCCGCGTCTCTCTGCCGAGCAGTTGATTTATATTGTTAACCATGCCGAGGACAAACTCCTGTTCCTCGACACGACGTTCGTGCCGCTGATCGCGGCGGTCAAGGATCATTTGCCGAAGGATCTCAGGTACGTGGTTATGACCGATGCCGGTCACATGCCCGACGCTCCCTATGAGGTTCTCTGCTACGAAGACCTTCTGGCCGGGCAGTCGACCGACATCGAATGGCCGGAGTTCGACGAAGATACCGCGTCCGGGCTATGCTACACATCCGGCACGACCGGAAATCCGAAGGGCGCGCTGTATACCCATCGCTCGACCGTGCTGCACGGCATGATGATGTCGGTCATGCAATCCTCGACCTTCAAGGAAGGCGCCAGCGTGATGCCCGTCGTTCCGTTGTTTCACGTCAACGCCTGGGGCCTGCCCTATTCCTCGCTGATCTCGGGAATGAACATGGTCATGCCTGGCCCGGCGATGGATGGGGAAAGCCTGTTCAAGCTGATGGACGCCGAAAAGGTGTTCTCCGCATGGGGCGTGCCGACCATCTGGCAAGGTTTGCTGGGCGAGATCAAGAAACAAGGACGCAAGCCCGAGGGTTTCGAGGATGTCGTGATCGGTGGCGCCGCGGCACCGCGGTCCATGATCGAGGCCTTTGAAAAGATGGATGTCGGTGTCGGTCACGCCTGGGGAATGACCGAAATGTCGCCCGTGGGCACCCATGGCGTCCTGCCAAAGTGGATGGACGACGAACCCTTTGACGTCCGCGTCGACTATAAGTCCATGCAAGGACGGCGCTGCATCGGGGTCGACCTGAAGATCGTCGACGAAGAAGGCAACCGCCTGCCGCACGACGGCAAGGCAGTGGGTGAATTGTTCGTGCGCGGCAACACGGTCGTTTCGGGTTATTTCAAGAACGAAGAGGCCACAGCCAAGGCGTTGGACGCGGACGGTTGGTTCGGTACGGGTGACGTGGCCAAGATCGACGAACACGGGTTCATGTCGATTCAGGACCGCGCCAAGGATCTCATCAAGTCGGGCGGCGAATGGATTTCCTCCATCGATTTGGAAAACGTCGCCATGTCGATGCCGGGGATCGCCAATGCCGCCGCCATCGGGGTCAAGCATCCGCGTTGGGATGAACGTCCCATCCTGGTCGCTGTCGCCGCCGAAGGGGTCGAACAGCCCTCAATCGACGAGATTCGGGACCACTTGAGCAGCCATTTCGCCAAGTGGCAGTTGCCCGACGACATCGTCTGGGTCGAGACGCTGCCCATGACCGCGACGGGAAAGATCTCCAAGCTGAACCTGCGAAAGGATTTGGCGGATTATACCCACCCCGAGCTTCGCGAAAGCGCCTGAGCGCGGACGGCACGGGGTCAGTTCACGCGCGTAACGGCCCGCAGAAATTGGGAGGGGCGCCTTGCTTGGGCGTCCCTTCGTCGTCATTGGCGGCGTTCTGTATTGCGGCCTTGGTTCGCTCCAAGCTCTGCCTCGATCACATTGCAGCGGGTTAAGACGCCACGCCATGCCAAGCGGGCCGATGCAACGCTATGGTTGCGCCGCATCGGTTTGCCGCTGATGGTACGACTATGGGATGGCATCACCCATCATCCCCGTTGTTTCCGAGGTGTTGGATCGACGGTCGCAACCGCGCCTCACCGAGCTGGCGCAAGAACTAGCCGCATGGACCCTCCCATGCGGGTCTGTCATAACCTGCCGAGTCCCGCGTTCCTGGAGGCGCCATGCCCGGCCTATCCCTGTCCCACGTCTTCATGGTCGTGGCGGCGATGTTTTTGATCGTCACCGCCGATTCCGCCGGCAAGACGATGACCGCGCAAGGCATGAATCCGTTATTCGTCGCCTGGGGTCGCTTCGCGCTTGCGGCAATTCTGTTGGCACCCTTTACCGGGATAAAGCGTGTCGATCTGCCGGCCTTTTGGGACTGGCGCCTGATCCTACGCACCTTGTTCATCGTCATGGGCATCAGCTCGATCCTGACTGCGCTGCGCAGTGAGCCGATCGCAGACGTGTTCGGCGCGTTTTTCATCAGCCCGGTCGTGTCCTATTTCGGATCCGCGTTGGTCTTGAAGGAAAAGGTCACCTGGTCTCGGTCCGCGTTGCTGTTGATCGGGTTTGCCGGGGTGTTGATGGTCGTCAAGCCGGGGTTCGGAATGAGCGCTGGCATGGTCTTTGCCCTAATGGCTGGGGCGTTCCACGGCGCCTACCTCGTCACCACGCGGTGGATGGCCGGCGCCTATCGCCCTCGCCTTTTGTTGCTGTCTCAGCTCGTGATCGGTGGCGTGATCCTGTTGCCCTTTGCGCTGATGCAATGGCCCGCCACCGTGTCGGCGGGGTTCCACTGGGCCTTTCCACTCAGCGCTCTGTGCTCGGCGTGGGGGAATTACCTGCTGGTCGTTGCCAGCCGGGTATTGCCGGCGGGGGTGGTGGCGCCCCTGATCTATTCCCAGATCGTCGCCGCCATGCTGATCGGGTTGACGGTTTTCAACGAATGGCCGGATGGGGTCGCCTTGGCGGGGCTGGTTGTGATCCTCGCCTCCGGTGTTGCCGGGCTGAGGTTGGTGGGGCGGGGCCAATGAACGGCTGACGCGATGGCGCAGACGGTTCAACAGCGCTTTGCCAGCGGTGACAGGGTATCGGGTTTTGACCTCTGCTTCGTTCCAGAGCAGGCACGCTCTTTGGTTTCGAGAGCGGGCACCCGGACACTCACCTCAACCTGCTTCGCCGATTGAGTTAACGAAGGGGGGAGGAGTTCGCCGGAACGACCTCGCCAGTCGTTCTGACAGCGATGGTCTTCCAGGTCCGCCCCCTTGGGCAGCCACCGCCAGACCAACGATTTTCCGCTTTTATCCAGGGGACCACGTCGCCAAAGAAAATGCCCGACGTGGTCGCCGGGCAGGTAGCCTGAAATCAGGCAGGGGAAGGAAACTCATGTGGTGGATGTCACCATTTGTCGGGGCCTTTTTCGGCAAAGCTCCGGACCAGGAAATCGATGAAGGCGCGGACCTTGGGCTGGGTGAACCGGCCCGGCGGATAGACCGCGTAGATGCCTTGGGTTTCGACCGGAAGGTCGGGGATCGCGTCTTCGACCAGGCCCTGCGCCAAGGCGTCAGCGTATAGGAACGATGGCAGGTAGGCGATGCCGAGGCCCGAGATCGCGGCGTTCAGCAGCGATTGCCCGTCATTCACTGACAACCAACCGGCGGTGCGGACCTGACGTTTTTCGCCCGAGGGGGCGGTCAGTTTCCAGACATTGCCCGAGGCCTGCGAGGAATAATGCAAAAGCTTGTGTTCGTTGAGATCGTCGATCTTCGCGGGGCGACCGTATTTCTCAAAATAGCCGGGCGAGGCAATCATGCGTTTCGTTGAATCCGTGAGCTTGCGGGCACGGAGGGTTGAATCCTCCAGCTCCCCGATCCGGATGGCCATGTCAAAGCCTTCGGAGATCAGCTCCACATAGCGGTTGTTCAGCACCATGTTCACGGTGATATCCGAGAATTCCGCCAGGAACTCGCCCAGAACCGGGCTTAGATGATTGACGCCGAAATCGGTCGCCACGGAAATTCGCAAGAGGCCCGAGGGCGCGGATTGCATTGAGGTGACGAGCGCATCCGCCTCACCGGCATCGTTCAAGACGCGGCGGGCACGGTCATAATAGGCCAGGCCGATTTCGGTCGGGGATACACGACGTGTGGTTCGGTTCAAAAGACGTGCGCCAAGTCGGGCCTCCAGCGAAGAGACGTGCTTGGACACGGCGGATTTAGAGATCCCCATCTTCTTGGCCGCGTCGGTGAAACCACCTTGATCCACGACCGTCGCAAATGCTTCCATTTCTGTCAGACGGTCCATTGTCGTAACCTTTCTGCCTAAAGATTTCTATCGTTCTGGCATCAAGTTATCGGTGGCAAATCAGGCACAATCCGGGCGTGCGGTAGTCAATTGCGGGGTAATGTCAGGATCGTTCTTGGTCAGGAAACAGCGAAACACCGTGTTTCCTGCCACATTTCGCCGAAATCAGGCGGTTTCGACGCAATGTCGCCGGAATGCCCGCTTCAGCAGGTCCAATTCGGCGCGCAATAGATCTACTTCGGCTTGCATTGTTTCGTCCAGCGAGTCCCCGGCCAGGATGGCAAAGCTGTCCAGAACGTCGCCGGTGTTCGCCTCTACTATGGTGACTGTCTGCAATCCGTCACCAATCATATTGGCCGGGATCGCAAAGCGCAGCCGCCAGGTGCCGCCAACCGCCGGGGTCACAGCGACATTGTCCAGCGCCTTGTCGCGGTAGTTGACGGCGATGCCCGGCTTGATCCCCTCGGGCACGTCAGAGATCACGCCCTCCCATTGGCCATTGGCAAGGCGGGTCTTGGTGACAGTCAGGATGCTCATCAGTCGCCCTTTCAGATTGGTCTAGACGGCGGCGCGGGGCGCGCGCGACAGGTTGACGTCGCGCAACACGACCCGGTTCATCTCGGGGCCCTCAAAGATCAGGTCGATCCAGGCCTTCTCAATGCGCTGTTCGTTGAGGTCGCTATAGGCGAGGTCAAATTCCACCATGGACTCGCTCTGCCCAAGGGGAAGCTCGCGCAGGACCTGCGCGGTGTTCGGGCCATGCGTGATGTTCAGGCGCGCAAAGATCTCCAGCGGTTTCTCCATCTCAACAATCGTGGTCAGGCGGATCAGGTGGTTCTTTGTCAGACCCTTCACGGCATCGGGCGGCAGTTCGATCACCAGTGAAAGATATGAGCCGTCAAAGGCAAAGACATCGAGGCTGAGGCCAAAGGGCGCCAGATCCGTCGTGCTGTGATTGCCGATTTGGCGGAGCGACAGTTCGGATTGCTGGCAATCATGGTGCAGCGTAACCTCGTCGCCCAACCGCGACCGGGACGCGACAGAGGCCATGCCCGGAACGGGCAGGCTTCCGCGAAATAGCTGCGGCCGCCACGTCCAGTCGGTGCCATGCGGTACCGGAAAGAGGTTAACGCCGTCAGTTGGCTGGGTCAGGCGCGCGTCGACCATGTGCAGCACGCGATCAAGCTGGGTTTTCAACTTGCGTGCCTGGTTGCGTTGCGTGCGAAGGAGAGGCAGCTCCGCAGTCTCGGCCGAGTCTGCGACAGTTCTCCAGTGGCGCAGTTCCCGTTTCAGAAACAGCCGCTGCAGCAGGGAAGAGATCGGCTTTGCCATCGAATGCCTGTGGTTTTGTTGATCGTTGCCGGTCTTGTCGCCGCTCGCGGGGTTTATGCCATGAAATTGCGGGCGAACATATGATTGAATGCCTTGGCGTCGGGATTTCGACCTAGACGGATGCGACGCGCCGGTGGTCAGCTACCGGGCCTTTGGGTGCCGATGGTGTCGCCGGTTCCGCCCGCCGTGCTGGACTTGCGGATGTTATCGGCGAGAGAGAGCAGCAGATCACGCCCGGCGCGGCCGCTACCCTCGCCGTCCTCTGCGCTGTAGGCGGCCAGCCCGAGGGTATAGCCGGCGATGCGGAAAACGCCGCGCCAGTGCACGGGATCGGCCAGTTCGGTCACGCTGTCCCCGCCCGAGGAAAGTTGTACAAGCTGGATATCCCGCCTCCGCGTGCTGTTCAGAACCTGCGTCGGGCCAAAGGGGGCGGCGATCTGTTGCGCGCTTGGCAGAGGGCCTTCGGAGCCGGATCGCACGGCGGTCACGGTGAGGACGGAGAGCGTCGTGACGCCCTCGACCTCTCCGGAGTTCAAAAGGTCACATTGCGCGAGAAGGGCGAACTGGCGGTCGCCGCGCGCCCTGACGGATTTCGCATCGACGCAGTAGCCAGCCGGTCCGCGCAGCACGATGGCCCCATCGGCGATGGCGACGGCATCGAGCGCGACGCCCTTCGCCGCCCCGCCGGGGGTCGCCAGATTGGCGAAATCGCCCTCGCAGGCGGCGGTCACGCCGAGAGCCAGCAAACCAGACAGGACCGGGGTCGCTTTTGCGCGCCCGGCCCCGCCCGGTTTAGAGATCGGCATAGACATGCTTCTCGACCTTGGCGCCGGGATGGGTCACAGCACCGAGGTAGGTCTTGCCGACAAGCTGGGCGTATTTCCACAGCGCGCCGGATTCGTAGATCGTCTCGCGCGGGCCTTTCCAGTCGGCGCGGCGCTGTTCCATCTCTTCGTCGCTGACGTCGACATTGATGGTGCCGGCGACCGCGTCGATTGAGATCATGTCGCCGTTCTTCAGCAGCGCAATCGGCCCGCCATGGGCGGCTTCGGGGCCGACGTGGCCGACACAGAACCCCCGTGTCGCGCCGGAGAAGCGGCCATCCGTAATCAGCGCGACCTTCTTGCCCATGCCCTGACCTGACAGTGCGGCGGTCGTGGACAGCATCTCGCGCATGCCCGGACCACCGGCGGGACCTTCGTTGCGGATAACGAGGACTTCGCCTTCGGTGTAGGCGCGGTTCTGTACGGCCTCAAAGGCGTCTTCCTCACACTCAAAAACGCGCGCCGGTCCGTTGAAGCTTTGCTCCTGCGTCGGGATGCCGGCGACCTTCACGATGGCGCCTTCGGGGGCGACATTGCCCTTGAGGCCGACAACACCGCCGGTCTTGGTGATCGGGCTATCGATCGGATAAATGACGCGGCCATCGGCCTCACGAGTGATGAGATCGAGTTCCTCACCGATGGAGCGGCCCGAGGCGGTGATGCAATCCTCATGGATCAGGCCGGCCTTGCGCAACTCCTTCATCACGACGGGAATGCCGCCGACGTCAAAGAGATCCTTGGCCACGTGATCGCCACCCGGTTTGAGGTTCACGAAATAGGGGGTGTCGCGGAAGATCTCGCAAACGTCATCGAGGAAAAAGTCGATCCCCGCCTCGTGGGCGATGGCGGGCAGGTGCAGGCCCGCATTGGTCGACCCACCCGTGCAGGCGACGACGCGCGCCGCATTTTGCAGCGACTTCAGAGTCACGACATCCCGCGCGCGGATGTTGTTTTCGATCAGGTCCATGACGGCGCGCCCCGAAGCCTCGCCGTATTGGTCGCGCGATTCATAAGGGGCCGGCATGCCGGAGGAGTTCATCAGCGCGAGGCCGATCGCCTCGGAGACGCAGGCCATGGTGTTGGCCGTGAACTGGCCGCCGCAGGCCCCGGAGGAGGGGCAGGCGACCCGTTCCAGAATATCCAGCGCCTCATCCGAGAGTTCCTTGTTCTGGTGACGTCCGACGGCCTCGAACATATCCTGAACGGTCAGATCGCGCGTGCGGAAATCTTCGGGGATGGTGTCGATTTGCGGCGCCTTGCCGGGCAGGATCGAGCCGCCGTAGATAAAGACCGAAGGCACGTTCAGCCGAACCATCGCCATCATCATACCGGGCAGCGATTTGTCACAACCGGCCAACCCGACGAGGGCATCATAGCTGTGACCGCGCATGGTCAGCTCAACCGTGTCGGCAATCGCTTCACGCGAAGCAAGTGAGGAGCGCATGCCCTCGTGACCCATGGCGATCCCGTCTGTAACGGTGATCGTGGTGAATTCGCGCGGCGTCCCGGCGGCGGCCTTGACCCCCAGTTTCACCGCCTGCGCCTGACGGTTCAGCGCGATGTTGCAGGGCGCGGCTTCGTTCCAGCATGTCGCGACGCCGACGAGCGGGCGGTGAATTTCGGCTTCGGACAGACCCATGGCATAAAGGTAGGAGCGGTGCGGCGCGCGCTCCGGCCCTTCGGTTACGTGACGGCTGGGCAGCCGCGATTTGTCAAACTTGGTCATCTATGCCTCCCGGAACAACGTGTTGGCATGGGGATAAATGACCCCAGACGGGCAGACAAGGCCGATTGCGGCAAGCGTTGGAGGGATATAGCAATGGGGCATGTCCTACGAGCCGCAGCATCACCTGTCCGACCCCGCCCTGCCGAGCGCCGAGTTGCGGCGCACCGTTGGTGGATTCATGCTGGTGGTGGTGCTGAGCACGGTATTCGTCATCGGCTGGATGCTCGTGATCCCAGGCGTGCTGATCCCGCGTGAGGTATTTGCGACGCTGCCCCCCACCGCGCCGTTGAACATGCTTTTGACCCTGTCGGTTTTCTTCTGTCCGGCCGTGGCGCTGGCGCTAGTGATGCGGGGACTGCATCGCCGCCGAATGCTGTCCCTGATAGGTGATTTCGGCTTGGCTTGGGGGCAGTTTCGCAAGGTGGTCCTGGTACAGGGCATGGTGCTGGCGCTGGCCGTGGCGCTGCCGTCGCCGGGGGGATTGCAGCCGGTGCAAAACCTGCCCTGGGCGCAATGGTTGAGCTGGCTTCCCTTCGCCCTTCTGGCCCTATGCGTGCAAGTCGGGATCGAAGAGCTGTTGTTTCGTGGCTACCTGCAATCGCAACTCGCCGCGCGCTTTGCCTCGCCGGTGATCTGGATCGGAGTCCCGTCAATCCTCTTTGCGCTGCTGCACTATGCGCCGGGCAGCGGGGCGAATATCTGGCCGATCATCGCCATTACTTTCCTGTTCGCGGTGACGGCGGCCGATCTGACGGCGCGATGTGGGACGCTGGGGCCCGCGTTGGCAATGCATCTGGTGAACAACATTGGATCGCTGCTGCTGATCGGCACTCTTGGCGATATGCAGGGTCTGGCGCTTTATGTGGTCCCGACAGGTCTGTCTGATCCGAACCTGATGCCGTTTCTCGTGCTGGATGCCATGCTGATCCTCATCGCATGGCTCGGGGCCCGCATCGTGCTGCGGCGGTGACGGTGAAGGCTTACGCCCCTCATGTGGCATTTGTCGCTCCGGCGCGTGCATCCTCGGCGCTGATCCAGACGGTCGTGGGGTTCATCGCGGTTGAGTTTCTCTATGGCGTCGGACGTCAGACGCTGGACTTTTTCCTGATTAACCTCGCGCCCGAGGCGGCGGCTGACGTGATCGACCGTGTGTCTCCGGGCGCGATCCTGTGGGATCTGTTCACCTTTGGCCTGATGATTGCCGTTCTCGCCCTCGTGGTCTGGAAGACCCATGATCGCGGTCTAGGCAGCCTCATCGGCAATCCCCGCGTGGCGCCGCGCGATTTTTTGCGGGCGTTCATCGGGGCTGCGGTGCTCTTCCTGACGCTTGAGCTGGCGCTGCCTTGGTGGGGCAGTGATACCCCGACGATGCAATCGCTGCGCTATTGGTTGTTGCTGCTGCCGTGGTCGCTGTTGGCCCTGCTCGTTCAGACCAGCGCGGAGGAATTATTCTATCGCGGCTATCTGCAACAGCAATTGGCGGCGCGGTTCCGCCAGACGTGGGTCTGGCTGGTCGTGCCGAACGTGGCCTTTGCCTCGGTCCATTGGTTCAACGAGGCGGCGTTCGAGGATTCGACGCGCTATGTGATCTGGGCGTTCATGTTCGGCGTGGCGGCCAGCGATCTGGTGGCGCGCAGCGGCAGTCTGGGCGCGGCGATCGGGTTTCACCTAGCCAACAACGCCTTTGCCTTTCTCGTGGTCGGAGAGCGGGGCGCGCCTGACAGCGGTCTGGCGCTGTTCCTCATCCCGCCGTTTGCCGAGCCTCCGGACGCCGCGCTGCTGCCGGCGGAGCCGATCCTGAACATCGGGCTGGGGGTCGACATCGGTATCCTGGTCCTGGCATGGCTGGCGGTACGGGTGGCGATCAGGCGCTGATTGCAATTCACTGTCCAAACGCCTATCTGCATTGCCAACCGCCACCGTCCTGGAAGCGATATGAACTGGATCACAAACTACGTTCGACCGCGGATCAATTCGATCTTCTCGCGTCGCGAAGTGCCCGAAAATCTCTGGTCGAAATGCACCGAATGCGGGACCATGTTGTTCCATCGTGAGCTGTCGGACAATCTGAACGTCTGCACCTCTTGCGGGCATCACATGGCGATCTCTCCGCGCGACCGGTTCGGTGCGCTGTTCGACGGCGGTGTGTTTGTCGAGATCAAGGTGCCGGAACCGGTGACCGATCCGCTACACTTCCGGGATCAAAAGAAATATCCCGACCGCATGCGCGCCGCGCAGCGCGACACCGGCGAGGCCGAGGCGATGCTGGTGGCCGAGGGTGACATGGGCGGCACCCCGATCATTGCCGCCGCGCAGGACTTTTCCTTCATGGGCGGCTCCATGGGGATGTACGTCGGGAATGCGATCATCGCCGCCGCCGAACGCGCGGTGCTGCTGAAACGTCCGCTGATCCTGTTTTCCGCCGCCGGGGGTGCGCGCATGCAGGAGGGGATCCTCTCCCTGATGCAGATGCCGCGCACGACGGTCGCGATCCAGATGCTGAAAGAGGCCGGGCTGCCCTATATCGTGGTGCTGACGCATCCGACGACCGGCGGGGTCACCGCCTCCTACGCGATGCTCGGCGATGTGCAGATTGCCGAACCAAACGCGCTGATCTGCTTTGCAGGACCGCGTGTCATCGAACAGACCATCCGTGAAAAGTTGCCCGAAGGGTTCCAGCGGGCAGAATATCTGCTGGATCACGGGATGCTCGATCGGGTGACGGTACGCACAGAGATGCGCGATGAGCTGATCACCATTACCCGTATGTTGCTGGGCAAGCCCCCCGCCGTCAGAGGCTCCCTGCCCAAACCGGAGGCAGAGCCGATTGCCCTGCCTGATCAGACAGAGGCGAAAGAGGCGGACGCCAAGACGTGACCGCCAAAGGGTCGGACGTCATTCTGGACCGGATGCTGGCGTTGCACCCGAAGGTCATCGATCTGGTGCTCGACCGTGTCTGGCGGCTGCTGGATGTGCTCGACGATCCGCAAGATCATTTGCCGCCGGTGGTTCATATCGCGGGTACGAACGGCAAGGGGTCGACGCTGGCGATGATCCGCGCCGGGTTGGAGGGGGCCGGCCATTCTGTGCATGCCTATACCTCACCGCATCTGGCACGATTCCACGAGCGCATTCGGCTTGCGGGAGAATTGATCGCGGAACCGGCGCTGGCCGAGGTTCTGGATGAATGTCTGGCCGCCAACGGTGATGACCCGATCACCTATTTCGAGATTACCACCTGCGCCGCCTTGCTGGCATTTTCGCGGGTGCCTGCGGACTACACACTGCTTGAGGTCGGGTTGGGCGGGCGGTTGGATGCGACCAATGTCATCACCAAGCCTGCGCTGACGGTGATCACCCCGGTGTCTATCGACCACACGCAGTTTCTGGGGGACACGATCGAACGGATCGCTGGCGAAAAGGCCGGGATCCTGAAGCGCGGTGTGCCCTGCGTCGTCGGGCCCCAGACCGAAGCGGCGCTGGAGGTGATCGAGGCGCAGGCGGCGCGGCTGGGCAGCCCGTTACTGGCGCATGGTCAGCATTGGCACGTTTGGGAGGAACGGGGTCGTTTGATCTATCAGGATGAAACGGGGTTGCTGGATTTGCCGCTACCGGCGTTGCCCGGCGCGCACCAGGTCGAGAACGCGGGCGCGGCGCTGGCTGCGTTGCGTGCGCTCAGGCAGGGGGAGCCGGCGGCCGAGGCTGCGATGACGGATGTGCGCTGGCCCGCCCGGATGCAGCGTTTGCGGGTTGGCCCATTGGCCGAACGGGCGGGCGCAGCAGAACTATGGCTCGACGGGGGGCACAATGCGTCCGCCGGAGAGGCGCTCGGCTGTTATCTGGGCGATCTGCCGAAGAGACCGACCCATTTGATCTGCGGCATGCTGAACACCAAAGACGTGCGCGGCTATCTTCGCCCAATGGCGCCGCATATCACCGCGCTCCACGCCGTTTCGATACCGGGAGAGGCGAACACCCTGTCAGCGGCAGAGACGACGCAGGCCGCGCGGGACGAGGGAATACCTGCGCAAGAGGCGGCGAGCGTCACCGCCGCCCTGGACGCCATCATTGTCGCTTCGCCGCGCGCCCGCGTGCTGATCTGCGGCTCGTTATATCTCGCGGGGGAAATTCTGCGCGAAAACCCTCAGCCAGATTAAGGCTAGGTTAAAGTTTTGCGAATCAGCGAGAAAAAGCGCATCGATTCGTCAAATAACGAATCAGAGACCATTGACCGATTCGCGGTGATTCGCTTAGGTTGTTTTTAGTTGATGTACAGGCAAGCATTTCCAAAGGACACTCGCCCCTCCAGTCTTCATACAAGCGATTGTCTTTACCAAATAGTACGCAGCTGAACCTCGGGCACAATATGAGGGGACCGATTCAACGGTCCCCCGTTTTGTGTCGATTGGGTTTCGGCGGGGTGACATCGCGGATGGCCACCGACCCGCACCCAGGCTTTACTCTGGCCTTTGTCCCCAAGACTCATCCTGCATCTCGCGCAGCCGGCTCGCGGTGCGTTCAAACTCGAATACGCCTTCGCCTTCGACATAGAGCGATTCAGGTTCATCCGCGGCAGAGCAGATCAGGCGCACCTTGGCCTCGTAGAGCGCGTCGATCAAGGTCACGAAACGCTTGGCTTCGTTGAAGTTCGATCGCCCGAGACAGGGGATGTTTTCGAGGATCAGCACCCGGACTGCGTCGGCAATCGCCAGAAAGTCGCCCGGTCCCAGCATTTGTCCGCAGATGTCGTGAAAGCCGGCGCGCGCGATGCCATTGCGATAGGCGGGCAGGGTGACGGACCGGCCCTTGACGGTCAGGGTCAGCGGCGCGGCCTCTCCGCCGGTCAGATCGATCCAGATAGCGTCGATGGCCTGACGGGCTTCGGCGTTGGCGGGGGCAAAATAGACCTGATTTCCCGACAGCCGGTTCTGACGATAATCCTTGGGGCTGGCCAGCTCGTGAACGACCATCTGGTCTTTGATCAGCGCGATGAACGGCTTGAAAAGTTGCCGGTTGAGCCCGTTCTTGTAAAGGTCGTCCGGTACCCGGTTAGAGGTCGTCACGATCACGATGCCGCGCGCCATCAGCGCTTCGAAAAGGCGGCCCACGATCATCGCATCGGCAATGTCGGTGATCTGCATCTCGTCAAAGGCCAGCACCCGCAAGCCCTCGGCCACCTTTGCAATGACCGGGGCCAGACTGTCCTCGACCTGGGTTTTGCGTGCGGCGTGCAGTCCTGCCTGAATTTCCTGCATGAAGGCGTGAAAATGCACGCGGCGCACCGGCACGTCGAGCGTTTCGACAAAGAGGTCCATCAGCATGGATTTGCCCCGCCCGACGCCACCCCAAAGGTAGAGGCCCTTGGGCGGCTCTGGCGTCTTGCGGAAAAATCCGCGCTTTTCCTGCATGGCGTGAATGCCGGTCAGGATGCGGTCGAATTCCGGCAGGACGGCCTCCTGCGCCGGATCGGGCTGAAGCGCGCCGCTCTGGACGCGGGCATCGTATTCCTGGCGCATGGTCTGGTTCATGACGCCTGTTACCGCCTGTGGCGGGCGGGGAAAAGAGCAGCAATGCAAATGCCGCGCATCAGCGACATTGATTTGCACATCACTGTGAACTGGAATTATATCAGCAATCGCATTTATATCCGGAAAATTGACCATGGCCCCGACGCCCGCACGCATGATGACACCCGTTTTGATCGTCGGCTGCCTGATCGTCCTGATCAGTTTTGCTGTGCGCGCGTCGTTCGGCGTCTTCCAGATTCCGATCGCATCGGAATTCGGCTGGGCGCGGTCGGAATTCAGCCTCGCCATCGCGATCCAGAACCTGGCCTGGGGCATCGGTCAGCCGTTCTTTGGCGCGTTTGCCGAACGTCTGGGCGATCGGCGGGCGATCTTGCTGGGCGTGGTGATCTATGCGGCCGGTCTGGTGCTTTCGTCCTTCGCGGTGACGCCCGGAGCGCATCAGTTGCTGGAGGTCATGGTGGGCTTTGGCGTTGCGGGCACCGGGTTCGGCGTGATCCTTGCTGTGGTGGGGCGCGCGTCATCGGATGAAAACCGGTCGATGTCGCTGGCCATCGCCACGGCGGCGGGCAGTGCCGGTCAGGTGGTCGGCGCGCCTTTCGCGCAGTTTTTGCTGGGGCTGATGCCCTGGCAGAGTGTCTTTCTGGTTTTCGCGGTTCTGATCCTTTCGGTCATCCTGATGCTGCCGTTCATGCGCGCGCCGGTGACCGCCACCAGGGCGGAGCTGGAAGAGAGCCTTGGCCAGATCCTCGGACGGGCGGCGCGTGATCCCTCCTTTGCGCTGATCTTCCTCGGCTTTTTTTCCTGCGGTTATCAACTGGCCTTCATCACCGCGCATTTCCCCGCCTTCGTCACCGAGCTCTGCGGCCCGATCGTGCCGGGGGGCGTGCTGCATAACATCGGGATCACGAGTACCTCGGCGCTTGGGGCTGTGTCGATTTCACTGGTCGGGCTGGCAAATATCGTCGGGACGCTGACCGCCGGATGGCTGGGCAAGCGCTACTCAAAGAAATACCTGCTGGCGGGAATTTACGCGCTGCGCACGGTGATCGCCGGGACCTTTATCGTGATGCCGATCACGCCGGCGAGCGTGATTATATTTTCGCTCGCCATGGGGGGGCTGTGGCTGGCGACGGTGCCGCTGACCTCGGGCCTGGTCGCGCATATCTACGGGCTGCGCTACATGGGCACCCTCTACGGAATCGTCTTTTTCTCGCACCAACTGGGCGGTTTTCTTGGCGTTTGGCTCGGTGGACGGATGTACGATATCTACGGCGATTACAGCATGGTTTGGTGGATCGGCGTTGGAATCGGCGCGTTCAGTGCCATCGTGCACCTGCCGATACGTGAGAACCGGATCCCGATCATGGCCGCGAGTTGATCAATGTCTCCCGTCGCGAAAGGCCGCGACGACCTCATCGGGATGCGTCAGCGGCATCAAGTGCGTCGCGCCCTCCACTTGGGTTTGCACGGCGATCCGGTTCCATTGCGTCAGATTGCCCATCCCGGAGAGCGGGATGACATCATCCGCAGTGGCCCAGATGGCCAATACCGGGACGTCCACACGGCTGAGCTTGCGATGCTCCGTCTCACGGGGGTCCCGCAGGACATTCCGCAGGGAGGAGACGACCGCCGGGATGAAACCGCGCCATTTCAGTTGTGCGGACTGGGCGACGGCCGCCTCCTTCAGACGGGGATGGTTCCGCGACAGTGCCCGTGATCCCTGACGAAACTTGCGGGGAAAGACGGTGCGCGCGAGCCAATCGCCGAAATAGGGCAGGTCGCCCATGGTGCGATACAGACCCGAGGGAAAGCCGCCAAAACCTGCCGGAGCCAGCAGCACCAGTTGACGCAATTGCTCGGGATGCTTGGCCGCATAGGCCGCGGCGACGACCCCACCCATGGAATAGCCGAACATCGTGACGTCGTCGCCCACCTGCTGATCGGCCACGAGGTCTTCGAGTTGCTGGACAAAAAAGGCATCATCCTGATCGCCCTCCGGACGGTCCGAATAGCCGCGCCCGTAAAGATCATAGACCAGCACGCGATAGCCCATCCCGGCGAGGCGTTCGGCAATCGGTTGCCAGACGAACCCCGGCGTGACCAGCCCATGCACGCAGACCGCGACAGGGCCCCGCACACCTCCGATCCATTGGTAATGCGTGACGCCCTGGCTAAGCTCGGCGAAGTCGCCCGGCGCGTCGACGCGCGCGTTCTCGTCCATCGGTGCGCGGCGTCGTTCGATCACGAACGGCGCTACGGCCACAAGGACGATGAGGGCGAGCAAAAGGAACCAGATCATAGCGTGTGTCTCCAGGCTGTCAGAATGTGTCGCGCGGTCATCAGGTCCAGATGCGCACCGTCGCCGTTCTTGAACAGGGTGATATCCTCCGGCGCGCGGGCAAAGGCATCGAGGTCGAGCCCACGGTCGGGATTGCCGGGAAAGATCGTCGCTGCCTTGACCGCGATGCCGAGGCCGTCGATCCAGGCGGACCGGGTCAACAGCGTGTCCAGACCGCGATAAAGGAAACTGTCCGTACCTTCGGCGCGTGGCATCCGATGGCCGGCGGTCGGCGCGTCGGTCAGCGCCATCCAGTCGAGCACGCGCTCGCCTTCCTCGAAGGAGATGCTGGGCATTCTCACGCGGCTTGCTCCCTGCTCAGCAGTCCAGCCGCGACGAGGCGGTCGGCCCAGCCTTGGGGTCCCTCGAACAGATGGGTCTGCCAGCCACGCGCCGTGGCGGCGGCAATATTGTCGGCGCGGTCGTCGGTGAACAGCAACCGGTCCGGCGCGATACCGCAGTTCTCTTCGAGCATTGCGTAAATCCTTGGGTCGGGCTTGATCACGCCCATATGTCCCGAGATGTAGCGCCTGTCGAAATCGCCGAGGAAATCATAGGTGGTTTCCGCCAGCGCAAAGGTGTCGATCCCGAAGTTCGACAGCGCAAAGGTCGCAACCCCGTTCCCGCGCAAGGCGCGCAGCAGCCGGACCGAATGGTCAATCGCCGGGGTCGCCATGTCGAGCCAGCGGTCGTGCCAGAGGCGAATGGCGTCGCGATGCTCGGGGTGGGCGTCGGCGGTGGCATAGATACCGTCGCGAAACGGCCCGCCCATATCGACACGGTCATTCATCCGGTGCAGATCGACCTCGGCAAACAGCGCCTTGCGACGCGCCTCGCCAATTTCGGCGTCGTAAAAGCGTTCGGGGTGCCACTCCAGCAGGACGTTGCCGATGTCAAAGATCACCGCGTCGATTTGCATGCTCTACCCGTCTTTCTGCGCGGCGCGCAGATCACGCTCCAAGGCTTCCAGAAAACGGGAGCGGTCGGCCTTTGTAAACCCTTTGCCAGAACCTTGCCGGAACGGATCGGCAGACCTAATATCGCTCATCAGATCGCGCATGGCGAGTTGCGCGCCGATGTTGGCTTCGGTCAGCCGTTCGCCGTTGTGGCGCAGCACCCTTGCGCCATTGGCGACGCATTTCGCGGCCAGCGGCATGTCAGAGGTCACGACGACATCGCCCTTGCCCGCACGATCCGCGATCCACATATCCGCCACATCCGGCCCTTCGGGCACGATCACCATCTCGACCAGCGGGTTGGGTGAGGGCCGCAAGCCACCGTTGCAGACCAGTAGCATGGGGACCTTGTGACGAGTGGCGACACGCTCTGCCTCGGCTTTCACAGGGCAGGCATCAGCGTCGATGTAGAGCTTTGTCACTGGTAAAGCGCCTCTGCATGGAACGCGACGTGGTCCTCAATGAAGGTCGAGACGAAGAAATAGCTATGATCGTAGCCCGGCTGCATGCGAAACTGGATGGGTTGCCGCCGTTTTGCCGCCGCTTCGGCCAGTGCTTCGGGGCGCAGATGGTCGAGGAAATTATCCGCCGTGCCGGTGTCGATCAGCATCGGGCCATGGAACCCTTTTTCGGTCATCAGGCGAGTGGCATCATGCGCAGCCCAACTCGCCTCATCCGGGCCGAGGTAGGCGGTGAACTGCTTGCGGCCCCAGTCCCCGCCCGTCGGATTGCAGATCGGCGAGAAGGCGGAAACCGAGCGGTAGCGCCCCGGCAGCGACATCGCCATCGTCAGCGCGCCATGTCCACCCATGGAGTGCCCGGTGATCGACTGACGGTCGAGGTCCACAGCGAAGGTGTCATCCAGCAGCGCGGGCAGTTCATCCGCCACGTAGTCCCACATACTGTAATGCTTGGCCCAAGGGTCCTGCGTTGCGTTGAGGTAAAATCCCGCACCCTTGCCCAGATCATAGGCCTCATCGTCGGCAACATCATCACCGCGCGGCGAGGTGTCGGGAAAGACCAGCGCGATGCCCTGTTCAGCGGCCCATTGCTGCGCGCCCGCCTTGGTCATGGCGTTTTCGTGCGTGCAGGTCAGGCCCGAGAGGTACCAAAGGACCGGGACCGGCCCATCCTGCGCCTCTTCGGGCAGGAACAGGCCAAAGGTCATGTCGCAGTGGGTTGCGTCGGAGGCGTGTTGGTACACGCCCTGCACACCGCCGAAACAGCGGTTCTCGGACAGGGTCTTCATCGGGTCAGTTTCCTTTGCTTGGATTGACCGAAAGGATTTCGGAAAGCGGTTTCTTGATCTTGGCGACGGCCGGCACAGTGGCATCCGGTGCGGCATGGCCTGCGGCAATGATCATTGTCGGTTTCTCGTGATCGGGTCGGCGACATATTTTCGTCAAAAACTTCATCGGGTTCGGAGTGTGTGTCAGGCAATAGAGGCCGGCGTGATGCAGCGCGGCGATCAGAAAACCGGTGGCGATGCCTGTGCTTTCCGGGACGTAGTAATGTTTGAACCGCTCGCCCTCTTCGGTCAGTCCGTAGCGCTGCGCAAAGACCACGATCAGCCATGGCGCGATCTCCAGGTGAGGTTTGGAAATGCCGGTGCCGATGGGTTCCAGCGCGTGCAGCCATTCGTCACCGGCGCCGCCATCGTAGAACTTCTGTTCCACGTCTTCCGCCGCGGCACGGATCTGCGCCTTTATCGCAGGCTCGGAGATTGCCACGAAATGCCAGGGCTGGTGGTTGGCACCGGAAGGCGCGAGGCCGGCGGTGGCGATGGCCGTCTCGATCACCTCTTGCGGAACAGGGCGGTCGGTGAAATCGCGAATGGTGTGACGCGTCTTCATCCGGTCGTGAAAGGCCCGCGCCTCTGTCAGGCTTTGCGCGTCCGTGACCTCCTGCCGGTCCGGCAGGGGCAGTGGTTGATAAGCGATCTTGCCCTCGGAATACATGGTGTGATCCTCCGAAGGGATTGATGGCGGTCGCGGGCGGCGGGGTCAAGCGGTGGGCGCTGCCTGCGGTCGCCGGATCACCCCGATCCGATCAGCACCCCGGCAGCAAAGACCAGCGCGCCGCCCAGCACGACCTGAAACGCAGCGCGGAAGAACGGCGTGTTCATGTAGCGGTTCTGGATCCATGCGATAGCCCAAAGCTCAATGAACACCACGACAAAGGCTGTGATCGTCGCCGTCCAGAAATGCGGAATGAGGTAGGGCAGCGCATGGCCCAGCCCGCCGAGCGTCGTCATCACCCCCGCCGCGATGCCACGCTTGATCGGTGAGCCGCGCCCCGAAAGCTGACCGTCATCCGAGGCCGCCTCTGTGAAACCCATGGAAATCCCGGCCCCGACGGATGCCGCCAGCCCGACGAGGAACGTCGTCCATGTGTCCTGCGTGGCAAAGGCGACGGCAAAGATCGGCGCAAGGGTCGACACAGAGCCATCCATCAGCCCGGCCAGCCCCGGCTGTACCCATGTCAGAATGAACTGCCGATGCGCAGAGGCCTTTTCACTGTCTCGCGTCTCATCATCCAGATGTTCGGTTTCAAGCCGCTCGGCGCTGTGCTGATGTACCGCCTCCGCAGCGGCGAGGTCGCCCAACAGCTTGCGGGTATCGGCATCGCTGGTGCGTTGCGCGGCGGCTAGGTAAAAGCGTTCGGCCTGCGCCTCCATCGCGGCGGCTTCGGCCCGGATCGTATCAATCCCGAGGTTCTCGACCAGCCACACGGGGCGTCGGGCGTAGAACCCCGCCACATGTTCGCGACGGAGCAGCGGGATGACCGGCCCGAACCGCTTGGCATGGAGGTCGATCAGCCAGTGGCGATGTGTGTCTTCTTCTTCTGCCATGCCGTCAAAGATACGTGCGGTGTCGGGAAAGTCCGTGCGCAGACGCTCTGCGTAGCTTCGGTAGATCCGCGCGTCGTCCTCTTCGGAAGAGATCGCGAGGGCGAGGACCTCCTGTTCGCTCAGATCACTGAAACGGCGCCGCTGTGTGAAGAATCGCATGAGTTTCTCCTGATTTAGAACTATTCTAATAACGGGCACGGGAAGGCGCAATGTCACCTTAGATCTTGGTGCACGTGACCGCGAGGGCCTACATTGCCGAGAAAGGTCGGGGAGGTCTGTGCCTGAGCGTTACGCGTCAGGTCCTACGCAGCGGGCGCAAGTTTGCACAAATGTTGGAAGGCGCGCGACAGATATTCCTGGCGTTAGATTTCCAGGAGGCGACCGTGGACGACATCGCGCGCGCCGCCGAAAGTATCTAAAGCGACGCTCTACAGCTATTTCCCGGACAAGTGATTGCTGTTCATCGACGTCGCGCGACGAAAGTATCAACGGCTGTTCGATCTCAAAGCGGAGCTGTCGCCGCAATGGTGTGACACCGTCATACGTTCGGCGGGGAACTCTATCTGGCGCGTTACGGTGCGCTGATCAGTCCAGCCGTCTGACCATCAGCTGATTGCCCGGGCCGCGTTTGGTTTCCAGTATTTTCAGGTCCCCGATCAGTTCGCTCAGCTTGTGCTTGCCATAAGAGCGCGTGTCGAAATCCGGGTTCTCGGCCGTCAGGTATTGCCCCAACTGGCCCATGGTCACCCAATCGTCGTCGGTGTCGATCTTTTCCATGGCCCGCAGGATCAGGGGCTGGGCCTCGATCGGTTTCATCTTGGCGGCCGGTTTGGCGGTGACATCCGTGTCCGGCGCGGCGTCCTCCACGATGTTCTCGATCAGGATAAAGCGGTTACAGACATTGCGCAGGCTTTCCGGCGCCTTGGACTCCCCGATCCCGATGACGTCGAGCCCCTGTTCGCGCACCCGATTGGCGAGGGCCGTGAAATCGCTGTCCGACGACACCAGCACAAAGCCGTCAAAGCGGCCCGTGTGCAGGATATCCATCGCGTCGATGACTAATCCGATATCGCTGGCGTTCTTGCCCTTGGTGTTCGCCGTCTCCTGATGCGCTACTAGGCCGAGGGCGCGGACCTGTTCTGTCCATGGCCGCAGCCTGTCAGATCCCCAGTCCCCATAGACGCGACGCAAAGCGGGTTCCCCAATGCTGGTGATCTCCTTGAGAATCGCCTTTGCGTAGCGGGCGGGAATGTTGTCGGCGTCGATCAGAACAGCGTATAGCGGGCGTGTCTCGGGCATGGGATTGGGCCTCCTGTTGCGGGCAGTTAGCGCGAAATTCGTCGGTTGCGAAAGAGCTATCGCATCGACGTCATCTGTACGCGAAAAGACCCGGCTGTTTCCGCACGGGAACTTATCTCAGCGCGTTTTGATCGGTATCAGTAAAGCACGACGGAGCGGATGGATTCCCCGGCGTGCATCAGGTCGAACCCCTTGTTGATGTCGGCGAGGGACAGTTTGTGCGTGATCATCGGGTCGATCTCGATCTTGCCGTCCATGTACCAGTCGACGATCTTGGGCACATCGGTGCGACCGCGTGCGCCACCAAAGGCGGTGCCTTTCCAGGTCCGGCCTGTGACGAGCTGGAATGGACGGGTCGCGATTTCGGCACCGGCGGGCGCGACCCCGATGATGATCGATTCACCCCAACCCCGGTGCGCGCATTCCAGCGCTTGGCGCATGACCGCGACATTGCCGGTGCAGTCAAAGGTGTAGTCCGCGCCGCCGATCAGATCGCCGCGCCGTTTCGTCAGGTCGACGAGGTAGGGGACGAGGTCCTCGCCCAGCTCATTCGGATTGACGAAGTGGGTCATGCCAAAGCGTTCGGCCATCGCCTTCTTGTCGTTATTCAGATCGACGCCGATGATCATGTCCGCGCCGGCCAGACGCAGGCCCTGCACCACGTTCAACCCGATACCGCCGAGGCCAAAGACCACAGCCGTCGCGCCGATTTCGACCTTGGCCGTGTTGATGACAGCGCCGATGCCGGTGGTGACGCCGCAACCGATATAGCAAATCTTGTCAAAGGGCGCGTCCTCGCGCACCTTGGCCAGCGCGATCTCGGGCAGGACGGTGTGGTTGGAAAAGGTCGAGCAGCCCATGTAGTGCAGGATCGGGTCGCCATCGAGCGTGGTAAACCGGCTGGTGCCGTCCGGCATGACACCCTGTCCTTGGGTCGCGCGGATCGAGGTGCAGAGGTTGGTTTTCTGGCTGGTGCAGGAATAACACTCGCGACATTCCGGCGTGTAGAGCGGAATGACGTGATCGCCGGGTTTCAGCGATGTGACGCCTTTGCCCACCTCCACCACGACGCCGGCGCCCTCATGGCCGAGGATCGCAGGGAACAACCCTTCGGGGTCCGCGCCCGAAAGGGTGAATTCATCGGTGTGGCAGATGCCCGTGGCCTTGATCTCGATCAGAACTTCACCGGGTTTGGGGCTGTCGAGGTTGACGTCCATGATCTCCAGCGGTTTTCCGGCTTGGGTCGCGACGGCGGCTTGTGTGCGCATGGGATGGCTCTCCGTATAATATGCGGCAGGGTGGGCGAGTTGAGAGCGGAATTCAACGGTCAGGCTTGAGGAAAGTTGTGTTCGGGATAGATCCCTTCATGTGATCCACGGCGGGGAGAGATTTTGTCATGATACGTTTGCTTCCGATGCTCGCTATTGCGCTGACGGCGGGCTGTGCCGTGGCGCAGGGCGTTGGGATCAAGGGCGTGCCGACGGGTGACGTTCCGACGGGCGACATGGCTGACACCTGTAACGCGAAGACCTACCAGCATTTGCTGGGAGAGGGTGAGGATGCCGTGACCGCCGAAGGATTGGAGGCGGGTCCGAAAGTGCGGATTTTCGGCCCGGACGCGATGCTGACCCTGGATCACCGACCGGACCGGTTGAACATCAAGCTCGACTCGGGTGACCGGGTGATCGACGTCTATTGCGGCTAGCAGATGCCCGTCGGGGGCGGGGTGCCTCGCTGATTGTCTGGTCAGGCTCGGCAGGCTGATGCCCGCGTTTCATATCATCCCCCTCATCCCGGCATGACATAGTGGAGACAAGCCAGCCAGTGGGCTCGGCTCCGTTTCATAAAAGGGCTGGTTCATAAAAGGGCTGGAGGGCGACCTGCTGGCCGTGCTTGACCGGGCGCTGCCGCCTCTGTGCGAGACGCTGGAATAGTCCGGTCGCGGGGTGAGGATGATCGGGCGTCAGCTTACCGCACGGATCGACGATGCAATGGGTGAGCGCGCGCTCCGTCGATGTGTAACGGAAATTGTGCGAACTGCTCGTCTGTCCGATAAAGCTTTGCGCCATGAAAAAAACCCGGCGCGAACGCCGGGGTCTGGGTTTCATCGCTGATGGAAAGATCAGCCCTTGGAGAACTCCGGGTAGGCTTCCATGCCCAGCTCCGCGACGTCGAGACCGGTGATCTCGGCTTCTTCGCTGACCCGCAGGCCCACGGTCATCTTGAGGATGAACCACAACACCGCAGAGACCACGAAGACAAAGAGGCCGACGATCACGATGGAGATCAACTGCCCACCGAGGGTCGCATCGCCATTGGTGAAGACGACAGCGATCGTGCCCCAGATGCCGCAGACGAGGTGAACCGGGATGGCGCCGACGACATCGTCGATCTTGAGCTTGTCCAGCATCGGCACGGCCAGCACGACCAGGATACCACCGACAGCGCCGATCAGCGTGGCGGACCCAAGGCTGGGCGTCAGCGGTTCGGCGGTGATGGAGACCAGACCCGCCAGCGCACCGTTCAGGATCATGGTCAGGTCCGGCTTCTTGTAGAGAACCTGCGTCAGGATCAGCGCAGCCAGCGCACCACCGGCAGCCGCCGTGTTGGTGTTGGCGAAGATGCGCGAGATGTCCGCGACGTTGCCGGCCGTATCCATGTAAAGCTGCGAGCCACCGTTGAAGCCGAACCAGCCGAGCCACAGGATGAACGTCCCGAGGGTCGCCAGCGTCAGGTTGGAGCCCGGCATCGGCACTGTGCGGTTGCCCTTGTACTTGCCGATCCGCGGTCCGAGGATCAGCGCCCCGGCCAAGGCCGCCCAGCCACCGACCGAGTGCACGACGGTAGAGCCGGCAAAGTCGAGGAAGCCGTAATTCGCATCAAGGAAGCCGCCGCCCCATTTCCACGACGCCTGGATCGGGTAGATTACGCCGGTCAGGACGACGGTGAAGATCAGGAAGGGCCACAGCTTGATCCGCTCGGCCAGGGTGCCGGAGACGATCGAGGCGGTGGTGGCACAGAACATCAACTGAAAGAAGAAGTCCGATCCCACGGAGGCATAGGTCAGATCGGTGTCGGGGCTGCCGCCGACCGGTTCCATCCCGGCAAAGGAGAAGGCGCCAATCACATTCGTAATGGTCCAGCCGTCGCCCGGATACATCAGGTTGTAACCGATCAGGTAGTACATGATCGACGCGATGGCAAAGAGCGAGATGTTCTTCATCAGCTGCATGGTCACGTTCTTCTGACGCACCAGACCGGCTTCCAGCATGGAAAAGCCCGCGCCCATCCACATCACGAGGAAACCGGTGACGAGGAACATGAAGGTCGTGAAGATGTAGCCGATTTCCCCGTTCGGCGGGGTCATGTCGGCCTCCTGGGCGAACCCGAAGCTCGGCAGCGCGATCAGCGCCGCGGCCAGGCCCAGTTTTGTCATGGTATTCATTGGTCTTTCCTTTCCCTCTCCGCGGGTCTTAAAGCGCGTCAGCGTTGGTTTCGCCGGTCCGCACTCGAACCGCCTGCTGGACATCCAGCACAAAGATTTTTCCGTCGCCGATCTTGCCCGTCTTGGCTGTGTTGGTGATGGTCTCCACCACCTGGTCGGCCATCTCGGTCGCAACCGCGATTTCCAGTTTGATCTTCGGCACGAAGTTCACGGCGTATTCGGCGCCACGGTAAATTTCGGTATGGCCGGACTGGGACCCGAAGCCCTTGATTTCCGTCACCATCATGCCGCGCACGCCGATTTCGGTCAGTGCTTCGCGGACCTCCTCCAGCTTGAACGGCTTGATTGTCGCAATGATGAGTTTCACTGTTTTTCCCTTCCACATCGCGGGGGCGTTAACCCCGCCTTTGGCATGGCAAGCTAAGACGTCAGGGTCGGCGATGCGGAAGTCGGGGGAGGCTGCAGGCGGATTATTAGCGACCTGAAAGCCTATTTTTTAGGCGGCGAGATATTTATGACTAATTATTATGCAAATGTGGAACGATGAAAAACCTCGCAAGCCCCTCTACATCGAAGGGCAGACCGTCTATATCTAGCCTCAAAGAACAGGTACCGGGCAGGACCACATGAGTGATTCAGGACGACGCAAACCACCCTTGGTGGCTGATCGCCGCAATGGAACCTCCAGCGGCAAGGGCAAGTCTGCCGGATCAAAGCGCACGGGCAATGGTGGCGGGGGGCGGTCCGGCCCGCCCAAATCCACCCGCGGCAAGGCGAAACCGACCAAGGGCGCCGCTCGCCGGTCCGGCACCCCGCGCAAGCGGCGCGGTCCGATTGGTCTGCTGGCGGCGCTGGTCGCCTGGATCGTCCGGCTCATCTGGGGTGTGACCTGGCGCCTGACGCTTGTTACGGTTCTGATTATCGGGCTGTCGGTGGCCTATGTGGCGAATTCGATGCCGCCGCTGGAGGATCAGCTTGACGGTCGCGCCCGTGGCTCCGTGACGATGCTGGATAACGAGGGCAAGACCTTTGCCTGGCGCGGCGACCAATTCGGTGGCGTCGTGACGGCCGATACCGTGTCGCCCTACCTCAAGCATGCCATCATCGCGACGGAGGACAAGCGGTTCTACCGGCATTTCGGGGTGTCTCCGCGCGGGATCGCCTCTGCCGTAAGCATCAACCTGAGCGAGGGGCGCGGGCCCCTATCCGGTCACGGCGGGTCGACCATCACGCAACAAACGGCCAAGCTGCTCTGCCTAGGCGATCCCTACGATCCCGCCGTCTGGCCCAGTGAGGCGGCCTATGAAGCGGACTGCCGCGCCTCTACCATTTGGCGCAAGATCCGCGAAGCGGTCTACGCCATGGGACTTGAGGCGAAATATTCCAAGGACGAGGTGCTGACGATCTACATGAATCGCGCGTTCCTCGGCGCGGGCTCGCGCGGTTTCGAGGCGGCGAGCCAGCGATATTTCGGTAAATCCGCCGCCAATGTCACTCCGGCAGAGGCGGCGATGCTGGCCGGTCTGCTGGTGGCGCCGACGCGTTATGCCCCCACCGCCAACCTTGCCCGATCGCAGAACCGCGCCTCGGTGATCGTCAGGCTGATGCGGGATCAGGGCTACCTCACCGAAACCGAAGCGCGGAACGCGCTGGCAAACCCCGCCCAGTTGTCCGAGGCGGCCGAAGCCGAATCCGGCGGCTATTTCGCCGATTGGGTAATGGCCTCGGGACCTGAGTTCCTGACCCGCAAAACGACAGAGGATGTGGTGATCCGCACCACGCTCGACCAACGTATCCAGCGCGCGGCAGAGGCGGGGTTGGCCGAAATCTTTGCCACCAAGGTGAAGGAAGGCTCCGAAGCGCAGGCTGCCGTCGTCGTGATGAGCGCGGATGGCGCGGTGCGCGGCATGGTCGGGGGACGCCGGACCAAGGTTTCGGGTGCCTTTAACCGCGCGACCCAGGCGCTGCGCCAGACCGGATCGGCGTTCAAGCCTTTCGTCTACGCCACGGCGCTGGAGTTGGGCTATCATTGGGACGACACCGTTCAGGACGAACCGCTTACCATCAATATCCCTGGCTCCGGTCCCTGGTCGCCCGAGAACTATGACCGGCGCTACCGCGGGACCGTCACGCTGGCGCAAGCCTTGCAGCACTCGCTCAATATCCCGGCGGTCAAGGTCGCCGATTCCGTCGGGTTGGACCTCGTGCGCAAGATCGCGGGCGACTTCGGCATCGAATCCGATCTGGCTCAGGGGCCCGCGCTGGCCCTGGGCGCCTCGGAATCCACCCTGGTGGAAATGACGGGCGCATTTGCCGGCATTCTCAACGGCGGTTCGTCGGTCACCCCCTATGGCTTGGTAGAGCTGAAGCTTCAGGGTCAGAGCGAAGCGTTGATGCAAGCAGAGGGCGGAATCGGTGAACGGGTCATCCGCGAATCCGCCGCGCAGGAGCTGATCTGGATGATGCACAATGTCGTGACCAGCGGTACCGGCGGGCGCGCCGCGCTGCCGGGCCGCGATGTCGCGGGCAAGACGGGCACGACGTCGGCGGCCCGTGACGCCTGGTTCATCGGGTTCAGTGCGGACTACGTGGCCGGCGTCTGGATGGGATATGACGATAATACCCCATTGACCGGCGTGACGGGCGGGGGGCTGCCAGCCGAGATCTGGCACGAAGTGATGGTGCGCGTCCACGATGGGCTACCCGTCAATCCACTGCCGATGGCCCGTCCCGAGCGTCGCGTTCCAGAGCCGGATGTCGCCCAGACCAATCGGGCGCCGCGCGCCGCCCCGCAACCCCGGTCGCAACCGCAGCGTCAGGACCCGATCGAGCGTCTGATCCGAAACCTCTTTGGTATCCGCAACTAGGCTGGGCTGAGGGCGCCAGAGCGCGCCTTGGCTGCTTGCCACGCGCTCTTGGCGCGTTCGTCGGTGGTTACCCTGCGGCGCGCAGGTCGCGAACCAAACCGTCGATATCGCCGCGGTTGCGATCCAGCATCGCGCCGATCTCGGTCTTTTCGGACAGGCGGAGGGAGATTCCCTCAATCACCATGTCAAAGAACAAATCTCGGCCTGATCTGTCTGAAATCAGGAACTTCAGCTCGAATGGCGCTTCGCCCCGCAGGTAAGCCGTCGAACGGACCTCGTGCCAAGTCTTGATCGGGTGCACCGAATTTACCTCGATCCGGCCACCGATGAATTCCTGAAAACGTTTTCCGTACTTTCGCGCGATGTATCCGGCGAAAGCCTCGACAAAGGCTGACATCTGCGCCGGAGTCGCCCGGCGCGCATCCGGCCCGAGCGTCGAGCGTGCAATGATGTTGACGTCGCCGTAGCGGGCAAAGATTTTCTCGAAGGCCCGTGTCATCGTGGCGGGCGAGCCGCCTCTCGCGATCACGCTGTTGATCTCTGCCACCAGATTGTCGACCAGCGCCTTCGCCTTGGCATTCGTCAGCGCGAACGAAGGGGTCGGAACCAGCGCCAGCGCCAACCCCGCAGCGCCGCCCGCCAGAAACCGGCGGCGCGTCATTTTACTGAAGGTAAGGGTCGTCATAGGGATCGCCTGAAATTGAGGTTTCGTCGTAGGGGTCCGCGTCTGCCGTTATAGCGCCGCCAAGTTCATAGCGACGATTTTGCAAATAGCTCCCACGCACCTGCGCGTAACTGTCCGCGCTGTCGTATAATACGCTGTCCAAGGATTGCCCGTATCGTCCACGATCACCTACGCGCTTGGCAATGCTTGCGGTGCGCGCGACGTATTTCTCTGGACTCTCAATGATGTAATTCAGCGGATTGGTGAACATGTCGGCGATCCGGCCGACGGTATCACGCTCGGTCGAGGGGCCGAGTAGGGGAAGCTCGACGTAATTCCCTTCGCCGAAGCCCCAGACATGCAGGGTCTGCCCGAAATCGGTGTCGTGTTCCGGCAGGCCGAACTGGGTCGCGACGTCTATCAGTCCGGCGAGCCCGAGCGTCGAGTTCAGCAAAAAGCGCCAGGAATTGACGTATGCGCCCTCAACATCCGCTTGCAGCGTGTTGTTCACCACAAGTGACGGTGTCGCGAGGTTGCTGGCAAAGTTGCTGATCCCGGTGCTGACCGGTTGCGGGATCGAGCCTGCATAGGTGTTCCCGGCGGGTCGCAGCAGGGCGCTGTCGACACGCTTGTTAAAGGCGTGCGTTCGCCGATTGGTGCCTTCCCACGGGTCATTGATGCCCGTGCCGACCGGCGCGGTGCAGGCAGCGATTGTCAGGACACCGCTGATGAGGGCGGTTTTCCGCAGGGCTGGCATCAAAAAATTCATGAATTTGCGCAATACAAGAATTGTGAACCTTTTTGGCAATAGCACCCGGACGGGTCTGACGCCAGCCCGCTTTGTGCCGCCTTGCGGGCCGGTAGGGCGGACGCGACCAATCACGTGCCAGTCTGGCGCGGAATGAAAGAATGACACTCCCCTGAACAGGGGCTGACCGAAACCCGATGAATGGCTCCGACTTTGATGAACCGACGGCCACAGCAAACAGGATACGATGAATTGCGCGCGGCGCGTCGTGCCAATCGCGCGCTTTACTGGGCGGTCGGTCTGTTCAGCGCGGTCTCCAACATGCTGATGCTGACCGGGCCGATCTACATGCTGCAGGTCTATGATCGCGTGCTTGGCTCTGGCTCGATGGCGACGCTGACCGCACTGTCCCTGATCGCCGCGTTTCTGTTTCTGGGGATGGGCCTGCTGGACCTCGTGCGTGCGCGGGTTCTGTCGCGGGCGGCGGCACGGTTCCAGTCGCGCCTTGATGCCCGCGTGTTCGACACGGCGATCCGGCGGTCGGCGTCGGCGCAGGGCAGGGAGGGGCACAATGGGATCCGCGATCTCGACGCCGTGCACAAATTGATGGCTTCGCCCGCGTTGGTGGCGGCATACGATCTGCCCTGGACGCCGGTTTTCCTCGCCGGGATCGCGATCTTTCACCCTTGGCTCGCCCTGCTGGCCCTGTCGGGGGGCGGCGTTTTGATCCTTGTCGCGATCTTGAACCAGATGATCACGAGGGCGGGGCAAAGCGCTGCTGCGCAGGCGACGGTTCAATGCGAGGCGCTGGCCCATCACATTCGCGCGGAGGGGGAGGCGATCACCGCCCTCGGCATGCAATCCGCCGCCTCCGCGCGATGGTTGAGCCTTCGCAACGCGGCTTTGGTCGCGCTGACTGAGACTGCGGAGCTGACGGCGGGATTCACCTACGCGACCCGGACGTTCCGCTTGTTTTTGCAATCCGCGATGCTGGGTCTCGGGGCATACCTAGTGCTGCAGGATGCCCTCAGCGCCGGGGCGATGATTGCGGGCTCCATCCTGATGGGGCGTGCGCTGGTCCCGGTCGAGATGGTGATCGCGCATTGGCCGACAGTGCAGGCAGCGATGCGTGGGTGGCATGCCTTGGCAGATGCACTGCGCGACGTTCCGTCAGTGTCGCACCGCACGCTGCTGCCGGTGCCCGAGGCGCGGCTCGACGTTACGCAGATCACCGTGATCCCGCCGGGGGAGGCGACGGCGGCGCTACGAATGGTGTCGTTATCGCTCCCGCCCGGTCAGGCGATCGGGGTGATCGGCCCCACGGGCGCAGGCAAATCCAGTCTCGCGCGGGCGTTGACGGGTGTCTGGCAACCTGCGGGAGGGGCGATCCGTCTCGGAGGGGCCGCGCTGGACCACTACGATGTCGAGAGATTGGGCCGCTACATCGGCTATTTGCCGCAACGGGTTCAACTATTCGCGGGTAGCGTGGCCGACAATATCGCTCGGCTCGACGCTTCCCCCGACCCTGCAGCCATCGTCAGGGCGGCGATGCGTGCAGACGCCCACGAAATGATTCTGAGGCTGCCTGGGGGCTACGACACCCGTATCGACGCCGGCGGCAGCCGTCTGTCCGGGGGGCAAATCCAGCGCATCGCCCTGGCGCGCGCGATGTATGGCGATCCGCTGATCCTGGTCCTGGATGAGCCGAACTCCAACCTCGACAACGAGGGGACGCTCGCCCTGAATGCTGCCATCCGCGCGATGAAGGCCGACGGAAAATCGGCGCTGATCATGGCGCATAGGCCGGCGGCGATCCGGGAATGCGACTTGATCCTCAAGCTTGATAATGGTGCTGTTACTGCCTTTGGTCCCCGCGAAGAGGTGCTGGATCATGTGTTGCGCAACGCCTCCCAAGTCCGTGTGGCGGGCCAGGGCGGTCTGCAATGATGACTCGACAGACATGGTCCGTGCGCGCGCCGTTAAGTATCGGCTTCGTGGTGCTGGCGGTGGTGATCGGCGGTCTCGGCCTCTGGTCCGCGCTGAGCACCGTTTCAGGCGCGGTTATCGTGCAGGGTCAGCTGGAGGTCGACACTAATCGTCAGGTGGTTCAGCACCTCGACGGCGGCGTTGTGGAAGAGGTGTTCGTGCGCGAAGGGGACCGTGTCACGGCGGATCAGGTGTTGATCCGTCTCGACGACACAATCCTGCGGTCACAACTGACCATCGTGGAGAGTCAGCTGTTCGAAGTGCTCGCGCGGCGTGGCCGCCTGGAGGCGGAGCGGGACGGGACTGCCGTGACCTTTCCCGCCCTGTTGCGTGACGTGGCGCTGAGGGACGCCGGTGCCCTCTCCCTCATGCGGGGGCAGGAGAGGTTGACCGAGGCGCGCCGCACCTCGGTAGCGACCGAGGTCGAGCAGCTGCGCAAGCGCGGCGAGCAGATCGGCAACCAGATCGAGGGGCTCGCCGCCCAGCAGACCGCGCTGGTGGAACAGATCGCGCTGATCGATGGCGAACTGGCGGACCAGCAAACTCTGCTGCAACGCGGGTTGGCGCAGGCCTCGCGTGTCTCGGCCTTGCGCCGGGAACATGCGATGATGCGCGGCGCCCTCGGGGACCTCAGAGCGCAGGAAGCCGAGGCCGAAGGACGAAGGACGGAGATCGACATCAAGCTGGTGCAGCTGCGCACCCGACGGCGTGAGGAGGCGATCACCCAGCTGCGCGACCTGCAATACCGGGAGATGGAGATGATGGCGCAGCGCCGCGCGCTCCTCAACCAATTGGAGCGCCTCGATATCGCCGCCCCGGTTGCCGGCACGGTCTACGGGATGCAGGTGTTCGGGACCCGATCTGTGCTCAAACCAGGCGATCCGCTGTTGTACCTGGTTCCGAAGGGTCGCCCCCTGGTGGTTGCCACCCGGGTAGAGCCGATCCATATCGACCAGTTGCGGATCGACCAACCCGTCGATCTGCAGATGTCTGCCTTTGATCCGCGCACCACACCGCGCTTGTCGGGGCGGGTCGCGCACATCTCGGCGGATGCCTTCAGTGACCAATCCTCGGGCCGGCGCTACTACCGGGTCGAGATCATCCTGTCCGACGAGGAACGTGCCAGACTGCCTCCCGATCTGCCCATGATACCGGGAATGCCGGTGGAGGCCTACATCAGAACGCGCGACCGGACCCCCTTGTCCTATCTGCTGCAACCGCTGGCGGGATATTTCGCACAAGCGTTTCGTGAAAGTTGAGCGACCGCTTTCCCTTGCATTCACCGGATTGCCGGTTAGCGTCGCGCCATACTGAAAGGAAGCGTCATGACCAACCCCGTCGAAAACCGCCTGGCCGAGCTGGGTCTCGCCCTGCCTGACAGCCCGGCTCCCCAGGCGAATTACGTGCCCTTCGTCATCAGCGGCAACCTCGTTTTTGTGTCCGGTCAGGTCAGCATGGACAGCGATGGTTTCATCAAGGGCGTGCTGGGCGACACGATGAGCGTCGAAGAGGGTGCGAATGCCGCCAAATTGTGCGGACTGTCCTTGCTGGCGCAGGTGAAATCGGCTTGCGAGGGTGATCTGTCGCGGCTGAAACGCGTGGTCAAGCTGACGGGTTTCGTCAATTCCACCAGTGACTTCGGGGATCAGCCCAAGGTGATCAACGGCTGCTCTGACCTGCTGGTCGATGTGCTGGGGGACGCGGGGCGCCACTCTCGCTCTGCGGTGTCAGCCGCTGCGCTGCCCTTTGGTGTCGCGGTTGAGATTGAGGGCATATTCGAGATCGCCTGATGCCCTTGCCAGCTGCATTTCTGCGTGCGCCGCTGGCGCATCGCGCCTATCACGACAAGGGGAAGGGGCGTCCCGAGAATTCGATCGAGGCGGTTCGCGCCGCGGTTCGCGCCGGTTACGGGATCGAGGTCGACCTGCAACTCTCGGCGGATGGGCAAGCGATGGTCTTTCACGACTATGATCTCGCGCGACTGACCGGGGTGGGCGGACCGATCCAGAGGCGCACAGCGGCGGAATTGGCCCGTTTGCCACTGCTCGGAGGCGAATTCGGGATCCCGACGCTCAGCGAGGTGCTGGTTGAGGTCGCAGGGCAAGTGCCTCTCTTAATTGAGATAAAGGATCAAGACGGAGGCCTCGGCGCAGCTGTGGGCCGGTTGGAACAGGCGGCCGCGACCGTACTGAAGGGCTACGTGGGTGACGTGGCCGTCATGTCATTCAATCCCAATTCGGTGCGGGTCTTTGGTGGGCTTGCGCCGCAAATCTCGCGCGGTCTGACCACATGCGCCTTTGAAAAGGCCGACTGGCCGCTCGTACCCGCCGCCCGCCGCAAACGTCTGCGCAACCTGCCCGACATCCCGCACTCTCGCGCAGAATTCATTAGCCATGATGCCCGCGATCTCGCCAACCCCCGCGTCGCGCTCCTCAAGGCGCGAAGGCTGCCCATCCTTTGTTGGACGATCCGCTCCCCCGAGGCAGAGGCCGAGGCCCGCCAAGTTGCCGACAATGTGACATTTGAGGGCTACCCCGCCGCGATCCCGACTTGAACCGCGCGCAGGAAAGGTCAAATTGGAGCGATGGATGGCACAGACCCGGATAACGAGACCCTGATCGAGGTCCGAGCGCACGACAGCCTGTCCCGCATTGCGGCCAGTGACTGGGACGCCTGTGCCTGTCCCGAGGTCGCGGACGGGGGGGCGCCCGTCGATCCCTTCACCACGCACCGGTTCCTGCTGGCGTTGGAGCAAAGCGGATCGGTCGGTCCGGGGACGGGCTGGCAACCGCGCTATCTGACCGCGCACAAGGACGGAGAGCTCATCGCCGCCGCACCGCTTTACGCGAAATCGCACAGCCAGGGCGAATACATCTTCGATTTCAACTGGGCGCATGCCTACGAGAACGCCGGCGGACGCTATTATCCGAAATTGCAGATTGCCGTACCGTTCACCCCGGTCACGGGGCGCCGGTTCCTCACTCGTCCGGGGTTCGAGGCGACCGGGCAAGCCGCGCTGCTGCAAGGCGCCGTCCAGATTGCGGCCGAAAACGAAGTCTCCAGCCTCCATGTCACCTTCTGTGATGAGGCGGAGGTCGGGTCGGGGACCAGCATGGGGCTGATGCACCGGTCCAGCCAGCAATACCACTGGATGAATCGTGGCTACGAGACCTTTGAAGATTTCCTCGCCAGTCTGAGTTCGCGCAAGCGCAAGACGATCCGGAAAGAGCGCCGCACCGCCCAGGCTTTCGGCGGTGAGATCGTTGCCTTGACTGGGGACGACATCCAGCCGGAGCATTGGGACGACTTCTGGCAGTTCTATCAAGACACCGGCCTGCGCAAATGGGGGACGCCTTACCTGACGCGCGATTTCTTCCGCTCTGTCCATGAGAGCATGCGCGACGATGTCCTATTGGTATTGGCCATGCGCGACGGGCACCCGATTGCGGGTGCGTTGAACTTTATCGGGCGGGATACGCTTTACGGTCGCTATTGGGGCTGTGTCGAACATCACCCCTGCCTGCACTTCGAGTTGTGCTATTATCAGGCGATCGAGGCGGCCATTGCGCGAGGGCAGTCTCGCGTCGAAGCCGGCGCGCAGGGCGAACATAAACTCGCGCGCGGATATTTGCCGACAGAGACCCATTCCCTGCACTGGATCGCGGAGCCGGGTTTCGCCCGCGCAATTCGGCAATATCTGATCGCAGAGGCCGAAGCGGTAGAGGAGGAGATCGAGGTGCTGACCGCCTATGGCCCCTTTCGCCGCGACACCCAGGAGGAACATGAATGACCGAGCGACTCTCGGATACCGCACGCGATACCCTGCTGCCGCCCTTGATGAAGACGGGCTGGACCGTCTCCGATGACGGAAAGGCTCTGTCCAAGACCTTTACGTTTGAGGATTTCCCGCATGCCTTCGGCTTCATGACGCGGGCGGCGATCTATGCTGAAAAGTGGGATCACCATCCGGACTGGAGCAACAGCTATAACACCGTGAAGGTCAATCTGACCACGCATGACGTTGGCGGATTGTCCGCGCTGGACGCAAAGCTGGCGCGGAAACTGGATCAATTGGTTTGAGCCTCGGGCCAACTGCAAGGTAGGCTGGCTGGTCATACAGGTGCCGCGGTACCAAACCGATGCGAATTGGCGAGAAGGTCGCGACTGCAGGTCGATCGTTCCGTCAGAGAATGGCTGGCAAAGATTTCGGCTGAGTTAAAAGTTGACCGGGCCTAACTTGACCTAGTTGATTTCTCTACACATAGTGGGCTGATAACCCGGCGGTACAACCGCTCGATAATTCCGGGGAAACCGGACCTGCCGCTAACCCGCCAGAATGGCGAACCATCGGTTGGGGGATCGTAGGGTATTCCACGTCTTTTTGACGTGACCTTGAGACCCGCAGGACAGAAGCCCTGCGGGTCTCGTACAACCAGCCTCAGATTGCATCCAGCATGGCTTCACCGCCGGACATATCGCATTGGCCGGGGTTCTCTTCGGCCTGAATGACGGAAACGTTGCCGTCCTGCACATACATCGCGTAGCGCTTGGACCGGTTGATCAATCCAACGGGCGGGGCCGAGAAATCCATGCCAACCGCTTTGGTGAATGCGGCGTCGGGATCGCAGAGCATCTGGATGCCCGCGTCGCCTGCGCCGGTTTGCTTGTCCCAGGCGTCCATCACGAAGGGATCGTTGACGGACAGGCAGATGATTTCATCCACGCCCTTGGATTTCAGCTGATCCGCCGTGCGGATGAAGCTGGGCACATGCGCGGTGGTGCAGACGCCGGTAAAGGCGCCGGGCAGTGCAAAGATCACCACGTTGCGACCTGCCAGGCGGTCGGACAGTTCGACCTGCTTGGGGCCTTCGCCCGTGAGTTCTACAAGCGTCGCATCAGGGAGCGTATCGCCTTTGGAAATTGCCATTGGTCTTGCCTCTCGGTATCCAGTTCATGTGGGCGACAGAATAGCCCCTGTCGCGATAGCCGCCAGTGCAAAAAGGACTATTATATTGCCGCAGATCATCGTCATCGGAGCCGGGCAGGCCGGGTCCTCGCTCGTCGTGAAACTGCGCGACGCCGGTTTCGCCGGTGAACTTACGTTGATCGGCGACGAGCCGGCCCTGCCATACCAGCGTCCGCCTTTGTCCAAGGCCTATCTTCTGGGGGACTTGCCGAGGGACCGGCTAATCCTGCGCCCACAGGCCTTTTATGACGTTCGCGATATCAACCTGCGGACCAACGCTAAGGTCACGACAATTGATCCTGCGGCCAAGACAGTGACGCTGGGTGATGAGGTGCTGGGCTATGACCAACTGGCCCTGACGACGGGGTCGCGTCCGCGCCGCTTGCCAGATGCGATCGGGGGCGCGCTGGGCGGATTGTATTATGTGCGTGAGCTGTCTGATATCGACGCGATGCAGCCCGAAATCCGCCGAGGTCGACGCGTGCTGATCATCGGCGGCGGCTACATTGGGCTGGAGGCAGCGGCCGTCGCCGCCAAACAAGGGCTGGAGGTCACGCTGGTCGAAATGGCGGGCCGTATCCTGCAACGGGTCGCCAGCCCCGAAACATCCGATTACTTCCGCGACTTGCACCAACGGCATGGTGTGGCGATCCGCGAGGGTGTCGGGTTGAAACGGCTGCTGGGCGGCGACCGTGTGACGGGGGCCGAATTGACCGATGGCACAGTGCTTGATCTGGATTTCGCGATTGCGGGCACCGGTATCTTGCCCGACGACAGATTGGCGGCGGAGGCGGGGCTTTCCTGCGATAACGGGATCGCGGTGGACGACCGTGGGCGCACTTCTGCTCCTGACGTCTGGGCGGCGGGCGATTGCGCCAGCTTTCCGCTTGGCGAGACGCGAATGCGGCTGGAAAGCGTCCCCAACGCCATCGATATGGCCGAACGGGTTGCGCAGAACATGATGGGCGGCGACCGCCCCTATGTGCCCGAGCCCTGGTTCTGGTCCGATCAATACGACGTCAAGTTGCAGATCGCGGGCCTCAGCGCCGGCCACGACCGGGTCGTGGTGCGCGATAGCGGCGCGGCGCGTTCGCATTGGTATTTCGCGGGGGACCGTCTGCTGGCGGTGGATGCGATGAACGACCCACGCGCCTTCATGGTTGCCAAGCGTCTGCTGGCGGCAGGAAAATCCCCCGGTGCCGCGACGGTGGGCGATGCGTCAACCGATCTGAAGTCATTGTTGCGCTGAGCCATGCGGATCATCGGGGGGGCGTTTCGCGGTCGCAAGTTGACAGGTCTTGGCAAGGGCGATGCCGGGGCGCATCTGCGTCCCACGACAGACCGGGTGCGCGAAAGCCTGTTCAACCTGCTGCTGGGCGGGCGTTTTGGTGATCCGGTTGAGGGTGCGCAGGTTCTAGACCTGTTCGCGGGAACCGGCGCGTTGGGTCTGGAGGCCTTGTCGCGTGGTGCGGCGCAGGCCAGCTTCGTGGACGATGGCCGGGTCGCGCAAAAGCTTTTGGCAGGGAATATCGCGACGCTTGGCGTTAGGGAACGCACGCGGGTGATGCAGTGTTCCGCCCTACGGTTGCCGCAGGCTGAGGAGGCTGCCGATCTGATCTTTCTCGATCCGCCCTATGGACGTGATCTAGGCATCAAGGGGCTGACCTCGGCGCTGGCCATGGGCTGGATCGCGCCCGGCGCGCTCATCGTTTGGGAGGAGCAGGGTCCGCAAGAGGCCCCCGACGGATTTACCCTTCTGGAGCATAAGGGATACGGCGATACGGTCGTGACCCTGCTCCGTGCCTGACGCGTCTCGGTGCCAGCGCCCGGCAGGGCCGTAAGGCGCGCAACGTCAGTCCTTTTTCGACACGTTCTGTGCAAAGGCGGTCTTGAACGCCGCTTGCTGATCGTCTGTCGCGCCGGTCTGGTTCTGCGCGCGCCACGCATCGTAGGGCATGCCGTAGAACGCTTCGCGCGCCTGCTCCTTTGTCAACTCGATACCGCGCTCGTCCGCAGCCTCCTGCGTCCAGCGAGACAGGCAGTTGCGGCAGAATCCGGCGAGGTTCATAAGGTCGATGTTTTGAACGTCGGGTCGGTCGTTCATCAGATGATCGCGCAACTTGCGAAAAGCGGCGGCTTCGAGTTCGATCCGGGTTTGGTCGTCCATGGTGATCCCTCGTGATGGCGTGATGCCTGCTCAAGGCTGACAGCCGCGGCGAAAATCGTCAATCGCTGCGCGGATTGCACGTGCGGGCCAGTTGTCGGTGGCAAATCCCACGGCGCATTGATAGCCTTTGCGAAAAGGCCGGTGCCCCGGCGCAGTGAGGAAGCGAGCATGAGACGGCAGCGCAATACCAAGATCGTGGCGACCCTCGGGCCGTCGTCTTCGACCTACGAGATGATCCGCAAGTTGCATGAATGCGGCGCCGACGTCTTCCGTTTGAACATGAGCCACGGCAGCCACGACGAAATCCGCGAGCGGCACAGGATCATTCGCGAGGTGGAGCGCGATCTTGACAGCACGATCAGTATTCTCGCCGATCTGCAGGGGCCAAAATTGCGCGTGGGCGTTTTCGCCAATGGCTCCGAAGAGCTGGTCGAAGGCGCAAAGTTCCGCATGGACCTGAGCGATGCCGAAGGGGACGCCACCCGTGTGACCCTGCCGCACCCCGAGATTTTCCAAGTGCTGGAGGCGGGATCGAATCTTCTGGTGAACGACGGCAAGATCCGCCTCAAGGTTCTCGCGGCGGGCGAAGATTTTGCCGATTGCGAGGTGATCGCGGGCGGCACGATTTCCAACCGCAAGGGCGTGAATGTGCCTGACGTCGTCCTCCCCCTTGCCGCGTTGAGCGAGAAGGATCGCGACGATCTGGAGTTCGTCTGTCAATTGGGCGTTGACTGGCTCGCGCTGAGCTTTGTGCAGCGGGTTGAGGATGTGACCGAAGCGCGGACGCTGGTGGGTGGACGGGCCTCCGTCCTGTCCAAGATCGAAAAGCCGGCCGCGGTGAAAGCCTTTGAAGAGATCCTCAAGGTCTCGGACGCGATCATGGTGGCGCGCGGTGATCTGGGGGTCGAACTGCCGGTTCAGAACGTGCCGCCGATCCAGAAGAAACTGGTGCGCATGTGTCGCGCTGCCGCCAAGCCGGTGATCGTTGCGACCCAGATGATGGAAAGCATGATCGAAAGCCCCGTGCCGACGCGTGCCGAAGTCTCGGACGTGGCAGCGGCGATCTATGAGGGCACGGATGCGGTGATGCTATCGGCAGAATCCGCCGCCGGTCAGTACCCCGCCGAAGCCGTCAGCACGATGGACGCCGTGGCCCGCGAGGTCGAGGCCGATCCGAATTACCGTGAGGTGATAGAGGCCTCGCGCAAGGTGATCCGCAGTTCCGTCGCCGACGGTATCGTCGTGGCCGCACGCGAGATTGCCGAGGCAACCGATATCAAGGCGATCTGCTGTTTCACGCAAGGCGGCACCACGGCCTTGCTGACATCGCGCGAACGGCCGAGCGTGCCGATCCTGGCGCTCAGCCCGCTACGGGATACGGCGCGCAAGCTGGCGCTGAGCTGGGGTGTGACCTGCTACGTGACGGGCGAGGTCAGCCGGTTCAAACAAGCGGTGGTCAACGGTGCGCGGATGGCGCGGACCAAGGGGTTCGCGACCGAACAGGACCAGATCGTCGTCATGGCGGGGGTTCCGTTCAACGTGCCGGGCACGACCAACATCCTGCGGGTCGCGCCCTGTGAGGAACGGCTGATCTTTCCGTCTGATCAGGAATAGCTCGATGGACAGCGATCTCATCATGGTGGCGGGGATCCTGATCCTCATGCTTTCGATCCCCTCGGCCATTTCTGCCTATGCGGACGGCCGGGGGCCCTGGGTTGCGCTGGTCGTCGTGATCCTGGGGGCGGCGGTTCTGGGGTGGGGGTGGCAGAACCATCCCACCGAGATGACGCTGACCGAGGTGCCGCATGTCATCATCCGCGTGTTGGCGCGCGTCATCCCTTAGGTCGGGCCGGTTCCTCGGGGTGGGAGGAGAGCCGGGCAAGGGCCGGATGTTGCCGGTGTGACGTCCCCGCTTTTCACTTGCCATGAAGGGCCGCGCGCCCTATACGGCCCGCTCAGCCGCGCGACCGGTCCAAGTGGCATACCGAGTCGCGCTTACAACCGTTCAAGACCAAGGAGACGGAAATGCCCAAGATGAAGACCAAATCGAGCTGCAAGAAGCGGTTCAAGATTTCGGCGACTGGCAAGGTCATCGGCGGCCAGGCCGGCAAGCGCCACGGCATGATCAAGCGCAGCACCAAATTCATCCGCGACGCCCGCGGAACCACCGTCCTGTCAGAACCTGATGCGAAAATCATCAAGTCCATGATGCCGTACGACCGCTAAGAGGAGAAACAGCATGTCTCGAGTCAAAAGCGGTACCGTCACCCACGCCCGTCACAAGAAAATCCTGAAGTCGGCCAAAGGTTACTACGGTCGCCGGTCCACGACCTTCAAGGTGGCGACCCAGGCGGTCGACAAGGCCAACCAATACGCCACGCGTGACCGCAAGAACCGCAAGCGGAGCTTCCGCGCCCTGTGGATCCAGCGGATCAACGCCGCGGTCCGGTCGCATGACGAAGCGCTGACCTATTCGCGCTTCATCAACGGTTTGGCGCTGGCCGGGATCGAGGTGGACCGCAAGGTTCTGGCCGATCTCGCCGTGCATGAGCCCGACGCCTTCGGATCGATCGTCGATCAGGCGAAAGCCGCACTGGCCTGAATTGGTCGGATACGAATTAGCAAAGGCCGTCCCTCGGGGCGGCCTTTTGCATTTCGTGTGTAACTCGTGGCCAAGCTCCCTGTGGGCCTGACGCTATGTCCGACAAATCTTCCCGAAGAAATCTTCGGGAGTCCTTCGCGCCGGAGGTCGGCTTGGCGGGACGAAGCTGCCGTTCGACCCACAAGTCCGAAGGTCTGCTTCCATTTATTCTGGAAGTGTCCTGATGACGTAGGACCGCTATGATTAAGCCTGTGAGCCGTCTAAAAACATCTGAATTTCTTGCATCATCATGGTCCATGTTTCCTCTTGAGGGAGAGGGATATGGTTCCTGCTTTCAAGCGAAACGTACCTCGCACCTTCGATTTCACTTGCGAGTAATCGTCCCTGTGCGACAGGCTGTATCGCGTCTGAGATCGCATGAATGACCAGTGTGGGCGTGCGAATGCACGCCAATACTTCTGATACATCAAACCTGTCAATTATTTGTCTCAAACGTGCTGCATTTTCCGGCGATATCGTTTCAGTTTGCATCTTCACAAAGCTTGCCAACTGCGCAGGTGTGGCATCTGGCAAGAACAGGGTCGAGAACGCATTTACAAATGGGCTGTCCGCCTTGCCCCAACCTGCCCTGATGAGGCCTATTACAGTTTCTTCATCAATGTCGCCCGGTGCCGCTTCGCGCAATGAGCGTCCCTTCACATACCCGCCATACAAAACCAATCCGCTGACCCGCTCGGGATACCGTTGGGCAAAGCGGATGGCGACCGGTACTGCTTGCGACGCTGCGAAGATCGGGAAACGATCCAAATTGTTGGCGTCGGCAACGGCTATTAGGTCGTCGGCAAAGGCATCAATATCCGCGTCAACAAGATCGCGAGAGGACAGCCCTGTGCCCCTTTGATCATAACGGTAAAGCGTGTTCTTGCGATCAAGCGTTTCGATCAATGGCCGCCAGACCGGGCTCTGCCAATCAAGTTCCAAGTGTGAAAGCCAATGGGCAACCCGGACCAAAGGCGGGCCATTCCCGCTCTTGGAGAACGCAATTCTTGCGCCGTGAGAGGATCGGGTGAATCTAATGCTTTGCGTATCGGAGCGCTCGGGATCGGGCGTTTGCGCTGCGGCTTCGGCTGTTCTCACTTCGACATTCAGCTGAAAACCTCTGCCATGGACTGTTTTGATAATGGCCTGTGCCCGCCCCGTATCTCCGACAGCCTTTCGGGCGGCGTTGATCCGTGCGCTGATCGTCGCGTCAGAAACGCTTAGCCCGTGCCAGACGGTTTCGACAAGGTCGTCCTTGGTCATCAATCGACCCTTTTGATCGACAAGGAACAATAACAGATCAAAGACCTGTGGTTCGAGGTGAACCGGCAGCCCATCGCGCAAAAACAGGTGCTTGTCAGGGTCGATCAGGCAGTTTGCGAATTCATATGCCATCGCACATTGATGCGGCAATATGGCGGCGATAATCAAGGGCTTCGGGTCCAGACCAGGCAGAAATATTGAAATCACAAGAAAACCTAAAGAGCGCCTTCAAGCTATGGCGAGGCGAATGTGGTTCTTTGAGTGCAGAACACATCAAGGAGTTTTCGCCATGCAAAAATATGAAACACCAGAGATTAAGCGCCACCCTGACGGGTCGATTGATACCGCACATTATATGAAAATCGGACGTCAGGAACGTGCAGATCAGGCGCGTAAGCTGGCCAAGGCAGCAATGCCGAAGCGCCGAACCTTTTCTTTGCTGTCTTGGTTTCTCAGGACATCCGTGACCTGATTAGACATCCTTCAGAGTGTGCCGATTTGAGGATCTGGCCAGTCCTCGACTTTAGAATCGGCCCTGACCCTGATCTTGCCCCTGTTTCACCGGACACTCAGGCGGTTGTGGTTTGAGCTGCGATAAACTCGCGTGGTGAGCGCATCTTCAGCCCTGAATGCGGATGATTGTCGTTATAGTCCTCGAACCACCCGGCGATCAATCCAAGGACGGTGGCGGCGTCTGGCAGCGGCGTGATGTTCACGTAATCCCGCTTCAGCGTGTTGACGAAGGCCTCTGATACACCATTGCTCTGCGGGCTCTTTACCGGTGTGTAGCAGGGCTTCAGGCCGAGCTGCCGGGCGAAGATGCGGGTGTCCTTGGCGATGTAGGGCGAGCCGTTGTCGGTGAGCATCTCGACCTGGTGCGGCGCACGGTGACCGTCAAACCGCGCCTCCACCGCCGCCAGCATCATGTCGCGCACGTCCGATCCGCTGATGCCTGCGTTCACCACGGCGCACCAGGCGATGATTTCACGGTCGTGAGCGTCGATGATGAATGCGCCACGCACGATGTCACCATTCCAGCATGTGAACTCGAAGCCGTCTGAGCACCCGCTGACCGGCAGGCGATTTGCAAGGCAAATCTGCCGAGAGGGGCGCAGGTTCGATCGCATGGTCACGACTTTGCCATTGTGCGCGCGATCGGACCGTTCGGTGTAGCGACGCGCCAACAGCAGGTTCTGGGCCTGCATGATCCGGTAGACGCGTTTGTGATTAACAGGCGCTGCGTCTTGCGCCCGTAATTGCCGGTTCAGGATGGCTGTGATGCGGCGATAGCCATAGGTCGGACGCGCTGCCACGAGCTTGGTGATCAGCGGCACCACGTTCATGGCCTCACTCGAACGCATGGCGTTCGGCCATTCACCGTCTTGCGCTTTATGGTAGCGCCGACGCGGCTTCGCGCTTCCCGTCACGCGGGCGTGCAGGTTTGCTCTGGAGACGCCCAGGGTCTCGGCTACGACGCTCATTGGGAACCGTCCTTCGGCTGCGACTGCACATGCCACGTCAGTTTTTTTGAGCGTGACTTGTCGAGCGCTTCCTTCAGGATCTCGACTTCCAGCGTCTTGCGCCCGAGCTGGCGCTCCAACTCGCGGATGCGGTCTTCCATCTGCCGGACGGCGCGATTGCTTGTGACGTCATCGTCCCCGGACACGGCCACGGCCCCTCCCTCCAGCATCAGACGCCGCCAACGATACAGCAAGTTCGGCGCGACGCCATTGCGGCGCGCAACGGCGGAAATGCTGGCGGTCTCGTCCAGCGTCTCCTCCACAATCCGCAGCTTCTCGGATGACGACCAGCGGCGCCGGCGGCCGCCATCGGTGATGATCTCATAGTCAGACATAAGCACGTGCTTAGGGATATCCCCAAGCCTCCATGGTTATGCCCAAGTGTCCGATCGAAAGGGGGGCCAGTTCAGACCCCAGAAACCGAAAAGCGTCTTGATAGACAATTCTCCGGTTTCTGGGGAGCTGACCATTTAGCCAATCGCACCTCGCGGAGATTTTTTGCTTCCGCAAGAGAAAAGCGACTGAATGAGGTCAATGGGAAATCCAAAGTGGACCTTCACCCACTTTGCAGCATCGAGAACTTTGGGCTCGAAGCCGACATTGCGCTCCGAGCCCTTAGCCCCATATGCACCACGAATTAGCAAAGGCCGTCCCTCGGGGCGGACTTTTGCATATTGGCGTCCCTTGTGGCGGCGGTCAGGTGGTGAGGACCTTGGCCCCGTCCAGCCCGATGGAGACCCGGTGACCGGCCTGGATGTCGGCCTCGAAGGCTTCGGCAACCGCGTGCAGAATCTTGGCCTCTGTCCAGCGACCGGCCCAGACATCCGGCATCACGGGTCCGAGGGCATGCCGGACGAGATAGAAAAACAGCTCACGCAATTCGCACCGCGCGCGCCGCAGGCTGGTCGCCTCCCGCCCTGTCAGGCCGTGAGCGTCCGCGCTGACTTCCCACAGGATGCGCAGGATGGCGTTGCAGGTGACATCGGGATCGTCACTGTGCTGCATCATGTCCATCAGGCCCTCGCGAAAGGCCGGGACATCCATGCCGAGCATGATCTGCGGATCGACCTCCATCGCAGAGAGATAGGTGGCGGCATAAGCGGCGGCCCCCATTTTTTCATGGGTCTTGGCCCAGGCGATATTCGCAAATGACGAAACCGAGTCCGCCTCGCCATACCAGCGCGGCAACATATTAAGACCATGCACCGCAAACGGGGTGAGCGTTGTCGGATCGCTGCGACGCCAGCGGGTGAACAGGCTGAACAGGTCTTCCATGGTGGAGCCTTCGGCGGCGCGAACCCGGTAATTGACCTCTGCGAAATAGGCGGAATGCGGGGCCTGCGGTGCGATCTCTTCGAGAATCTGATGGGCGGTGTCGAAACACGTCCGCGCGGCGTCCAGCCTGTCCGGGGTCAAGTCCTGGGTCTGGTCACTGCCGTGCCGTGCCCAGCCCAGTTCGAGAAAAAGCTGCGCAGCCAGGAAATGCAGCGCCGGATCGGGCTCTGCCAGCACAATGCAATCGAGCAGAGGTTCAAACAGGGCGTCGGGCAATTCCGCTTCATTGACCGGCTGGCCCCGGTCCAGTTTGCGACAGGTCTCGGGGCCCGCGATATGGCGGAACAATTCAATCGCGATAGCTGGGGCGATGCGGGCACCCGAGGGGAGCGCGGCGCGACGTCGGTCCAGCTTGCCTAGACGTTGGCCGAGCGCCGGCCAATCGCGTGCCGACCACTCCAGAATGGCCGAATTCAGAGGCCCGGCGAGCGCCTTTTTGTCCGGGTGCCCGGTCAGCACAGTCAGCGCGATCCGATCCGCCAGATGTTCGGTCGACAGGCGCTGAACCGACAGGACCTCGGCCCTTTGCCGTTTGCGCTGAACACTCCGCGCGAGGGCCGCGGGAATAGTCAGGGTGTTTGATACGAGACGCAGTGCGAGCGGCATGCGGGTGGTGTCATGAGAATAGGTTTGGGCAGCTTGGGGCATTGTGTCGGTTCCAATCGCTCGGGTTAACCAAGACTAACCAAGTGATGCTGGCGTTTTTACGGCACGTGCGCGGCGGTTGCGCGGCCTCTCTGAGGACAGGCGGTCCGGGAACTTCGCCCCGTGTCCCTTTGTTGTGTCCCCATTGCCGCAAGGAGATTGAGATGACCGACGCCACCGCTGAAACGAAAGCCCCTTCGCTATCGGACACGCAAGGCAAGGAGGGCGCGAAAACGGCCGTGCTCTACCGGATGTCGATGCCAAAACACCTTTGCCCTTATGGGTTGAAAACCAAGGCGTTTCTCGAAAAAGGCGGCTACGAGGTCGAAGACCACCTTTTGACCACGCGCAATGAGACGGATGAATTCATGGCCGAGGCGGGGGTGAAGACGACCCCGCAAACCTATATCGGCGGCGACCGGATCGGTGGATACGAGGAGGTGCGCAAATACCTCGGTCAACCGGTGCGCGAGGAAGGAAGCACGACCTACCAACCGGTTATCGCGGTTTTTGGCATGGCGTTTCTGATGGCCGTCGCCCTGGCCTTTGGCACGTTGATGCCGATCTTGTCGGCCCGCGCGCTAGAGGTCTTTATCGCGTTTTCCATGTGCCTTCTGGCGCTGCAAAAGCTGCGCGACATCGAGAGCTTCTCGACCATGTTCCTTAACTACGACCTGCTGGCGCAACGATGGGTTTGGTACGGCTACGTCTACCCGGTGGCCGAAGCATTGGCCGGTCTGTTGATGCTCACCGCCCTGCCATTGCTCGCGGCCCCCATCGCGATTTTCATCGGTGGCGTCGGCGCAGTGTCGGTCATCAAGGCTGTCTATGTCGATAAGCGGGAGCTGAAATGCGCCTGTATGGGCGGATCGTCCGAGGTGCCGCTTGGCTTCGTGTCGCTGACAGAGAACCTGATGATGCTCTTTGCCGGTATCTGGATGCTGTTCTGATCTGTGAGGCAAGGGGCGCGATCCGTCCCACATAAAGGACGGATCGCTGCCAGTTTCAGCTGCGCAGCAGCGGTGCGCAATTCACATGAGCAAGAGGCTGGCCGATGTGGTGCGGGTTGATGACCAGGATCCACTGGACTGGATATCCGGGCGCTTGGGTGCGGGAATAGGAGCAACCGTCCTGCGTGGTGATCCACTGCGTGCCAGTCTGTTGCACGTTCTGCGGGACCTTGGGGTCGCGGTAAGCGCCGATCGCCTGAACCGAGGCGGCAACGAGGGCGAAAGAGGCGGTGAGGGCGGCGAGTTTAAGAAGCTGCATGGGTCTTCCTTTATGTCTGTGTTTGGGTTTCAGGGGCCGACGTTCTTGGCCGGTAGAACTGTTCTGACGGTGGCCCGTGCCCTCCAAGGGTCAGAAATGTGGCGCTGCGATGGACTATCTCGACGGTTTTAAGCGGCTTTGAATGGTATCTGCGCGGTCTCTCTGCCTTGCCTCTTGCGCTTTGTCTGGGTAGCAGGTTCAGCGAACATGACCGGAGGGACCCGGATGGACGATCTGAAAGCCAAATACCTTGATGCGATCGGCGTAGCCCCGGACGAGAACGCGCTGGAAGAGTTGCGCGTGCAGGCGGTCGGCAAGAAGGGCGAGATCAGCCTGCGGATGCGCGAGCTGGGCAAGATGACGCCCGAAGAGCGCCAGACCGCCGGCCCGGCCCTAAACGCGCTGAAGGACGAGATCAACTCCGCCCTCGCCGCCAAGAAAGCCGCCCTGTCGGATGCGGCACTTGACGAACGGCTAAAAACCGAATGGCTCGACGTAACGCTGCCCGCGCGTGACCGCCGGCTCGGTACCGTGCACCCGGTCTCTCAGGTGTGGGAAGAATGCACGGCGATCTTTGCCGACATGGGCTTTGCCGTGTCCGAAGGGCCGCAGGTCGAGGATGCCTGGTACAACTTCGACGCGCTGAACATTCCGGGCCATCACCCTGCGCGCGCGGAGATGGACACGTTTTACATGCACCGGGCCGAGGGCGACGACCGCCCGCCGCATGTGTTGCGCACCCATACCTCGCCGGTGCAAATCCGCGCGATGCAGGCGCAGGGCGCGCCGATCCGCACGATCTCTCCGGGCCGTGTCTACCGCGCGGATTACGACCAGACGCATACGCCGATGTTTCATCAGGTCGAGGGTCTGGCGATTGACCGCGACATCTCCATGGCGAACCTGAAGTGGGTGCTGGAGGAGTTCTTCACCGCCTATTTCGGCCGCACCGTCAAAACCCGCTTCCGCGCCTCGCATTTCCCCTTCACCGAACCCTCGGCCGAGGTCGACATCCAGTGTTCCTGGGAAGGCGGCACCGTCAAGGTCGGTGAGGGCGACGACTGGCTCGAAGTTCTCGGCTCCGGCATGGTGCACCCCAAGGTGCTGTCGGCGGCTGGCGTCGACCCGGCGGAATGGCAGGGCTTTGCCTTTGGCATGGGGATCGACCGGATCGCGATGCTGAAGTACGGAATTCCTGATTTGCGGGCGTTTTTTGATTCAGACCTGCGGTGGCTGCGGCACTACGGGTTCAGCGCCTTGCAGGTGCCGACGATCCGGGGCGGAGTTTGATGCGCAGAGACAATGATCTAATCCGGGCGATGCTATTCAAGTACGAAGCGGAAGATGATTATGTCCTATTCGAACCGGACGGTAACGCTTTGCCAGGAGAGCACGAGCATCGTGAACGGTTCCATTTGTTGTTAATGATGGACGCTGGACTGGCCACCAAGCTCAGTGCCGGTACGTTTAGATTAACGTCGAGAGGAATGGACTTCCTCGAAGCAATTCGCGAAGACACAGCATGGAATAAGATCAAACGAGGTGCAGCTAAAGTTGGTGATGTCGGCTTAAACTTGCTTGTCGATATGGCGATTGCTTCTCTTAAACTCGAACTCGAGAAACGTGTCGGGTTGAAGTTCTGAGCGTGGGCCCACCTATTTTGATCTGCGATATGCAAAATGTTGATGAACCTAAAGGGATCGCACCCGAATTAGGAGAAACATGAAACCCTTCCGCCACAGCGTCGCAAATCAGTCCGAGGAAATGCAACGGTTCTATGCTCGTGCGGAGCTGCTTTATACGCTGATCGACTTCGCCGCCGCCCTGTCATTTCTGGTCGGCTCGGTGATGTTCTTCTACGCCGATCTGCAATATGCGGGGACATGGTTCTTTGTCATCGGTTCGCTGCTGTTCGCGGCAAAGCCGACGTTGCGCGTGTTGCGCGAATTTAAACTGTACCGGATGGGCGACAATAAAGACCTCGCCAAACGGTTTGAGGAGTAGATCATGAAATTCACCCTCTCGTGGCTGAAAGACCATCTGGAAACCGAGGCGCCACTGGATGAGATCCTCGAAACACTCACCGACCTCGGGCTTGAGGTCGAGGGTGTCGAGGATCCGGTCGCGGCGCTCAAGGGGTTCACCATCGCCAAGGTGGTCAGTGCAGAGCAGCACCCCGACGCGGACAAGTTGCGGGTCTGCATGGTCCAGACCGACGAGGGCGAAAAGCAGATCGTCTGCGGTGCGCCCAATGCCCGCGAGGGGATCACCGTGGTTCTGGCCAAGCCGGGGATGTATATTCCGGGGTTGGATATCACGATCTCCGTCGGGAAAATCCGCGGGGTGGAAAGCCACGGCATGATGGCCTCGGAGCGTGAGATGGGTCTGTCTGACGAACACGAGGGGATCATCGAGCTGCCCTCGGGCGAGATCGGGCAGGAGTTCTCACATTGGCTGTCCGTGAACCGCCCTGCCGCCGTCGATCCGGTGATCGAGATCGCGATCACGCCGAACCGACCAGACGCGCTTGGCGTGCGCGGCGTGGCGCGTGATCTGGCGGCACGCGGGCTGGGAACGCTCAAGCCGATGCCGGAATATTCGCTAAATGCAGACGGCGATTGCCCGATCTCGGTCGAGATTGCCGAGGACGCGCAGGACGGCTGCCACGTCTTTGCCGGTCGGCTTATCAAGGGGGTGAAGAACGGCCCCTCGCCCGCGTGGTTGCAGGACAAGCTGAAGAGCATCGGCCTGCGCCCGATCTCAACCCTGGTGGATATCACCAACCTTTTCACGCACGACCTGAACCGCCCGCTGCACGTCTTTGACGCGGCAAAGGTTGCCGGCGGTTTGCGCATTCATCGCGCTGGCGGGGGCGAGGCCTTCACCGGGTTGGACGAAAAGGAATATGTGCTGCCGGCTGGCGCGCTGGTCATTTCCGATGACAATGGAGTTGAGAGCATCGGCGGCATCATGGGTGGCCTCTCCACCGGATGCCTACCCGAAACGCAGGACGTCTTTGTCGAGGCGGCGGTCTGGGATGTTGTCTCCATCGCGCAGGCGGGGCGGGCGTTGAAGATCAATTCCGACGCGCGCTACCGCAACGAACGCGGCATCGACCCGGCCTTCAACATGGAAGGTCTGGACCGGGCCTGTGCGCTGATCGTGGATTTGTGCGGCGGCAGTGTCTCGGACGTGGTCGTCGCCGGGGCGGTGCCCGACGTCAGCCGGTCCTACCGTCTGGACACCGCGCGCTGTTCCTCGCTCGTCGGGATGGACATTCCGGGCGAAGTCCAGCGCGCGACGCTGGAGCGTCTGGGTTTCGTGATGGAGGGCGATATGGCCGCCGTTCCGTCCTGGCGTCCCGATGTTCAGGGCGAGGCCGATCTGGTCGAAGAGGTGGCGCGCATCGCCTCGCTCACCAAGCTGGAGGCCAAGCCGATGGCGCGTGCGCGTCCCGGCGTTCCGGCCCCGATCCTGACGCCGATGCAGCAGCGCGAACAGGTGGCACGGCGCACGGCGGCGGCCCTTGGGTACAACGAATGCGTGAGCTATTCCTTCATCGATCGCGCCTCTGCCGCGCTGTTCGGGGGCGGTGACGACGCCACCATGGTCGCCAATCCCATCAGTCAGGAGATGAGCCATATGCGCCCCTCGCTGCTGCCCGGTCTCTTGCAGGCGGCGGCGCGCAATCAGGCGCGTGGACAGGGTGATCTGGCCCTGTTCGAGATCGGCGCGACCTGGCACGGCGGCGAACCGGGCGATCAGGGCGCACAGGTTGCCGGCGTTCTCGTGGGCCGGTCGGGTCCCAAGGATGTGCACGGCGCATCGCGGACGGTCGATTTGTTCGATGCCAAGGCGGACGCAGAGGCGCTGCTGGCCGCCATCGGCGCGCCGGCGAAATTTCAGATCCTGCGCACGGGCGATGCATGGTGGCATCCGGGGCGGCACGGCGTGATCTGCCTAGGCCCCAAGAAGGTGCTTGGCGTGTTCGGGGAAATCCATCCCAAGGTTCTGCGTGAGATGGATGTGAAGGGCCCGGTGGTCGCCTTCACCCTCTGGCCGACCGAGGTGCCTTTGCCGCGCAAATCCGGGGCTTCGCGCGGGGCGCTGGTCTTGCGTGATTTGCAGGCGGTCGAGCGGGATTTTGCCTTTGTCGTCGATGCGGGTGTCGAGGCGCTGAGCCTGATCAATGCCGCGGCCGGTGCCGACAAGGCCATGATCGAGGACGTGCGGGTGTTTGACGAATTCATCGGCGGATCGCTCGGCGAAGGCAAGAAATCCATCGCCGTAACGGTGCGCATCCAGCCGCAGGACAAGACCCTGAAGGAAGCCGAGATCGAGGCGATCGCGTCCAAGGTGGTCGAGAAGGTCACGAAGGCGACCGGCGGTGTGTTGCGCGGGTGATCGGTTGTGGCTCTGACCGGGGGCCGCGGATGCCTCCGGCGGGGATATTTGCACAAACCAAAGTGGCACGGGGTTGCGGGAATCACCGTGCCCCCTTATGTACCCCGGTGAGAGGTTGGCGCGGGCGAGCGCCTCGCCAACCCGGTCAGATCCGGAAGGAAGCAGCCGTAACGAGCCCCGCTTGGGTCGTTGTCCAGCCTCTCACCCTTCCTTTCGTTCGTTTTCTGTGGTGTCCGACCCTTTGGGGCCGGTCGGCGGACGATTACGCTCGACCAAAGGTTCGTTTCTTTCGATGATATGCGCGCGCGCCGTTGGGCGTGGCTCTATCGCGGCGAATCGGAAAGCGGGTTCATGACCACTGATGCCTTGATCGACCTTGGATGGTCGGAACATTTCGCTGCCGAAGTGGCGGACGGCGAAGGTCCGATCGCTCGGATCACATCCGTCCATCGCAGCCGGGCAGAGGCGGTCGGCCCCGATGGTCCGATGACACTCGCGCCGGGAGACACGCCGCTGGTCGTCGGAGATTGGGTGGTGGTGGCGGATGACTCGGTCGCAAGGGTTTTACCCCGCCGCACGGTTCTTGCACGTCGCGCGGCGGGGGCCGAATCTGCGGCTCAGTTGATCGCGGCGAATGTCGATACGCTGGCCATCGTCAGTTCGTGCAACGCCGATTTCAATGTGGCGCGCATCGAACGCTATCTTGCCATGGCATTGCAGGCGGGCTGTACGCCGGTCATCGTCCTGACAAAGGCCGATGAATGCGATGATCCTGACGATTTCGCACGGCGCGCCGCGGCGATCTCTCCGCTGGCGCAGGCGATCGTGGTGAATGCGAAGGCGGCCGAGGATGTCCGGCAGCTCGACGCGCTGTGCGGGCCGGGGCAGACGCTGGCGCTGGCGGGAATGTCGGGCGTGGGCAAGACGACGATCCGCAATGCGCTGACCGGGGAAGAGGCGCTGACAGCCGGGATCCGCGCGGATGATGCGCGAGGGCGGCACACCACGACCTCGCGCCAGATGCGCCGGACGCTGGCCGGCGGCTGGCTGATCGACACGCCGGGAATGCGCGAGTTGGGATTGGCCGAGGCATCCGCGGGAATCGGTGAATTGTTCGCCGATATTCAAGCGCTGACCGAGGCGTGCAAGTTTCGCGATTGTGCCCACGAAAGCGAGCCGGGGTGCGCGGTCACGGCGGCCGTCGCGGCAGGGGCACTCGACAAGGAACGCCTTGAACGGTGGCGAAAGTTGAAACGTGAAGAGCAGGTCTACACCGCCGGTGTCGCCGAGACGCGCAGCCGGCAGAAGGGTCAGCAACGCATTTACAACGAAGGCACCAACCGGGGCCGGGCCAAGCGTGGAGACTCGGGGCGGCGATAAGAGAGGCCGCAGGGCGTGGCAGCCTTAGAGGCTGCGCGCCTGAAAGGTGTCGCATGCCCCGATCTCACCTGCATCATAGCCCTTGGTAAACCAACGCGCGCGTTGCTCGGATGTCCCATGGGTGAAGGTATGCGGCTGGGGCACGCGCCCGGCATTGCGTTGCAGCGTGTCGTCTCCGATCTGGCGCGCCGCGTTTACCGCTTCTTCCAGATCGCCGGGTTCCAGCAGACCTTCGACATAGGTGGCCCAGACGCCCGAGAGGCAATCGGCCTGAAGCTCCAGCCGTACCGTCAGTGCATTGGCCTCGGCGGTGGAGCTGGCGCGGCGCGCCTGATCGACTTGGCCCAGCACGCCGAGTTGGTTCTGCACGTGGTGGGCGACCTCATGCGCGATCACATAGGCGGCGGCGAAGTCGCCAGAAGCGCCGAGGCGCTGTGACAGGGTCGCGAAAAACTGTGTGTCGAGGTAGGCCTTCTGATCCGCCGGACAGTAGAACGGACCTGTCGCGGCAGTCGCTCCGCCGCAGGAACTGGTCGTCTGCCCCGAGAACAGCACAAGCGTCGGTGGCACATATTCCTGCCCGACCTGCTGGGGGAGAACTTGCGACCAAACATCCTCGGTCGTGGCGAGGACGGAGGAGGTGAAATCCGACGCGCGCTGTTCGGCTGCCGAAAAATCCCGCGGCGCCGAGCTGACGCTTTGACTGGGTGAGCCGCCGAGGATGGGTGAGACGTCGATGCCGGTGAAATATCCGATCGCGAGGACCAGCAGGACACCGCCGACACCGAGCCCGCCAATCGCTCCGCCGCGTCGCGTGCGCCCTCGCCTCCCGCGACGATCCTCAATGTTGCTGCTGCGGCGCACGTTTCTCAGCTTCACGGGCGATCTCCTGTGGCGATGTCAAACCAAGCTTTTGACACGGTAAATGGTTCCGCCAAAGCTTGGTGGACGATTGCTGCGTGGCGTCCTAGGTTCGGGTGTCGACAGAATCCCGAGGCACAGATGAGCGATCCGAAACCGGCCTACCAGGTATTGGCCCGGAAATACCGACCCGAGACCTTTGCCGACCTCGTCGGTCAGGACGCCATGGTGCGCACCCTGCGCAATGCCTTTGCTGCGGACCGGATCGCGCAGGCCTTCATCATGACGGGGATCCGGGGTACCGGCAAGACGACCACGGCGCGGATCATTGCTAAGGGCATGAACTGCATCGGCCCGGACGGAGAGGGCGGACCGACCACCGATCCCTGCGGCACTTGCGAGCATTGCGTGGCGATCATGGAGGGCCGCCACGTCGATGTGATGGAGATGGACGCCGCCTCGAACACCGGGGTCGGGGACATCCGCGAGATCATCGATTCCGTGCATTACCGGGCGGCCTCGGCGCGCTACAAGATCTACATCATCGACGAAGTGCACATGCTCTCGACCAATGCCTTCAACGCGCTGTTGAAGACGTTGGAAGAACCGCCTGCCCATGTGAAATTCATCTTTGCCACAACCGAAATCCGCAAGGTCCCGGTCACGGTGCTGTCGCGCTGCCAGCGTTTTGATCTGCGCCGGATCGAACCGGAGGTGATGATTGACCTGCTGAAGCGCATTGCCGAGGCCGAGGGGGCACAGATTGCCGAGGATGCGCTGGCGCTCATCACGCGCGCCGCCGAAGGCTCGGCGCGGGATGCGACCTCGTTGCTGGATCAGGCGATTTCACACGGTGCGGGAGAGACCACCGCCGATCAGGTGCGCGCGATGCTGGGCCTTGCGGATCGGGGCCGCGTGCTCGACCTCTTTGAAATGGTGATGCGGGGCGATGTGGCGAGTGCGCTCGAAGAGTTGGGCGCGCAATACGCCGACGGTGCGGACCCGCTCGCCGTGCTGCGTGATCTCGCCGAGGTGACGCATTGGATCTCGGTGGTGAAGATCACGCCGGACGCAGCGGAGGATCCGACAATCTCACCGGACGAACGCGCACGCGGTGTCGATCTGTCGGGGCGTCTGCCGATGCGGGCGATGACCCGGATGTGGCAAATGCTGCTCAAGGCGCTGGAGGAGGTCTCCGCGGCGCCGAATGCAATGATGGCCGCCGAGATGGCGGTGATCCGGTTGACCCATGTGGCCGAATTGCCTTCGCCCGAGGACCTGGTGCGCAGGATCAAGGATCAGCCACAGCCGTCGGGGCCGCCCGGTGGCGGGGGCGTCGGCGCATCCGGATCGTCTTCTTCGGCAAGCGGAGCCACGATGGCGCGTGGCGGCGCTGCGCCCGGCGGGCGGGTTCACGGCCCGGTCGCCCAACTGGCCGAGGACGTCGATCAGGCGTTGGCGAACTATCCGACCTTTGAGCAT
>Ga0209345_10000278_pt1 | contig 67486 bp, 90 predicted proteins | sample Cruoilmetagenom7_FD_187294 | JGI IMG/M metagenome (GOLD analysis project Ga0209345, IMG submission 187294) | Oil polluted marine microbial communities from Coal Oil Point, Santa Barbara, California, USA - Sample 7 (SPAdes) (version 2) | ecosystem: Environmental > Aquatic > Marine > Oil seeps ... | reverse complement strand
TTCGCAGCCAGCTGCGGGGGCGCACCGATCGAGATCGTGCGGAATTATGTGGCCAATCAAAGATCAGCCTCATGACAAATCGCCCCTATCCCTCCCCGCCGTGAACAGACGGGGCTTCTCGGGGGATTGGGTGAATTATCACCTTGGACACCCACATCCGCCAAATGCAAAGATTCCGCTTGGGGTGGGAGATATACCCCACAAAAGCGTGCATCCAACATCGCCGGAAGCAGCTGAAATCATCCAAGATGTGATACAACAGATGGAGGAAAAGTTTGGGGGTAGAGAGAAGATCCCCCATACGGTGAAGCAATGGAGCTATGATGATCCTCAGAGCTTCAAAAAGGCGAGTTCCTACCGGCTGACCTCTTTCGTCATGCAGCAGATCCATGGGAAAGGCTGGCGGCGCGGAGTGGCTAAACAGCCATCGAAGGGCGATCGGGTAAAACATTTCTGCAAGATCGTAGTCAAACTAAGGACCCCAGAGGGTAATAGGGTTCGAACCATGCAGGAGTGGCGCAACGCGCATGCCGGCTCTCAAAGGCTTGCCACTCAAGAAGGCATCCAATGGGATGTTGCCAGGATACTGATGTTTAAAGGCATACCTCCGGGTAGTTGATCTCTTCTTTAGGGAAGATCTGAGGATATTGGTTTTGGAAGGCCTGTTCGGCCAGCGCCTGATCCACGTATGGATTGTCCAGATGACCAATCTGCTCTGGCAGTCTCTCCATAGCTTCCAATCCAAATTGCTCGATCAGACAGATGTCATGCGGATCACGGCAGTGACCGCCTTCACGCTTTAGGGCAACCAGCCGATCGATCTGCGCGCGTGTCTCATCAAAGTAGAGCCGATCCTTGCTGTGATCGACCGCATCCAGAAGAGTTTCGAAATCGACGGGCGGGAAGGCGCCTTGATCCGGGTTTTGAACGATCCACTGAGCGGACAATGTGCCGCGCAGCATCTGAAGGGTGGCTTTGACATCAACTTGGCGTTGGTCGCAGATCTTCTGCAGCAGGTTTTTCTTTGCGCTGCCGCGATAGTAATGCGCCATGACCCGCGGGGAGGCTGCCTTGCAGATCCGCGTTAGGTCTTCGACAAAGGCCTCCTCCGACCGGTATCTGACTGGGCAGGCCAGAAACTCGTTCAGTTGAGGATTTGAGACCGTGGCCAGCTTTAAAGCTTTTGGCAGGGACCAGCAGGTCAAATCTACCTCCACGCCATCAACAATGGTGGGATGGGCAATCATCTCTCTATCTTGGAACAGTGAGAATGCCTGATGGGGTGAGTCCCGATAAATCAAGCGGATGTCGTGATCCGATCCGGCATGCTCAAGACCCCAGGCCCGGCTGCCGTATTCAACTGCGAGCAGGGCCTCGATGCCATATTCCTGCTCAAGATCCTTGATCTCATCTTTGATCGCTTGCTGCATTGCATTCGTTGTCATGCCGGGGCCCTCTCTGGTTGATCCAAAGCTATGAGGAGGGTGCGAAAATTCCTATTAATGAGGGAAGCATGTGACGAACATCAACCTGGTTGAGGATCTTCTTCCGGCTCCCGGTCAGCGGATAGGTCGCGCCCGGTCAGCACATGGTAGACTGCGTCTTGGACTTCACCTGCGTTCAGCGGGCCTGCAAGATTGGCGTCGCGATGGTGGTGAAGCGCGCAATCAAGAACGCCCATTAGAACCTCGTCAGATGCGGCGCCGTCGCGCCAGTCATGCCGTGAATAGATATGTGCCGGGTTGATGTCCTGAGTTTCGCCAGGCCAGAACTCGTCCAATGGCATCAGCGCATCTACGGCACGCATAATGTCATCACATCTGATGTTGCCCAACAGGCGCGTCGCGGAGGTGCAGCTTGCGGCCACAGCACGCAGAGTGGCCAGAACCATGACGGTCTGCCTGTGTTGTTCATCGAAGTGTGTCGCGCTCTTCAAGGCCATGATCTGTAGTTCTCCTTGGTTCGTCCAGGTTTCAGGCCGATAACTCCACGGCAGGTTCTTCCTGAGGCACACCAAAGAGCGGTGTCAGCCGATGCTCGGCGTCGGCGCTCCAAAGCCTATGGACCTCATCACGCAAGATCGGATCACGCTTGCGAGCAAGCTTATCCATGACATGGTCTGGAACCGCGCGATCACGCCCACGGTTGCGGGCTTTGGCGACATTCAGCGGGATATCCAAGGATACGCCTTCGATCATGCAGTCATAGTCCCGCGCAAGGCCGAGGATCTTTTGGCGCACGGTTCTGCTGAGACAGGTGGCATTCCAGACAAAGTCTTGGCCGGCGCGCATATGGACACGCGCGGCCTCAAAGCCAGCCTGGAGAACCTGTCCTTGATTGTCTTTCCAGCCCACATCCATCTGGCCGCGGATGTCGTCGAGCGACACCACTGGCAAGTCGCCATAATGCGTGGCGATCAATGTGTCCTTGCCCGCCCCGGGTAGGCCAGAGATCATGATCATGCGGCTGCCGTTGGGGTTTTCTGGCATGAAGAAAGCCGATCCGTCATGTTTGCCGCGCAGGTATTTCAGCCGCGCCTCTTCGCTCTCGAAGGGCCATGGCTCATGGACGAGATTACAGCCGATGTTTTCGCCCATCTCTTCGAGGCCTAGCTCGAGATAGTCGAAACCCTCCAAGGTTTCCTGGGCATTCATCGAGACCCGGCCACGGTTGTCGGCGCGGCAGAGCGTCAAAAGCTCGTGCCAGTTGCCGCGGTCAATCTCATGGGAGAAGCGGATCGCGCGCTGGAGCCTGTTGTTTTCGCTCATCAGAAAGAACGGCCGCTGATGCCAGAAAACATGAGCATGTACCTCACGGGCATCGCGCGCCTCCGCGCCGGCATCTATCAGCGCCTGATAGGCCATTGAGGCGCCAAGAGGCGCATGTCCAGGTTGCCTGACGCGCACACGGCCAATCCGGTCTTCCAGCGGCACGGTCGGGAAGGCACCTTGAGGGCTCTGTACTGTCCATGAGGTCGGCCGATAAGTCTCGGCGCCGTCTTTGGGGGCACTGAGATAAGACAGCCAGGAGATCTCAGTCGTCGCCGGCTTCGCCACATCGTGGAACCAGGCCGCAAGCCGGAGGATTGCCTGCCGGTCGCCGGAGAGGTCTTTATAGGCATCTGAGTTGACGAGCTCACTGACAACCATCTTGGTGTGAACCCAAGGGTCGCCCTCCGCATGATGGAGGCTGTCGTGCGGGCAGCCAATCATCTTCTCGGCCCAGGGAAAGGCGAGGTGAAAGGTTTCGGGGTCGACCCGATCCTCAAGGATCATGTTCAGCCAATCGGCCATGTGTCTTGCTCCCTCGAAATGACTGAAGGTATTCTAGGTAATCCCCAAGAAATTCATATACCAATATCGCTTTTCGCAATGCGTTCTTTTACCCTCACATGAAAGCTATTTGCAAGGACTGCGTCGTGAGCGACCTCCCATTTCCCCATGCTCTTGCGGCGCGATCGGCGCAGGCCGCCCGCGATACATACGATCTGCATCGCGGGCGGCCGCCCAGGAGCTATGCGGTAGACGGTCTGGCTTGTTATCGGCTGCCCTCTGGGAGGGTAGAGCTGTGCAGTGATCTTTATGGGCCTCATTATCCCCGTGGCGCGACACCGGGTCTCGGTATGGTGCGCTTCACCCAGGTGGTTCATCCGAATAACAGGGCCGGCTATGCGGTCACTGTGACCCAGTTCACCTCGGCCAGCAATTTGCTGCAGATAGCTGACAGAAAGCCCAGAGTGGGCATCATTGGGCGCATGATCACCTGTTATGAGGAAGCACGTGATCTTTCACAAATCGCGGAGCGCCGGGCGATCTTCGATGAATGCTTTTGAGCGCTGCCGCGGTTAGGTGTCTCCGATCATGCAGCCTCAGCCGCGACCATGGCTGCTTTGCGCACTTCTTCGCGCGATGTGAAGCAACGGGTTTCGAACTTTCGCCCACGCGGGTTTTTGTCTGTCCAAACCCCCGGGGTGATCTTGTTGCGAGACATCCGATAGCGCCAGGAGGTCAGACCTTTCCAATCCGCCGGGTCGGTGAATTCGAACGGGGCGAGCTGGATGTACCAACCCGCATGTTCGAACTTTGTGACCGCGCCAAGGTGTCCCCAGTATTTTCCGAATGCCATCCCCTTACCTCAGAAATCCGAAGTGGCTTCTAGCCAGGCAGGGCGATCTTCAAGTGCAAGCACCTCATGGCCGTCTTCATTCTCGACGAAGCGGTACTCGGTGTTGTCAAAGCAGAAATGCGTAATTGACGCGCTTTCGAGAACCAGAAGCTGCGCTTCCGATGCGTGCTCGAGGTAGGAGGCCCAGTCTGCGATCGGATCCCCGGTCATCCAGCGGGTCTCGCCCCCGTCAGGCCCTTTGAGGACTACACCGCGGTAGCTGTCGGCTTCGCCTTCGGTGTAATCGATGTATAGGTGGTGTCTCTGGGGCATGAACCTCTCCTGCGCTTGTCATATATCTAAGATCAGCATGCCTGAGGAACAATGTGTATCGTCGTCTTTTTCGCACGTCCGTTTTACCTTCAAGCTAAACCCCACCAAGAAGGAAGACCAAAGATGGCCCTCATCCCATTTCCACCGCAACTCGCCTCACAATCAGCAAGTGCCGCCGCGGCCTCTCTGGAAAGCCGGAAGGGCCTGAAGGCCGGAGATCACGAAACGGCTGGCGTGGCCTGCTACCGTGCGGCCGATGGAGAGTTCCGCATGGCTTACGACCTCTACCGGCCGGAGTACCCGGAAGGGGCTGAGCCCGGGATCGGGACCATTGCCGCGAAGCTTGAGTGGTATCCAAACGACACACAAGGGTACAAGATCCGGGTCACGGATTTTACGCCAGCTCATGAGTTGCTCGAGAAAACAGAGACCTGGAGCAACCCCGCCGCCGCGATCGTCACCACCAATGGCAACAGTGTTTTCTTTCTCGCCCCGTCGCAGGACCATCTCAATGAGATCATCCATGTGCCGGCAGGCTCAGACATCCCTTTCAAGCGCCCGCATGTCCAATTGACGGGAGATCGGCCCTCCGCGCCCGAAGCGGCTGTTTTCATGAACCCCGCAGGACGTGATACCGTCCTTCTTGGCAAGCCCATGGATATCGCCGAGGCACTGATGTCGCGCTATGACGTCGGCATGCCGAAGGGAGCGCCTGAGAAGACGGGTCTTTCCCCAGATGAGGAGGTCCTGCATCAACTCTGCTGTGCGCTCAATGACCGCTACGCTTTTGATTTCAAGATGTGCGACCCCGATAACCTCGTTGTCATGAACGAGGTTGAGGCGGAGATCAGCTATACAGAAACGCCCGCGCCATGAAGGGCGCCGAGATCCTCGCGCAGCTGCGCCGCGATGCCGGCGGCGCAGGCATGCATGTCCCAGGAAAGGGTTTGGTGGTGCTTTGTCCGAGCGAGGCAATCGGTCGCCAAATCTCGCCGCATGGCGCCCCGATCCTGGCCAAGCCAGAGCATGGTCAATCAGACGGCATTCGTATGGTGATCCAGCTCTTGGGGCACGGCGCCACCATCACTGTGACGACAGAGCATATCCCGGACAATCTGCATATCCCTGAGGGTATTCCTATTGTCCTACATCCTGAATGCGATCCTGAGCAGTCGGAAATTCGCGCAGCCCTCAAGACACTCGAGGCCAATCGGGGTGGGCCTTTGCGTGTTCCCAACATTTGGGTCTGCGGTTCCATAGAGGATTATGAGGCCGCGCGCGCAGCTGATGTCATTCCCGAAGAGGTCTCCGTCTTCACCAAAGGGCCAGATTTCGATAGGTGTGTCGAAGAGCGACGCGACATGAAGGACATTGTGGTTGTTGATGATGGCACATTAATGGTGGCCGCATTCGCGACGCCCTCTTGGTCGCCCATGGGGGTGCATCTCCACCAAATCGGCCAGGTCAGCGATGAGATGCAGCTGCGGGTTTTTGATACTGCAAAAGACGGCGTCAATATCGTCAAACTTAATGACGATAACCCTGAACCCTGAACATTCAGGCTTAGAGGTTGTAGACATCCGGCACGATGACAAAGGCGGCCCGCATAGGATGCGTCCGCATGTGGTTCAAGCCTTTGACCTGATTGGGCAGAACCGCATGGGTGCAGCCTGCATCCAGCAAGATCAGCTCACCACGCTGCGGGGTGCAGACGTGGTGCTTGCCCTCTTTGTCGATCGACAAGAGGCGGTGTTGCGCTTCATTGTCGAGGATCAGGTTTACCTGCGTGGTGCAGACATCCATCTCGTCGGTGTGGCAATGGGCATACCAGGCTGAGAAGGCCTGAATGTCAGTCCCCCATGCCGCAAGACCTGGAAGCGCTTCATCAAAGCGTTTCTTTAGCTCTTCACTGCATTTGAAATCGCGGGCAAAGCACGCGAAGTCGTTGTCCTGCTCGGCATCGAGGATGACCGCAGCCTCCGCATCAAAGCCATACTGCTTTGCGATGGCATGGTCCGTGTCGTTGTTCTCCTGCGGCCAGCCGGCATTCGCGTAGTCGCTGATGTTCTCATCGAAGAAGGCACGGGTCTCTTCGTCAACCTGTCCGATCAGCTGCATGGACACGGCAGGATCGACCCCACAGATCTCATGCAAGGTATCAGCCTTAGGCTCAGGTTTGGGCTCGGGCTCTGGGGCTCCGGTCACGAGGTCTTCCCTCTTTTTCTCGATCGAAATCTTCAATGTGGTGATGTCGTAGCCGCGCGCTTCGAGCTCTTCGAGAACCGACGGCTCGAAGGCCCATTTGTCATGCAGCGGACCCATCCAGCGGGGTGCCGATAGAGCATGATGCATCAAGTGACGGTCCTCCCGCGGCACGCCCTCGCCTGCGGCATAGATGAGATCGGGGTCCTCATCGTAGAGCTTGCCCCATTGAACCTTGAGCTGGCCGGACCTGGGACGCGGTGCGCTGAAGTTTTTCTGCTCAGACATGTGCATCTTCAGTGTTTGCATCGCAGGCGCGGTGCGCACTCTGCGCCGCTTGCAGCATGCCCTGACCATCAAAGCACCAGCCGGGTACACCGCTGACAAAGTCTCGAACTGATCTGGACTTCTGGATCTTCAGGTTCAGTCTTTCGGCAAAATCATGACAGGCCTTCCAATCTGCCTGCGCATCGCCCGTTCCCCAGGTCAGGGTCGGGTCGCCATTCCGACGCAGTTTAATGCTATGATAGGCGCCAGTCTGGAGGTCATACTCGATATAAAGATGATAGGTGTAGCAGGTCACCGAGGCTTCTCCGAGCCGAAGATGCCTGAGGCAATCACAGCCATTTCCAGTCCAGACATCGCGGATGGACTGCGCTCAATTCGCTGTGCAAGACGCTTTTGCCGCGGGGTCAGCTTTGCCGCCTCGCGCTCTTTGGTCTTTTGGATATCCTTACGTTTGTTCTTCTTGCGCGGCATGACATCGTTTCATTGATGGGTCTGGGGCGGGCTTAGGCGGCAGCGCCCATAGCGGCATGGTGGCTGTCCCAAAGGTCAGTGGAAGGGAAACTTCGCAGGGACTGGGACCGCAGCATGCGGGCCTTGGCTGCATAAGCGACGGGCCTTCCTTTGTCGGTAAGGGAATAGACCTCAATCGATCGGCCGCCATGCGCCAATGTGGTGACATGGCGGATCAACCCCTCGATGCGTGCCTGATCAAAGGCCGCTCTCTTTTGGAAATCCTGGGGTGCGGTCTGGCTGCAGCTCTCACCGATTTCGGTGATGAAGCTGGCCATGACAAAATCGAGGACTGTCATATCATTGTGCCGGGTCATATCTGGCTCTTCTGTGCTCATAGTAATATTTTTCGCATCAGGTCATTTCTCGAAGAGAAGCCTTAGAGTTTAATTATGCGCAGGTGTTAAGACTTCAACGCTGTTCCGACGGAGGAGGGGCCTCAGGGATCGCCCGCTCTTCTTCGGTCATCTCACGCTTGCCCATTGGTCTTTCATTGAACAAAGACGCCACAGTTATCTTGCGCTTCTTATGTTTTGGTTTCCGATCTTGAAGGGCATCGTGAAAGCCCTGGCGCCACTTCCCCCATAACCTGCCAGAGTTGTCTGAGCGATAGGGGTTGTTTTCATCGCTCCCGCCCTCACATGCTGCGTCATACCCGTTAATATATGCATCTGCCGAAGTGGTCATATCATCTCACCTTTCAAAAAGGCGGGGTGCCGGCCGGGGCCGAGCGGCGCAACCCGCATTTGCAGATGTATTCGGACATCGGGTTGATGCCATGGGCATTCAAAAGACCTTTCAGCCGGTCGATTTCTACCATGGCATCACGGCTGATCTCACAGATTTCACGCATGCTGACGTCATGGGGATCTTCCATGGCTTCGTTCAAACGTTCTTCGATAGGTCGCGCCATCAGCTTACTTTCCGAAAATCATCCAGGTGGGGTGAATTTCAATAGGGTCCATCGATCCACCGGACTTGATCCGCCAGCCTTTCTTGCAGTCCCCATCGATGTCCGTCTCTGGTCCAAAATCCGGTGCGGCATAGACGCCATTCGTGCTTTTGGAGCGGCCCAACCATTCCATGATCGTATGGACCATCAAAGAAGGGTGAAATGTGACTGGTTTGCCCGTGCTCATGTCGCCATCATAGAAGAGATGGAGGGCATTGCCCACCTGACGAACGCCTGTAATGCGATTATTTTCGCAAAGGTTGAGGAAGCCGCTCAGGCGTTCCGATCCAAGGCCGGTGGCCTCAAGCATGATTGTGTCGCTCATTATCATTCTCCTCAGATCAGCTTTGCGCCGACTTTTTCAGCGGCCTCGACCAGCTTGTCCACTTTGTCAGGTGCGATATGGAAGGCCACGAGCATTTGCTTTTCCTGCTTCGCCATGACGCGGTTCCAGAGCCAATGCATGGGTTGATAGATGCCCGGTTTGATACCGTCCACAGCCATACTGTTCACCGCGTAACCGAGATTATCCAGTCGCACGACAGCATCATCGGCCAGAATAAATTCCCCGATATCGTTCTCATACTCATGGGCGATGTCTTCAACATGAAAGTCTTCCGGCCAGTGGTTCTGGTAGAAATCGCGGAAGGCTGCACCTGTGATCATGCTGTTCTCGTCTGCGGTATCGCCGGGGTTCAAAGTCATGACGGGGTATCCTTCTCAGTTGATGTGGTGAAAGGCCAGGCGGCAAACGGCATGGGGAAAGAGCCCGCGCCATTCGTTGAACTCATGAGGCTCAACCAAGTCGTACATTGGAATGAACCCACCGTAGGGGTGCCATTGATTGTGCTTGGTGCGGTAAGCCTGGCTCCATTTCATGCAGTCGGTATGGGCCTTGAAGGTCCATACATCGCCACCGTCCTTGCAGCGTTGGCTGGTATACCGCGTACCTGGCCGGATCTCCTGCCCGCATTCCTCACAGAAATGGATTTTGCGTGCGACCGGGTGGTGCTCTGCAATCAGTTCGGTCATGGGGTCATCTCACTGCTTTTGGTTGCAAGGCTGTGGAACAGGTCGGTTCCCGGTGCCAGGCCATTGCGGATCATCGGACGCTGGCTCCAATGAACGCCACCCTCGATGATCGTCTGAACGAAGTCGGGGTGAACCCATTTGTATCGGCCAACGGTCTCACCGTGCTTTTCGATTTTGAGATAGAGCCCCTCCATCAGATCCGCGGAAGGACCGCATTCGACTAGGGCCTGATCCGGGTCCACACCAGCTGTTTTCGCAGCCTCGCGGAGGCTCTCACGCCATTGCGTGCTGCGGTAGGCCGATGTGCCCACCAGATCGAGCAAGTCCTTCTCGGAGCCCGGCCAATCATCTGCCAGGACCGGAACGGAAGTCACCGGCAGGCCACTCAGCAGATCCTGGCGAGCAGGGGTCGACAAGAAGGAACCAGTTTGGCGATCGAGGATGTCGAACTCGAAGAAATAATGGGGTAGGGTGTCGTAGAACTGAGTATGCCGCGCGAAGCACCATTCACCATACATGGTGAAGCGATCTTCGAGCCGCTCCATGAGGGCCGCGTCATGCACGTTCGCCCACTCCTTGAAAAGGTTGAACTGCCCTTCGCGTGCGCCGCCATTCAGGTAATGGCCGCGGGACTGCAGGCGCTGTTCGAGATCATCTGAATAGGAGAGGCCGGTTTGGGCGCCATCGAGCTTTTCCTCGATGACCATCTTGCAGTTTGGATGCTTCTTTTGCATCTCGCGCAGGGATACCTGGCCTTCGGAAGTATCACCCTTCTGAAGACGGGACCCTGCCGCATGCGGGGTTCTGGGATATTTGTCGATCGTCTCCATTGGGAAGCTCTGATTTCCTGTTTTTCGCAATTCAGTAATCCTGATATAGTTTAGGATATTCTTTTTCACAACAGTGTTTGGCTATGTTTTCCGGATTTTGAAGATCATTGTTTTATGCAGAGGCTGGCTTATCAGGAAACTTTCATTCTCAACGCCTATAGTTTTCGCAATGCAAGGAGATCACCATGAAGATCACAGACTACATTGGGGCCCAGGCCCGCATCGGGGCGGAACAGAGCCAGAAAGCCGGTTGGCGCAAGTTGCTGGTTGGCGCCGCGGCGCTGGCCCGGAAAAATCCTGCAGAGCTGGTCTCTATGGTCTCAAAGCTGGCGCAAACGGAAGCCTTTGAGAACGAGCGCCTTGATGGCTGGACGGATCTCGATGAGATCGACAGCGAGACACCACAGAAGTTCGACGTTTGCGATCTGCGCATTTGGATCAAGCTCGCGGAAGAAGCCGATGTTGCAGCCGTACCTGCCAAAGAGGTGGCCCGGCTTTCACATGATGAGCTCGAGGTCCTCTTGGGGCGTGTGCAACTGCCGAAAAAGCTGCGCGAGACGATCACCAAAGGTCTCAAAGAAGGCCTTGAGGCTGGGAACACCGCTTCAGGATCAGATGCCGAGCTGGGCAAGGCCGTGTTCGACAGGTTCGATGCCGCAAAAGAAGAAGCCGAAGAGCTGCAGATCAACGCCGCAGAGACCTTTGCCAAAATGGAATCCGCCCTGGATGAAGTTCCGTCAGACTGGATGGTGCGCACACATCTTGCCGGGTCGAACAACCTCAAAGCCCTCGTGGGCTGCGGGCTGATGACCCGTGGCGACGTTACCGCCAAGGTGCAGGAGAACTTCGAGATCGGCGGTGGTTGGGTCCGTGCTGGCAACCGGCGGCTGATCGATTTCTCGGATCCACGCTTTCTTGAGACAGGCATCGGTGGCCACAAACCCTTTGTCTCCTATCTCGCCCGGCCCTGGGCGCCGGCGGGGCGCTTCCATGAGGCTGAAGATCTGCACCGCGCCAATACGCCGATTGCAGGCCGAGGGGTCTGGCCTGCTGAATGGCGGGTTTTCGTGCGCGCCGGTCAGGTCACTGGCGTGGCCAATTACTATGGCTGGACGGGCGATGGCGCCACAGCGGAGAATGCCTGGAACGCTGTAGAGGCGGCAGCGGCAGCTCAAGATATCGTGGATCTCGCAGAGCATAAAAATCTGGCGGGCGCCTATATGAACCAGGATTTCATCCGCAACGGCGGCCGGGACAAGGAGACGATCGAGATCCTCGATCGGGATTGGCCGGAAGATCGCATGCACTGCACCTTGGATTTTCTGGAATCAGATAAGGGTCTCGTCTTCCTCGAGGCCGGTCCGGGTCATATGCCTGGCGGGGGCGGCCATCCTTGCGCCTTTGCGGGGCAAGGGGTTGCAGAAGGCGGGCGGAGCATCATCGCTGATTGTGAAGGTGTGGCCTATCTGGCAATGCCGCATGTCCATCTTGGCGAGCCTAAGACCTGGCATCATGGCGAGACAGAAGGCTGCATTGATAGTTGGGACGATGCTGTTGTACTGGCGCGCAACCATGCGACCTTCACGCCTCGTGCGGAGCGTTTTCTGGAGCGTCTAGGGCTATCTTTTGAGGCAGAATGCGGCATGGAGCCCTGAACTCGGCTAGGCACTCTAAATCGGCTATACATCTCTCACGGATCGGTCGATGATGCGCTTCATGAAGATCAAAGAAAAAGAATGTCTCGCGAGATTGGGCGATATGGGTAAGGTCGCATGCGCTGTGCGTCTCCTGGCCGCCCGAAATGTGACCGGCTTGTCGCAACTTGAAGTATCGCAGAGGGCTGGGATAGCAAATAACGCCCTTAATAATATGGAAAGGTCGCGGCAATTCCCCAATCGAGAGGTCATGAGGTACTACCACCGCGCGCACCGCATTGATTTCAATTTCTTGATGCATGGCGACTTCGCCCAGCTTCCTATGGACATCCAAGACGCTCTTTTCGCGTATCTTGATACCCGTCAAAGGACGCCACAGACTGTTGATGGAAGTTGACCGGTATGGCCGTTTGTATTGCTTGCGAAAAACTCTGTCTTTAACTATGTTGGACAGCCCGGCCCATCATGGCCAATTGATTTACAGGAGCCAGAGATGAGCGTCACAGCAGCAACAGACCAGACCTTCGATGCCGAGGTCACCTTAAGCGATATCCCCGTTATCGTGGATTTCTGGGCGCCTTGGTGCGGGCCCTGCCGTCAGGTTGGTCCGGCCTTGGATGAGATCGCAGCTCAGCTCGATGGCCGCCTCAAGGTGGTGAAGATCAACGTGGATGAAAACCCCGAGACCGCGGCGCGCCTCGGCGTGCGCGGCATTCCGGCGCTGTTTCTCTACGATGAGGGTGAGATCATCGCCAACAAGACGGGTGCGCAATCCAAGATGGCGCTGCAGGGTTGGATCGCCGCGTCTCTGGAGTAACCTCCCGGATCTTATTGAGAGGGCGGCCCTGAAACGAAGAAGGACCGCCCTTTTGCACCCCTTGCGGGAGTGTGGCGGCCCATGACTTGATCACATTGCACCAACCAGATGGCCCTTTCAAGGACTTATTTTCGCAACGGTCAATACCGCCGCTCCGCCATGGCGCGGCGCCACTCCGCTTCTGTCTTGTAGGGAGAGGGGTAGATCGTACCATCCCAAACCATGGTCCAGCCTGACCAGGTCGTTCGGCGCGGGGCTGCCCCCACGGGCAGATCATGCTTAAGACCCAGCTTGCGGCAGAGGTAGTCAGACGCAGGTGGCATCTTGCCACCCGATTGCGCCAGTACACCAACACCGTGTCCGAGGATCACGGCTGCGGTCTCCTTGCTGACCTTGCCCGCCTGCAGCTTCACTTCGAGAAGACCTGAATGCACGAAGGCGTGACAAGCATGGCACAGCGGCTCCATGCTGATCAGGGTCATCTGCTTCTTGGCCCAGTTGATCTCAAAGCTCTCATGGGCCTCGAGATACTTCTTGAGTTTAGCATTCCGCGCTCTCACCCCGCAGGCGGCACAGGTATGATCATATTTTGCGTAGACCTGCCGACGCATCACGTCCCATTTTGCCCGCCCCATGATGCTGCGCGGGTTAAGCCCGTGCAGCGGGGTTGGGATCAGGGGCTGTTCAAGGATATGCGGCAGGGGTCCGATCATGATCACTCGCTCTCGCTGAACTCGGTCCCGGTTTCATAAGGGACACATGTGGCGTCGAGCATATCGGGATAAATGTCCCAACCGCGCATCAATGCCTTCACCCGGAACCCATAGGAGGTCACATCACAGCGGTTCACGCCCGGCGCCACAACGGAGGCGGTGTAATCAGGGTAGAAGACGCTGCCGTGATCGGTCAGGGCATAGAGATTATGCATCAGGCTGGTACGAACGCGGAAATAGATCGCATCGCTTTCAGAACAGGGGATCTTGCGGCAACCGCGCACAGAGTGGATGTCGTCACCCACTTCCTCGGCCGCGGTGAGGTAGAGCTCTTCGTTCTCCCAGGTGGTCGCCATGAGCGTGCCCTGCCAAGCGGCATAGATGATGCTTGGCGTGATCCAAAGCGCAAGGAGTGTTGCCAAGACCGTGGCGGTAACCCGCTTCTTGGTCAGGCGCCCTTCGGCATTGCGGGCATATCGGTTCCAGATGCGGCTGCGGTACCAGCGACCGAACTGACCTAGCTTGCGGAGCACCCAGCCCAGCGGGCCTTTGTTCAGAAAGGAGAAAATGCCGGCTACGGCGGCAACCACGGATTCAATCCGGGCCGCACTGCGCTCAAGGAAGTTCTTTTCATAGGTCACGGGCAGGGTCCTCGGATCTGTGGAATACGATTGTGCCGCGCCGGGGCATAGCCTCCCCGGCGCGGTCGTGGCTGGGCGCGGGTCAGGCGGCCGCGCGCAGCATCTCGACACCAAAGCGGCGGGCCGCTTTGTCATAGGTGATGTTGAAAGACGCGCCATCATCCGCAGACTGATCCAGCAAGGCATTCACGATCTTCGGCTCGAGGTCCGAATTGATCATGCCCGGAAGGCCACGCGCACCAATGCGGGGCTCGTAGCGATCCGCACAGAAAGTGGCGATTTCCGCATCCGAGAAGGTGACGCTGATGCCATGCTCTGCATAGGAGGATGCCAGATCGTCGACTTCGCGGCGGATGATTTTCTGGATCGAGTCCAACTCAAGCTTCTGGAAGCCGATGATGTTCTGGCGGCCGTTGAAGCGGTTCAGGAATTCCGGGCGGTAGTTGTTATCCAGATCCAGCATGCAGCCATCCATCGCGTCATCGTAGCTGATGCTCTCGTCCAGGAAGTGGGGCTGGCCGATGTTGGTGGTCATGATGATGATCGCATCCGAAAACTCTGCGACACGCCCGATGTTGTCGGTCAGACGGCCATCATCGAGAATCTGCAGGAAGAGGTTGAACACATCCGGGTGTGCCTTTTCGATTTCATCGAAAAGGATGACGCGGTTGCGGTTGGTGCGCATGGCATTGGTCAGAATGCCGCCCGCCTCGAAACCCTCATAGCCCGGAGGGGCACCGATCAGCTTTGAGACAGCATGGCGCTCCATATACTCGGACATGTCAAACCGTGTCAGTGCCTTTGCATCGCCCAGCAACTGACGGGCTACCTGCTTGGCAATCTCGGTTTTGCCGACGCCAGAAGGCCCAGGCAGGAGGAAAGAGGCAAGCGGCTTGTCCTTGTTGCGGCGGCCCACTTTGGAGACTTTGATCGCATTGGCGACCTTCTCCACGGCAGGGTCCTGACCGAAGAGGGAGCCCTTGAGGTTGGCTTCCAGCTCGCGCAGGATCGCCTTCTCGTCTTCGCCAAGCTTTGCCGCCGGAATGCCGGAGATACGGGCGAATTCCGCCACGACTGTGTCGCGGCACAGCTCGAGATCGGCGTTCATTTCCGCCGCCACAGCCTCATAGGCCGTCTTGTGCTCAACCAGAGCGTCTTTAAAGGATGCCAAGCGCTGAACGATTTCCTGTTCCGCGCGCGAGCCGAAGCCCTGGCCAGAGGTCAGGCGGGCGAAAGCCGGTGCGGCACGCGGTTCATCTTCTTGCGGTGCCTCCGCTTCCTTGGCGCGCAGCTCTTCCAAAGCCTCTTCGAGCTTCACGATTTCAAGCTCAGCGCCTTTCTGGCCTTCGTGGAACTTCAACAGCTTGGCCTGACGGGCCGCGTGGCGCGACAGGATCGCGGCCAATGTTTCGCTGTCACCGGGTGCCGCGGCGCCCGCATCGATCTTGCGCTGCAGATCGGCCGCCTGAGGCGGTGTGGCATGTGCAGCAAGACGGTAGGACGCCAGAGCGCGGTCCAGAAGAGCGATAGAGCGCTTCGGCTGGGCAGAGGTGCCGCCAGCCTGGCGATACTTCTGGGTGAGCTCTACGGCGGTCAGGATGGCATCTTCATTGACCGCAACGCCGTGGTGCTCGCGCAGCTTTTCAGTTGCCGCGGTGACGATGTCGATGAGATCCTGACCTTCAGGCTCGGTCACATCGAGGATCGTATAGGCTTCGCGGATTTCCGAGTGCCATGCGAGGACCTTCGAGGCATCGCCATCACAGGTTTCAAGGATGACCTGCAGCTTACCGTCCCGGATCAGACCGTTGACGCCGTTGATGAAATGCGTGGCACCATGGGCGCGGCAGGCTTCAACAAAGTCACCGGCATCTTCGATGATCAGAACCGGCTCGACGCTTTTCTGCATGCGAGCCAGGCCGCGGCGGAAAGCTGCATCGATCTCGTTGGGATCGCCTGAAGAGAACATCTCGTCGACGTCCAGGAAGAAGAGAGACTTCGAGACGATGTCGAAAGGCGGGTTGTCCATGCCCTTCATCGCTTGAAGGCCCATGCAAAGGGAGGTGGCCCCCACGCCGGCAGGGCCGACGAGGAGAACAGAGCTTGAGTGCTTGCGCGCCAGGATGGAGCAGAGCTTCGAGAGTTCCGCATCCCGACCGATCAGCTTGAAGTCCGGATGGACGGCCAGCTTGGCCGTCCCTGTGATGAGATGATCAGACATCAATTATACCCCCGGGAAGCCAGTGGTCTTGGGCGCCTGCTGTGCAGAGCCCTCACCATTGTGCTCGGTTTCGACGATCGAGGCGCTGGCGATGTGATCGGCCAGATCTTCCTTGGCTGCATTTGCGCTCTCGCGCAGCTGAACCATGCGTTCTTGCATTTCGGTCATGCCGTTGCGGACGATGCCGGTGGCGGCCTGCTGCACTTCGCGGATGTCTTCCAATTCCTTGAAGACCGTCTCCAGCTGGTCGTTGACCGTCGTCACGCCCATGGCCACGCGGATGACTTCGCGCGAAGAGATATCATTCGTAGATTCTCGCATCCGGCTCAGCGTATCTTTCGCAGCCTCGGAAGCTTCGCCAAGAGCGGCGCCGCTCACAGCGGTCAGAACCGTCGCCAGACGGTCAGCGGTTGCCGCCACACCCTGGGTGTTGATCTGACGAGCAGTGTCGATCTGCTGATCTGTCGACTGGCGCATGGTGTGGACGCGGATCGCCTGTTGGTTCAGGTCACCGTAGGCCGCCATGGTCTCGCCCTGCGAGCGCGAGATATGAGAGACGTGACCATCGAGTGCGCGGAGTTTTTCTTCGCGGGTCATCTTGTCGACGATGCTCTCGTCTTCGGGCGCGTCTGTCAAAGGCTTGCGTAGCTCGGCATTGGCCTTGGTGGCGTCCTTCATACCTTCGTTCAACACCGCATAGACCTTGATCATCGACTGGTTCGAGTCTTCCACATTGCCGATCTGGCCTGCGAGCTGGTCGAACTGACCGCGCAGGGAGCCAGTGCGCTCTTTAGCCGTGGTGATGAACTTCGAGGCAGAGTCGCGCAGGGCGATCACGCGGTCGCGGTTGGCTTCGTCAGACATGTCCAGAAGCTCGCGCAGACGCGCTTTATGCTCGGCGGCATCGCCATCATCGGAAGGCACATTCATCTGAGCCTTGAGGTTTTTGATGTCCTCTTTCAGCTTCTCCTGCTGTGCGCGCTCCGCCGCAATGGCGATGTCTGCGGCGGCGATGCTGCGTTGGGCATCCTTGGTCAGGCCGCCAAGGCCGAAAAGGGTGCGCTCGGTGCTGGCCTGGATCTTGATGGCTTCCTGGCGCGAAATCATCTCGCGGGACTGCTGCTCATTGCGCTCAAGCTCGGCGATCTCACCCTGCAGCTGCTCTTCGCGTTCTTTGTCTTCCTTGATCTGCTTGAAGGCGTCGCCCATCAACCCGTTGGTGCGCAGATAGTGGATGCTCTCGATGATCGACATGATGGGGTTCATGTTGTCTTCGAAGTTCAGCAGATCGGTGTTCATGTCCTTCAGGACAGACTGAAGCTCCGACATGGAATCCACGTTGGACAGGTTGATCACCTGTTCGGCCAGCTCGGTCTGCTGGGCGCTCAGCCATTCACGAAATTCGTCATAGGCTTTGACCTGCGCACGATCGCGGTTGCGATCAAGCGTAGATGTCGTCATTTTCGCAACTTCCGTCTGCTTCTCGGACAGCGAGAGAGCCTCGTCGAACATGACGTTGTAAAATGGGTTTGCCGTAATATTCGCATTCAGCGTGTCTTGGGCTTTGGACTTCTGTTTGGTTTTGGGTTTGGACGCCTCGAGGACGGCATCGTTCAAAACCGATGATTTCTTTGCTGCGGAAGCTGCGGACATCAAATGTCTCCTAAATTTGCCTGACTATGACTGTTACATATTCTTTTTCGCATCAGGCGCAATAGCGTTTTTCGCAAAGGTGTTAAAAATTACATGAGGCCCAAGATGGGCGAGACCCGCTGGATGGACGAGTTAAGACATCATCGGTCTGCATTTTTTTTGAGAGAGCAAGCCTCTACCACAAGGAAGTTTGTGCGAAAAACCTTTGTATGAGTAGCTTTCTGAGCGTCATCTTCTTGACACTATGATCATCTAAGCCGATATTTTTGATATACTTTAAGTGATTATGGAGGTTCGGATGGGAAAACGTTTACGTATGGGTGACTATGGCGCAGATTTACTATTGCTTGCATTGCCATTCGCCGCGGTGGCGACACCTTTGCTAGGCGCCTATGCTTATGCTGAGGGGCATATCGGGAAGATTCCGATGGTATTGTCGATTGCATTGATGTGCCTTTTTTTGCGTATGCTCGCAGACCCTCCAGTGGGTCTCGAAAGCACCTTCATCTTCCCATTCGCAGCAGGCGCGATGATGCTGCACTTCCTACTGATCTGCATGGGCATGATGGTCGCAGTGCCCTACCTCATTATCCTGCTGATCGGTCTACTTAATGGAGGTATTCCGGCCTTCGAAAGCGTCCTATTCATCGTTTTTATGTTTGCCAATGCAGCCTATGCGATGTCGCTTCCGGGGCAGTAAAGACGCCGACCGGTTCACTGTAAATACCGCCATTGGTGGGAGTTGCATGTGGGGTTAAGCCGTTAAAGAGACGCACTGTCAAGTGTGTCTCTTTTCGCATATCCAGTATACCTTTAACCAACTCAGCTTAACCCATTCATTCAAGGACCTCGCAAACATGAACCTGGCACACAATCCACATCTAGCCCTTCTTCATATTTCCGAGGTTTTCGCAAATGCGTCAGATGACCTCGCGAGCTTCGCGGAAAGCGTGGCTGGGCGGAATTTCCCGCATGAGCAGGTTGCGCGACTGCATGACGATCCGAGCTTTGAAAACCTTGAGGTGGCCCATGCGGCCGTCACCGGTTTCGCTGATCACTGCGGCCACTCGATGCGGTTGATCGGCGCAGAAATGCATACAGATCTTGAGGACCTTCTCGACAAGGTAAACCAATGGGTGCCGTTCCGCGCCAAGCTTATGACGGAATATCAGCGTGACGACGCAGGGAACACAAAGGCGATCCCGCATTTCTATCCCAAAGGGCAGGGGGAGCGCTTTCATTCGCTTGGCAATGCGGCGATCGTAGGTGGGGTCGATGTCTCGGTCTTCGACAAGCCGTTGCGCGCGGAGGCAGTATACCCGGGCAAAGAGGCACTGGAAGCCTATGAGAATAAGACAGCGATGCCTGCGCCGAGCGGGACTGTGGCCTCCTATAAGATTGCCATCCTTGATGGTGAGATCCGGACGCCGGCTCTCTGGCCGCTTGACCTGCTGCGTGCGCAGCAGATCGATGACGAGATGGATATGGCTCCATGAGCAAAACCAGAATTACGATCCTTGCCAGTGCCGTGGCCTCCTTTGCCATGATCGGCGCCTCTGCCGCTGAGGCTGAAACCATCCCGGCCCGGCTGGTCAGTGACCTGCAAGAAGATTTTGGCTTCGCGGACTTCCAAGCGGCCGGCGTCGCCGGCAACCTCGCCCGTGAGACGGGCAATTTCAGGTATCTGCAAGAAATCTCCCCGCTCGTTGACGGCTCCCGCGGCGGCCTGGGCTATGCCCAATGGACGGCAAGCCGAAGGGAGGCTTTTGAGGCCTGGGCAGGTGAGCGTGATCTTACGGAATACGAGACAAACTACGGTTTTCTGCAGCACGAGCTGAAGGGAGACTATTCGAACGTCGTCGACCGCGTTCTGGAGACAGGCTCCGCCGAGGAGGCCGCCGTGGTTTTCATGGACGGATACCTGCGCCCCCACCCCCAGTATGAACACATCGAAGAGCGAGTGGCTTATGCGGAGGCCTATCTCGACGAGGACTTCACCGGTGCGGGCTGCCAAGCCTACCACGAGGTAGAAGTATCTGGGCGCATGATGGTCGTCTCACTCTGCCCGGAGCCCGTGCCACAGGTCGAGCGCCCGCCCCTTGGATGGGCTTTTGCTGAAGCCGATGTGGCCGAGTTCAATCACCTTGAGAGCGATGTCCAGGCCGTGCTGGCGGATCTTCTGTCTTATGGGCCTCTGCCCTCGGAGAGAGAGGTGCCTGTAGCGATGCCAGCGTCCTACACTGTGGAGACACGGGCGTCATATGTGAGCGCGCCGCGGGAGAAGATTTACGGACTTCTTGAGATAGAATAAACAGCCCCACGGGGCTTATTGGGTAAAGCGGTACTCGGCTTGCCTCATGCATGAGGGGCATAAGTGAGGCGCCATCGGCGCCTCACTTTCATACAACAATTAGCAACAAAGCTGGCCTTATGCCGGCGGTGGCGGTCTGTAGAACATAGCTTGATAGCAATCATCCCAGGCGCCACGTGCTTTGGCCAGGAAAGATACTTTGTTCGGATGATCGCCCGGAAAGCTGCTGGAAGTGGGCCTTGATCCATTGCACACGACATACCAATTCTCACCATGCTGCCCGTATTGGTCCAATGACCATTGGCCCTGACATTGCTTCCATATGCGGATTTGGTCGTTTCTAGCAGGCATAAAACCGCAAGCACTAAACGCGCTCTGGTTTGGGAAGGGATAACTCCATGGATTGTCTCGATCCGCGCTGCCCAAGTCAGGACCTGTGAACCCCGCCATCATTTCATCAAAGTCTCCACCTGTGGATGCGCTGTAGAAGACGGCCATCTCGGTGCCTGTCTCACAGGCTTCTGAAACGGCTTCCGGGGTCACTGGGGCCGTCATGCTTGGACCATCCATAATGTCGATTTCACCTGCCGCGCCGATCGTTACGCCAGCAATACCGATCCCCATGGGCCCAGCTCCGGTTTCATCCATGACTGCCATGCGTTGGCAGGCTGGGGAAGAGATCCCAGAGTAAGACATTACGAATCCTCGGCCGAGGCCCGTAATAGCTACCCCGCCACCATTGAAGGGATGCACGATGCTCTCACCTGCTTCACCGCCAACGAAGTTTGAGGGTACAGCGCCAGACTTCACTGCGGCAGCTGTGAGATCCACGTTGTCTCCGAAGACATTCTGGTTTTGATAAAGGGCTCGCATTTGCGATGAGATACCAACTGCAGCACGTGCGGTGTCAGTGACGCGGTTCGAGAGCTGCGATTGTTGAAAGAACACGATGCCACCGACGATTACGGCGAGAGCGATGACGAGGTAGAGCACGCCCTCGATAAGAGAGATGGCGCGCCGGCGGGCGGCAAAGACCAGGTTGAATGTGATGCTCATGATGTCCCGCCTTTCCTCAGCAATCCTCATCGGGAGGCATTACTTCATAAGGCTCAAGCTGGTGCGTTTGACCCCATACGTGCCATGAGCCGTCATAGCCGCGATAATCTGCAAAGACATCGATGACTTGGTTATTATTCGGCCTTATAAACGATGTATATGTTGGTCCTGCAGATGATCGCACTTGATCGAGGGGATATCCCCCAGGGATTTGAACGCCAGATACCCTGTAGCCCCCATTAGCCTCCTCCCAAACCATTCCTGGCGGGCCGCAATAATATGAAAAGCCCCCACTGGGATGCTTCGCATAGTAGATCGCCATTTCCACGCCATCGCTGCAATTCGCAGCAACTTCCTCAGCCGTCACCGCGCCCTTCATTTCTGGTGAAGTTGTTGGGTCGATAGGATCGCCGGAGATTGTAAGTCCCAAAAGGCCTGTGCCCATTGGTCCCACGCCGGTCTCATCGATACTCGCCAAGCGCAGACAGGCCGCCTGAGAGATATCGCTATAGGAGATGACAAAGCCGTCGCCGTTGCCAGTGACCGCCATGCTCCCGCCAAAGGGGTGCGCGATCGCGTCACCAGTGCCATCGATGAAGTTTGAAGGCACAACGCCCGCACGGATCATTGCGACCGTGAGGTCTTCGTTGTCACCGAAACCGGTCTGGTTTTGGTACAAAGCCCGAGCCTGAGAGGAGATGCCCACCGCGGCGCGGGCGGTGTCGGTCACGGCATTGGAAAGCTGCGATTGCTGGAAGAACACGATCCCGCCGACGATGACTGCGAGAGCGATGACGAGGTAGAGCACGCCCTCGATGAGGGAGATGGCTCGATTCCGGGCGGCGATGCCCAGTTTGGTTGTGAGTTTCATGGTGTTATTCCGTGGCGTTTTATATGACACCAGCGTAGCAGTAAGAGAGCACTGATGGACTTACAGCGGTTCAGATCGGACTGTTTTCCCCAATAAACCAGCTCCACCGCTCAATATGGGTATCTGAAGACCGCTTACTGTCATGGCTATCAATAAGATTATTGGCAACCTCATGCTCAAATATGTCATGCGATTTTGAGAAATGGATGGACGAAACACATGACAAGACAACCACGATATGCTTCTTGGATTTGCTACTTAGAGGACTTCTTATGCACGGATTTTCATTCTCAGCACTTCTCGTCGCCACCGCCATGGGTGCAACAGCAGCTCACGCTCAATCGATGCCTCGGTACAACGTCGAGAGCTACTGCCAGGAAGTCTCCGACTTCAGCGGTGGGTCCTCAATGATCTATAACGGCTGTATCGACCAAGAGCAGACGGCCTACAATATGCTGAAGGCGCGTTGGTCAGGACTCAGCGCTCAAATGAGAAGCTACTGCGATGAAGTCGCCTCCTTCGGCGGTGGCTCATACATGCTTCTCGATGGCTGCATTCAAATGGAGAGCGACGCAGCCGCCGGAACAAAGAGCTTCAAATACTGAGGGCTGACTGGATCTGCCATTACCCGGGTTCAGGCAGATCCTCGACTTCAGCAATGCGGGCCAATTCCCGAACCTCAGCTTCAAGGCGAAGCCCTTCGGTGATGGTTTGCGCGACGAGGGTTGCAGCATCCGGGTCACCGGCATCCTTGCCGCGCGCATCAGGCTGACCATCGAGACCACAAAGCTCGCGCAGTGGAATGACGATCGTATCTGCTGAGGCGACGTCATGGGTGGATAGGATCCGCTTAATGTCTTCATGCAGAAATTCAGCGGCCTGGTTCAGTTCAACATGCACATCTTGGACGTCGCTCTTGTTGAGGCATTTGGAGATCTGCACCAAAGCACGTTCGGCAAAGACCTTGGCGCCGAAGTCACCCTGACCAAGGGCCATGTCAGACTCGCGGATAAGGAAATCCCGCGCGTCCTTCAAAACGCGTTCAGGGCCGCGATCAACCCAGGCTCTGACCATATCAGGTTTGGCTGCGGGTGTGCCGGCCGTGTCGGACATGATCAACCAATGCGAGGTATCAAGCTGATGAAGCGCCGCATCGCGGGCGCCATCTGCTGCACCATCCGGGATGGAGCTCATTGTTTTCATGATCCTGCGTAGCGCGTCGCGCTTGGCGTTCCTGGCTGTGTTCATGATGTGGCGTCGAAAGGACATTAGATCTCCAATTCTAAAGCGTAGGTTCGGTGGTGGTGTGCCTTTTCGCGTAGGCTGCACGGTATGCTTCTTGTTCGAGGTTAATGCCTTCCAACAAGCAGTGCGCCATATCAATGGCGGCTGTTTCATCACCTGCTTCAGCCCCTCGCGTCTCTGGAATGCCATCCAGCCCACAAACTTCTCTCAGGAGCATCTCGATGAGGTAGGGCTTTGAGATCTTGCTCGTTCCCAGATCTGACATCATGTCCATTCGAACGTCTTGAGCCGCAGAATGTAGTTCAGAATGTACATCAATCGGACCCTCTCTCGTTAGCCGTTTGGTGATATGCAGCAATGCTAATCTTTCAAATGATAAGGGCGCCCCAACACGCTTCTCGACAATCAAATCAACCTCCCTGCGCAGGAAAGCACGCGCATTCCTCAAGACACGCTCATGGCCAGTGGCGATCCACTTCTTGATCTGGTCGGGATGCGCGGCGGGGGTGCCGGCAGTATCTGACATCACCTTCATTTTAGTCTTTGCCAAGTGATCCAGCGCGATATTCCGGCGATGATTGCCTGGCTTATCGGGAAGTCCAATGATGATTTCTTCTAGCTCGCGCATGGCTCTGCGCTTGGCATCTCGTTCTGTGTTATCCAAATGACGCCCGAATGATCGTACATAGCCCATTATCAGGCACTCCTTAAATCTCTGGTTCGTCGTTTTCGCAATCATCATCCAGCGAGGGATCAGGCTCATAGACCACATGATCTGAGTGCTCGATCTCGGCCGCGCTACCCAGCGCTTCGCGCAGGGCGACCAATACTGAGCTCGCACAGCCTGTGCTGAGGTCTTCTGTAGCCCAGGCACCGGTGACGAGGATGCGGTGGTCTGCAAGACGCGGCGCAATGGCTGTGGCGGCCTCCTCCTGCCCCTCAAACACTGCGCCCTCCATAGAAGCGCCAAAGGGTGCCCAGGAGGGGTAGGGGCTCTCACCCGCGTCACAACCCCAGAGGCGCAGTGCCAGATGGCCAGAAGCCGCGTTCTCAGCAAGAGCCTCATCGATCAAGGCTTGCTCATGCGAGGACAATTCGTCTGAGAGGAACCCATCTATGACGATGAGCGGTCCGCGATGGTCAGCAACCTCTTGGAGGACAGCATGGCGTGCGCTGTCCGCCTCTTGTTTTCCGATGAACATACGTGCCGATCCGCATAGCGATCCTGCATGTACGAGCACCAAGGCTTCAGGGGTATCTGCGAGGTCGTTGCTCATTGCTCTCTCTTGCAGTTCTTCGATTTCATCAGATGTCGCGAAGACATATTCGATCGCGGAGTGGACCGCATAGACAAGACCGGTCCAAGGCTCGCGCTTAAAGGCGACGTGATAATCATCCTCGATATGCAGCCCTTCCTCATCAGGTTGAGCGTAGTTCAGCATGGCGAGCAGATCATGATAGGCTTCGGGGTCCAGTTCGGACCGGAACGTCTCGAGAGAGATGCTCTCGCCATTCTCGATCAATAGATCCAGCGCCTCGGCGTAGGGCGCGCCAAAGTGCTCGTCACAGGCCTTGGGCCAGCTGACGCAGTTGCTGAAATATTGCCGCTGGCCCATAATCAAGGCCCCGGGATGTCGGCGTTGACCTGTTGCTCTGGCAAGGCCAGATCTTCGCCATCGAAGAGGGCGCTTGTGATGACCGCACTCTTGGGCGCAAAGACAAGCGAGAGGGTGCGCTTCACACTGTCTTCGCCGCCCTCATCGCAAAAGACCGTCTTTGACATGCAGTTGTCACCGTCGGTGCGCCAGCCGCTATCGTCGACGACATCGCCAAGCTCGGCATCATCTTCATAAAAGTAATCGGCAGCCGCGCGGCGCTCCTGCTCGATCAGATATGTCCAATTGGCGACACCATCGATCACCACGGCGCGGTCTAGGATTTTACCACCAGATGTCATGGAAGCGATGATATGCCCATCAGGGATCTCACCAAGCTCCCAGATTGCCGGGGCAGGACCCAGGGTGAAGTCGCGGGTCTCAATGCATCCCATTGGGCCTGCGGCATAGACCTTCTTTTCGTCCTGTGGACCGGTCAGCGCTGCAACAACGCTGCGCGCGGTATCTTGCAGGGCGGCAAACTTCGCATCGAAGTCTTTATCACTACGGTCCAGTGCCGAGAGGGCAATGAGGGTTTTGTGCATGGCGTTCATTTTTCTGCCTATATTGATGTTATTCGCAAAGCTGCACGCGCATGGCATCGATTTGCTGACGCTCGTAATCGCTATACTGAAGCTTATAGGTCAGCACGATACGATGGAAGCGCGTGACATATTCGCAATGAAACCCAGCGTTCGGTGGCAGCCATTCAAGCGGTCCCTTAGCACCCTTGGACCGGTTGGCCGAAGCCTCAACGGCAAATAGGTTCACCGGGTCATTGGCAAAGCGGCGGCGGGTCTCGTGATCCCATTTGTCAGCGCCATGGGCGTGGGCCCAAGCCAGCGGCACCATATGGTCGATGTCCATGCCGCGGGCGCGGGTGAAAATCTGGTTGGTATAGGGATCAATCCAACGGCCTTGAACCACGGTGCAACCGGAACTGGACAGGGTAACGCGACCTGTCGAAAGCTCTTGCAGAAGCTCGTGGCGGGCATTCTGGCAATCGCCATCCTCATCGATCCAGTGATCATAGAGATCGCGATCATAGGCAGTGCTGACGCCTGTGCGCTGCCCTTGTGGGGCAGGGGGTTTCGACATCGCCTGTGTGGCGCCCGAATAGCCCTTATATGCGCGACCTGACCCCATGCATTCGGACATCGAACCGTAGGCCGTGAAGTTTTTGGTGCGCCCATACCATGCAGAGTCTTCATCATGGCAGATGCCAGAGTTGGATTGTTTGACCATAGCCGCTTCGGCCGGGCCAGCGGGAAGAGAGATCTGGGTGAGAGCCAGACCAAATGTCAGGGTGATACTGCGCAGAACACTGGAAAGGGGCTTCATGGTGTCATCTCCACAGTTTGCTCAGGGGTCGCGCGTGGGAAAGCCTCGATTTCGTGCATTTCTGCAATCTCCTGGAGAAACGCCTCGATCTTTGAGACGCGACCGGAAATCGAAAGGCATTTGTTCACTTCTTCGATGATCTTCGGCCCCGCTTCAGGATGGCTGAGGGCTTCCCAAGGGATCGCCACAGTTTTGGTGGTTTCATCGATCGTGCGGAGCAGCGCCGCTCTCTCCTCAATGAATTCCTTGCGGCCATGTTTGTGCAGGCAGCCGTTACCATCCTCGTCTGAGGTCCAGACCATTGCCAGGTCGATATCCCCGACGATGGTCTTTGCATTGCCACTGGTGAAGAAGAGCTGTCCTGTGGCTTCGTCAAAGCGGTACGCGGGGTCGGCATGGCGTGTCATATCTCGTTATCCTCAATTATCTGGGCCAACTATACATATGAGTAATGAAAGGCTTTTGTTGTTTTTCGCACATGCGCTCAGTGGTTACCAGTGTCAGACCGCTGATAATCGAAGGCTTTGCGAAAATAATTGCCTGAGTATCATCTCCACATCTCATCCCGCAGGACAATTGAGCGATAAAGGTCTAAATGTTTTCAGAGGTCGGTCCTATTCTTCATACAACAAAATTGGAGATGACCATGTCGAGTAACCGCATAAAAGCCACTGAAGGCACTTTCGATCAATGGGTGCGCAATCACACTCTTGATGGCGCCGATGTCGAGAACTTTCGTGAAACTCCGGTGCATATGCGACAGGCAGCTGAAAAGATCCTGCACACACTGACGCGTCGCTACAACAAGACCGACGATGAGTTCACGGAACTCCTCGATGAAAAAGATGGTATCCAATACCTCAAAGCTGGCAGGATCCTCTTTGCGCTTGATGCCGAGGACGGCTCCGCTGCCGGCATTTGCTGCGCAGGGCGCGAGCACTGCCTCAGCGACCACGCAGTGGGCGTCCACTTCCTTGTTTTGAATGAGGAGCGTGACCTGAACCAGTTCATGAGAAATCAGCCTGATGTGTTTTCCAGATCCGAATACGAGCGCCGCCAGGAAGCTCATCGCGAGATCTGCATCCGTGCTTTCGAGCGCGGTGACCCCGTCAGCGAGGAGAACCTCTCAGTTTACGGCTTGAACGGCGTGGAAGCGGAGTGCGACGGCCCCTCTTAAGTCGCTACCGAGGCGGAATAGAGGGGTAGCGCGCACTCTTCTCTATTCAGATGCGCTCTCTACAGCAACGGATCGACCGTAGTTCTTAAGCATCTCATCATAGAACGGTGGCTTGTAGGCGTTGTCCCAGACCGTTGCCTCGAGCTCCTCGATAAACTCGTCAATCGTCTTATGGGCGGTCACGGGGGCATCTGTATGCTCGACACTGACCAGCGTGTGAAAGGGGTGGTCATCGGGACCCCACATGGGTTTTGTCTTCAGCAAGCTTTCGCGCAATTCATCGAAGGGTTCCGCAGCTGCCAGGTCCGCCTCTTCAGCATCAGGATCCAGACCGGCGCTGCCCATGGCTTCAGCGAGTGCGACGAAATCATCATGCAGCGCATTCTGAAGGTCCACCAATCCAACCTGGCCCGGAATGAAATCTCCCAAACCATCGGTATCGTAGCTGTGCAGAAGGGCGCCACTGACCCGTCCAAGATCTGATGCAGGCATAAGGCCGGCAAAAACCGCCTGGCTGTGAACCTTGTTCTTCGAGCCGTCATGATAACGGTATATGAATGCCGTGTTTTCCAAGTTACGTCCTCCCCTTCACATTGTTATGTGGTTCTTTTTTTCGCAAATGATAGGTGATTGAGAAAATTTCCCGAGATTGCGTTCCATTACCTGAGCGATGATCGCATTGAGCGCGCCCTGCCAGGCAGTCTACGTATCGAGAGCCTCGTCTGGGGACTCTAGGGCGATGAAATCATCGTAGTTTGCGATCATCTCGTCATAGAAGGGCGGGGTATAGGAGCCATCCCATTCGGTTGCCTCGAGTTCCTCGATGAATTCAGCGATCGTCTTCTCCACTGTCGGGGTCTTATCCGTACCCTCCACGCGCACAATCGTGTGCAGCGGGTGATCATCGGGCCACCAAATGGGTTTGACTTCCGACATGCTGTCGCGCAACGCATCAAAACGCTCTGCGGCAGCGCGCGCTGCGGGGTCTGCGTCTTGGGGTAGGTTATCACTGCCCATGGCTTTGGCGAGCAGCATGTGGCGCTCATAGAAAGCATTTTGAAGGTCTTGCAGACCCACCTGACCAGGCACGAAATTACCGATCTCATCGGGATCATCGGAGGGGACGAGGGCGGCTGTGATGCGCGCGCTCGACGCTTCATCCACTGGGCCAGCAAAGATCTCTTCCTTGAAGGCCTTATTGTTTGAGCCATCCTGATAGCGGTATTCGATCACCGTGTTTTTCAAAAAATGTCCTCCCTTACGGAATATATATGACAATCTTAATCTGAGAATGGAAGGTGTTCAGATACTTATTTTCGCAATGTGGTATTGTGACCCCGTCAGGCCATCTTCACCGCAACGGGTGATCCCATGGATGCACGGATCCGTTCTTTCCAGGCCGCACGAGACACGGCGAGATAGGTTTCCTCACCACCAACCATGACCTGAGGACCGTCGACCATGGCCCTTCCGTCGGGCCCGAGGCGCGCCACCATCATGGCCTTGGCGCCGCTGGCGCATACGCCGGTGTTCTCGGTCAACACATCGGCCAGTGCCATCAGGGCGGCGGATCCCTCAAAGAGCGCGCCGCGGAAATCAGATCGCAGGCCAAAGCAATCCACCCGGATCCCAAGATCATCGACAATATCCGAGAGCTGCCAGACCTGGTCGCGCGACAGGAACTGCGCTTCATCGCAGAAGACAGCATCGATCGGTTGCTGGGCGTGGAGATCCGATAGACGTTGAGCAAGATCATCTCCGGGGCCAAAGACATCGGCTTCGGCCGAGATCCCAATGCGAGAGCGGATCATACCGCGTCCGGAGCGCGTATCGCCGGCCGCCGTGAGCAGATGCGCATTCAGCCCATGCAGTCGAAAGTTATGGGCTTCCTGCAAAAGTGCGGTGGTCTTGCCGCTGGTCATGGTGCCATAGACGAATGTCAATTTGCTCATCGGTAAATCCTCTTGTCGGTGTCTGACCAGACTAAACCAAGCTCGGGAAAATCACGGGATCGGTTCGGGGAAAAGTTCAGAAATTTGGTCATCCCAAGCTGAATCCGCAGACCCCCTGAAGGTCTTCTGGCGGGCCGTCAATCCGGGCATAACCCTCTGTCTCAGCATCCCAAGCAAACCAATCCACCAGCGACGCGATGGGGTAGATGCCCTCTGCCATCGTCTCGATAACACACAAAGGGTAGGTGCCAGCCTCATTGATGTCGCCTGCGTTCATCTTGACGAGCTGAATCGCTTGATCCTTGTCCTTCAGGTAGCCGACACAACGGCTGTCACGATGGGGCGCTTCATTATTCGCAGTACCCAAAGCGGTGATCGTGGTTATGAAATGCATGCCTGTCTGATCCGTCATTTTGATATTCTCATCTAGTTTACTGCAAAACTATGCGCTGAAAGCAAATGCGCCAGGGCCATAGGCCCCGGCACTCTCGACACTCTCTTCAGCTTTCGCCTATCTACCCTTGCGGTTGGACTACCTCATGGCAGCGGAGGACCCCTCACAGTCGATCATGAGGTCCTATCTCAGGTTTGCTTTAAGGGGTGGGGCACACCTCACCATCTGCTTCGTTCTCTTGCTCGACAACCGGGGGCGCCGTGCGGCTGATACCGGCTTCGCGCGCCTGATCAATGTCATCTGTTTCATGCAAGCAGATCAAGAAGGCGTCCTTCGAGACTTCAAGCGCATGATGAACCTCGAAATTTTTCGGCGCGGGGTCCTGTTCAAGGGAGCGCTCATGAACGGCCTGGGCGACTTGCGCCCATGCGCTCTCGACGCGGGAGCTGAAGGCCGCATCGCCATCGAGGCGGTCGCGCATACCCTGCTGGATGGTACCATCCTTGAGCTTTGCTTTTTCTTCATTGCGTTGCGCAACGGCAGCATCGGCGTTTGCATCAGACATGTGGGCTCCTTGGTTTGTAAGGTTCCCCGGCGCGCCGTAGCTGGCCGAGGGGTCGGGCGCCCCGCTGTTAAGCCAGAGCTGCTGTGATGGAACCATCTTGAGCGATCGTCGTGAAAACGATCAACATCATTTCCATCATAGATGAAAGCTATACGCAAGATTTTTCGCAAAGATATAGTGCGATGTGGTATCCCTAACCCCAACAAGCAACAGATAGATAGGACCACCTGATGAAGATGAAGAAAACAGCGATCCTGGCGGCAAGCCTCTTGGCCGTGTCTGGCCCGGCCTTTGCCCAGGGTATGGAAGGCCATAACCCGAGCTATGTCGAAGACAAAGCGGCTGCCGGCACCGCTTCGAAGAACGCGATCGAGGAGAACACCCGCTGGGTCTCTCCGAACTACTTCGCGAACAGGCGCTCTGGTCTTGGCAAGAACGCGGATGGCAAAACCACTTTTGCGACAACCATGGAAAGCCGCGCGGTCACCGAGCGTGGGGCAACGCATTAACCCTTGAGCTTTCCTGCCAAGGAATACCAAAGGGACCCTCAGTGAATGATGGTCCCTTTTCCAATGGTCATGGGGGCAGTTTGGCGCTCGGCGGCTTTGTCATCGGGACCGGCCGTCATCGCCTCTTTGACCTGTCTGCAGGCCTCAACAGCCTCCGTGCGGCCAACCTCACTGTAGGGATATTTGACCTTGAATTTGTGCCCGTCAACGGTCTGGATGCGCACTGAATACTGCCGAGCGTCTCTTACAGTGCTCCACAATACAATGGACACGAAGACCTCCAGGAGACCGAATACCTCACTGCCAAATGCCCAGGCTGCGGATGAGATCAGTGTAAACCCGATCGACATTAAATTCAGTAGCTGCAGGCGGCGCTCTTTGAAGGACACCGACAGGATGCCGGATACTGCGATGAGTTGCTTCTCATTCAGCGTGACCGTGTATTTTTCGACAACAACCTTTTTCGCTTTGGTCTGGCTCATAGCGTCCCTCATTGTTTGACGCCCTTTTTCATGTCTGCGATTAACGCGTCATATTTTGCAGGCGTTTTACCAGAAACGTCGTTTGCGGTGCCTTCCGCGAGACCTTCTGACTGTCCCTGCACTGAGGAGTCTCCGGCCATCGCAAGGCAAAGTCTCTCGTAGTCACCACCAGCCAGGTCGATGCCTTCTTTATTTGGAAGGTAGTACAGCACCAATGTTTTCCCCGAGCTACATTGGATCGCCACCTCCATGCGCCGGGTGCTCCAAGCATACGCCATTGCAATGAAGAACAAGACTGCGGCGAGTAGCATTTCCCCGGCGCCATTCCCAAGCCACGAGCCAAATGTAGCAAGAAATCCCATTCCACCGGCCACCAGAATTTCATCTCGAGTGTTATTCTTGATCGATACCGCTGTGATGCTCCGCACGGAAAGCATTTGATTGTGCCCAAAAGCAACGGCGTTGCCGGAAAAGATGATGGGCTTTGAGATGAATAATTCTTTTTTCATATAATCCTCACTGGTCCATGCCAGAGTAGGCGCTCCTGTTGCCTGTGCGACCCCTCAATGGGACTTGTCCACATCTTTTCAGATCGCTTTCAAGCCGCGGCAAGCTCCTGAACCGCAGCTACCAACTCATCCTTCGGAATGACCCAGAGTTCATATCTAGAGATCAAACCAATGACATCTTCGACAGGGACCATCTTTACGGCAGGGGAGGGGGCATTGCTTTGCGACAACTCAGGAAAGGGTTGGCCGTTATCGTCTAGCATCTGTTCAAGCATGGTGCGCTCCTTTTGGAAGCTGGCCGATGCCGGCATGGCACCAGCGACATGTTCAGCGTGACAGAGATCGGTGAAAATCCAGAATGCGGTTCAGTCGAAGAATGAGAGGAAACCCTCTACGATGGTGTCCAGAAAGCCATAGATCCCCGACGACTTCTTCTCTTCGGGCCTTCGCCTGTCGTGTCTGCCGCGTCTCGCCATGGATCTGTACTTTCGATTGATATCAGGGTTAAGCTAACGGCAGTTGGAAGATGCGCAAGGAATCGTTTTCGCAATTCGTCCAGAGCGCCCCTATATATGTGGATAATGGTCACCATGGGCTTTCATCATCCATCCGCGCTCCATCGATACGGCGCTTGCGTGAAGGGGGCATATGGTGTTTTTTGTCAGAAATTCACAACGGTTAGAGCCGTGCATTTGAGATTGAGACCAATATGAGAGACGACAGTATTTCCTTTTCCTATGATGAGAACCCGGCGATGTTCAAAAACCATCCCTTGGGGTTTATTCTGTCGATCTTGCTGATCCCGGCATTCGGCATCGGGATCTTGATCTTGCTCTACTGGTACATTCAGACCAAATCTGTGCGTCTTCGGATCACCGGAGATGACATCGAGCTCGAGCGCGGGTTGCTCAGCAAAAGCCGCACCGATCTCGATCTGCGCAAGATCCGTACTGTTCAAGTCGACCAGGGCTTGCTGCAGCGCATGTTCGGCGTGGGCACGATCGAGGTTTATACCACCGGTGACGAGCCCGAGTTCAAGCTCTACGGCATGCCTGACCCCAATGATGTGCGCAATTACATCAAGGAGCGTGGTCGCGGGGCAGCGGATACATGAGTGAACACGACGAACAGCAAAAGGCCGCCAAGATGGTGCTTGGACTGGTCGTTTTGGTGATCTTCCTGGCCGGTCTTACCGTCTGGGGCGTCACAGCGCTGGCGCCAGACTTTCTGGCGGCGGCATCGGCCGGGTTCGAGACAGGGATTGGCCTGAAGACCGCGGCGATCGCGGCCATGGTGGTCTCCGTGCTGATCTCGATCATCTTTGCCATCTTCTCGGGCGACGGGTTCATCGGCGAGCTTCAGTTCATGATCCCGGGGTTCTTTTTCTTCTTCCTGTTCTTCTGGCTTATGCTGGCTTGGGTCTTCTGAAGGCAGACAGCCTCCGCACAGAAGGGCGGATCAGCTGTAGGCCGCGTAGAAGTGATCTTCGAAATCCGCCGCGGCGCGTGGGTGCTCTTCATTCCTGTGGTAGGAGGCAAAGACCTCCTCAAGCCTATATGCACCTCTGATAAGGTGCCGGAAGCCACTACGACCTTTAAGCGTAATAACAGGCTCCAGCATCGGATTTTTCTTAGTGGGGACAAGGCTACATCTGATGATGCCTTCCTTGAGAAGCCATTTGCAGCACCTTAGGTAGCTTTCCGCCTCTTTTTCGCAGAGCCCAAGATCGTCAAGCGAAAGAGCGCTTCGCTGATTGCACACGCCGGCCTGTGCAAGCGAATATAAAATCTTGCTGATGATTTTGGCGTCGCTGGGGGTGCTTTCGAGCATGTCGTATTTCCTGCTAATCGTTTCTTATGCGCTGCACGACAGGTCCCGTAGGATACAGTTCACCAGTATCGCAGCATTTTGGGGATATTACGGCCTGCGGGATGAGCTCCATAGGTCGCAAAATAGGTTATCCACATGTTCTTCTGATTTGATCTAACGGTCAGAAGTTTGAGCGCGATGTTCTGTCTGTCGGAAAGTTGCCATCCATTCGTCCACGCAGATCGAGCATGCCGCCAGTCGCGCGCATGCCATAGGTCTCGAGCTCTATCAGCGTCCTCCCCTGTGAAACTGCGGTAAGGCCGCGTGGCCCAAAGAGGTGCTCGCGGCCACGCCATGATTTACCTGATGCGATGATTAGCTTGTAGGTCCCTGAAGGTACCGCGACATCGAGGCTCTCACCGCCCTTCACGTAGATCCCCACCGACCTAGCAGGGGACCGAACATCCTCAAGCTTGATGAGATAGTTCGAACCGGGATTGGACATCACTCTGAATTCGGCAAGAGGTGGTTTGCCTGTCTCGTTCCATTGGATACCTGGATAGATGTTCTGAACCGGTGGTGCCGGCAGGAGAGAGAAGGACCGACCATTGGCGACGCCGCCACCAGGGCCGGGGTCCATTATGAAGAGTGAGGTCATAAGCGCTACCAGGAGAATGCCTGCGGTCGTGAGCCGTGCTTCTTTCTGTGCAGACGGAGCCGGGCCGTAGGTCGTCTTCCGGAGTTTTCTCTGGTTCGCACGCGGGTTGTGGTAGAGGCTATCTGGATGGGGCGCAGACCTGGCTCTTCTTCGGTTGGCATCCAAGCGCTTATTTCGGATCTCTCTGGATTTGATTTGATGCGACTTCTGCTTGAGATGTAGGCGACCGCCGCATGTCTTGCATACAGCGCGCCCTCGGAAGTCATCCGACAGTTCGTTGGTGATCCCGCAATCGAGGCAGATGTGAAGGGTTGAAGGCACGATGAATTCTATCCGTAGAGCATTTCTCGCAGGATAGAAGAGGCTGAACATCAGCCAATATGGCAAAACCAGTTATCCACAACTCATCAATGAAAAGAGAAACGCCTTCCCTCTCGGAACGGCGCATAACATGTATCACCGGAGCAATGCCGTTTAGGCGGGCTCAGTTGTGATGTTCTTCAATCGGTCTAGCGGAGCGCTCTCTACAAAGCGCTTGACGAGCTCTTCATCAGGATCCGTTGGTTTGAAGGCATTCTTGTGGGCGCGCCAGGCAACATAGAAGGCTCCAGCACTGGCAGACATGCCCGAGATTGTAATTAGAGCTTCAAGAGTCATCATGTTGTCATCCTCTTCTTTGCCAAGGCTACCATTATATATGTGGTTACAGCAACGCATCGGATGTTGGCTCACTCTTCAGTCACCAGCGCAGACGCTTTGGTGATGCCTTCGAACTCCTCCAAAGGCGCCGGCCGCATGTCGATCAACTCCCGGTGCAAGAGTCCGCGGCTGAAGACGCGTTCCTCGCGTGCATGGATCCAAAAAAGAACGCGGTTGAAGGCATGCCACTGGAAGTGGCGGGCTGCCTCATCGATACGCACGAACTCACCCTGCGGATGGGGCTCGAGGCCCTGCGCGCCTTCCCGGTACCTTTTCAGCATTGCAGATGTCTCGCATAGCCCATCGGGCTCAATCGATCCCGTTGTGGCGCTGCAGTTCACGCACATAGGCGACGATGCCGTCCACGTCAGACTGCGTTAGGCCCTCCACTGGGGGCATGTCCCCGAAAGACCAATGATGGGCTCTCACGCCCCGCTGTACGGCCCGGTGGAAGGAGGCATCGCCGTGATGGGAAGGCTCATAGATTTTGTGGACCAGGGGCGGTGCCACCCCGTCCTGGCCTCCGGCATTGGCGCCGTGGCAGCTGGCACAGGCAGAATCAAAGGCGCTTTTGCCGATCACGGCCTCTTTTGTGAGGTTTTCGGGGAGCGCCACTGAAACCATACCAGCGGGAGCAGATGTCTCCACCGGGCTTGTTTTTGCGGTATCTTCGATTGGTGCGAGTACCATCATGACCGGAAGCGCGATCAGACCAACTGCATAGAGAATGTGTTTGCCGGAAATCTTCATTTGGAAGCCTTAATAGAGATGAAAGCACCCCCACGAATGCAGGGGTGCTCTTTGGAGACCTTCTTCAGGTCTTATTTGAGCCCTTGGTAAGCCAACGGCTGGATTTCGTTTGGGTGAGGTCGACACCGTTTTTGCGTCCGACGGCATAGCTCCCTGCCATGAAAAGACCCAACGAGAACACCATCGAGAACAGAACATGGGCGACGGTGAAACCGCCATCAATTCGAGGTCCATTGACGTGAAGCTCATAGATGCCAACCATGAGAAGGGTGAAGGTGTATGTAATCAAGTACAACGCCACAGCGGAGGTAGAGTTGTTAAGGCATTTGCTGCCTTGTGCGTGCTGCGCTTTCGCGGTCATTTCCGCATCGGAAATTCCGCCAAGATCGATGACTTGGGTCGGCCCAGAGATCGTTCCACCCCGAGGGAAGAACAGTTTTTTCCAAGACATGGTGCCATCGGTGCCCATGGTGCGAACCGCCATGACCTTGCCCGCGTCGATTTTGCAGGTGAAACCCTTTTCGACGACAGTGAAGTCGGATGTGGGGCTGGGCATCTCCATGCTCTCTTCCCATAGATATCCATCAGCCCGGCCCATATCATGTTGACAGGTTCGAAGGCTGGCAGTCTTGGACTTAGATACTGTCTTGTCGGCCGACTTGATTGTTCTGGTGGTCATGGAAAATCCTTTTCTGGTTAAACGCACTGCGCTCCGCTATCTGTTGTAATTTATTTATTCGCAAAATAAGATTGCACAAGGTGCTGCGGAGTAGTTTCAATCATCGATCCGCACACCTTCTCGATGAACAATATAGCTCAGCGTGTTGGGCACGTCCCGCGCCCCGATAACCTCACTCATGCGGCCTGTAAGCAGATCCGCATGGGCTTTCGAGCGCCGCCGAAGCTCAAAGGCCGCCATCGGCGTATCGACCCCCTCGGGCGCATCATCCGCGACCACGGCGAGAATGTCGTAATCGCTGTCCGGCCGGTGGTCGCCGCGCGCGCGGCTGCCAAAGAGCCAGACCTCCACGGCGTGCATCTCTGTTCTGCAGAGCTGGACCAGAACTTTGACCTCAGGGGGGAGGGTGATGTGCTTGGCCATTTGAGGTTTCTCCCGAAGCACAAAGCCCAGCTGAAACCCGAAAGGACGCCCGATTTTGGTCAGGACCTCAGCGGTGGGGTTGGCCTTCCCTGTCTCGATCGCGCTCAGATGCGCAAGGCTAAGACCGAAATGCTTGGCGAACTTGGCCTGGGTGAAGCCCAGAGCATTGCGCATGTCTCGGACTGCGCCGGGGAGTTGCAGGTCGCCCTCCATGGCGCGGCGATGGATTTCGTTGCGTCGGGCGCGAGTGATATCTTTAGATACGGGCTTGATGGCAGCAACATACTTAACATAGGAGATATAATTTTTCACATATTATAGATTTTCGCATGTGCGGTTGGGAGGCTCTTTGACCTTCGGCGTTCACGTCCACTCATGATGGATGTTTCAGCATATATTTAAAGTGGCGACTGATCTTGCGGTGGGTTGGCTTTGTCGGCCTCAATGTCGTTCAAAACCCTGAGGACGGCTCTATACACTTAGCGAACTTGGCCTGGATGAAACATCTGCCGCTGGAATTATTTTGGAATAATCGTCAGCTTGTCTCCCATAGTTTTCTCAACTGATTACATCGCTTTCATTAATAAATCGATTACTTCAATCGTTCCAGAAGCAGTCAAGCTCCCTGTCGCTGCAACAATCGCACTCCGCAGATCACCCAGCAAACTTCTTACCTTAATCTTGTTTGGCTCCCTTTTTTCTGCTTCGACAATGACTGCGTCAATGATATCGCCAACACAACCATCTTCATGACCGCTTTGCTGAAGGTCCTTTTTGAGATCATGCATAGCCTTGATTACATTCTGTGAATTCTCCAGCGTAAGACTTACGTCTCGGGATTTAATATCCCCACCGACATTCCCAGAAAAGTTCGTCGCATTAATATTATTCGTAACATAATTTTTCATAATAATTTTCGCCGTTTCTTTCTCTTCATTTGTGAAACTAAGATCACATCCAGTGACACCATTTTCACTCATCGCAAGCGTCCAGTCTAAAATGGTATTTAGAAGTGTGTTTAAAATTTCTTTCAGGTTTGCGTTGGGCACACTTACAAACATAGATGCAGGGCGCGGATTGATGCTAAGAATATATTTATAAGATTTTGATCTTGGGATGTTAAATGCAACAGAGGATCCATTGCCCACCATACCTTCGATTGTACCGGCTGAGTAATAAATATCGGCAATCTCGAGCTCATTCATAATGTTTGGGGGGGCATCCAAGGGTTTATGCCCCAAGTCCCCGTAAGACAAGCGAACTTCTCCTCTTACCCTCCTATATGGGGGGAGATTGTTGAAACTCCCAGATAACTCACTTTCAACCCAGTTTGCGATCTCGGCCACTCCTAACACCCTAGATGCCACCTTAACCTTTCTCAAAATGGTATCGAGACCTTCATTTCTATAAAGGCAATTGTGTTGAATGTCTTCAATTAGGCCTGCCATCTTAATTCCTCATCAAATAATTTAGCGGGGCGAAATAGCATTGCCCCGCTAAAATTTCAATTCTCACTGACACTTGCTCCAGCCGCATGATTTGCAGGAGAGGCAGCCGCTCTCATTTACGAGATCGCAGTTGCCGTAATCCGCACAGCCATCACGCTGAACTTTCTTTGCGCCCAGCTCGGGCACAGGCGCTTCGGATGTTTGCACCTCTCCGTTCACCACGGCCTCAGCCTTCACGCCCTTGGGCAGCTTCGCCTGCATCAGGCCCAGACCAGCAACGTGCTGGCGCAGGATGCCACCGATGGCGGCCGCGAGAGACGGGATGTAGCCCTGACCCGGCATGAAGGAGCCACCGCGGGGATCAAACACACCTTCGAGCTCTTCCACGATGAAGGTCGGATCCTCGGTGCGGCGGAAGACGGCCGTCATCAGCAAAGTGACGGTGTCGATCCACATCTTGGACTCGATGTTCTTCGTGTTGATGAAGATCTCATGAGGGCATTTGCCACCGTTCGCCATCTCGCGGTCATTGACCGTGATGTAGAAGGCGTGGGGCAGATCGGGCCAGCTCAGCTTGTAGGTTGCGCCCGACAGAACCTCGTCACGGCCTGCCAGAACGTCTTTGCGCACTTCGGGCTCGACGTTTTTCGCAGGTGACTTATCGCTCTCAACCGACAAAACCGAACCGGTCACGTCGTTGGGGCGGTAGGTTGTGCAGCCTTTGCAGCCTGTGTCCCACGCCTGCATATAGACGTCCTTGAATGCGTCGAAGGAGATGTCCTCGGGGCAGTTGATCGTCTTAGAGATCGAACTGTCGATCCATCTCTGCGCGGCGGCCTGCATTTTGACGTGGTCGGCCGGCGGCAGGGTCTGGGCGTTGACGAAGAAGTCGGGCAGGTGCTTGTCGTCAAAGGCTTCACCGTTGCCGATCTTGCCGCTCTCCCACATGTCGCGGTACATCGCATAGGCATAGTCCTCGACCTGCTCTTCGGTGCGCGTGCCATCTTTCTGCAGAACCTTGCGGGTATAGGCATAGGCGAAGACAGGCTCGATGCCGGAGCTGACGTTGCCCGCATAGAGGCTGATCGTGCCGGTGGGCGCGATAGAGGTCAGCAGTGCGTTGCGGATGCCGTGCTCACGGATCGCGTCGCGCACATCATCGTCCATCTGCATCATGTTGCCGGATGCGAGGTACTTTTCTGCATCGAAGAGCGGGAAGGGGCCTTTCTCTTTGGCAAGCTCGACGCTGGCCAGGTAGGCAGCGCGGGCGATGGCTTTCATCCAGACTTCGGTTTGGGCGGCAGCCTCATCGGAGCCATAGCGCAGACCCATCATCAGCAGGGCATCGGCAAGACCGGTGACGCCAAGGCCAATGCGGCGCTTGTTTTTGGCTTCTTCCTGCTGCTCGGGCAGGGGGAAGTTCGACACGTCGACAACGTTGTCCATCATGCGTACCGAAGTCGACACAAGCTCATTGAGAGCATCGAGATCGAGAGCGGCATCATCCTGGAATGGGTTGGCCACCAGGCGCGCCATATTGACCGAGCCCAAGAGGCAGGCGCCATAAGGGGGCAGGGGCTGCTCACCGCAAGGGTTGGTCGCGGCGATGGTCTCGCAGTAGTTCAGATTGTTGGCCTTGTTGATGCGGTCGATAAAGATGACACCCGGTTCGGCGTAGTCATAGGTCGCCTGCATGATCGAGTTCCACAGCTCCAGCGCGCGCACGGTCTTATAGACCTTGCCTTCGAACACGAGATCCCAGTCGGCATCGGCTTTCACGGCTTCCATGAAGGGGTCGGTGACCAGCACGGACATGTTGAACATGCGCAGGCGGACAGGATCCTGTTTGGCGGAGATGAATTTCTCCACGTCAGGGTGATCACAGCGCATGGTCGCCATCATCGCCCCGCGGCGCGAACCCGCAGACATGATGGTGCGGCACATCGCGTCCCAGACATCCATGAAGGACAAAGGGCCGGAAGCGTCAGCGGAGACACCAACCACATCCGCACCATGGGGGCGGATCGAGGAGAAGTCGTAGCCGATGCCGCCACCCTGTTGCATGGTCAGCGCGGCTTCTTTCAGCATGTCGAAGATGCCGGGCATGCTGTCGGGGATGGTGCCCATGACGAAACAGTTGAACAGGGTCACGCGGCGCGCGGTGCCAGCACCGGCGGTGATCCGACCGGCGGGCAGGTATTTGAAGTTGGTCAGAGCGCCGTAGAAGATCTCTTCCCAATGGGCGGAATCCTTTTCGGCCCTGGCGAGATCCTTGGCGATGCGGCGCCAGCTGTCTTCAATGTTCTGATCGATCGGCGTGCCGTCGGCTTTCTTGAAGCGATACTTCATATCCCAGATCTGCGAGGAGATTGGTGGGAGAGTGGCCTCTACATTGTTTTTCGCAACTGCGGTTTTGTTTTTCGCAACGGGCATATGAATAACCTTTTTGTCGTTAGAGTGAGTGTCGGCATTCATGCCGCGGGAAGTCCAAGCTAGATCTGGCGTGAGAAAACGCCAACCAGAGTTTTCTCAAGATATGGAGATTTTTTCAGGCGTTACACTTTATCTAGTATCGAAAACCTATTTCACATCTCGATATACCGAGGTTCGTCCCGATCTTCAACTGCGAAAAACAAAGAATCTCAGCAAAAAATCACTTGAATCTCATGTTATGAAGACGGGTATCTCTATGGGGTTTGCGGGGGTCTTGGTTAGGATGAGGTATACAGGAGTGTACCTATGTTCCAAATTCGCATTTTCTTGCGGGCCGCCTTGATGGGGCTCGGGCTTATCGGATCTGCCCAAGCCGCACCGGCCGTCTCCGGTGCGGTCCCAACAGAGGTCGTGGTCGATGTCTCGGCCCAGACTATGGCCGTCTATATCGATGGGTCTCTCTTTGATGTCTGGCCGGTGTCGACCGCACGGCCAGGCAAGATCACTCCGCGGGGGAAATGGTCGCCTAATTTCCTGTCAAAGCACCACAAGTCGAGCCGCTATAACAATGCGCCGATGCCCTTCTCGATCTTCTATGATGGGAACTTCGCGATCCACGGGACCAATCAGATCAGCAAGCTTGGCAGCACGGCCTCTGCCGGTTGCGTGCGATTGGCCACGGAGAACGCGGAAGTGCTCTTTAACCGTGTTCAAAAATACGGTCTTAAGTCCTTCCGCGTTACTGTGATCGACTGATCTCTACTTGCTGCCTGCGCGCCAGCGCATCCCGAAGCCGTAAGCATCATCCATATAGCTATGGCCACGATGGAAGGTGACCTCGCGCGAGACCTTGATCTGACCGCCCTTGTTCTCAAGGTAGGCCACAGCGCACATGCCATGGCTTGAGCCGAACTCGTTCATCTTGACTTCGATCTCGGGCTGGCCCGGCACCATGATGCGAACAACACCATCAGTCTCCGCCCAGTTGGCCGTACCCTCATAGATGAAGGCATAGATCAGAACACGGTGGATCTCCGACCACATCGACCCATTGATGTCGATCCATTCGCCATCGGTCACGGCACCGGTGCGGTCATCGCCCAGCAGCTTCACATAAGGAAAGTAGTCGTAATCCCCGAAGCTGTTGCCCAGCGCCTGGACGGCGGTGATGTTGCCGTGAACGTCTTCCACGAAGGCGCCGAGATCCAGATCGATCGCTGTAGATCCGAGGCCGAGAAGGCCGGACTTCCGCTTGCGCTGGTTCCAGTTCAAGTTGACCCGGATCTTTCCGAAGCGACCATCGTCCTTCTTGAGATTAACCGTCTTGTCGTTCTTCGTGAGGCTGATCTTGCTCAGATTCAGCGGTGCTGCACTTGGTGCTGGCGCCGGAGTAGGCGTGGCTTTGGGCCGGGCCATATTCACCGGTGCTGCCGGAGCAGGCGCGGGGGCGCGTGTAGGAGCCGCCTGAGGTGCCGGTGCGGGATCATCCGCGATATCCACGCCGTAGTGCTCAGAGATTGCCTTCAGGCCGCCGTTGAACCCTTGTCCGACATGGCGCATCTTCCAGTCTCCGCCGCGGCGGTAAATCTCCGCCAGGATCAGCGCGGCCTCGGAGCGTCCTTGCATGTTGATAGCAATCTGATGCTCGCCGCGCACGTCCAGATGGATCTGCGAGATATGCCCAAGTGACTGATTGGTACCATTGGCTGTTGCGAAAATCACGATCTTCTCGACCTCGGCCGGGATGCGGTTCAATTGAATCGAGAACACCGTGTGATGTGTGGCTTGGGGCGTCAGCGTGAGCGCCCCGGCGCTGATCGAAGGCTGATTGTAGAAACACATGTCGCCATCGCCGCGCACCTTGCCACCCGCATAGGTCTGCAAGGCCGTGATGTCGGCGCTCTCGCCGGCTGGCAGGACAACGTCCAAGGTGATCTCGCGTTGTTGCAGTGGCGCGTTGGCGCCCATGGATAATTGGGTCATGCGAACTCCATCTTTGATTTAACAATGGCTTTTTGGTTGCGGGTGATGCCACCGACGAGAAATGCGACGAGGCCGATCGGGAAAAGAGACATCAGAGGAAAGCTCAGCAGATAGGGGTTGTCTGCCGCGCAGGTCCCCATGGAAAACATCAGATAGCCAGTCGCCAGGAACGGCAAAGTGAGTATCCACATCGAATGCCCCGGCACCGACATGAAGCGTCGCGCGCGGGGCTTTGACATGGCTTTCATATCTGCAGGCAGGAAGTGCTTCGACAGCTGATGCGCCCCCAGGATGATGCCACCATAGATCGAGAAGAGCATCGCGATCTCATAGGTGGCGACCTGATCTGTGCAAAGACCAGGGCTATGAATGGACGCAAGGGTGGGGACGGCAGAGAGGAATGCGCTCAATGCGATCAGCCAGAGCGATCCGGCCTCGACTGGGCTGATCTCTTCATTAATCCCGCGCAGCACCAGGATGATCAGCGCGGTCATGAAGCCGCCTGCCGCGAACAGCGCCAAGGATTGGTCGGAAACCATCGAGAGGTAGAGGTAAAAGGCGCTGCAGGGCAGCAGCGCCAATCGTGGGATCACATTCATCAGCTAAGGATCCCGGCGCCGCGCGCCGCGGTGAGCCACTCGGGGAACTCGTCGAGAACTTCATCATAGAACTGATCAGGCGTCGGTGCCGAAGGATCTGCCACATTGAAGAAGTCCGCGTTATCGATGGTCCGACCGGGCAGATCGTCGAGCTCCTGCAAGAAGCTCGTGCGGTTCGCTGCAAAGAAGCCTTCCTGCACCAGCCCCATGTACTTCCAAAAGATCGGCTCGTCGGCGCTCTCTTTGAGGTTCTTGAGCGTCAGCGGTTTGTCGTCGGTGCTCCCGTCGGTCACGAAGAACACAAAGACCGGCAGACCATCTTTGAAATCCGGTGCGTAGAACTTGCGGATCGCAGCCATGGCCTTGCCATAGCGTGTGCCGCCCTCAAGCCGGTGATCTTTGAGGGCGCGCGCGCTGAAGCCCTGATAGTTGCTTGCATCGACCGTGCCATACTCATGGGTGTTTTTGCCAAAGAGGAAGACATCGATCTCACCGTCGTCGTCGAAGGTCAGACCCAGTGCAAGGGCACGCTCAACAAGCTTGTCGATCTTGCCAGAACTGTAGAGCTTCGACATGGAGCCGGAGATATCGAGGCAAAGGCAGACTTTAGCCATGGGCACCGGGCTGCCGCGCTTTTCGAGGTTGACGCCAACCGATTTGACCAGAGAGACGAGGGCAGGGGCGTCCTTCTCGAGTTTCACGATCCGCTTTGCCAGATCGACGGTGCCCTTCTGGGGGGCGGCTTCCGCTGCCGGACCTTCATCGGCTACCTCGATGCCGAAATGGGTGGCCAAGGCCGCCAGGCCGCCGTTGAAACCCTGACTGACGTTGCGGATTTTCCAGTCGCCGTTGCGGCGGTAGACTTCCGCCAGGATCAAGGCCTTCTCGCTGCGCCCGGCCGTTGGAATGGTCATGTCCGGGCCGTTCTTACAGGTGATCTGCAAATCACCCAGCCCGTCAAAGCTCTTGGCGTCCAGCGTTGCTGTGATAGCGATCTTTTCCACATCATCGGGCAGCTGATCGAGCAGCAAGACGAAATCGGTTTCGGTGTCGCTTTGGCGGTCCGTGGTCACGGCCCCGTCCGCCACCGAAGGCTGGTTAAAGAAGCACATGTCATCATCGCCGCGCACCTTGCCGCCCGCGTAGAGGACGAAGGCCGAGATGTCGGCACCGGCACCCGCGGGCTGGATCACGGTGAGCAGGGGAGAGCGGGCTGTGAGGGCGGCATTGGCGCCCGGGGTCAATGTGGTCATGGATCAGGCTTTCAAATTAAAGGCATGGCAAGCGAGCAGCACGATGATCGTGATCGGCGTAAATATTGCTGCGATTACAAGAATGAGGGCCACCCGCGGCATCGAGGCTTCGGGCGTGCCAACCCGCGCCCAGCGGCCTCCTGGCATTGCGCCATAGGCAAGCTCATCGATGAAGACGAGCCGGGTATAGAGGATGACCATAACGGCGTAGACAATCGAGATGACAAAGACAGTTTCTGGGTCGGGGTTGAGCATCAAGGTGGTCTCCAGAAGATCTCTTTCCAAAAGGCACATCAGCTATGCCCTCTGGAAAGAGGCCCGCGCTCTCGCGCGGGCCAATCTCATCAGGCGTTTAGCCCATGTTCACGCCATGCGAGGCGGCCAGAGCGTTCAGGCCACCAGCAAAGCCAGCACCGACAGCTTTGAACTTCCACTCGTCGCCGTGGCGGTACAGCTCGCCAAAGACGAGGGCTGTCTCGGTCGAATAATCTTCCGAGAGGTCATAGCGCGCCAGCTCGGCTTCGCCGGCCTGATTGATGACGCGCATGAAGGCGTTGCTGACCTGGCCGAAGTTCTGGCCGCGGTCGTCCGCCTCGTGGATGGTCACAGCAAAAACCAGCTTCTTCACGTCGGCCGGAACTTTGCTCAGGTCGATCTTGACCTGCTCGTCGTCGCCATCGCCTTCGCCAGTGCGGTTGTCACCCTGGTGCTCCACAGCGCCATCGGCACCGGTCTTGTTGTTGTAAAAGACGAAGTCTGCGTCACTGCGCACTTTGCCATCTTCGCCGGTGATGAAAACCGAAGCGTCGAGGTCGAAATCTTTGCCATCAGTGACGCGGGCATCCCAGCCCAGACCGACGACGACAGCGGTAAGGCCCGGGGCCTCTTTGGAAAGCGAAACGTTGCCGCCTTTGGAAAGCGATACAGCCATGTGAATTCTCCTAGTTCTTTTTGTTGGTTCGTCCCGTAGCTCCTGCCCGGGTACAGATCGTAGTTCCGCCGCGGAATTCGCAAACCCCGCGGCGGGTCGTTTAGATGGCGATGCCGTACTGATCGCACATCGCCTTCAGGCCGCCGGCGTAGCCCTGGCCCACGGCCTTGAACTTCCACTCGCCATTGTGGCGGTACAGGTCTGCGAAAATCATCGCGGATTCCGTGCTGTAGTCCTCAGAAAGGTCGTAGCGGACGACCTCGGCGCCGGTGGCGTCATTGACGATGCGGATGAAGGCATTGTCGACCTGGCCGAAAGACTGGCCGCGCGGCTGGGCGTCGTGGATGGTGACGGTGATCGCAATCTTGGTCACGTCAGCCGGTACCTTGGACAGGTCGACCTTCAGCTGTTCGTCGTCACCTTCACCTTCGCCGGTGCGGTTGTCGCCGGTGTGCTCGACCGAGCCGCATGCGGATTTCATCTGGTTGTAGAAGATGAAGTCGGCGGAGCTGCGGACCTTGCCGTTGTCGCCCAGCAGGAAGACCGATGCGTCGAGGTCAAACTCGGAGCCGTCAGTGACACGAGGATCCCAGCCGAGGCCGATCAGCACATTGTTGAGGCCCGGATCGGTTTTGGTAAGCGACAGGTTCTGACCTTTGGAAAGCGTAAGAGCCATTTTGGTATCCTTTCGAGGAAGTTAGAGAGAGGCGATGAGTGTCTCAGCTGCACCGCTATATTGCAGAGCGGTGAAGCCGATGTAGGCCAGAGCCATAGCGGCCCCGGCAATCCGACCGATACGGCCGAAAGCGAAGAGCATCAGAGCGAAGACCATGGTCACAGCGATGACGATGGGCATGTCGAATGCAGCAAAGCGGCTGTCGATCACGAGAGGCTTCACCACTGCGGAGAAGGCCATGACAGACAGGATATTGAAAATGTTGGAGCCAACGATGCCGCCGAGGATCATATCGGATTCCCCCTTGCGGGCAGCGGCGACACAGGCGGTGAGCTCGGGCAGGGATGTGCCGAAGGCGATCATGGTCATGCCAATGACGGCCTCGGGAACCCCAAGCGCGATACCACCTGCCACGGCGCCTTGAACCAGAAGCTCAGAGCCGACCAGCAGCGTGATGATGCCCAAGGTCACCATCAGATAGGGGTTCTTGGTACCTTCGGCAGCTTCCTCGATATCATCGACGTCAAGCTTCGAGGCTTTGTACTGATAGATGATATAGCCGATGATCGCGACAACCATGGCGATGCCACCCCAGCGGGGCAACAGACCATAAAGGATCGCAGGCACCATGGCCGCGGTGGCGAGGATCATGACGATCGCATCGACACGAATTGCGGCTCGGCTGATGAAAATCGGCGCAATCATAGCCGAAACACCGATCACCATAAGCACATTCGCAACGTTGGAGCCGATGACGTTGCCGACCGAAATGCCGGGATATCCAGAGATATTGGCGTTAATCGAAGTGAAGAGTTCAGGCGCCGATGTGCCAAAGGCAACGATTGTGGCCGCGATAAACATTTTGGACAGGCCAGAGCGATCTGCGATCGCAACAGCACTGTCGATGGTCCAATCCCCACCTTTCACAAGCAGGTAAACACCAAAGGCAATCGAGCCGAGGGCGATGATGGCCATTTGGTAGCTGTCGAGGCTATGCATCTTGAAAAAGTCTCCGGGGAAAATGCTTGGGGGATATAAGGGGCGGCCAAAAAGCCGCCCCTTATTGATCACAAATCGAAATCAGCCGGGTTCAGACCCAGTTCGAGGCAGATCTCGCGCACGACTGCCTGTTCGTCGGCGTCGAAATCACCATCAGCTGCGCCGATGGCACAGATCACACGCACCAAGAGGCGGGCCTGATCGTCTTTGCCTTTGATTTTGCCGATGGTCTGCAGGGCGGAAGCTTTGCCGATCGACGCATCAAATTCGAAATCCGCGGTAGTCTTATTGAAGACCTCAATGACCTGACGCATTTCAAAGTGCTTCAGCTCTTCCGCGCGCTGGATGAAGCCGGCCATCTTCTGCTTTTCGTCAGCGGAGATGTCACCGTCGGCTGCAGCGACCAGGGCGCAGCCAGAAACCACAGCCTCCATGAAGGAGCGGTTTTTGAATTTCGAGGTTTCGGCAGCCAAGCGGTCGCGGGTCTTGTTGGCGCTGTCTTTGAGCCAGTTCAGCATTGTTGTTCTCCTTACAGGACGCGGATTGCGTCGTTGGCGAGGTCGCGGACGGTGCGGCCGGTGGCAGGAACACCATGGGCAGTCATCTTCCAGCCATCGCTCGTTTTCGCAAGCGACGCCATGATAACACCGGTGTGCGAACCCTGTTCGGCCAGCGTATATTTGCAGATCTCTTTGTTGCCGTTCTCGTCGACCAGGCGTGCGACAGCGTTGTCGACTTCGTTGAACGTCTGGCCGCGGAAGGAGTTCACGGTGAACACCAGATAGGCGGCGGCGGAGTTCAGCTTGGTCAGATCGACGTGAATGACTTCATCGTCGCCATCGCCCTGGCCGGTCAGGTTGTCGCCGTCGTGCTGGATCGAGCCGTCTTTCGAGCGCAGCTGCGAGAAGGAAACAGTGTCGAGTACGGTTTTCGCAGAGTCGAGAACGATCACCGATGCGTCGAGGTCAATATCGTCACCGCCAGATGCGGCGCCAAGCAGCTTGCCGAAGAAACCTTTTTTCTCGTTGCTGCCGGCCGGGTCCCAGCCCAGGCCCATGAAAACTTTGGTAAGGCCACGGCCGCCACTTTTCTCAAGTGACAGTGTCTGTCCTTTTGCGAGGGAAATGCTCATCGAATACTCCTTTGTCGATCTCATCTTTAATTATGGATGTCAGATTGAAACGCAATAGGCTTGCGAAAATAAATATCCTAAACGCGATTCACGGCGCAGGACTGTCGTCATTTTCAGGCAGAGGACGCGCTTTCAGGGTCGCGCTGACGTCCTCATAGGCCTTGTTGATCGAGGCCATGCGACTGGTTGCCAAGGATTGCATCTCTTCGGGAAGGCCGCGCGATGCCAGCACGTCAGGATGGTTCTCCTTCACCAGATGACGCCAAGCACGGCGCGCATCTTGCGCTGTTGCATCACCTGGAAGGCCCAGGATGTCGAAAGGATTTTCACGGCCAGGTACATGTCGGGCAATTAGAATATCGAACTGCTCATCGGGCACCTCGAATACCTCTGCAACATCCCGCAGAAATCCTTCTTCATCAGGGTGAAACACTCCGTCCGCCATGGCGATGTGAAAAAGACCGTCAAGCACATCGTGGCGTAGAGCATCTGCTTGCTCACCGGCACCCAAAGCATTGGAGAGCTTGCGCGCATAGGTGTGATAGCCGCTGACGTCTTGGCGGCACAGGTTATAGACCCGCGCCGCATTCACCTCTTCCTGCGGGGGAATGGTGAAGATCTCACGAAACATCGTGACTTCGTCCCGGGTCACCTGGCCATCTGCCTTGGCGAGCTTTGCAGCCAGCGCAATGAAGGAGATCGAAAAGGTGACACTGTCGACACCCTTTCCACTCTCAAAAGTACGGCTGATGTCCTCACGCAGTGCAGCAATGCGAGACAGAATCTGTTGCCACAATGATTTTCGCAACGTGACGGGTGCGGGGTTCATTCCCGTCGACGCTGTGAGTTCATCATTCATGGGCCTCAGGCCTCCATTGCAAGTGTTTCTTCGACCTCCAGAACGTCCCGACAGCCATAGGCGCGGTGACGCGCCTGGATGCGGAGCGCCCAGTTGTGATGTGTCGAAGGTTCGCACATTACGCCGCCGATTTGAAACACAGCTTTGCTATTTTTCGCAAGAATCGCTTCTGCCTGTGTCAATTCTTCCTCAGTCACCTGCATGGCTTCTTCAATCACGGGGATCTGTGCCGGATGGATTGCTGTTTTAGAGATGAAGCCCGAAGCCACATCGCGCTCGACTTCCCGCTTCAGGGTTTCCAGATCATCGATGATATCAAAGACTGGGGCAGAGACCGGATATCCGGCGGCTACGAACATCGACGAACACATCGAGAGCACAAAGCCCAGAGGGCCCTCCCAGGAGGTCACACCGCGCTGGCGGCGCAGCCCGAGCGCACCCAGCAGATCATTGCCGCCCAGACGGATGGCCGAGATCAGCGTATGGTCAAATCCGTTGAAGACATCACGCACCGCGGCGATGCGGCTGGGGTCGAAATATTCAGCAGTCTCAAGGGTGGGCATGACCCGTAGGCCGGCGGCCGAGACAATGTCCATCCACTGTGCCGCGTTTTCGGGGCGCACCTTTGGCGCCACAAAGCCTTCGACCGCAGTGATGTTCTTGAAGCTCGCCAGGCGGTCAGCCATGTCGATCGACCGCGGCCGCACGAAGACGCGAAGGTCGGAGCGGTGATTGACGTCTTTGAGGACTTCGCGCAGCACGCCGATGCCGCGCTCCACGTCATTCTCTGCCAAGGCATCTTCGAGACAAAGCACAATGGAGGAGGCGGCGCAGGCCGTGCGGCCACTCAGGATGTCAGGCACCTTGTTATGGATGATCGGCATATAGAGTGTCGATCCCAAGCCATAGGCGTTCAGCATGTGGTCACGATTGATCATCACGATACCTTTTCGATGAGAGTGATGGCCCGGTAAGGACCGGTAAGCTCAGCGGAGACCTCGAGATCGATGTCGTCCACGCGGCACAGATGGATCAGCGCGGCGAGATCGGGATCCTGAAGGCTGCGAACGAAGACCTTGCGGGGCTTGCGGCGCAGCACGGCACGCGTGGCCTCTGCAATACCCGGCTTGATCCGGTTGTGGTTGCTTACCGAATAGTCATAGGCGATGCGGATGATGCAATCGGAAGAGTCACCCCGCAAGAGACGCAGATTTTCTTCAGATGTCACTGACGCCGAACAGTCATCGCGCATGTTTTTCGCAAGCGCAGTGATCCGGTCCACATAATCCCGGCTAACATCGATATCTGCCAGATGGTCGACGGAGATGGTGCCATGGAAGTCCCCTTCGCCGATGACGTCCTTGTTGAGGATCGAGCGCGAGATCAGACCCGAGACATTGGCGCCAAGGATGCCCGAGGGGATTAACCAATCCTCATGCGATCCCGACATGGTCGCGTAGCCTGCCGGATCGGCCAGGACGGCCAGCTCCGCCTCGCGGCCGGAGATCTCTTTCCAGCTGCGGCGCAGCTCACGGGTGATTGCGCCTTTACCTGTCCAGCCATCCACAAAAACGATGCCCGCTTCCGGCCGGCGCTCGGAGATATAGGCCATAGCCACTTCATCGAGGCCGCGGTCGCGAATGATCGAGACACCGTAGTGGACCGAGTCCACACCCAGAGCTTTCAGCTCACGGTGCAAAAGCACGCCGTAGGGCACACCTGCGCGCACCAAAGAGCAAAGCGTGATCTGAGGGTCGAGCTCGCCCTTTGCGATGCGTTTCTGAATTTGGAGTGCCAATGAGATCATCTCTCCAGCGATCCGGGCTTCGCCGCGGGTCTGGGCCTTCTCAAAAATCTCGAGATAGCGGGTGTCGGGGCGGCGCTCATCGGAAATCATCTCCGAGTAATGCGCGGCACCACTCTGGATCAGGACTTCTTTCTCAGCGACCGCGGTTGGCTTCATTGCCACCAGTTTCAGCAGAAAAGTCACGTCCGCTGGATCGTAGGAGCCTGAGGTCAGCTCTTTTTGGGGTGTCGCGTCGAGCATCAGATCGATCCTTTCTTGAATGTCTTGTGCAGCTGGGTCTCGGTGGGGATCACCATCATGTCGCAGGATTCCATAAACGGCAGATCCGTGATGCTGTCGCCCATGCCCCAGATCGGCTGGTCGCGGGTTGGGCTGATCTTCTCGATCAGATAATCGACCGCGCCCTTCTTCGAGATGTCATGCGGCATATAGGCCAGGTTATTGCCGTTGCGGTGCTCAAAGAGCAGGCCGCCCGGAGGGCCGCCGAGAAAGCTTTCCATGACCGACTGCACTTCATCCAGGCGCGCCTCCGAGCCATTGGACTTCACGCAGTAATAGACACCACACATCTGCTCTTCGACAAGCCAGTGGCGCAGGCCCCCGTCCTCGTTCATCTCTTCGATCTTGACCTTCATATCGGCAAAGAGCTGTTCTTTGGCTTTGCAGACATCGCGGGTCCGCGCCATCCAATCCTCGTCGAGCGCGCCTTCCGGGGTCAGGATTACCGCGCCATTGGAGGCAATCTGATAGTCACTGAAGGGCAGGGCGCAGCGCGACAGGGCTTCTGTCGAACGCGCGGTCACCGGAATGAACCGGGTGCTCGCGTTCAGCCATTCAAAGGCCGAAGCCTGCGCTGGCGTCATGTAAGAGTGGCTTCCGTTCAGCGCGTGTGACGCCTTCAGGGCCTCATCGGGCGCGCCGGCCATCTTGCGGGCCGTCTGGAAAATCGTGTCATCCAAATCCGAAAATACGATAGGCTTCATTACAGACATTTCAGATATCCATCATTTCAAAAACTTGACCGTCTTTATCGACGATATGCCCCTTGCCGAGTGCCGCGCGCAGGCGGGGGTGAATGCCTTCAACACCAGTCTCGGTGAAGAGCACGATGCGGTCCCAGTCGTCCGGGTTCACATTGTGCAGATACATGTCGAGGCCGATCCCGAAGTGGTCAGGAAAAGTGATCTTATGCGCGATCACCGGGCCCGGCAGGATGGGAGATCGTGTTGTGCAAATGAACCCAACGTTCCGACCAATGCGCTCAATGGTCTCTGCGAAAAGAAAGGGCTGCCAGACATGTTCGCCAGTGCCAATCACCAGAACCCGCTCCTTGCGCTTGAACCGGGGCAACTTCTCCATCCACGAGAGGTACTCGGTTTCAGACATATCACGGCCGCGCAAGCCATCGCGGGGTGAGCGGTACATTGTGGTTTCGTCCGGCTCCCAAGAGGGGCAGTCGGCCTCAGCCATCGCGGGCAGGGCGGGCAGAACCGCATCCGGGTCTTGCGTCCAGGTCCAGGAGCCCTCAAGAAGCGAGACCGCCTCGACTTCCACGTCTCCCACGGCGGATTTGACTCGCTCTGCGGCCGCGCCGTTCGACCAATCGGTCAGGGTGACCAGGACGATTTTGCCAAAGCGCGCGCCATTTTCAAAAAGGCCGCCGGCCAGTTCGGCAAAGGTTGTGCCGGTGGTGGTCTCGTCATCCACGAGGACCAGCGTGCTGGCGGGGCCAGGGTGGTAGCATCCGCGGGTCGGGCGCATGATAAAATGTGAGGTCGCGTGGCTGTGACCCTCTTCGATCGCAAACCAGGGCTGAGCGCCGGGCAGGGGGTGGCGTGTCGTGTGCAGATAACCCATCTCGCGTCCAGGCAGCATCTTGCGCAGCCCGTCAAAGACCCCGGCGCCAATGCCCACGGCGGTTTCTGCAAAGCCCATCACGAAGACCGCGCCGCCCTTGAGATGGGGTGCGGTCATTTCGCAAAGTGCGTTCAGCGCATCGCGGTGATCTTTCGGCGCCACCGGGATATGGCGACCCAGAACGGTCGAGACGAACAGAAACGCCCGCTTCGGGTTCTGACGCTCTGCCAGCTTGAACAGCCCGCCGCGGCGTTCGATCTGAATGTCCAGATTCAGTTTGCCCGTCGAGAGCACATGGGTTGAGGCGTTCGTTTCAGTAATAAGGTCTTTCACGTCATATCCAATCGGTTGTCGTGTAAAAATCTGTAATCCATGACAGTTTTCGCAAAGCGCAATTGTCAGCAGAGCAACTTAAGTCTTCGAAAGTGGCGGACATCGTTGCGCCCGCCCATTTTCGCAATCCTCAGCTGTTGAGGAATTCGTCGATGTCTGCAGCGGATGTCGAGGCGGCAACAGGATTGCGGTCTGCTTCGCGTGTTGCGCGCTTCTCGCGACGCCGCTCACTGATGCGGGAGATCATCTTTCCGGCTTTCCAATAGGCGGTGAGGATCGCGCCCCAGACCAAGGTAAGCACAATAAAGAAGAGGTAGGGCACAGTGCTGTAGCTCTCCGCCACAGGCTCGATCTTCGTGGCATTCGGGAACAGCGAGAAGAACTTGTTGCGCCAGCCATAATGTCTCACAGCAACCAAGGATTTGTCGGAAGCCAGCGATTGCGCACGGGACTGCAGATCAGCCGAGTTCCACTTGAGGTACCAGTAGTTGTCCTCATTGCTGTAGACCTTCGGCTTCGCGCTCTCGGTGTCTTCGGTCTGGATGTAATAGACATCGCGGGTTCGCGTTGTCTCGCCATTGGCCAGCCCGCTGGCAGTGGAATCGACGCGCTTTGTCTCGACGCCAACGGCGCGGACCACATCGGTCTGTGGCACCAGGTAATGCGTTGCGGCACCCGTCACGATCAGCGTTGTTGCGAGGAGGATTTTCTTGATCATTTTCAGGTCCCTGAATTCTGTCGATGCGGGCGGCGCCGCGAAGCATTGCGAAAAACTGTATTCCATATATTGTTGCTTTATTGATGGGATGCAACAGCAGTTGCGAAAAAATTTAACCTAAGAGGGGAAATGGTGCGCGTGAATAAATATCTGATGGCCTGTGTCCTGACATTGCATGCCACATACACATTGGCAGAACCTTCCTTCCCCAGGGGAGATTGGGGGCCAGCCCAGCGGGCCATGTTGGAAAAGAAAACGCTCCTAACAAAAGGTGATATGGCGGCCATCCCCGCACCCCCGGGCATTGAAACCGATGAGGGACAACATGAGCTAATGCGCGTAATGCGTATCCAGCTAGATCCTGCAAATGGCGTACGCCGTCCCAATGCAAGGGATGCGCTTGAGATGGAAGTTGGTGACCTTTTGCGAAAAAGGCGGGTTTTGCCGGACCCTAACATTGCCCCTACGCTCTGGAGTATGGTCTCTGCGGTTGATCATGATGTCTCGATCACGGTCCTCAAAGAGGCAGAGCGTCATGACCGAGTGGCACCTCATGCAGTTTCAGATGACATTGCCGAAATGTCAGGGCATGTGGTTGCGCCAGCCTTTCCTTCGCTGCGCTTCGCGCGGATCAGAGCGGCTATGGGTCTGATCGAGGTCTTGAACGATCAATGCGCTGACGACTATGCCCATATCCTGGCAGACACGGCTATAGATATGGAGTTCTCAGGTCAGCATAGAGCATCCGACATCAGGGCCGCAGAGCTGGTTTCGACGTGGACACTCAGTTTTGTGGAGGCCAGCGAGCAGATCCGTGACGAAAAGATCCGCGCGGAGACAGAGCTTGCGGTCCATCTGCGTCTCGAGGGATGTCCGTTGGACCCGAAATCCAAACCTTAAACCGAGACAGGCAGGACAAACGGAAAAGCCCGCCAGTATCTGGCGGGCTTTTCATTGCGCTGATCTCGGGATCAGTTCTGGGTCGTCTCGATGACTGTGCTCTGGGAAATCACCTGACCGTTGAAGCCAAAACCCGAACTCTGATCGCGGGGCGACAGGCTGAAGTCAACCGAGGAGCCCTTGAAACGAACGGAGAACCAATGCTCCTGGTTTTCACCCTCGGAGTAGCCGCGGTTGTTGTTCAGCTCTTTGCCCGAGGCAATGATCCAACTGCCAATCTCACGGACCGCAACGTTGGAGCCCCGGGTAACCGAATAGCTTTCAATGTCGGACTTGCGATAGAGAACATCTTCGCTGTTGCTGTATTCACCATCCAAATCACCTGTAGTGAGGATGGTTTCTACGAAAAGCGGTTGGCCGGTTGTCCCGTCGAGGAATTCGATATTGAAGTCGACCTTCGCAGAGTCCAGCTCATTGGTTCCCCAAAGGTTGATCACGTTGTTTTCACTCGAGAGGCGGCTCATCGAAACATAGACCCCATGGTCATTGCCCTTCATGGTGATCCGCGCATCCACGCCATCGCCGTTCGATGTGGTGGTCACATTGCGGTAATAGGCGTAGTCACCAACGGTCCAGTCACGGTAGTCGCGATAATCGTTCGAGTACCGACCGCTCTTTTTGTAAGAGCGGTTGCGATCATAATTGGCGGGCGTCAACTTGATCGGCGTGACTGTCGAGATATAGGTGATCGTCGTGGTTTCACCTGGATCTTCATCTGGCGCCGAGCCGGTGCCGCCGCAGGCCTGATACCCATCATTGTATCCCTGCACATAGGCTTCCCGAGAGACATCGTCACGGCCATCGCCATCCTCATCTTTCCAACCGACAGGCTTGAACATCACGGAACGATCATGCGGATTGGCATGCGCGAACTTCCATGTGGCGTGACCTACATCTTCACCGTTGTAACGGTAGGTAACATTGAGGCTGGATTGAGCATCCGAACACCCCTGATTGTAGCCGAAGTCCGCAATCAGCTCGACCTTCGATTTCTCGAAGTTCCAATCGATCCCTGTACAGTTGCCGGCCAGTGAGGAGAGGAAGTCGTAGGAGCCACCATTCTTCTGCCAGTTGTGATTGTCTTCAATAACCTTCAGATCGCCACAGAGGTTCAACAAAACTTGACTGATTTGCTGGATGTCGTTCTGGATCGACGTCAACTCGGTGATGAATGTGTTTTGAAGGTAGGTGATCGAGTTGTCGACGTAGAGCTTGTTGACATTCTCGGTCGAAAGCACGGGGCTGTAGACATCGCCCGCGACGATGTTCTCGTACTGCTCGATATTGGTGACGTTATAAACATCGCCCGCATCACCTGCATCTGGCTCCAGATCGTTCAGACGAAAGCGCGGCGAAATGATGTCGTCGAGCGGTTCTTGATCGATACTCCGGGGGGTATCGGCATTATCTATCAACGCCTGAATATCATCCACGACACTTCCTGATTCCGCAGTAGAGCGCGATGTAGGCTGAAAACCCTCATCCTGTGATCCGTCTTGGGCATGCGCGGCCCCCATGGCAAGAAAAGAAACCGCCATACTCAGCGTAATGGTGCGAAACCTGCGATCCATAGAACCCTCAACCTTATGTGATGTTTGAAAGCATGATGCCAAACCTAGCCTCTATGCTGTGTGGAAAACGTATCGAAGGAGCTATATTGGGGGATATTCGCTAGATATCCGCGATACAGTTGCCGCTACGCGACCATCATTCCATATATTTTTCGCATTAAATCGGTGAGAGATGCAGGTCCAATGGGGCGTCCCGGCTGCGCTCGAACTCTTCCTTCATCTCTGCGATGCGATGCTTGAATGAGGTGGAAATTTCCTCGGTGGAAAGGTCGTGATCCACCACCTGAACAAGCTTCCACACATCCCGAATGGCGGGGTCCGGTAATTGATCCAGGAAACGACCGAAGTCACCCCGGCTACTGAACGAGAACATCTCGCCGTCAATTGTCTCCAAGCAGAGCATGGCGGGGTTGCTCATGCCGCCACCGCAAAAACCGTAGCGTCCCGCATCCGTTTTGGGGAAGGTCCCGATCTGACCAGAGAAATATGGTTCCGTTAGTTCCCCCAAAATCTGATGGGAGATCTCAGGGTTGCTTTCCCAATGCCGATCCCAAGCAGAGATCTGCTCCTCTGGAGCATCAAGCCTCCCGGAAGGGATCGCGTCCTTGGATGGGGTGATGTCCCAAGCGAGTCGCCAGGCACCATCATCACTTTGCAGACAATTGTGCTGCAGAATTTCTGAAATCATACGCGCTCTGCCAGCCTCGGGAAACCGGTAGGCACAGTCTGGATTGATATGCGCAGCCACCATCGACGGGGATCGCAGATCTTCGTCCGTAGTTGGCGCGTGGAGTACACCACGCTGGATCTGGTTGACCAAAACACCCTTATTGGGCTGGTCGCGGTGGAAGTCGTCCTGCGACCCGCGATACCGCGGGTGCTTTAATGCCATCGCGCTGAAGTCAGCCCAAGACATCTTGCGCAGATCAGACATAAAAGAAGCCTGAGCTTCAGGGTTATTCTTCAGGTGGCCATCAAGCACCACGCTCATTTGATCGTTATCGATGAGCGCGATCCCATCGTCGTTCAGATCGATCTCATTGCGCTCCGTGGCTGCGTATTGAATGGCAGTAAAACTGCGCGGCACGCCACCAGTCTTGAAGGAAAGGTGGGTTACATCGTCTGGACCGTGGAGGTACTTCCAGGTTTTTTGAGAGATGTCCGTCATGGCATATCCAGTATCGCTATTCCAGCAGGATACGGTGGTTGTGCGAAAAAGGACAGAAATCTGTTGCTGAGCGTAATAATGCGGCCGGGGAAGCTCCCCGACCGCCTATCAGTCATCAGGCGGGGCGCACGCGTACCATCGCGCCATTGCCCGTCAAAACGCAGGCAGATCCAGGTCGCATCGCACCTTCACCCGGGTTCAGGTTCTGAACGATCGTACGCAACCCATTGACCCCAAGATCGACAGTGTATTCGACACCAGTGCCGCTACGGCGTTTGGTGTTTACATTAGATGCAACCTGGCTGCCGACCACGCCACCGGCGACGGTGCCCAGACCCTTGGCCAGATCACGGCCGCTGCCGCCGCCGATCTTATCACCGATCGCATTGCCCAAAGCTGCACCAATGCCGATCCCCACTGCCTGATTGATCCCGTCGCGGCTCGAGGGCGCATCATCGACCAGAGCGACATAGCGCGCCTGAGCCACGGTACAGGGGGCGACGCGCATGGCCGTATTCGCCTCCGAGGTGCGATAGACGCTGCCGCTTGGCATCTGAGCTTGGGGCGCTTGGCACGCTGCAAGGGTAAGGCCAGCAACGAAAAGGAGGGAGGTGCGGAAAAGCTGCATTGTTGCGCTCCTGTTTGGATGTTGAGTGACGCCAAATGCGTCTGAATATCGTCGCGACGAACCATGTCTTGACCTATGCGAAAAATAGGGTAGATGAAAAACAATATCAAGGAAGGTCTGCGTTTTTCGCAGGTCAGATAGTTTGACATGGAGAATGATGCGTAATGGTATATGCTACATATGAAGCCGTAGCCAAGGCTGCGACGACTCTGCTTTCGCAGGATAAAGAGCCAACCCTGAATGATATCAGAGATGTGCTCGGAGGCGGTTCGCTAAATACCATCGCAAAACACCTTAGGACGTTTCGTGAAGGAAGAGGTGAAGCAGAAGCACGCCTCCCGCCAACTTTCGTGAACGAATTTTCTGTTGCCGCTGCTGCAGAAAATCTACTTTTAGGCGGCAAGAAACCTACTATTGAAGCTGTGCGTAAAGAGCTTGGAACTGGATCAAAACGTACAATTTCACCGCTTCTAGAGAAATGGCACGCACGGACAAACAAGGCAGCAAAGCGGGCGGCTCTTGAGGTTCCTAAAGAGCTAAGAGAAAGCTCCACACAGCTGATTGGGCGCCTTTGGTGCTTAGCTCTTGAGCATGTCCGGGATCGAGATGAAGCCACAAGGCGATCGCTCGGATATGCCGAGCGTGACCTTAAGGAAGCACGCAGGGCGCACAATAAGTTTGTTAAAGATACAGAGCGCGAAATCGGCCTCCGGGATGCGTATATCGCAGACCTCGAGAAGCGCCTCGAGATGAAAGAGAAAACGTAAGAGGCAGGGCTCCTACATACCATATAGATGCTTAAGGTGGTCATAGGCTGAGTTCACCTGCCTTAAGCGCTCTGGGTCGCCACCATGATCCGGGTGGTGGATCTTGACCAGCCTGCGATAGGCGGCCCGAATATCTTCCCAGGTTGCCCCGGGGCTCAGATCGAGCGCCTCAAGTGCCCGATCGATCTCGCTGTCAGGGGAGGAGGTCTTGCCGTCATACTGCGCCCCATGCATATCGGCGCCGGCCTCCATCGCGCGGATGTGCTCCTTAAGGGCTTCATTCTCGGCTTCCAGCGCATCCGCGCCGTGTTGGTATTGTGCCAAGAGTTCCTCGAGATCTGAAATATAGGCACTCATCTCGTCGATCCTGGTGCGCGCCTGGGTGGAGACATCCTGCAGCACCTGAGCATGTGTTTTCCGTGTCCCGCGGATGATCCTCGGCCGCGGAGCGCCAAAGGCAAGGTGAAGCCCCATGCGGATGAAAAACAGCCCGTAGGGGGAGAGCCCGAAGATGATCATCATGATGACCACGTAGGAGGCAAGATCTTGGATCGAGCTGTTTTTGATGAAGGTTTCGAACATGCAAAGACTATCGCGCCGTGCGGCGGGGGCACCAAATAAAATCATACGGGGAAAGGCGCTTACCTCGGTATTTCCTGTGGACGGTGTCGTTGATGCTGATATTGCGCGGTATGTCTGTTGGCCGTTTGCGAATAAGAAAATCGGTTTACTATAATCAGAAGTGCCTCATATCTGTTGGGGCGAGCAGTTTTTAGAGTCCGGGAAGGTCCATTACGTATGTTCTACCAAAATGAGCGGATCGCTTTGATCATCGACGGTGTCAATCTCCACGGCATGGCACGTGCCCTCGGCTTTGAGATCGACTACCACAAGCTGCGCAAGTATTTCGAAGCCAAAGGCAAGCTCGTTCGGGCATCCTACTTCACGACCACACTGGAGAATGAAGAGTTCTCATCGCTGCGCGGTCTGATCGACTGGCTGAGCTACAATGGCTACAAGGTCCACGAGAAGCAGGCGCGTGAGTTCACCGACAGCGCCGGCAACCGCAAGATCAAGGGCACAATGAACGTCGAGATGGCGGTAGAGAGCTATGAGCTTGCCAGGCATATCGACCACTTGATCCTGTTCACCGGTGATGGCGAAATGCGCGCATTAATCGAGGCTGTGCAGCGCCGCGGCGTACGGGTCACTGTGGTGTCCAGTCTGAAGACTTCGCCGCCAATGGTTTCTGATGATCTGCGGCGCCAGGCAGACAGCTTCGTTGATTTTGCCGACCTTAAGGAGGCAGTTGAGCGGCCGCGGCGGCAGTAAGCTCTGCCGGTCACCTCAATGCCGGGATAAATATTACATAAGAAGGATTATGAGGGGCAAGCCTTGAACTGTGGCACATTCTAAACTGGGTTGCGACACTTCCGGTATCTTGCTGAAAAAGCAAGGAGAACAGACATGGCACATACAGAGCTGGATTTGCGTGAAAGACGCATCATCGAGGACATGCTCAGAGCAAAATTCTCGATCAACAAAATAGCCGCTGAGCTTGGGAGACACCGCTCAACAGTCTATCGCGACATAAAGCGGAATTTTTACATTGATGGCGAAATGCCAAATCTCAGTGGCTACTATTGTGTGATTGCACAGCGGAAGGCAGAAGCTCGACGTGCGCGGCGGCGGAAATTGATCCGTCTCCCTAAGCTTCGGAAGGCTGTTATCACTCAGTTGAAAGAAGGCTGGTCGCCCGAGCAGATTGCCGGTCGGCTTACATTCGAAGGACATGCCATTCGCGTCAGCCATGAGACGATCTACGCCCATGTTTACAGCGCTGAGGGACAATCCGAAGAATTAGCCAGATACCTTCCAAGTCGTCGCAAGAAACGACGGTCCCGGTATGCCAGACGCCCCCGAGACCAGGTATTCCCGCTGGATCGGTCCATTCACGAGCGCCCTGAACATGTGAAGACACGCGAGGCGTTCGGTGACTGGGAAGGCGATCTGATGATCTTTGAACGTGCCAATGGCAAGATGAACGTGGCTTCGCTCGTCGAACGCAAGACCAGGTTCGCCGTCCTGTTTCGCAACAACGACCGCAGTTCGACCCACTTCATGCGCAAGCTGATGGATGTGATGGAACCCCTACCCCAGCCGGCCCGCAAATCGATCACCTTTGACCGTGGTTTCGAATTCCGGGAGTGGAGAAAGCTCAAGTCGGGCATCGGCACTGACAGCTGGTTTTGTGACCCACAAGCACCCTGGCAAAAAGGCTCGGTCGAGAACCTCAACAAACGCGCACGGCGATATCTTCCCCGTGACACCCAGCTCGCGGCGCTCTCAAATCGCAATATGAAGGCGATTTGTGACCGCCTCAACGGCACGCCAAGAAAGTGCCTTGGTTGGCGCACACCGACGGAAGCGTTCAGGGAAGAGTTGAGGAAACTGAGATAGCGGAAACTGTCGCAACGACCCTTGAGACACCATGTAAGTTATCTCCAAGCGGCTAACGTACATCCTTTAGCCGTTTGGATACCTATCTTTGAGATGTTTGCCAGTATCGAAATTGAAGATACGACGACGCACTTCGTTAATACCCATTCTAAATGCATGGCGACTAACATATGATTCAGCTAGGTTTTTGGGTGCATCCTCTTCAATCTCATTCAGCTCCATTCTCCCCTTCCGGAGGCAGTTATCTACATGCTCATATAGAGCGGCGGTCGCCTCTTTTTTGGTAAGCTTGTTGGTGGGGGTGAACATGCGCCGGCGCTTACGCTTGGTGTATCCACCCTGATGCCCATCTAGGAATCCCTTCCTTACTTTGTGCCTAAGGCAAGTAGAGATAGCTAGAAGTAGCCCCTTTTCAGTGTACTGAGATGCAATGTTATATGGTACATGATGAGATAGGTGATATGAAATTAGCATTTCTCCGGGTTGAGTTTTCTCAACGACTCCATCGATAAACGAGGCAAGTTCTTCAGCTCTTTTCCTCTTCAATTGTGCGGCACTTGGTTTACGGTTATTGAAACCATCGTAGACGAGCTGAGTAAGTAAGTCGGCCATAGACACAATCCAGTTCTGTTGAATAGCTTTAGAGTATGTGTGCCTTTTTCGCAAGGCAAGACCGCACCCTTAGGGGTACGGTCTTTCTAGCTTTACGCCACCAGATTGATGTTCAGGCAGAGCAAGAAGGACGCGGCCACCATAGCGGCCAGCTGGCGCTCTTCCGAAAGCTCGTTCCAGCGCTCGACGGTCAGCTTCTTTTTGCCCACCGCTTCACGCATCTTGTCGATGTGCTCCTGGCGCATCTTCTTGGCTTCCTTCTCGGCCGGCATGTCGGGGATCTTGCGCGCCGCTGCGTCGACCATGTCGCCGGGCACCTGCAGATGCAGATCCTGGTAGCGGAAAAAACGCAGATCATCCATGGTGCCTTCGCGCATCATCTTCTTGGTCTCTTCGCATTTCACATAGGCCGCGCGCACCATCACATGTGCCAGCGCCATGGCCTCTTCTTCGGTCTTCGGCTTGCCAGGCGCGCCAAGCACGTTGGGAATCCCGCGGGGCAAATCTTTGAAGGTCAGAACCACAACCCAGCCACCGATGGTCTTTTTCTGGACGATGATGCTGTCGATGTGCTTGGACTTCATCCAGTAGTAGGTTTCCATGATCGCCTGTGCGTCGGCCAGCTCTTTGGTGTCAGCGCCGAGTGTACCGGCCAGCAATTCGCGGGCTTCTTTCTTGGCGCGCTTTTCCAGTTTTTTAAGGGTTTTGCGGCCTTCGTAGTAATGGGCAGTCGTAAGTTGCATAGTGATGCTCTTCTTTCTTTTGTTGTGGGTCGTTTTTTGTTTTGGGATCAGCGTGCGTCTTCGAGCATCGCCTCAGGGTTCTCGAACAAAGCCTCGAAGTCGGCCTTCCCCGCATTGCGTGCCTGGGCAGCCAGAACACCGATCTGACGGGCAGATTTGTCTGCATAAGGAGCTGCGGTTTCATGCCAGGGCACCAGGTCCCAGGACGTGACCGCAAAGCTGGTCATGATGGCTTCCTTCAGGCGCGGGCTGCGCTCCGCACGCTGCATCACCACGGCAATCAACTGGTGGCTGTCATGGTGATCGAAGCAGGCATCGAAGCGCTCGCCCCATGAGCCCCTTTTGAGGGCTTTGGCGACGTAATCGACGCGTGCCTGGAATGAGACGGCCTTCTCTCCGGCCGTCTTCTTGCGCGGCGTTGGCCTGGCTGTTTTAGTCTTGCTCATTCGTTTGCTCCGCAGTTCGTTTTTCGCAATAAGGTAAACTTAGGCGCCCTATTCCCGCTGCGATAGCCCCCAGAGCCGGACAGACGTCCGAGAATTGTGGATATAGTTGTTTTTGCGGGTCCATGTTAAGCTGTTTTTCGCAACAACCAAAAGGAACACTCCATGGCCAAGAAGCCTGAAATGAAGATCGAAGACATGATAGACCGGCTCAGGTCTGGCGAAGTTTCCCCGGGCTCGCGCGAAGGCAGCGATATGATCCGCAAGATTGCCCTCTCTAGCCCGAGGGACCTCACGACACGGCTGTTTCACCTCTCCAATGCGTCGCTCGAAAAGGCGATGAAAACAGCTGGCATGAAAGAGGATCAGATCGAAGAGATCCTCGGCACCGACGTCAAGGGCGACATTGACGATGTTCAGCAGGAGGACCCCTTGGATCCCTTTGCGAAACACACGGAATTGGCACCGGAGCCTGATCTGGAAGTCGAACATAGCCCCTACGAGTATGATCCCGGCGAAGAGATGCGTAACGGTCCGCGTCCGCCACGCTAAGGTTGGGCCCGTCTATACCAAGGCGGGCTCTTCACCAAGCTCTTCGACACCAAGGCCGGTCATACGTTCAATGAAGCGGAGCTGGTCATCCAGAAGTTCATAGACCAGAACTTCGACCTGCTCGGCGTCCATCTGAACACCATCCTCGTCAAAGACCAGGATTTCATCCACCCTATAGGCTGGCGCGCAGATAGTTGCGGCCAGCGGGTTGCCGTCGAGATCATAGTCAAGGTGAAATTCAACCTTATCCTCTGACTCGTAGATGTCCCGATCCCTATTGCCCGAGACCTCATTGCCTGTGAAGACATAGGCTTCTTGGCGCAGCTTGGCTTCGGTAGTTTTTGCCCTGTTCATGTTCAGCGCGCCTTTTCTGAATCTTCGGCGTACATAGCGCCATTTTTCGCAAAGGTAAGCGCAAACTGTTTCCTGCGCTTACTGGTGAAGTCCCGTTTTTCGCAATTATGCGTCAACGGTAAGGAAATTCATACCCTTGATGCCCATGCTTTCGAGCTTCTTGCGCAGCTTTTTCACGGCATTGGCCTCCAGCTGACGCACGCGCTCCCGGGTGCGGCCGAATTCCTGGCTCAGTACCTCGAGGGTCAAAGGCTCCAGCGCCATGGTGCGGGCCTGAATAATCCTGATCTCGCGCTCATTGAGGGTGCTCATGGCTTCGGCGATGGCGTTGACCGCAAAGCTGCTGGCGTCCTCGGAGATGACGATGTCCTCCGGCGTAGGGTTGCTGCAAGGCAGAACGTCGACGAACTCCAGGGTCTCGCCCCTTTCGTTTGCATTGGGAAGTGGCGCATTCAGCGATGCGCTGGTTGGCATCGCAGATTTGATGTCTTTGAGCTTAGCAACATCCATGCCCATCATCCGCGCTGTCTCTTCGTCGATCTGCTGCTGGGTCGGCGACATGCCGGCAGTCCGCAGCTTCATCTCAACGCGCCTTTCGATGTTCGAGAGGGTGAAGAAGGCTGTGCGGTTGACCGAGGAGGACTTCAAACGCACCGCGGAGTTATCCCTCATCACGGCATCCTGAATTGCGGATTTGACCCACCAGACAGCGTAGGTGGCAAAGCGGTACCCGGAGTTGGGGTCGTATTTATCAGCGGCCTTCATAAGGCCGATTGATGCCTCTTGCATGAGATCATTGACCGATCCGGAGGTGCGTTTCATCTTGCAAGCCAACTTGCTGGCCAAGCGGAGGTGCGAATCAATAAGGCGATTGCGCGATTTTTCGCAACCATGTTCCCGCCAAGCCGTCGCCAGTTCGATTTCCAGTTCCCTGTTCAGGTATTCACGCCTCATGGAAGAAGCCGAAAGGTTAAGCTCACGAACGGGGGCTGCCTCCGGGGTCGCGCGGGCTGTTGTGTGAACTTGGGTGGTGGCTTCGGTGAGTGTGATCGTGGACATCTGAGACTCCTGAGGGAAAACTTCTTAGGCTTTCTGTCAAAGATGTAAACCATGCGCAATCCCTATTTTTCGCAAATCGTAAATTTGATGGAACTTTCTGCACTTTGTCCGGGTTTATGCCGTTCGGCCTTCAGCGAGCTCGAATTTTCCCTGCAATTTCAACGATGTAACGCTGTAACGGCCTTGTTACACGTTAAGTAACGCTCGTAAGTACATGAAAAGACGTAGATATATCTCTATTTCTATCTATGTAACAAAATATAAATAAAAGTATACATACACGAAGAGCCTCACATAGGTCATCACATGCGCTCTAATATTAAGACACATCTGGGCGTAATGCGTTACACTTGCTAAGTCATTGATATTTATATAAATGTTTGTAACAGACCCCGAAAATCGGTCGAATTCCGCGCATCTCTGAAAAATTGATCAATGATTTCAATGCCTTCTGTGTTACAGTCTGCGTTACAGGGCGCATTGCCCCCCATGAAGCGCTCGAAATATGCATATCGGCAGGTCCAAGTTGGCTATGAAAGCCATTGAGAGGCCCTCTGAAGCCGATCTGGCTCGGTTCAGCGCCTGGCCACCCGCAATACGCCCTATCGATGCGCAGGAGTCTCTTCTGTGATCCCACGACCCCGCCGTGCGGGGCCTTTGTGGTTCCCGCCGCTGTGTTCGATTAAACTGTGGTTAATTTATAGGGTTCACGACGGTAGCTCTTGGTGATTTGCGAAAAAGACTATATTGTGCTTAAATGTCGTGCCAACTGAGGACGGGTCATCTTTATGAGCGCAAGCACCACCGCGAAGATATTCGAGTTTCCAGGACGTGCATCTGCGCGCCCTTTGGCTGCATCGCATCAGGATATCGAGTTTGAGCAAGAGCCCTGCCCTATGATGGATGACGGTATGCTGGCCTTGGATGCCTATCCGTTCGAGATAGACGAGGTAGACCCTCTTCTGATCGTCGAAGGTCGGAACTCTGATTTCATGGAAGGTCCGGTGCAATCGCGCATGACGCTCATAGAGAACGCAGCGCATGGCTCTGTTGCCCGCCGCTTCCGCCTCAAGGATCTACACCCCATGGATGTTGCGATCATCGCAGGATTTCTTGTCATTGTGGCAATGATCTAAAGACCTCCACTGCCGGATCGAATGCCGCCCTGCCCCATGCAGGACGGCTTTTTCTTACATGGCTGAGACAATGCTTTCATAGTCCCACGCGGAGATGCGTTTGCCATCAACGAAGACTGTCGGTGTGGCGTTCACGCCGTCACGCGCGAGATTAGTCTCCTGCCAGGCCACCAGAGCTTCAGCTTTAGCAGCATCTGAGAAAGCCTCTTCGAGGGCCTCCTCCTGCATCCCGGCGATCTTCCCGATCTTGCGAAGGTTCTGGGAAATCTCAGCTGGATCACCCGAAAGCCAGTCGCGCTGGCGCTCATAAAGCAGGTCGGACACGGCAAAGAAGCGATTGGCGCCGGCGGCGCGCGCCATCAGTGATGCCCAGATGCCAGGACGATCAAAGTAGACCTCGCGGAAAATGAACTTGGCCTGACCCGTTTCGATCTGCTCAGCAACCAGCCGCGGTTTGACCGTCGCCTGAAACCTTGCGCAATGCGAGCAGGTGAAGGAAGCGTACTCGATGATCTCCACCGGTGCGGATGGGTCGCCCAGGATCATGTCCGGGATCTCGACCACGCTGTCGGAAGCGCGCGGCAGAGCGGCCTCCCCAGCGTCAGGTTTGCGGCCCATCGCTGCGAGGCAGGTGCCGGCCGTCATGCCAATGCCGGCAAGTGAGCTCATGTGAAGGAAGTGACGTCGTTGCATAGTGTCTCCGAATCATTGTTTTTCGCACCGCTCGATGCTGTTGGGGTATTCCTGAAGGTCAGGGTTGCTTGTCTGATATCTGTCTCAGGTACGCCTCTTACAAGAAGAGATCCCCCTTACGGATAAAGTGCCAATCATAAACTTGGGGATTTGCGCGATGCGCGCGTATCCTTTAAGTCACCCAATCCCCCGGGAAGCCCCGTCTGTTCACGGCGGGGAGGGATAGGGGCGATTTGTCATGGGGCTGATCTTTGATTGGCCACATAATTCCGCACG
>Ga0209345_10000277_pt1 | contig 67497 bp, 121 predicted proteins | sample Cruoilmetagenom7_FD_187294 | JGI IMG/M metagenome (GOLD analysis project Ga0209345, IMG submission 187294) | Oil polluted marine microbial communities from Coal Oil Point, Santa Barbara, California, USA - Sample 7 (SPAdes) (version 2) | ecosystem: Environmental > Aquatic > Marine > Oil seeps ... | reverse complement strand
AATTCTTGGGCGGATTGCCCCCAAAAATGTTCAAGGTCAAGAAGTGCCGTATATAGAGGTGCGGCAAACTAGAACTTGTTTAAAATGTAATAAGGTACAAGACGTAATAGTCAGAAAATTATAACAAGCAAATCTTAGCAGGTTATCAGAACGTTAGTTCACCTGTTTCATTAATATTTCCAATATTTTGTCTTGTTTCCTTTCAACCCGCTCAATCGCACAGCGCAAGTCTGAACTAAGCCGATCGTCCCTGTTGATGCTCTGCATTTCTACCCTGGACAATTCTGCCTTGTCCGCCTTTTCTTTTAGTGAGGCATTTAATTTAAATGTAACAGTTGTAACCCCCACAATTAGAGAAATTATTATAGCAAGCTGTCCCCAGCTAACCAGTTCTTTTATTTTAGATGTCGAAGCCATTTCCTCCCCTTTCCTGTTGATGCTGATTAGCTACCACCGCCTCATTTTGCCCAAATCCATGTGAAAAAACGCCTCATATCTATGGAATCCTCCAGGCCAATCTTTATCCATCATTCCCTCAACCTCGTCTAATAATTGTTCCGTGCTTGCTTTCCCGGTCTCAGAAATAGGCGTTATATCAAGGGCAGTCGTTAAAGCTTCCGTGGATGCCCAAAAAATATGAGATGAGTTTAAGGGAATTTTATTTCTGGGAAACCTCATCTTTTTATAAATATCAATATGATGTTTTACGCACCTTGAACCAGAATTTACTTTTAACAAAATTTTATCTTTCATAGAACAACGGCTATTCAAAATAGCCCTTATCATTTCCGCTACCCACAAAATAGCAGGGTTAATCCTCACTATTTTATCGTCCTTGCATTCTTCACAAGGACATTTAATCGTATCATACTTGCTATTATAGCCAAAGTGGGGAGTTAATTGCATGATCATGGCTAATTCTCTTATTATCTAATTTTGCTCCCATTTCTGTTTTTACTTCCTGCCGAGTTTTTATCCCAAAATATTTACGAGGATTTCCACAGGCAGGGCAAGAACAGGGCACTTTTGTTTTTCGATAACTACCCAGTATTTTATTAATATGATCTTCCCCCCTGAAACGTTTTTTTTCTTTTTCGGGAAGCATTTCAGGGTAATGCCCATGATATTTTTTGAAGGTTTTTCGTGCTATTTTTTTGGCAATTTGCAAGCGGATGTAATTCATAATCTTCTTTTTGGGTACAATGAATAACCGCTCCCGATATTTCTACCAGAAGCGGTTATCAGATTTAGGTTCCTCGTTTACCGGCTCCGGTTCTTCCTTCCATCGGAGAACTCTGAGGAAGATCAAGCGGTACTGTAGGAATGATGTACTCGTTCAAGAAAGTTCTTATCTTCTCAACAAACGCCGTTAGTCTTGTGGCGTCTGCCGGATCAAGTCCCGAAGGTTTTCGAGCACTCTGGGAATTAATCAAATCGGTTCGAGCCAAAGTCATCATCCGAATCACATCGTTAATGCTCTCATTTTCCACATTCACCACATCAGGTTCGGCTTCCAAAGTAAAGACCATTTCTGTGCTTTCTGTGAAATCCTGTTGTGGTTGAGCTACTATCCAGATACGTAGTCTATCTATAGCGTCAAGATAAGACGCAAGTCTGGCTTGGTCAAAAGAGATTACATCGCTGACATCTGCACTTACCGCCTTGTTCATCTCCACAATAAAGCGATTCATCCTATCGTAAATTCCTATAATATCATGATTTTTTATTTCAGCCATAATTTTCCACCTCCTATCTATTTTATGAAATTTAAAGAAAAATCTACTAACACAAAATTAAGTACAGCTCCATCTTCTTAACCACCTAAGATATTTTTTATTCATTACTTTAAATCGTTACCATAAGACGTAAATCAACAACACCATAATATCCAGGAGGTACACTTTTTCCTGGGAAAAGGTCATCAGAAGGACTTGTAAGATTAACTTGCTCAACTCTATCAATGCCAACAATATCAATATCATCTGAAATTGCTTTTTCTACCCGTGAAATAATTTCTGAATATTTCATTTTAATCCTCTTTTTGTTTATCTTCCATTTTCGATATATTTCTTCCTATTCAGCCCATCCATTACTTTTTCTGTAACCATTTGCACAGATCTGGCACCAAAATAAAAAGCAATAATTGTCAATCCAGTAGTCTCATGGAATTCTGACAACTGGATATACCCAAATGCACTAGCGACGTACATAATAAGCGCCGCAAATGCAAACCCCGGCCTTGGCAATATTCTTATAACCTCTGCCCATTTTGGAGCCTTAACATTAATTGACTCCTGAATTGCTAACTGTCTCGCTGAATCTCTGTCAGCGTAAACTTTGTCCAAAACATTTGATATGGCCTTATCATTTTCTTTGAGCGCTCTTATAACCTCAACTCTCAAATGGGTTTCGATAGATTTACGTTCCATCTCACTCATTTTATCCGGCCAAACCTTATCCATTGTCTTCGAAATGATAGTTGATATTGGGCTAACTAATACTTTCCACCACATTTTAGTCTCCTTGTTTACTCGCAAGCCCAGAAAGTACATCTGCCGAAAAAGCTAAAAGCCTAATTATTTTCTTGTTGTCTTCTTCCCTGCAAATATAATCCAGCAAAAGCTCTACAAGTTTCGTTACCTCTTCCCTGTGCCGACAAATAATATTTTTCACATCCATAACAAACCTCCTTTCTTAGTTTTCGCAAATTATAGTACAATCCAGTTCATCGGTAACATTTTTGATCTTATTGCATATCGTGACTTTATTACTGCCTGCAAAGAGTAATCCAGTAAGAGCATGTTTACCATCCTCATTTGGGATAACTATAGCACTACCGCTATCGCCACCAGCGGAAAAGCCAGGAGTGTCTATCAATATTTGGTCAGTAAATAATGCGCTTTTTGATTGTGACATTTTTATCATACAAGTATAAGTAGTCATCGCTACATTCCCGGATGTTACGCCAGTTGTCCTCCCACTTTTCTTGACTGTATCCCCTGCTTTGACTTCCATTGTTTTGACAATTTCACCAAGTTCTGCCAGGGTTGAGACAGCAACGTCTTTATCAAGCAACGCAAGGGCGCAGTCAACCTTATTAGCAACCGCTTTATCCTGCGACCGGCAATAAGACAATCTAACCCGGCTTCCCATAGCCGCCGCAATCATGTTCAGGACAGATACAACCGCTCCGGCATACTTGCACTCATTCTCCTCGAACTCGATAGGGATATACTCATATAGGGCCCCAACTTCATCATCCTGGATATTTTCGCTATCGCAGGGGCCAGGCTGCAAGATAGCATCGCCTACCTTCCCCTGATTGACATTTGCCAGGACGTGATTGTTCGATAGCAGCATAATCATATTATCTTTTATGACCAGAGCCCCAGGAGTACCAGCAGTAATATCCTTATGCCCAACACTGACCCCCATCGGAAAAGGGCGGTATTTTGCCGTTCTGTCCATATCCAGAAAGGTCAATTCGCCTACCTCGATCACATCTGTTTTGTATCCATTAACTTCTTGAGGGATGATGTCCTTCTTGCTCAATAATTTTTGGGGGATTTTCTTGCTAACAGTAAATACCAGAGCTGGATCATCTGTTTTGCGACCATTAACTTCTTTTTTGCCCAAACCATACCCAACAACGTTTTTTGTCCTAAAGAACTCTCGATATACTTTCCACCACATTTTAACCTCCTTACTTCTTTTTTGTGGAAGGCTTACCTATCGGCCCAGCTCCTCTCCCCCTCCCAAGTCCACGTCCTTGTCCTTTTGAACGAATCTTTCGTCCACCTAATCCCGCTTTATATCCTGCCGGTGTTCCTGCTTTTGGTGCATTTGGTTTTTTCATGCGTTACCTCTCTCTCAAGTTTGAAAGTTTATTTTCCCATTGCCTTCATTTCTGTCACAACCGGCTTCTTCCCAGGTTCATACTTAACCACTTCCTCTTTGTTCAATATGTCTTCATCTCCACTATAATTTTTCCGGGTGATAGTATCCAATATTCCGTCTTTCGTGTAAGCGTATTTCTCTACTTTGCTGGAAACTATCACATTATTAATATCCATCATCTTTTCTTTCCATGAATCGTATCCGTAGCCTTTTGCATTCTGCCTTACTTGAATAATTGATTGTGGTAAATGCTCTCCATCTTCAATCGCTTCCACTAAATCAGAACGATCTCTGACAATATCTTTTAAGGTTGCTTGTTGCAAATCCATAATTTTTCCTTTTTATAAATCTCGAACGAGGCGGCAAAATACTTTTGATGTAGTTTTTGTGAGATAAGACGTTGTTCCTCTATCAAAGCCAACTATCATAGCCAGACTAGCAAATTTACCATGGGTTGATGTCCATGAATAATCAGAAGGTGTCGAAGGAAAAAGTGTTTCATCAATACAAGGCTCGTAATGATCCCAAGCCAAAATAGAAAACAGTTCTACCATATTTGGCGGGTACCAATCATCATGCCCCCCAAGTTCATTGGCGTTTGCCTGATCCCTGAAATTCCAAATTAGATCATCTGTTGTCGCAATATCAATGCTTACACTGTTTTCATTCACAACCGTTTCCGATACGGTAATAACAGAAGTGGTGATATTTGTTACTGTGAAAGGCCCCGGATTGCTGACCGAACCTACAACAGGGAAGATACGCCCTGCGCAAAGAGCACCTGTACTAAAAGGCGTTCCCGCATCGGCAGTGATCGTTTTTCCTGCGGCATCAAAGGTGCAAGTTTCGCCTGTGATTGTGTATTGATCCCAGAATAATTTTCCATCAGCAGCAGGCCCGATATCACTTTGAGGAACCATAGACCACATTAGATTGTTGACATTATCTTTGGTGCACTTATTATCCAAAGCACAAGTTTTGCCATTGATTACAATATTAGTTGTTCCTGAATATTGTCCAGCAATCATTAACTCAAAATCTCTGGCTAACCCCTTTTCCAAATCGCCATCATCGCCAGCGTGGTAGCTGGTTGTCAGGCCGGTTTTTAAGAGGCCGATCAAGTTTCTTCTTTCTATCATTCCCGTATTTATCATTCCTCTATTAATCATTGTTTTTTCCCTTTAATATCGGTAACTTACTTGGATTGTAGCGCTAGCGCTAACCCTGATGGCTTTAAATTTATCCACATTATTTTTGCCAATTATTGTTACGTTATCCCCGCTTGACAATAAATGCCCTACAGTTGAAGTAGGGTCGGTTCCATCGCATCGAAAACGGGCTTGAGCAGTTTCAACAGTAAAAAAGGCTTCTACTGCTTTCATCCCCTCAAAGTCTCCGGTAGTAGGTTTTAATTTCGCCGCCGTAAACCCAATGGCGGTATCCGCTACTGTTATTGTTTCAAAATCCCCGATATCATATTCAGATAAAATCATCTCGGCCATAATTTTTTACCTCCTTTTTTAATATACTTCTTTTCTTTTCCGGTTTTTTTTATAGAAAAACAAATGCTCTATCCCCTCATCCATAGCTTTTTGTACATCTTTGTGAGCTAAATATCCCGGTGCAAAAAGAAGAAGGGAAGATAAAGCTTCTTTCCCGTGTCTTCTTATATTCCTTTTGTCCCCAACGCCTACGGCTTGCAAAAACTTGGCAAGACCGATAATTTTGGAAGGAATAACTCCAATTCCGGTAGGGATAACGCCAAGCAAAACAGTTTTCAGGTAATCGTAATCAAACTTCTGGGCTACAAAAGCCAATATCGCAAACTGGGCAGCGGTTCTCGCTGCCTTTCCTCCCTTTCTTTCTTTTATTGTTCTGTGCATATGGTCAAAATACCACATTGCCCAAGAGCTATATTGTCCCATTAATTTTCCTGTAGGCGATTTAAAAAAAACAGGCAAATCTATCCCATATCCCCATTGTGTGTTTGCAACGGCTTTTTCCCCTGCCCTTATTAAGTCTTTATCTGAAGCATTCGGATTTCTTTTTTTTGCAGCCATATACCCGGTAGCAAAAGCAGTTTTAACATTGTCTATATCGGCAGCACGGTAAAACACCATCATAGCATCCCTGGCCTTGTCCCCTATATCGGTTATCCCCGAAAGTTTTTCTTCCCAAACCTGGTATTGTTTTTTTCTAATTTGCACTAAATCAGACAACTCCATCGCTATTTTAACTTCCTGATTCATCCGTCCCGCAGTTCTGCCCTTAAGATAAGAGGACAACCCGTATTCATTAACGATAAGCCATTGCTGGAATGAATTTCTTATCCCAAGCTTAGGCCTTAACCCCATGAAAGAAGAATAGTTTGCACTTTGCAGTTCATGGACAAAAGTACGATAAAGCCTTGGATTTTGGGAAACACTAATTTCTGCCTTTTTGAATATTTTCTGAACCGTTTTTTCGTTAGCAGCTTCAATCCCCCTCATCAATCTCGAAATTGCTAAATCTCCAACCTTCTCATCTTTTGTCGGATGTTTTTTGATAACTGTGTTTATCCAGCTTTGGGCAAAAGTCTTTTTTTGCTCATTGAACGAGTCCAAGAGCGGCTGTATTTTTTCAATCGCTTCTTCCCCATATTTATGCCTATACCCAACAGTTATATAGCTTTGCAATAATCGCAAAGAATCTTTTTCTGTTTTAGAAAGTTGTCCTGTTCTTACTTTCTCAGCCCAAAAATCAAAATTTACCGTTCCTTGGGGAGAAAAAACCCAATTTACAAGTTGAGTTTTATTTTTAAAAGATGGCCTCCGGGGATTATATTTCTCAATATAAGCTTCCATCTCAAAAACTTCCCAAAGGGAATCATATATCTTTGACATCTCATTGCTGGCACGTTTTTCCTCGTTGCTCAATTTTTCTCCTGCCAGTCTTCCTTCTCTAAATTCTGTTATTCTTCTTCTGCTGGCACTGCCCAAACCCTTAAATATTTTTTTAGATTTTTCATACAAGGGATGAGAAGATTCCTGGACTTTTAAGGACATATGCCTGAAAGGAGCCACAAATTTTTCTCCAAGAATCCTTTTGACCGGAGTAAAATAAGGAAAAAGTACCTTTTCTTCTGGCCGCATTTCATTAACTATTTTAATATATTCAACAATATCCTTGGCTTCCGATTCTACTAAATGTTTTCCTTTCTGATACTGCAAGGCATAGTCTACCAAATCAAGGTCGTCAACATCATAAATTCTAATAGCTCTTTCCAGTTTTTCTTTTGTTTTTTTTGAAATAGCGGCACTTTTGTCAATTTCTCTGAAACTTTCAACACCATGCAGGATTACTTTCTCTCTATCCATAATGAGAAGTTTTAGAATATCTGCTTCGTCTTTATTTAATTCTTCTATCCCAGTTGCTTCTTTCGTGCTTGTTCTAACAATAGCGTCGACATCAGCCTTAGTTAAATTTTTCGATTCTGCAAGTTTATAAATTTCCTTAATATCTTTTCCGGCGATAGCTTCTCCCGCCTCTTCCCAGTCTTTTATAGCTTTTTTTGTTTCCTTCCGTTCTTCTCTTTTGCTTATACCTTCAATAACTTCTTCATAAATTGTCTGGACTTCCCGGCCTTTCTTTTTTAAAGCATCAACAACTGCACGAGCCTCTTTTACATCCATAGAAGCCATGCTTTTTATTTTGCCCAAAGCTTCAATTTTTGCAGCATCAAGGTCTTTTTTGCCAGGGGCAAGCCGATGGGCAAGTGTTTTTAAATGGTTTAGTTCTTTTTTCTCTTTTTTTGATAATGGCTTTGGTGCTTTCTCTCCTTTTTCTCCCGCAATAGCATATTCTACCCCAACTTTTTCTCCAGCTTTTTTGATCTTTCCCGTCTCAACAGCCCTTTTCCCTTTTGCCAACCAACCCATCAGTTCTTCATCAGTAACTTTAAAGTTGAATCCCATCTTACGTAGCCAGACCTGGATAGAACGAAGCACACGCCTCATCAGGGGCGTTTTATCGTTTATCTCAGCCATACGCCCTAATTTTTCTTTTACGGCATTCCTGCGCCCTTCTGCGGTATTTAAATCGTAATCGTAATCTTTGGCTATTTTATAGAGATTAGTGGCCGAAACATCTTTCCCTGAGCCAAATATCGCCTTATCTTTCGCTATAAATGATTTCCATACCTGGTCATAAAACTTTTTGCCTACTATTTTTTCAAGTCCGGCATGGTTAAAGGTTTCATGCGCCAAAGTCTGAAGAGCTTCATCAACGCTTTTGAGATTATTGCCAAGAAGAAAAACAGTATTTTCTTTTGAATCATAAAAACCTTTAACCCTTTTGCCTTCTTTCACCTGCCTGCCAATTTTGTCCTGATACCGCAAGGGAAGCTCACTAATATCTTGCGCAACTTTGACGTGAGGGGTTATGCCAGCAACTTTTTTCCATTTGTTGGTGATAGGGTTAATGGCTTTGTTTATATCCGCAACCGGGGTTCTGGCAACAGCTTTCTTCTTGGGCAAAATTGTTGATTCTAACGCAAGCTGTGGCTCTGCTTTTTTTTCTTTTATCTCATAGCCTTTTTCAACCGCTTTTTTAATAGAAGTCTGAAAGGTGGTATATTTTCCCTTGAGCTTGAGAATATCCTTGCCGGGATCAACTTTCAGAACCTTGAATTGCTTGCCTTGATAGGTTATTGTGTCGCCTTTTTTGTAAGGGCGGGAAGGTTTTGCGGCAGGTTTACCTTTTTCTGCTACGGCTTCCGGGAATTTTTCTTTAGCAACTTTTTCTTTAACCCCAACTTTGTCGGTTTTGTCTTTCAGCCCTTCCAAATTTAAGCCATGTTCTATTGAAGCAATAAGCCCGGCTTTTTTGTTGCCAGACATAATTATTGCGAAATGACTTTTTTCTATCAGCCCTAAGCTAAAGTCAGGAATATTTTTGGTTAAATATCCAATCTGTTCGCTATCGAACGCATCAATAATGCCGCTTTTGGTTTTAAAAATGGAATAATCATTTTTTTTTGTTTTTATCCCAAAAGAATAAGTACTTGCTTCCCCTATTTCTTTTTCCGGGGAGACACCGAACTCGTCATAGCGAACTGAAGATGACGGGTGTTTTTCGCTTCTCTTTTTTAAATTTTGGGGAATAAAGTCTTTGCGAATTATCCAATGACCATTTGTAAGCCCATCCTGCTCTGTTTTGCCCCAATGTTTACTTTCTATTTTTTCTTTTGTTAAAAACTGGGCAACTGTCCCCTTGGGAGCATCTTCATGGTATAAAGCTTCTTCGCTTGAAAATCTTACTCTGGGGTCAGGGTTGAGATTTGCCCTTACGCCTGTTTTTTCTACAGTAACAATCTTTTCTTCCGATGGTTTCTTGCCTAAATCTTTCGCTTCTTCTATTTTCGGCAAAGGAACGGCTTTCTTCTCTTCAACAACAGCCTTCTTAACCACCTCCCCCTGCTTCTCTACTTCTTTCCACTCTATAGCTTCCCGATAAAGTTGTCCTTTTGTCGCTTCATTAGACATTGCCTGCAAATCGTCAGTAGACTTGGCTTTCTTGCTCTTCATCTCAGCAAAACGCTCATTGCTTTCTTTTTTGAGCCGTGCCAACTCTTCCATCTGTTCTGGTGTAGCTTTCTTCCCAAATTCAAGAGCTTCATTGGTTGATTTAAATTCAGGGATAACAGGACGTTTTTCTTTGGCTTCAGCAACCTTCTTTTCTTTTAAGGGTGCTTCTATCTTCTTTTCTGTTTTAGGGGCTAATTCGGCCGATTTGGGGGTTTCCTGCGGGGGTTTCTTCTTCTCCGCTACCTTGGCTTTCTGCCATTCTGCTCTCTTTCGCCGGATCTTCTCTTCGTGTTCAAGGTTAGCTTTTTTAACCCTTGCTTCTTTTTCAGCTCTTCTTTCTTCTGGTTTTTTTTCTGCCTCAACTTTTTTAAGGGTTGCGCCAAGTTTTATTCTCGCAGCTTTTAGTAAAACCTGTTGGTTGCTAAGCTCTTCTTGCCTCACTTTCTCTTTTTGCGCCCTTGCTTTTTTAAGTTCTCTATCGATGAGAATCTCTGCTTTTCTTATTTCCCTTCGGTTTGTTTGTGTTCTTGCTGTTCGTGCTTGGCCTGCTCCTGCTCCCAATAAAGCAAGAGGCAAAACAACAGTTCCTTCATAAGCCCCAGACTTTAAGGCTTCAGGCAATTCGTTTAAAAAATCGCCAAGATTTGTAAGCATTTTTTTGTCAGGGTTTAAGGCAAAAAGATTTGTAAACGCTTCGGGAACAGCTTGCACTGTTTCTGTCAACCATTCCGTTCCACCTGCCTCTACTATTCTTCTAATTCTTTGAATCAAACTTTTTTGTGGTTTCCAAGCCTTCATTATCTTGGAAATTCCTATTCCTTCCAGCCCACCCTGAACCACCGCATTTACCAAAGAATAAACAAGCGCACGTTCCGGTTTCACCCCTTGTTCTCTCAAGGATAAATATTGCCCTCCCATAATTTGAGAACCGATAAAGCCCATTCCCAAAGCAGGGTTAAGGATACTAGCCCCAAGCATTGCCCCAAATTGCGGGACTTGGCCGATAACATCCTCGAACCACCCGGAACTTTTTTCGTATTTTTCTGAAACTTGTAACGCTTTTGATTCTATTGCTCTTTTTAACAGTCGCTTAACGTCATATTGTTGCCCGGTCGCTCCCGGACGGGGTTCAAGGGGTGGGATTATTGGCTCATCATATTGTTGTCCTATTTCTGCGGTTCCGGGAGGCATTCTCCCCATATCTTCGTATAATGTTTCAATAGCACGTTTTTCTCTTAAAGACTCTTGGGCTTCTACTCCTCCCAGAATAGAACCCAAAGCGCTAGAAGCTATTCTTTTTGTTTCTGCTCCTATTCTCCCGGCAGCTCTACCAAAAGTTAAATCAGGAGTTTTAGGCTCAAGCCCTGACAAGTCAATGCCAGTTTCCTTATCTTTTAAAGGTGCTGCTGGTTCAAGACCGGATAAATCAATACCGGTTGCTTCGTCTAAAACCGGCATCATTGCTTCTCCTTTATTTTTTTCATTACTGCTGCAATTTGTTTTTCATCTACCGCCAAATCATTTCTTTTTAATATATCGATAGCTTGTTGGCGCAAACTTTCTCCAGAGCTTGAAGCCGACGGCTCGGCATAAGATTCGTCTTCTGCCCCTGCTGATTCTACCCCAAGAAATTTATGCGTGGCAAAAGGATCAATAAATTGCCCTCCTCCTGTTAGTTCTTCCATTTTGGCTTTTAATCCATATGGCCTTAATTTTGAGTTCAGGTTTTCGATTTCTTCTTCGCTTAAGCCCCCCCCAATGCCAACATCACGGATAATCGCTTCAACATTTTTTTTCATTTGATGTTGTTGGTAAGAGGTAAATTTTTCTTTCACAGGTTTTCTTTTTTTCAACGGCGGGGTTCCTTCCGGCAAGGGTTCGCCGGAAATATAATGCCTTGCATGTAATCTGCCTTCCGCAAGAGAAACTCCGAAATCCTTCGCCAAACTTTGAGCAGTTTTCAGAAGGGTTAGTTTGCTTACTTTTTTGTCGCCATAATCACCGCCATATAACGTCTTTATTAACTTTACCGGGTCTTTTATTTCATGTTCTATCGCAAAGGTAAACAATTCAGCCCTTTGTTTCTTGTCTTTTGGGTCTGCCCCGGTAGCAAGAATATCCCGGATAGTTGACAGCATTTTCTTTTTATCTTTTTGCTCCTGGACATATTTATATAAAGCAAGTTCTTCTTTATTCAGCGTTATCGGATTTTTCGATTCTACGGCTTCCGTAAGCCTGGCAAGCCCTTCCGCTTCTGCTCTTTTTTCCTCTACTCTTTTGGCATCTGCTTTTGCAGTCTCTTCCGCTCTCGCGGTATCCCCTGCGGTCTGTATTTCTCTGCTTGCTTTTTCCCTCTGGGTAGGATATGAAAAAGGAACATATTTCGGTTGCCTGGGAATTTCTTCAAACCCCCCCTGCGATGTAGGTAAAACAATGTTGGGAATTGCCGTATCTTGGGGAGAAGTATATGCACCAGTCCCGCCTATCATTTCCCCATATTCTTTAAAATTATTTACAGCCCCTCCAATATTTTGTAAATATCTTTCCTGGTAGGCGGCTTTCTCCATGCCTCGCTCATATTGTTCCTGCTCTATTTCCTGAGCTTTTCTTTGAAGCTCTTTCTCCCGCATAACCTGGAACAATTCATCTATTTTGCTTCGGCGAGCAGCTTCTTGTTTAAACCCGCCTCCAAGAGCGTAACCCAATGTTGACATCAGGTCACTCCCTACACCGCTAGGTCTTTGAGCTTGCTGCTGTAATAACTGCCGTAATTGATATTCTTCTGTTGTCGGCATTTTAATGCTCCTACTTTTAAGTACGAATTTCGCCACCACCACTATAGCCACCGCTAGAACCACTGCTATAGCCGCTGGTAGAACTACCGGTAGAACCACTGATAGAGCCACTACCCCCCGGAGTTTTTTTGCCTTTGCTTAAATATGCTGATATTGCCTTACCTAATAGCCCCCCGATTCCACCAATTATTCCATGCCCAAGCCCTGCCCCACGAGAAAGCCCAGAGCTGGAAAACATGCCGGTTATCCCTGACAAAGCTAATCGCCGTCTTTCTTCTTCCATTGCCTTTGCTTTTAAGCGGGCATTTATTATGTTGGAAAGGTATGATCTATCAAGTTTTGAACGTTCATACCCTGCGAATCTTGGATTACGGGACAATCCTCTTAGTTCCAAATTTTGTTCCATCTCTCTTTGAACGCCAGCCCTTTGAGTTTGCGTTCCGGCCAAAACATCGCCCAGCAAATAATCATAATATCCGGGACTGAAAATTTTTGCATAATAAGGATCTACCTTACCTTTATACTCATCAGGCATTTTTTGATAAGGGGCATATGTTTTACTTTTGCTTCCAGACCAAATACTCATACTATACCTGTTTTACAAAACCCATCAAAAACAATGAGTTTTGAGGGAAGCTTTCTCCCTCCCGTTAAATAAATTAACTTCCAAGCAATTTGCCGATAAAGGAATACCCAATCCCTGGCCCATGAGAAGTACTAGCCCCCGCAAACATGTCAGTTATCCCTGACATGGCTAATCGTTGTCTTTCTTCTTCAGTCGACCTTGCTTGCAAGTAGGCTTTTGCTATGTTGGAGATATACGACCTGTCAAGCTTCGACCGTTCATACCCTGCGAATCCTGACCCGTAAGACAGCCCTCTTAGCGCAAGATTTTGTTCCATACCCCTTTGCCCTCTAGCCCTTTGAGATTGCGCTCCTGATAAAAAGTCGCCTAACGAATAATCATAATACTCAGGTTTGAAGATATCGGCATAATAAGGCTCTACAATACCCTTATATTCATCCGAAAACTTTTCATAAGGAGCATATGTTTTACTTTTACTCCCAGACCAAAAAGACATGCTATCCCTCCTTTTCTGCTTTTTTAATAGCCTCCAAAATCTCTGGAGCATGTAACATGATCGGGTTAAACGAAACCTTGTCAGAAGATAATTTCAAAATATCAAATTCAGCATCTTCCAACTCTAAACTTTGTGACCCTTCTGCCAAATTTATTTTTTCTATAATCCTGCCTACGGTCAAAATTTTTTCTATTCCTTTCAAATTTTCCGGGTAATTCTCTAAAGCATATTTAAAAAATGACGTAGATTCCAGCACAATTTCTTTATCATTCTTACGTGGTTTTACTTTCTTGGAACACAAAACAATGGTTTTCATTTGACCCCCTTAATTATAGAAATAGATTATCCTGATTTCGCCGGTTGCACCTAGGCGATTTTTGACTATTGCCTGAGTCCCGCCTCCATCATAAACACATAAATCGGTGTCTGAATCTGTGGCCGCCGTATTGGTGGAACCGCTTATTTTAGTACATGCTCCATCATTTTGTACTAACCACATCCCGGCTTCAGCATTGCACGAGGCAAATACCATGCCACTTGTAGCATCCGGCAAATTAACGGTTCCATCATCTGCAAGGGCATCAGCTTGGTAGGGGAACAATTTCGTGATCGTGCCTTGTGCTTTGAAACAAAAACAATTATTGGTTAAGTCTATCTGGAACTTTTGGTTGGTAGAAGATGTCCAAACCTCAACAAGATCAGTAGCCTCACTGTAGAGAATGGCCCCCTTAAATACCCCTTCATTGTATATGCCAAAGCCCGGCATGTTGACCCCACCAGTGGCTGTTTCGTTTGTATAAACCCTGCCATGCCCCGCAGTTGCATGTTGAACAACTAAACTTTCATTAGCCAAAAAACTAGTTCTTCCAATCCCAACTCTCCCCGTAGCATAAACATTTCCATTTATGCTTGCCCCAGTATCTTTTATATAATATGTCCCAGTGGTTCCGTCTAACACTATCGGCGAACCGGAAGGGACTCTCATGGCAGCGGTATTGAAAGTAAAGTCGCTGAAATCAAGCCCATAATCAAACCTGGGAGTATTACCTGTCCAGAGACCGGGATCTTTTCCCATGATTTTTTCAGCAAACGTAACAGCATTCCCTGATACGCTGGCTTGGGCAATTGAAAAAAGTCGGTCTATTTTTTCAGTAGCCCCATTGTTATAAATTCTCGTTATTACTCCATATTGAGAAGCAGCAAAAGCGTTCAATTTCTTCATAGCTAAGTTCTGGCAGACAAGCCCCCCGCTTCCCACACCATCGTGAACTACGCCTGTTTCCATGCCTATTAGATTCCCGGTTGAGGCAGTATAACAATAAGAATTGAGGCCGCATACTGTTCCCGCCGTACTAATATTTCCTATACTGGCGTTAAAGGCATTAAAGTCGCCTTCCCCGGCAGTTCTTTGCCCATTGGCCTGGAATATCCATGTCTCTGTACCCGATGGCTGAGCCGCCCAACTATTATAAGCATCTGCCCTCATAACTGCTTTCACTGTACCATCGGTCATCCTGAGAGTTCTTATCTCAATCGGCATTTTATCACTGAAAGTATCATATCCCAGCATCCCTATTTGCAATAGTTTAGAACCGTCAGAATCCAGTTCTATCATTTTGTCTCCCAGCATCCCGTCGTAAAGTTGTAAGCTTGACCCGCCTCTCAACAAAACATCTTTGTTCCCGGCTGGCGAAATATAAGTTGTTTTATCCTCCCATAAAGAGTCGGCAACCGGAGTGCTAACAGTAACCGTCGCCCCTGAAGTCGTGACTTCAGCCCCGCCACTGCCTGTGAAAGAAACCGGGCCGGTTAAGTCATTCAGAGAACGAACCAAATTCTCAGCATTTTCGATCTTTCCTAAATGCTGATAAACATCTTCAAAAAGCCTGTTTACCCCTGTAGTATCAACAGTTGTGAGTTTTAAAGGTCGTAACATTTCGCAACCTTATTGTAAAATGCACGGAAGGAACAAAAAAGTCAAAGGTGGCTCAATTTCTCCTGTACAGGTTATTTCCAAATCAAAAGTTTTGCATTTTAATGTGGCAGGAAAACTAAATTCCTGCCTTGTCATCGAAGAAGTTGTGGTGGTGCCGGTATAGCTTGCGGTACTCGCACCATCTGCGTAAATGCTGAAGGATAAAGTTCCATTTACATTTACCCACATTTTACGCAAATAAGAATACAAATTAGCATATTCAAATTTTATTTGATTTTTACGCCAGGTAAAAGATTCATCGGAGCCAATTCCAATTTTGTATATTCCAGTAATATCCCCAGCATAAAGAATTAAACTTTCCTTGTCATAAAAAAAACAATTAGGGCTATAATCATGCCTGACAAAAGATATTTTTTCCGGGAAAAAAAGCAAATCGGCAACTATCACTTTGCTATCATTCGACACAAAATATTTATTATCTGAAACTTCTGCGTGAGCAGTGGTGTCGGCTAAAGTAAAATAATCGCCTATTCTTCCTGAGAGCAAGGCAGGAACGTCGTTACCCGTTGTTATGTAAATTCCATCATGCCCTCTGAGAACAAGATATCCTCTAAAAAACCGCACAGATTCGGGGCTATAACAAGTTCCGTCCCAAGCCATATCCTGTTTGTCAAAATTATCCGGGGTATCTCCAACAACTTTCCAATTTCTTTTTTTGGTGAAGACAACTAAGTTCTCATTAATATTTTTAATCCCGGTAATATCCTCTGAAAAACCTATTGTATAATCAACCGGCCATGCTTCTTTGTAAAGCCCCGGCCTTGAAACGTACAAAGTTCTAGGGTTGTCGGTATCCCCTGCCATCCAGAAACGTCCATCACACTCTTCTATCCATTTCCCAATATTCGCTTGCGGGGAAGCATGGTCTGCTGTTGTGCAAACAGTGGTCAAGTCTGTGTCCCTAATTTTGTCGGTATATGTAGTTGTAACATTGTCCTCTATGGTAGCCACCAGCATTATGGTAGAGAGAGTCCCGCCTGTCCTCCAAAGTTTCCTGCCTTCTACCTGTGAATCAGAGCTTAGAGGAATACCGGCAAGCACCAATTGAGAATTTACCGTCCATGTTGTTTCAACGGAGGAGGCAGAGAGAGCGGAATCTTGCCCATATTCGCTATAATAGGAAACATAGTAAGAGTATTTGCCGGAAAGCGGCCCGCCTCCTGCCACTATACTGTCAATCCATGCAACGCCAGGCCGCAATATCCCCGTCGGAAGCTTAAGCCCAACACATATTATGGCCGTATCGCTTGCCGGGTTTGCTAATTCAACGATAACATACGTCCATGAATCAACCGGAAGCGCAGGGATGTCTATTGTTTCTAAAGGAGAAGCACAAGCGGTAGTGTCGTCAAGCAATAATTGAATCTCTCCCGCAGCAGTTCCGGTATTTACTTTTATCCAAAAACCAACATCGGTGCAGGAAGAAAGATCAACAGCCGCAAAATCGGGGCTATGAGCAAGAACAGTGGTAACTCCCAATTTGACGGGAGAAGTTATTTTTACCGATCCGTTCCCTTCCTTAAAGTCGGTCTGGTCAAAAGACGATGTTACACCCGAACCAGTGGGGCCTGCCGGAATTGTCCATGCCTCAGTACAAAAATCAAGCCCCTCTTTGTCTTTTTCGGTAATGGAACCACCTGATAGAATCGGCGTTTCTATTCCTACCTGGGTTATATCCGTACCGTTATATTTATAGAAATATGTTCCATTAAGAAAATATAAAAAATCGCCGTATTCTATTGCCTGGAATTCTCCGCCAAACCCGGATTTCAATACAGAAGAAGCTTCTTTCGCCGTAACAGTGTAAAGATTGCTGGCATCAGTTGCAAGCAGATTATTCCCATATTTAAGAATAGTCTGAATATTGGCTTTCGTTAAATATAATTCGTTTGCCGACCGGCTTTTTATCGATCCCGATTCATCCAGAGTAGCGTCATCAACAACAAAAGCTTCATCAGAATTTATCAATTTGGGCGTTGTTTTTAAATTTAAACCGCCTTGGAATGATTCTATTTCGTGGTATTTATGTTTTGGCATTATTCCCAACTTTTTTAGGTTTGTGTTCCTATCACTGTTCCTTGACCGGCACCAGTGGGCGCGCCATTCTTAATCATCAACTTGCCACTTTCAACCCAGATATGATAATCCCCTAATTGGATATGCCCTGTATCCCATGTCCCACTTCCGATTTTAGCACTCGTATCACCCTGTAGAGTAAACAAATGGGACGATGCCCACACCTGGGCGTTGGGAGCTATTGTTCCATCTCCCATCATTATCATATTACTTCCCATGGCAACTCTTGGGTGATCGTCTCCTTTTATGTAAAACCCTCTCCATGACTCGTCGTAAGCCCCTGCGAAATAAGTGTTATGCCTGGTAGTATAGTCAGTAACCTCATTTGCATACTCATCTCGTATTCTTAAATTTCTTAAATTTGTATCGTCAGCGATACTCACCAAATTCCTGCCGGACAGATTTGCGGCTGAAATAACGCCGTCAACTTCGGGTGCGCCAGTGATAGATATGCAATTGTTACTTGAGCTAGCACTCGAAAAAACTATTCCGAGGAGATTGACAACGGCTCCACCGGAAATTAAAATTCCGTAAGGTGCGGCACTGGGGATGTCAAAGTTTCCTCCAAAGCAATTAATTACTCCGCCACCTGCTATCGTTAAAGAGGAAGTGCAGTCCTCAAAGTAAGGGGCTGTCATCGTCCATATTTTTGTAGGAGCATTAGACAAAATACCAGTGGTGCATTGTTCTATCACGGGAGCTATAACTCTAATCCCATATTGCTCTGTCCCCGATCCTTTTCCAAGTCTGATGCCGGTAGTACATGTATGAATACTTGGGGCATATATGGTTGTGTCGTTCGCCGCCTCCTGCAAATCAATGGCTGTAGTGCAATGCTTGATGTGCGGGTTTTCTATTTTGTTACTCCAGCAATAATTTACCAAATCAATCCCGGTTCCGGCAATTCCATTTATTGCCATATCCTTGATTAAATTACCACTGCAACTACTACCAGCATCGCTGCTTATACGAATACCCCCGGCTCCAGTGCTATCCCCAAATATTTCAAACCCGGAGATTACAGCTCCTCTGCAATCATACGAACCATCGCCAATATTAAAGGCATACCCTGTCCCTGTGTAAGTTACAACCGTTCTGGCGGCTCCAGCGGCGGTAGAGGTACGCTGAAAATCAATTCCCTCACTGGCCGTTATAGAGACTTTGTCTTTTACATTTACTCCGACCAGTCCAAGATCATAATCAAAACGGGTCAATTTTATATCCCCGCCTCCGCAAGCGTATAAAACATCTACAGCAGCCTGTATCGATTCAGCAACAGTGGTTTTATCCCACCATTCAGGATATGTCGCAAGATTAATCCCGGAAGAAAAAGCCACCGTTCCCGCCCCGCTGAAAATTGGATATATCCCGGCATTTAATGAACCGCCGATAGTAAAAGTTTTCCCAGAATCAACAGAAATGGTTGCCCCGGCAGGAACCAAGAGTTCGATATTGGAGGTAATCGTTATATTATTTGATATTGTCCACGTACCGGGATAGAGAAGGAAAATACATTTATTGGAAGACCCTACTGCTGTAAGTGCCGAAGATATGGCAGCGTCAGTATAAGCAGTTCCATTCCCGTATGCCCATAAAACATCCACCACATATCCAAATTTGTTTATTGTTTGAGAACCTCCGATACTGGTAGTTCTGGAGAATGTTTTACTGGCAGGATTATCATAAAAATCAAAATCATTCTGCCCTATCTTTTCTACCGTAACTTGTTTAATCGCCATGTCTGCCTTCTTTTCTTTGTCTATGTACTGACAAAACCATTAGTATCAATATATCCCTCTATCACTCCGTTTAAATAAAAATCAATCCTGTCGTCTGCCGAATTGTAAACTATTTTTGTTGAGTTAGGAGCAGAAACCCCATCCAAATCAATGCTCATGTCCGCCGCAAGACGCAATCCCGGAATCCCTGCCGTGAAATCAGCCCCAGACAAATCTATTCCACAAATTGAAAAATCACATTTGGGAGAGCCACAATATCCACCGCTCGCTGCCCCGTCTGATGGCTCTACTTTTACCAAATTTTCCCATTTACCCCTCAAGAGAATCCCATCTTTCGCTCTAAAGTCATCATAATTCGCAGCGGGATCATCTTTCATCACACACATTATCAACCCGTAATGACTCCAGGCTCCGGCAGAATCATGAACTAAGATTCTATGATGCCCAACAGCAGAACCACCTCCGCCGGTTGCAGTACTTTCAACATTTATTTGCCCTTCCACAAAAGAATAATTCATCCCCGGAGTGTTCCCCGAAACAGAAACCCCATAGGTTATTACATCCATATCAGAATGTTGATCTGTCGTGCCATCGCCTCCATCATAATCCATGACGGCAAAAGTCCGAATTGCCGCATTATCGTAAGCTGGTCCCGAAGCATGAAGATCGTGCAAAAACCCTATCGCTCTATTTTCAAGCCTATGAGCCATATCTGAATGAATTTTAGCGTAGTAAGCGGCGGTAAATGTAGGTGTTCCGGCTTCGTAGGAATGATTTACGGTAAGATCAACAACATTTGTGGGTTCTACATAAATTTCCGGGTGTTGGTATAACCTGTATCCTGTAGAAGTTGGATCGCCAGATTGTGTTTTTTCTAACTTACTCCATGTATTTGTTGCCATAGAACTGCTGTATTTGCTCGGCTTTATCTCAATATCGTATCCACCATCTATCAAGTCTTCTACTTGTTTTGCGATAGAGCGAAATTGAAAATGGGCAGCGTCTATTTTCTTTATTGTTTGCGAGCCTCCGGTAGAAGTAGTCCGGCTAAAAGTAGCTTCAGCCGCCCCGGAAGTTTTAAAACTTAAGTCTTCGTATCCTATTGGTTCAACTGTTACTTGTTTGTCTGCCATAGTTTAATTATCCCAACCTGCTCTGTCTTCCTCTTTTACGTTTCAAACTTGGCTTCTTGAACTCGGTTGCTTTAGAATAAAATTCATTAAGATAACCTTTTGCTTCGGCTATCTTGCTGCTGTCCATCTCTTTCATCGTTAATTTATACATACAAAATAATACTATGCAATCATGCAGCGAACTGTCTAGAGCAGAAACATCAGTAGAGAGAGAAAGCTCTACCGGAATTTGCACATAATCAATCTGGATTGTGGTATCTGCCTGAAAAGGTTTATCCATGTAAAGCTTTTTGTTTACGTCGTAAAGAAAAAAATAATCCGGGACTCCCCAGGAATCGCCCTCCCATCCTTCATTATTGTCATCCAAAAAACCCCATGTTTCCCAATCGAGTACCCTCTCGTTGTCTGATTCCTCATAAAAAACTCTTTTTATCCTCAGAGTGTCGTCAGGAAGCTCAAGATAAGTTTGATTTTTATATACATTTCTGGTTACTAATGCCCAAACACATTCGGTTAAAAGATTCAACCTGAATTGAGCTTCATTGGCAAGAGCAGTAATTTCGGCATCACTAAAAAACCCTGTTTCGTCAGATATTTCGTCAAGATTAGAGTAAACATCTGCCTGAATTTCGGCCAAAGTTAGAATAGAATTGTTTGCCACTGCCTATTTTCCCCTTCTATTTTTTATAGTCCTATGCCACCTTTTAACTCCTTTTTTCTTCTTGTTGATGGAAGAATAAAAAACTTTTTTTCCTTTTTCCTCCCCATATTCCCCTTTCATCTGGCTTAAAATTCTTTTTCCTGAGCTTGTTAACAGTGGCATCGTTTATATCTCCTAACTTTGCAATCTTGTTCTATGCCCTCTTACCATGCCTTTTCCTATTGCCATCAGATCTGCTAATTGCAGTTCATATTCTTCCAAATGAACCATAGCAATTTTTAAATTCTGGCCCTCTCCCTTTAACGATAACGCTTTCCACAAAACATACGAGTAGAGAACGTATTTAAAAATTTCGTGCATTTCAGGTGAATCCCCGCCATCTATCAATTCGTCAGGTTCTTTTTTATACCAGATTGATATATTGCCTACAGGGGTCGCCGTCCTAACAACTACTCCTGTTTCAGAAGTAAAAGAATAACAATCGCCTTCCGCATTATCGTCTTGTATCCTTACAATCCGGCCAACTTCAGAAGAAAAAGTATAAGTATTCTCCGAATCAACAATCCTCACAGCTCTTCCGACATCAGAACCGCAAGTATAGGTTTCTCCCGCATCAGCAACTGGAGGATCAACATAAATAGAGCGAGTATCTTTTTGCATCCATGATCGAGGAGTCCCCGGATCGTTGCTCTCCCATTTTTCGTTTTCTTTGTCCATTAAATCTAAAGTTTTAAATTCAAGATGATTGCTTTCGTCATAAACCACTCTTTTCCTGGGGATTTCAAATACATTCGTTGGAAGAGTAAACTTTCTATTGCTATCATTATTTCCTTCAAACCATTGGATAAGCCCCCCATCTTCCCATAATAGAGTGTATCCGTTTATGTCATACGAGCCGCCAGAAGTTAAGGGGATGGTCATCACCTCTCCGTCACCAACTGTCCTGTCTGCGTCCATTGTCATACTTGACAATCCACTTGGATTAAGGATAACCCGATCCCATAAACAACCAGTTCTTCTCGTAATATCAAGGTATCCATCATTAATATATTTGTTTAAAGTTTCAATAGGCCAAAAGACAGGTGACCCCGATACCTCTCTTAGCCGTCTTTGGCATTCTTCTCTTATTTCTCGAAGGCTATCGTCCATTGTTATCCCTTTATGATCCTTCCACCCTTCCAGGAAGTACCATCACAAATAGTAAAACCAATCTCATTCTGGTCTATCAAAAGAATAGTTGTTCCACCATCGTCCTTAACTGTTAAAACCTCATCAGCATCAGCGGCATTAACCAAAAAAAACATCAGGCGGTCTGAACTTGCTTCTGCGGGAAGGTTTATTTGCCTGCCTGCGCCCCCCGGATCTAAAAATTGAATAAGCGAATCGGTAACCACGAGTGTTTTTGTGGCCGCCAATATTTCTGTGTTGGGAGCAGTAACAAACCGTGAAAGGAACAATAGTTCGGTTGTTGTAAAAGAGGCTTCTACCGTCGCAGACGTTTCATTATAAATATCTATACTCCCGGCATTTTCTCTGATAGACAAATTTTTAGCGTCGTCTTCTGTTCCTTGTAGCTTTATCTTTGGTATACTTCCAGTTAAATACAATTCTGCATCTTTAAAATGACCACCCATCTTGTCTTCCTTTTTTGAATTTTAAGCACTATCTCCTCCTTGTTTCCCTTTCTGTGGAGGATTGTAACAAGGCGGATCAACACAGAACCACTTACTCCCTGCCTTGCGCATTTTTTCGCACCAATTAATTTGTCCACATCGCCAACAAGTCCTACGTTTGCGATAATTAGGAACTTTCATGCTATCTAATTTTTCAACTATATAATCAGCCTCGATCACCTTACCTCCAAAAGATAGGCATTATTACTTCTATACACTATTCCCCAATTTTCCAGCCTTTCTCTGCTCCACTGAGAACAATGAGTTTCGTATTTGTTCCCATATTCTTCTTTCTGTTTTGATACTTTTACAGGCGTTATTACCATTCCAAAATCAGACTTTACTTTGATGGAATCCAACAAAACAATGCCCCTGTCAGTAGAAAAATGCTCCAAAACATCGGCACAAACAATCATTTCGTATTTATCCAATTTTGGAAGAACCTTTAGGGCATCATCTATGTAAATATTGTCATAAATTTCTTTTTGTAATTTTCCTATATATTTGGGAAAAATTTCTACAGCGTCAATCTGTACCTTCCTTTTCCAATAATCTCCGTTCCACACATCCGTGTATTCTCTGGCCAAGAAACCGAATTTCCCATGTCCGCAACCAATATCCAGAATAGATTTTGGTTTATTCGCTACTAAAACATCGCAAAAATATTCTAAAAAAAATGGTCTTGAACTTGGCAAAGTTTATCCTTTTAAAAAAGTTATTTTCCCTCCAGGTAATCAATTAATAGTTGAGGTTTCGATCCCACATCATTTTGTTTTATATATGGTTTCTGCCACTTCCGAGGAATCGAAACAAATCCTCGGTTTTCATAATAGCTCGACAAAACCTGATAATCCCCAATAGAAGCACATCCATTAGCGATAAGAAATCGTGCAGTTACATCATTGTAGTACACCTACAAAACTCCTCATCCTAATACCAAATTCAACTGGCACGAAAAGATTATGCCGCTGATTTTGGCGTTAAATATTTTGCAACACCTGAGGTAAACCCCGTCTTGTAAGAGACGGGGAAAAGCCTATGCCTAAGTCTGTGACGGTAAAATCTTACCAAAGACAAAGCCCGTCAAGCCACGTTGTAAATAACGAGGCTTGATAGCGTGTCTGGGTTATAAAATTTATCATTTTAATCATCAGGTTTACGTTTATATTTTATGAATAGGCTTCTTGCATTCTTCTTCTGTCGGTCTATTTGGATTTTTATAATCCTGGATTATTTTATCTATGTTGTTTATGACTTCTAAACACTGAAGCCATAAGTTCCGATAGTGATTTTTGTCAATTTTTGTTTTCATGCCTTTTATGCCTCTTTTAAAATTGTAAACCCGCATAATAACTTGTTATATATTTTGCAACACCTGATGCGGCATTTTCATTTTGGGATGGCAAATCAATCTTGCTCCAACCTCTTTAGCTTTAATGCTGAAACAAAGGTCTTGTCCCATTGCAAACTCTGTCGCAACATAAAATTGTCCCAATCTGTTTTCCTCACAAATAATGTTGATGTCGGTGAACCAGGGAAATGTGAGTCGCTTAAAAATTTTGGTACTGCATAGGAAACCACACGTCCCGAAACCATCGGTCTGGAAAGGTTTCTTACGTATGCTAACTTTTTTGGGGTCTTCTGCATAAAAATCTCCATTTTTCCATTTGCAAACGCTTGTTTTGCCCGCATATTTCCCAGTCTTAATTATTGCCCATCCTGTAGCAATATTATTCTCCGGGTCTTGCTGAACGATTTTCCATAATTCTATGAAAAAATTAGAAGGGAAGGATTGATCAGCATCAAGCATCATAACAAAATCAAAATTGTTATCGATAGCTAACTTGACTATTGCGTTTCTGGCATCGACAACGTGTCTTGCAGCAACAAAATCGAAAACATGGGGTAAGGGAACCAGCATATTCCGCAAAGAAAGAGTGAAAGCTGCTGGGATATAAGGAACGCTCCATGGAGTTCCTATAAAAATTTTAGGCAAATCACTCATATTTTCCAAAGACAAGTTAGCTGGAAGCTTAAGTTTTGTTTCGTAACCCTGCATATCTCTCCTTGCACCACCAAAAATTATGCCCTACATAGGTATTTAATTGTTTGGGGGGAACATTAACCCTGAAATAAAGTGGGTCGGTTAACTCATTATCCGAATAAGGGGCTAACTCTAAGTCCCCTATATTTTTGTAATATCCGCTATTTAGCCCGCCGCATATTGTTCGGATTGAACATTCCAAACATTTTGGAGCAAACGTATTTATTCTGTCGGAAAGCCACTTGGAATACTCAAGATATGGCGAAAACTCTTTAGGCAAAATGCTGTAATCCCATTCATAGCCATCGTGCATCACTTGAGGAATATTGCAAATATGTTTTTCATATCCTTTCAGCAGACACATAGGAAAATATCGAATGTTGACCATAACCCCGGCAGCAGTTAAAATATCGATTGCTTTTTTTAGAAAAGGAGCAATTTGGGAATTTTTTCCCTGAAAATCCTGCTTGTCCATACAAGACCATTCATCATAGGGATTAAAGTTAATAAAATTGCTGATTAGTGGCTTAACCTCAGCAAAATAATTAGCCAATCCTATTAAATCTTCAAAATTACTGGTTAAAACAGTATTGGTGCGAAATTTAAAATTATTGCTATTGCATTTTTCTATAGCTTTGTTTACTTTTGCGAAACCATTTTTTGTGTTTGTTACCTTATTATGAATATTTTCAGAGCCATGAATAGAAAAAAGAATATCTTCAAGCCCTGAGTCCCAATATTCTTCCAATTTAGGTTCTATTTTTTGTCCATGAGTAATAACGCAAGGGTATAATCCCAACTTTCTTGCTCCAAAAATCCATTTGGCAAAATCAGGGATAATTGTTGGTTCTCCCCCGCTAAAGTCGCAAAAAAGATTTCCCCTGGCTACTCCATTTCTCAAAACTTTTTCCATCTCTTCCCAGGTTAGAAACCACCTATCCTTTTTTTCCATATGAGAATAGTAACAAAATTCGCAACTTAGGTCGCATATACGCCCAACGTCTGCCTTGAATCGTCTTGTAGGTGGAAGCCGATATGTTTTGTTGTGCCACTCCATTTTATTATTCAAGCAAGTATCCCTATCTCTTACTCTTACAGTATTCATTTTGGAAAAATATTCAGGTTTTTTATCTTCGCTTCCATCTGTCTCACGGTTATAAACATATAAGGGGCGATTTACGAAACTTACCTTTTTGGCTGTTTCCAGCATAGGGATAAACAAAGCCGAATCCCCGCAAGTCTGCCAATGTTTGCCGGTAGATGGGTCAAACAAAGTATCTGGAGGCACATTTTTTAACATTCCAGCCCTGAATGTTCTAAAGTGAGAATAAGCGACTTTTGCATAACGAGCCAGAGTCGGATCACTTAGTGGTGTGGAGATCCCCATTGTTACGTTTGGTATCCCATCCTTTTGCCCGTGATAAGTAATATGCTGGCTATAAACCATATCCGCAGATGATTTTCTATAGGCGGTTACAATTTCTTGTAAGGCCTTTGTCCCTAAAAGCCAATCATCACCATCAAGCCAGGCAATAATATCATCGTCTCCCAAGTTTTCTATTTTTGATATTCCACAGAGGAACGAAGAAAGAGGAGAACCGGAATTATTTTCCAGCCTGTATGCCTCTATACTCCCATCGTGGCTCTGTATCTTTTCCCATGTTCTGTCGGCCGAAGCATCATCAACAACAATATGCTTTGCCATTATCCCTTTAGTGTCCTGATCTTTGACAGATAAAATACAGGCATTTATATATTTAGAGGCATTATAAGTAGGGGATATAATATAAAAATTTTTCATTCTTCCATCACCGATTCAATTATAAAGTCCAACTTTTTTAACTGTTTTCCGATTTCATATTGCCCAACCATTTTTCTCTTTTTCTTGCTTAACTGCTGTTTTTCTTCATTGCTTAATTTCTCAAAATGTTCCAGCAAATTAATAAAACTATCTATCCCGGTAAAAATACAATCCTTGCCAAATCTTTCACCTGATCCATAAAAATCGTGAATTAACGGGATTAAACCGCTTCCCATACTTTCTATTATAGAATTGCCGAAAGATTCAAAAAGAGAAGTAGAAAGATTATAGGACTTATCTTCAAGCCAATCGGGAAGATTTTTGTTATCTACCCAGCCTTCAAAAAACACGGTATCAGATAGGTTCATCTTTTTTATCATATCAGATAAATACAACTCATACCTGGGTTCCTGAAAGCGACCAATGGCATGGAAAGTATAATCCATGCCTTTTTTCTTCAGAGCGTCTGCCAGATATAAAATCATTTGTGGATTTTTTTTATGATTAATCCAGCCAATCCAGGCTATTTTATTGCCATACTGTTTTCCCTTCCACTTAAATAAATTGAAATCAACACCATTCGGCAAAATATCCATAGAAGAAAGCGGAATTTTTGAGTTTTCTTTTACTCTTTTCATCAGTATTTCTATTTCTTTGCTCACAAGTAAAAGCCTGTCGCAATTCAACCAGTAAGTGTTCAAGGGAACAGGAGTAAATAATTCCATTGAATGAAGCCTACAAACTACCTTTGACTCCTTGGGATGCCGCATTGCTTCCCGGAACATATCATCACAAAACTCAAACCATGCCAGATCATTCCCTCGCATCAAAATTCTTATTTGATCTTGAGGGATTGGTTTATCAACGTAAAGAACTTCATGCTTTTTCCCAAGATGAGAAACCATATGCCCGTGATGAAAATCAAAAGTCTTGTATCTATCAAAAATAACTATTTTCACAGTATCCTTTCTGTAAAAAATTACTAACAACTGCTTCGATTCGGATGTTCGTTCCTCTCGCCACTCAAGTGAGAATGTTAAGTTCCCTTAATAATCCTATAAAATAGATGTGCCGAAAATATTATTCCTGTCAATATTCCAATAACTGCAACACTAAATAAAAAAATAACTACCAAATTTATCATTTTATCCTCAAAAAGAAGGTTATCGTAGATGTCTAAACAACCGCCTCTCAGTTTATTATTACATAAAAAAACAAAAGGGGATCCCCAACATATTTTTATTATACATCGAAAATCCCCTTTTTGGAATAACCTCTCCTTTTTTTTGAATTTAAATAGATTTTTTTAAGCCACCTTTTCCCTTCCTACATCCATAACTTTACGTATCTCAAAACCACTTCCTGAATAATCAATTCACCCTCGGCATGATCCCCGCCACAAGTTAACTGGGTATGAATCCCATAACCTGCCGTAAGAGTAGATGCCGCAATAGTTACCGTGTCCTTGAATAAAAAAGTTTCGCTTATCCCGGTAGCCAGCGTTCTTTCGGAAGGATTAGTAATCCCAGATGTGCTAGTAGCATCTCCAATCGCAGCGGTAGAAGCATTCGGGTTGACTGCGTTGTAGGTGCATTGCCAATTTATCACGTTTCCTTTTGTAGCACTTGCTATAGTTTGGTAATAAACATCCAGGTAAGATGCTTCCGTAGAATCGAAATCATTGGGAAGTTTTACCAAAAAATCTAATTCATCGCCGGTGGCTGGAGCAAGCCCGCCTAGCCCGGAAGAATTTGCCTCAGCCACGACACTTTTTGCATTGCCAGTTCCCAGCATCGATCCAGCTCCGGCAGCATCTTTAGTGCTGTAGGACTGAAGAATAGCCTGCCAGGGAATCCGCAATTCTGCATATTTTGCAGTAGCATCAGTTGGTTGTAATTGTGAACTCCATCTTGTTACTGCCATAACTAATTACCTCCTTTGGGGTATAAACGAGCTTGTAAGCTCATTTTTAGTTACTGACCCGCTTTTCTGGTTACGCAGTTTGATCCCCTGCGTTTTGGTGCTTTGTAATTTTGAACAACACCCTGCCATTAGTTCCAAGCTCATCCGCAGGATGTACCCCGGTTACAGTAATAACTTTTTCCGTGGTAGCATTTTCATTAACCTCCATTATCCCGGATGTTCCCTCAATGTCGCACTGCTTGTTAACAAGAGCTTGCGCAGAATCCCCGGAACATTGTCCTGTAAAAATCGTATCAGGAGAATCGTACACCGGAATATCTACAGCTGTAGCAGTAGCCGCAGCAGTCCCGGCAATTCCCAAAAGGGAGCCTACTGTTGCCGAAGCTGCTTTTATATATCCCGCATTTGCCAAGTCTTTTCTCACTGCATCGCCTTTGGTAATTTTCGCAGCATCACTTGCTGAATGTTTATACCAGTGAATTGGGGCAGAACTGTTCCCTTCGTGGTTATAAGGCTCAAATCCACATGGATTATCTAAGTTTGCCATAATTTTTTACCTCCTTGTTTTGTTATGCTCCTGCGCTACCGTAAGCACCAACATAATCAGGCCATCCGCAGGCAAATCTTTCATAAATGAAATAAAGAAGATTATCGGACAGATCTTCTACTGTCATTTTTGTTCTTGGTTTTTCTCTCCACTGAAACTGGAGAGGATATTCTTTTCCCATACTCGATTTATCCGCCAGCAAATACCATGCATCCTCATCAACATTGCCCAACCAATATGGCCAGATTACCGACTGAATCTCAGTTCTTTTTCTAAGGGCATTAATCGCATTTTCAGCATTTTCCGGGTATTTATCGGAGTCTAAAAGCTCGGTGGCTTTTTGCTGCAACTGATGCGGGGTTAAAAGAATTTTGGGCGAAATAGCCAAAGGCAACCCTGCATCATTCTTGAAAGTATAAAAAGCATTTACCGCAGCCCAAAGACTTGTAGCGGTTAAATCTGCATCGGTAGAAGGTTTATTTGACTGAGTACTCCCATTTTTCATTGCATGGGAAGTGCTGAAAAGATATTCGGTTGCAGATCGGTTCCCGCTTTGCCATGTGGGAAGCGAAGTAAAACCTCCTGTAAAAACTGAAGACGCATAAAACTGAACAGTGGCTTCTGCGGCTTCTCTCATTACTTTAGGGAAACGAGAAATAACACTATACCTCTCGTCTGCCTGCGCTTCATGGGTGATAGTCGTATATACACCGTATGCAATGCTCTCAAGATCGGTGTAATACCCTTCCCCTGGTTCCGCAGCAGAATAATTTGCCCCTTCATTTTTTTGTGACAAAAGAGGAACACCTTCGATAGTCATAAATCTTTCATACTGATGCCCAAAAGAAGACACATTGAAAACCTGATTTATGACCGCGAAAGGATCCGCTTTTTTCCAGGGAGAGAACAAAATCTGGTCAAGCCCTGCTTGCATTAAATTGGAAATATTAGCTCTAATAACAGCCATTGTATTTTACCTCCTTATTGCTTCATTTCTTTTAATCATATCACCAAGTACTTCCTTGATCGTGCCCAATCCAGTTGCCCCCATCAATTTTTTCATTCCATCTATTTGCTGTGCCTGCGCTTTTAAAAATTGAGAGTTTTTCTGAGCTATTTTGGCACGACGTTCAGCATCATATTGATCACGTGGCTTTTCCATCAGGATAGCTTCGGGAATGCCGGTGGTAGAATCAATAGGAGTCCCTTCCATTAGAGCTTTCCCAGCATCTCTGTCCACGACAACCCATCCTTTTTTCTTTAACTCTTCCACCCTTCTGGGTTCTCTTCGGGCATGATAATATGCCTTGTCAGCTTTGCCCTCTACATGAAAAAAGTCTGGCTGCTGTGAATGATCTGCAACGAATTCAATTTTTGGAGAATCGGTTTCTTTTTTTGGAATACTTGGTTCCATGGTTTTGTTTTCCTTATTTTGCATTATTGTTTCTCTTGCTTTTGCCCTGACAGCCGGGTCATTAAAACCCCTTGGTTTTGTGTTTTCCATTTAATTTCCTTTCAAGTAAGCATCTAGGTTGTTGACAACTTCCGTCAAGGCGTCATCGCTCGTTATTCCCATTTTTGCCATAAGTGCCTTGCCTTTTTCGTCAAGCACATTAGCAACATTCCCAGAAGCAGATGAAGAAGCAGCAGCCGAGCCTTCAGCTATCTGCCCGGACTTCTTTTTCATCTCAGCCAAAACAGCCTGTTTCCCTTCCTCGATATATTTATTTTTCAATTCCAGAAGAGAAGCATTTTCGTCTTGAGAAGAATTTTGCAATTTACCGGCCTCTTTCGCCTGTTGTGCTGCCATGGCTCTTTCCTTTTTCCCAGAATATCGTTCCTTCGCTAACAATGCCCTTACAAGTTCCGGGTTTGACAACGCCTGGTAAACAATATTATCCGGGACTTTGGAAATTTCATCCTGGAAATTGTCATAGCCAGGCAGACTTCTTGCCGTTTGCTTTTCTTTGTCGTAAGCAATCATCATTTGTTTGATGAATGGAGTAAGAGCTTTCAACGGAGTCGAAATCATCTGCTCAGCCAGCTCTGCTTCAATTTCTTCTATATCCGGTTGCTGAACAGGAGCCTGGTTCTGCTGAGTAGTATCGTTTCCATTCCCTTCATCGGCGAACCAGTCTTTTTCTGTCCCGTTGTCCAGAGCCGGGGCTTCTTCCTGCGTTAAGTTTTCAATTTTGGCTTCCAACTCTGCTATTTTTGATACCTTTGCCTGTAAAGCTTCATACGGAACTGTTTCAGGTGTTTCATTACCCCCCTTTTCTGCTCCTTCCGTGGAAGACGTCTCCACGTCAACTTTAACGTCCTTTTCATCCAAGAGCGGCGATCCCTCGGAATCTTCAATTTTAACGCCCGTTTTTTCTTCAGTCATTACAACCTCCTAAAAGATTAAATTTCTTTTTTCCAACGTACCTTCTGATTTCTAAGTTTTCTCAACCATCTAATGTCGCCCATTACAGTATTGTATAAATCGTCAATTTCTAAAATTCTCCCTCTGCCCTCTCTATAGTCTCCCCAATCTGTAATTTTCTTGCCTGTCATTCCCTGAAGACACAATTCAGCTTTTCTTACCTCTAATGTTTTTATGAAAAATTTTCCAAGTTCAGTATTAAAAAGGAAATCTTCCAGTTTTGCCGCTCGTTCTTTTCTTACCTCTCTATCAATCTTTCTCTGCAAGTCCGTTAACGGCTTTTCTACCCTTGTCGTCGCCGGTTTTTGCGTTATCCCTCCCTTTTTGTTCTTCATGTCTTTCATGCTGGAACCTCCTCGCCTTGCTGCTTGCTGATTTCCTGCATTATTTCAACCGCAATAGGCCGTATTTCCTCCGGCAAAGCAGCAATAGGGATCATCGCTTCTCTTTGCTTAACAAAGTCGGATGTTTCCTTAAAATCATACAAACTGTCCATCATTTTTAAAATTTTAATAATATCAAACTGATATGTCGGATCATTCTGTAAAATACCTCCTATTTCCCTCAAAAGATTAGGGAACTGCTGTTGCTTACTGTATTTTGAATATTCAGTTTCTACTGCTGTAGCGGCAAAATTAAACTCAATATTTTGGAAAAACCCATCTTCCTTTCCACGCTTAAGAATATTGAAAGTTTTTTCTGCCAAAGGCCGTAAAGTCAATCTGTCGGCCTGCTGAATAAACAGAGTAAAAACTTTTTCAGCGGCAGCCATCAACCCGGTAAATTCTCCCAGGGTTTCTCTTTTGGACTGCCCTATGCCAACTGTTTCTGCGGTAGCCCTGCTTGTTTTTTCAATTTCTCTGTCAAGAATACTGTGCATATTGCCGAATGCCCCAAAATTTACTTCAGGGGTATCAATAATTTTTACATCATCATGATTCCTCAGGAACCAGATGGAATCCGGCTTGCGGATTAAGTCATCCTCTGTTAAGCCAGAGTTTTCCAATACCTGAACAATATTTGTCAACGATCTTTTGTGCTGATCAAGAAACAAATCATGATGTTCTTTTTGCTCTACGATAAGAGATTCTACCGCCTGCAAAGCTCCTTTTCCATAAAAAGAACCAGGAACTATCTGATAAATAGAAGAAACAAAAGGCTTGTAATATTCTTTTTCCCCTTCTGCTTCCACTTCAAAATAATTGGTAGAAGGCTCACATCTGATAATGTTTTCTATCCTGTCTCCCCCAAGAACTGCGGTTATAACATATTCTTCCCATACTCCACTTTTAACTTCAAATTCTCCCCAATATTCGATCAAATCATATACCGGCGAGCCTGTCGCTTCTGCGCTTGTTTCGCCTCCGTCGCTTTCTTTCACTATAAAGGCATCTTTTTGTAAAACCTTATTTTTTCCCAATTTATCGAGATCAAAATATACATTTTCCAGCCCTTCATAAAAATAACCTGTATTCTCTGGGCCGGAACCAACAGACGGAGCCTTTAAGCGGGAAAGTTGAGACAAGCTTTTCTGGGACAAATGATAGCAGTATCGCATGTCATCAATTCTTCCCGGCTTATTGCAGGAAGGATCAGGGCCAAAGTTTTCGGCCGCCACAAACTCCGTAAATGGAAACTGCCCCTTTGGATATATCTTGCAGAAAGATGTTCCTATAGTAGAAGCTTCCTTGAACAATTCTACAGCGGTTAAGTAAAAATTTGATTTTCTATCGAGAATATGGGCAAATTCTTTTTGAAGCGCAAGAAGATCTGCCTGTTCTATGTCGGGATTTTTTATTGTAATCCAGTCTGCAACAGAAAAAATCGCAGCCATTATTCTCGGAGCGATTGTTTCTATAATCTGATCGCCCTTTGGCATTACCAGATTGGATTCCCATTCATGATCTCTCTCGACTTGCTGCGAAAGATACAAATCTCTGTAGCTTTTCCAAGCAGGAGATTTTTTTTTCACAAGGGCATTGGAAGCCTCAAAGTTTTCCTGAAGCTGTTTTTTTGCTCTTTCCAGAATTTTTGCGGAAGGTTTTTTCATTTATGTTCCTGGAACCTTGAAATTAATAGCCTTGAATAAACGATAACTTCATTTTCATGCTCTCGTATTTCTGGCCTCATCCGCCAAAAAATAGTAAGATGCGGGTTATTATCAATATCAGCACCTTCTGGCTTGACTAATTTTGCAAAATCAACATATGCATTAATCCACTTGCTCCATACGTTTTTGATTTCGGCTAAATCTTTGGTTCTAAAGGCAAATGAAACATATTTTTCACAATTTGCCGCTATCGAACTGTTCGTACTTGGCCCAAGATCTCCGACAATTTTATTAGCTACGTCGTAAAGCTCTTTTTCTAAACTATTCAAAATATCCAACCTGGTTTGCCTTTTACAATAATGTTGCCGAAAATATCTAATTTCGTTGCGAACAAACGAAGAAATTTCACACCAAACGCACCAAAAAATGCGGAAGCCACTTATTTTCCACAACTTTGGATGTTTCCTCAATAACCAACATTTTCGCTCAGTAGTAAGAATAACACGGTCTATCTGATCTTCAAGAAGTTCAAGCATTGGAGCCATGCCACATAAATCAATATAATTAGTTTTTATTCCATAAAGTCCGAGCCGTGATTTTGCATATTTTTCTATGTTCATGTTTGCAACAATCTGGTTGATTCCCACAGTTTTAGAATTATTCAGTGCTTTTAAATCAGACAGAATATCTTCATCAGAGGTATTTTTCAAAGAGCCTACCATATTAAGAAATTCTGGTTTAGCTCCAAGCGAAACGAAAGCTCCATAAAGTTGGTCTTTAAGCTCTTGCCTCATTATTGTTCTCCCCACAGATAATCAATTAATATTAGCAATCCAATTCCGACACTTGTTTTATGGCAATATCTAAAACTATTTTCCATTCTTGATAAGACTTAGACCATTTGTCATCAGAACAACAAATTCCAAACATCGGGTGTTCTCGCAAGTTATTTGCCAATGTTCTTTCGGCTGCGATGGCCGGTAGAGATAACGAAGCACTGTGAATTATGTGTGATAATATTTTTGCATTGGGTTTACTGTTTAGTAACTTTTTGCAAATATTAATACTTAACTGTAATTTGCCTGTTTCGGATGCTACCAAATCATTACAAGCGAAACCAAACTCGCCGCATCCCTGTATCATATTATTGCTGCCATTCGTTTTACCCGGCATACCACCTCCATTTGTTAAAGCAAAAGTGACAAAATTTGTCATTAAATGCCGTAAATTGTCACTTTAATTTTAAATTGCACAAACAAAACACAATGTCAAGCCTTATCTTACCTTCCAGCAAATTTATTTAATGGTAAAAGGCCATAATCTCTCTTTTTTCTTTTTACATGTTCATATACTCTTTCTTCCCTGGTTGCATATATCGACCATCCAAGAGAATATACTGCGTCGTCATGATATTTTGTCTTTACTTCCGTATGTTCAGAGCGCAATTTGTTATATTTACCAGGATGCCCAAATTTGGGAAGGGAATTTAGATCACCCTTCACCGTTTGCTCGAAATCATCAAGTTCTTTCCTCAAAAAAGTTCTCCCTTCCCTGTCTCCCACGTCAACCATCAACCCACCAGGGAAAACAAGCCTTCCCTTATGAAACTGATATAAATCGGTGAACATTGGAATCTGACGATTATCAGTTGCATGGATAAGCTCTGTTCTTCTGCCCATGCCCTCAGCCCATTGGCATAAATCGGCAGCCTGGTAAACTTCAAAAATCGTATTGTCTATGGAATATCTCTTAAAATCTTCAGATATAGTTTTTTTAATAGTATATTCGCCATCAAGCCCCGGCAGAAAAACAACCTGATTTAAAATAATATAAAAAGGAAGAGGAGAATCAAACCCAGTCAACCATCCTTTCGCCGTAACAGTCCAAACACTCCTGTCCCCTTTTTTGCTGTAAGGCAATGACCTGTCAAGCCCTGCACCAATAACAAACTTTGTTTTAAAATCATGCTCCAACTGCTTTATTTCTTCTTTCCCGACAGGAACCCGCAAGCTTTTTCCTACAAGAAAGCCTTCGTCAAGATGCTCCTGGCTGAATAATTTCCCTCCTGCTCCAATCCAAATATTTCGATGAAAGGCATTATAATCAGGGCCGGTAAGCTGTTTCTCCCTGCTGCTGAGCCATGCCCTTGAAATTAAAGGAGAAATATTATATTTAACATATTCTTTCGGCTTCTCAACCTTATCCGCAAGATAAACAAAAAATATCCGTTCATCTACAGGCGTATCGCCTTCAATTTGAATCAATTTCCCGGAATCTTTATCATGTTCATAAACAGGAGAGCCAGCCAATTCCCAGAGTTTATAAAAAATATTGGACTTTGGAGAGACCTGAGATGGCAAAATAATCTGTCCATCCCTGTCCCCCGTCTGGGAAGCAAGAACCTGATATAACCCCTCCCCATCAGGAGCCGCATGAATCTCATCAACAACAGCAATATCAATAGGATATCCCCAGGAAGAAGCTTTCTCACTTGAAACCACAACAATCTTAGACTGAGTATCGAGATTTCTTATCTCTTTATCGAGAATATTCTGTTCTCCGACCATCTCAAACAATTCAGGTGAGTTCAAGATTATTTTCTTAATGCTGTCAAAGGCTGTAGAAGCCGACTGCTCCTTAGAGTTTGAAGCAATAACGCTTTCAACATTATAAAACATCGAAAAGTTCCATGCCCCCAATATCGCAGCGAGAAAAGTCTTGGAGTTCCTTTTGGGCAAACCAAAGCAGGCAACGGTATATTTATGGCATTTCTCCCCGTCAATTTCTATCATTTCAGTTGCTTCACGCAACATCCATTCCTGGGAGTGCCATGGAAAAATCTTCTCTATCTTTCTGCGGACAGGGAAAAACACCAAATCGTTCACCCACGCGACGATATCCTTCTGATACACCTCTATCTGTTTTTGCGAAAGCATTTATTCACCCTCAGAACTAATAGGGGTAACATTCTTCAGTTTTGCTTCCTCTTCCAAAAGCTTCCTCTTGTCCTCTTCTATCTGCAAGAATAACCTCCCATATTCCGAAAAACTCCGCTTCCCTTTTCTCTTCCCCCCGGCTGCATTCATGTTTTCCTCAGCCATAGCATAAAACTTCTCGGACAAACGAACCACGAGATCAAGATACTTCGGATATGTTTCAGAAACCACAGATAAAACCTTCCCATCCCCATCAACAAGTTTTCGCTTTTTATCCCCATCCTCGGCAAGATTCTCAATAATCCACTTATCAAGCAATCCCTTAACGATAATTGCGCTTGAAAGGCTGTCAAGGATAAGGGCAACCCCTTGAAACTTGGTAAAATCATCCTCCCCGACCTTGGCCTCTATTTTCAGGTTCCTGCGAACTTTCCCGACATAGCGGCGCAAATCCATGTGTTCATTAGGTAATTGCCCGGCAGTTACAAAGGAAACAGCAAGCTTCCGGGATTTGTCCTCGTCCAGATCCTCGTCATTGACAAAAGGAACCAGCGTTTGTTTTGGCGTATTGGTAACAGACATAACAACCTCCTTTTTTTGAAAATGGCGCAGTAATACAGCAAAAACTATTCCGGATCTTTCATAGGCATAGCTGTACCGTCAAATTTGCCAGTTTCCTTTTCAAAATAATATTCCCGTTTATTAATCGCTAATTTTGTAAAATACGGGGACACGGATATCTCTATCTTGTTTCCTGTAACTAAATCTTTGTACTCAAAAGGTTGAATTATTGCTTTTTCCATAATTTCCTTCTCCTTTTCCTTTTTTAAGTTTATTGGTTATCCACCCATTATTCCAAAATGTTTCAAACACCAGCAGAAAAAATAAATACCTCCACCTATTAAACCAGCATAAATCAATAAATCAAGAACTACGGCGATAATTCCCAAACTTATAAAATTATTTGGTTTCATATTAACCTCCTTTTTTTAATGGATAATAACTAAATCACCCACTTTTAGTCGGGTGGGCTTGATAGTTGTATGTCCATTTCCACTATCTGATCATTAATTTCTTTCTTAACTTCACGTTTTTCCTGAGCACGGGTAAACGCTGTGCCTTGTATCTCGTCACATATTTCACAAAAGCAATTACTCCCATGCCCCTGTACATTACACCGCCCAAATTGTTTTCTTTTTCGTAGCATCCTGTTTTTTTGCATTGCCATATTACTCTCTCCATGCCGCAAGAGATTGATAATAATATGAATGCAAAAACTCCGGGCTGTAATCACCTACTGTTTTTACCATCCGCCATGCCCACAAAGCCCTTCCGCTTCGCCCGTTTCCATCAGTAAATGGATGCAGTGTTTCATACTCATTGTGCAGCTTAAACGGAGTTTTCAGCTCTGCTGTATCGAGTAAAGCTGTCACAAACACAGGCATATTCGGGCTGCCTCCTGGGGGAATATGATTGCCGACACGAACATTTAACCCAAACTTATCACGGAGAACAGCCCCCGGTTGATAAATAGCTACAAATTGCTTTAAATCGCTCAGGGTTACAGTATGCAAATTAACGAAACGATCATGTTCTTTAATCTCTGCTGCCGTAGGATCTCTAAAAATCCCCTCGATCTTGTTACTTTCTCTTACGAATGCTTCCGTTTCCATGGCTTTTCCTTTTTAGGTTGAAGGATTAGGCGTCCCGTACCTTTTTTGTTATGTGTTAAATATTCAAACCCCTCATCAACATACGATTCGATTGTATTTATCATTTCTTTGCAAAGCGTATCTGATATTGTGACGACTCTGCTTCCCTCTGGGATGTCTTTTTCTGCCCCGGTTCTTTTTGCAGAATTTAAAACAAGAAGGATTGATTCAAGAGACAAAAACCTTTTTTGTTTTTCAGTTGGTTCATTCATTTATTGCCCCCCCTTAATTTTTAGTTTGAAAAAGCATAGAAACTTTACCGCCAAGCCCCCTTTGCCAAATTCTCGATTGTTTCATCAATTGCAATACCAAACAGTATCCCAAAAACGAAAATATGGTAAAGCAAACCCATGAACTCAGTCCCAGTTTGGTATTCATGACGGAACAAGATTTGACTGCATATTATTGCCACAAACCCAAAAAATATGTTTCCGCAAAAAAGCACTATTGCCCGCATAATCCCTCCTTAAAATATTTTTAGTTGAAAAAATTTGATGCCCCGTAATTTTAGAAATAAAGTGCAATGAAAACAGGTACTTAGAAAATTGGTTCTGGGATTTGACGGGGGGATTTGGAAGAGGGTATATCATTATATCCAGACAAATCCATGGGTACCTAGCCCCCCCCCATTCCCTCAGTACTTCAACAACTTATCCTGCCAGTCTTTACCATACCGCTTTTTATGCCACGTTTTAAATGTTTTCCATGCGTGTCCTCCTTCTACCGGCTGCCTCTTCATTTCTTCTCCATCCTTCCGCAGAAAGAAGGGGCCGATTATAGGCTTAAACACCCACCTCCATTTTTTCCCCCGCTCATCAACCCCATTACCAAAAAAAGAAGCGTGTGAGCACTCCTGGCAGTAATCACATCCGTAATTATTGCAGTTTATAGACGTGCAAGTGTCTGGTTTCATTCAATCCCCCTATCATCCGCACTGCGACAGCACCGTGCCCCCCTAAAGTATGACTTAACCGGCCTCCAGAACTCGCAAAGCATTCTATTACTCGATACTGCATCAAACTCTCTCTCTCGCCAAAGATAATCTAAGCCAAGCCTGTAGTCCTCTTGCACCAAAACAGAGATTACCTTAAGCACCCGCCGACGCTCAGAGCGCACTCGAAGGCCACGCCTTGTTGCAATAAAGAGCAGGTTTGTTGCCACCGCCAAAATTACAATTATAGTTATCATTAGTTTGCCCCCTTAATTTGCAGTCATCATACCATAAAAGCCAACCGATTATCTCTGATTACCTGAAATAATACCTCTGACAACACCGTTAAGTGAGTGTGATCTATTTCTAAGCCATATTTACTCTTTATCACCTCAATAATCTCATGAAGAAAACACTCAGCAGTTGAACTCTCGGAGCATTCTGAATCAATCCTCAGCCGAACTATATCATAATAAGGACGAAATTCGCCCGCCCCGTCAATCTCTTTTGACTTGGCCTGCTCAATCTTGATCGTGTGCGCTCCTACTTTTATCTCGTCTGGTATTGTCATATTGCAGTCCTCCTCCTTCCATGTTAAACAAAGTTCAATGATTCCGAGTAGTTACAGCCAAAAGCTAAAGTAATGCTTTAAGTTTCTGTGCCATCATATCGAAAAATAGGCAAATCTCCTGAATACTCCCCATGATGCCGGAACGCAAACATAGTCAAGCCGTCTTCTGCTACCTCTTGCTTGCCTCCTCTTGCAAATAACGAAAGGGGCGGGAGTAATGCCACACTAACATAATCAGGTATAGAATCAGAAAGCACAATAAAGTCTCCCTCTTTTGTCCAGCCGTTAAAATCGAGTAATATTTTCATGGTTTGCTTACCTCCTTTCTAACCTGTCCAAGCTGCTTATTGTCTGTCTTAAACGCCCGGCCTCCTAGAATAATGGCAAGTTCCTCAGTTTTTGTCCGCCAAGTTATTATGACTTCTTCCACCTCGCCATGGCAATAAACCTTATACCGAATTTCCCTGGTCTCGGCGTCTTCGTGGCTTTCGATCCGATCTACAGGTTTGTTACAAACGTCACAAATCGGTAGTAGCATTTTACTTACCTCCTTTATTATCAACAGTTTTTTCCTTGTGTTGCATTTTTGCAACATATGTCGAAAATTAGACACTACATATGTCGAAAATTAGACACCTATCCACAACCCCCTGATATCTTTAAACTTTTCGCAATCCACCTTTTTTTGTCCTCACAAATCTCGCCTTTTTCCGGTTTCTGCCTTTCTCCAAGTGAAAAAGGGGGGTTATTTTCTACCCGTAAAGCTATCATAAGCGAACGAGGATAGGGCAAGAATCGACGATCTCCCTCGAACCCATACCTTCATATAGGTAAGCTAAAAATAATGGCTTAAATCGGGGTATTCTTATAATCAAGAGAAGATTATTATCAAGAAGAAGGATTACTTTTCTCTTTTTCCCTCCTCTATACCCTCTACTCAATCCTTTCCCTTTCCTGTTACTGCTTAGGGTCAAGATGAAGAAACTTGAGATCAATATTGGCAGGAACTGTAATGCTTGCCGTCTCTGCCCTGGAATCATCCATTATCTTGTTGTACCTGCTTATTCTGTTGTTGTTATACTCCCTTACCTTTTTTTTCTCCCCTGCCCAAAACATCACCCCGGCCAAGATTATACCTGCAACCAAGGTAAAAACAAAAAAGATACCAACCCACTCATATAATGCCCCTCCTGCCATCTCTCTCGATAAATATCCCATAATTACCCCCTCCCTTTTTTTTATTTACAATGAAAACGATAAAAGCTTTTCCTTCAGTACTGAGTGTTTTTTCCTCTACACTGAGTACTCCCTTTTTTTACTCTTTATTAAAGTCTCTTTATACTTTACGCTTTTTTCTTTTCTCTTTCTTCTTTCTTTTTCTTTTATTTCTTATCTTATTTTCTACCTATTTCCGAAAATACGGTTTTAAATAGTTCAACAAAAGCAAGTAGTTAGATATCCATTTCTGTTACCTGCCTGTTACCTATTTCCATTTTTTTGAATTTAAATAGTTGAATGAAAACAAATAGTTGAATAACCATTTCTGTTACCTATGCAGTTTTTTTGGTTTTAAATAGTTCAATGAAAGCAAGTAGTTAAAAACCCGCTTTTTTGCTGCTTTATTGTGCCTTAAAATGGGAAAACTTGTAACAACTTCTGGCACTTAATGCTAATTCTACCTGTTTAGCATAGGAATCTCTTTCTTTTTCTTTCTGCTTTCTCTTTCTTTTTCCTCATACATTCCTGTTACCTATTTCCACTTTTCCGGTTTTAAAAAATACAATGATTTTAAAAAGTTGCAGTGCCAATTTAGTTACCTGCCTGTTACCTATTCTGCTACCTGTTTTTTGTTTTTCCTTTTTGTAACTATTTGTTTTAACTTAGTTTTTTGTGCCAATTTAGTTACCTGCCTGTTACCTATTCTGCTACCTGTTTTTTGTTTTTCCTTTTTGTAACTATTTGTTTTAACTTAGTTTTTTGTGCCAATTTAGTTACCTGTTCTGCTACCTATCCGATATAAACCATATCCGCCGAAATTGCCCGATTGCTTTCGGTGCACTTCGGACATATCCGGTTACCCTCAGAGACAAAGCTTTGATCGCACTTCAGACACAACCTTTCTTCTTTTTCTGCAAACCCAAGTTTATCTTTTTTGTGCCTGCCTTTTCTTATTTGCCGCTTTTTCCTTTTAATGTAATTATCATTTTGCCTTAAACATTCTGGGTTCCCGCAGGTTTTAGCGTCCTTGCGGTTATTTAGCGGCCTTATCCCACAATATCCACACAATAATTCTTTATCCATTAGCTTTTCTCCTCCTTTTGGACAGTTTTTTAACTTCAGAGCGCAACAAAAACTTAAACGGCGGCACCTCAAAAACTTGCAACTTAGCCATCGCTGCAATATAATAGATATGTGTCCTTCCGCAGCCGATCAGCCCCGCAGCTCCCTGGAAACTAATGTATTTTTTTAGTATCATTTTCACCCTTTTTAATAAAAAATAGTTTGACAAGTGTCTTGACTACTGTATATAATATAGTATTAATTATGTCAATGTCAAGCAATTTTATTGCCGCTGCAAAACAAGATCCCACATATAGACACGGGTAACAAAAGTGTCCCATTTACTCAAAAATAACCTTTCTTGTAACGCCCCCGAAATAGCACACCTTCAAGCCTTGGTTTACATAATATTTCAGAATTTTAAAAAGTGGGACATTTTTGTGTCCACATATAGACAGTGGGACATTTTGGCAACAATAGTGTCCCACTTTGGTCAAAAAAATATTAGGTGATAAAAAAAACTATACCATATGTAGATGCACAAAATAATATAATACATTTTATGGTAAAAATGGCAGTTTGGCACAAAATTAGCATATATTATCAGGTGAAAGTCGGGCATGACGTCCGGCTAAACAACAAGGAGGGAAAAAATGGAAATTACAAAAAAAAAGAAGAACATAAGAATAAAAGTTGCCTCTGTTTGCCCAGGGCAATTTAGGGGGTATAAATATTTTTTAAAGGAGGATGTTGAAAGAGCGTTTCCCCTGAATAAAATTGATGCTCTGGAAGATGAAGCAATCCTCGAAAGATGCATGCCCTACCGGAGAGTAGGGCATATTATTGAATAAAAGCCGGGCATGGTGCCCGGCTAAAAATTAAAGGAGGAGAAAATTATGGAGCAAAAAATCAATTTATTAAAAGCATGGCAAGAAATCATCAAAGGCACGATAAAAATTCCTGACACGTGCCCGCATTGTGGGGAAGGAGTGGTAATAGAAGAAGGGGAAGTTCTTGTTTGTCCTGACTGCGAGCAAGAACTTTTTGAAGCAGAAGATCAAGCTTGGGGAGTATAAATTAAAAAACACAATTTTAACTAAGGAGAAAAGAAAATGAAAAAGTTAAATGATCTTAATTGCCAATTTATCGACGAGAAAAGCCAAGATTTTGATTGGTCGGAAGGATATGGGGAAACATGGGAGTATTATGAAGCTGGGATATGTTCAGAGTGCGGGAAAGCAGTGATGTCACAGGGGGGAGAAGAACAACATCGCCATATTGAAAATACAGAGTGCGAAGGATATGTAAATTGCGAAGGCCCGATGATGAACTATTACTATCCTTTTGAAACTGATGACCCCGAAGAGGCTGCGAAAAAAATAAAAGATTTGCCTCTTTGTCTTGTTTATTTTTTAGAAGCCGAGAAATACGGCTTGGCTCTTACCGGTGGGGGTATGAATTTGAGCTGGGAAATTTGCGAAGCTTATATGCTTTTAGGTTGTCTGCCGCCGGTTGCTTTTTGTTCTCTGCCTCAAATGGCTGGGAAAAAATTGAGTGCTAAGAATAGATGGATATTGGGCGGATGTAGAAAAAGTCTTTTGTGCGAAAAAAGAACAGCATTGCACGGATTGGAAAAATTAAAAAATTTACGCAAAAATATGCGTGAAGCATAGAAGAGGAGGGGGAGGAAGATGGTAAAAGGCTCAACTTGCCCTAATTGTGGCGGCCAGATGGAAGAAAAAACAGTGTTATGGCGGCCAATAGCAACAGCAGAAGCAGAAAGTATTTACTGGCTTAAGTGCCGTGATTGTGGAGAAACTTTCCAGTCTAAAACTAACTAAGGAGAAAAAAATGGAGCAAAAAATAAAATTTACATGTTATGCCATAAAATGGTTCGATAAGGTGAACGGGAACACATACCACAGCGTCAAAGTTACAAAAACCAAAAGTGGGGAAATCATAACTCACCCCAAGACTTATGGATACGGGGATCACTACAGACAAACGGCCCTGGAAATAATGTTAAAAGCTGGCTGGCTCCCTAAAAAATATACGAAAAAAGACATCCACATGTACGAAAGGGAAAATAATTATCCTATTGACTGGAATGTAAAAGAGGGGCTAAAAAGAGAATGTATAGCTAATGCAATATAATTTTCAAAAAGGAGGGGAAAAATTACTACTACAGAGCAAAAAACTTTTATTACAGGATTGATAGAAAACGTGAAACAAGAATTATTAAAAAAAGTTAGGGAATACCCTGGCAATTGGGACGGGGTAGAACTAAGATGGTTAATAAGGGACAAATTTGAAGAAATTGTTTTTTTAGGGGGAGCAAGAGAATCGAAAAGAAAAAAAGAGTATGAAAATGAAGTTTTAGTTAATAATTTTTAAAAACCAAGGAGAAAAAATTGATAGTTATCAAAGACCAAGAAGAAATAAAAAAATATTATGATGAAGATAAAGCCGAGGTCATTTTTGGCGATGATGTAAAGTTTTTGTGCCCCGTTTTGTCTGATAGGAGCGATTTTACTTTCTTGGGAACCGCAACAATGGAAAAGTCTTTCCGGGCTGGGTGGATCGAAAGTCAAGGGTCGATTATCAGCAAAGAATCAATTGAAAGTAAGGGAACAATTAAGAGCGGCGGGGTGATTGAAAGCCAAGGATCAATTGAAAGCGGCGAGTGGATTGAGAGTAAAAGATTGATTATAAGTAAAGGGTCAATTATAAGCGGCGAGTGGATCAAAAGCGGGGGATCAATTGAATGCGGGGGGTCGGTTATAAGCGGGGGATCGGTTGAATGCGACGGGGCAATTATAAGTAAAGGGTCAATTCTAAGCGGCGGGGTGATTGAGAGTAAGGGAAGAATTGAAGGCCAAGGGTCGATCAAAAGCGGTGAGTGTATTATAAGCAAAGGGGCGATTATAAGTCTGGGATCAATTATAAGCGGCGAGTATATTTTTTCTTTTAATTATGATATTGCAGGAAAATCGCTTCAGACGCGCACCTTGCCCTTTGAAAGAAAATTCTGGGCGGAAATGCCCCCGATTCAGAAATGGAAAGAAGATATTTTAAACGAAAAACTTTGTTGGAAGACATACAAAAATCTTCCTACAATGGAAGAAAAGAAAAAGATATGCAGTTGGGATGGATGGCATTGGATCATCAGGGCACAGTTAGAAATGTTTTTCGGATTGAAAAAAATATATAAAACGGGGTAAAGGAGAAAAAAATGGATAATTTCAAGATACAAGAAAACAGAGGGCTTGTCCGAATTTTGCATGGTTATTACAGTTTGGTAAGCCTTTTCGCTGATCCTACTTCAGCAGAAGAAGGCTTAAACCTCTCTATCGAAAAATGGGATTTTATGCTGCATTATTATGAAAATCAGAAAAGTTATGAAATGTTTAAAAGGCTGTATGATGGCAGAAACAAGACCTGTGGGCTATGCCGCTTTCATAAAAATGATTGCCAAAAATGTATGATTTTCGGCAAAACAGGCAAGACGAACTGCCGGGCAACGCCTTATGAAAATTATTGCACTTGCTACATCGAGGTAAGGCGGCCCAGGGAAGATATTTTTAATTATGCAAAGCAAGAGTTAGCTTTTTTAAAAACCTTTAAAGAGGAGATAAAAAAATGATGATTTTAATTATTTTGTCAGGAGGGCTAGCGCTTTTTTCTTTGTGGATGCTATGGAGAAATAACAAAGTGTTCAATGAAAGTATGCGGATACTTAATATAATCTCGAATTTGTCACAACAAGACATCGCTTGTGGGTTAGATTATCGATGGCGATATGATGACTTTAACACCATTTCGTATAACAAAATGATGTTGGAATTTTGGAAACCCGTGGAGTCCTTTTTTGCTCATGAGCTTTGTTGCCAAGAAAGTAATATAATAAAAAAAGGAGCATAGCAGGAAGATGATTAATAAAAATAGCAATGAAAAATGCTGGAAAAGTTCCCAACTCTGGCCTAAAAGAATTACCTGGTTAGTAATGGGCATACTGATAGGGGTTGGGATAATGTTCTTATCAACTACGGAGGAGGAAGGAGAAGAGGCAAGATTAGCAAGAGCGACACAGGAATTAAGGAAAGCAGGGATTAGACACATAGAAATTCGCAGGGGATTGTGGGGGCCGATGATTTATGATCCCAGAATGAAAAGCCAGCAAGGTCGGTGCTATGATAGCCCCCAAGATGCTGTTAAGGCGGCATTAGCAGGAGAAAGACCGATAAAAATGGAAGTGACGGAAAAATAGGAAAACTTTAAAAAGGAGAACAAAATGGATAATATGTGCCCTGTAAAAGAAAAAACAACCCAAGTTGCGGCAGAGATGGAAGATAGTAAGACAAATAGCATTCGATTGGAAGAACTTGTAACAGCATTGGAAGGCCGATTGTCGGGGGTGCTAATGATGAGGGATGGCTTGGAAGATAAAGAAGAAAAGCCAATGAAAGAAAGGGTTCTGTTAGCTGGTTCCATGCACGCCGTAAATGAAGAAACACTTGCAAGTTTAACCCGTCTCCAGTCAATACTGGATAGGCTTGAACTTTAACAAGGAAAAAAGAAATGAAAAGCCTTAAAGAGAAAATGTTATATCTTAATGAATTGTGCGGCGACTCGCTAACGATTATAAAATATAACCTTTGGGAAGTAGGCTCTTACTTAGAAGAGAGTTTTCTACGTTGGGAGAAGGGGAGTCAACAACACGAAGATTTAGAAACGGCGATAGACAATGCCATTGCATTTTGCGAAAGAAAACTTAAGGAGGGAAAGAAAGATGTCATTAACACTTGAGCAGTTGCAGGAACGGCGAAAGGGTATCGGGGGGAGCGATAGCCCTGTTATCTTGGGAGTTAGCCCGTTTAAAAATATTCATGATTTATATCTGGAAAAACGGGGATTAGTAGTGGAAGAAACAGAAACCCCAGCAATGAAAAGAGGGGCGATGCTTGAGCCTCTTGTGGCTAATATGTATCAAGCGGAGACAGGGAGGGAGACGATTATAGAAACAAAATTATTTAAACATCCTCAACTTGACTTTTTTCTTGGAAATGTTGATCGAAAAATTATGGATTTGGAAAAAGGGGCGGGTATTCTCGAAATCAAATGTCCAGGCCTCCAAGTTTTTGGAAAATGCAAAAGGGAAGGATTGCAGGATTATTACCAAATCCAGTTGCAGCATTACCTTGCCGTTACTGGCTGCAAATGGGGAGCCTTTGGAGTGTTCAATGCCGAACAATGGGATTTAATTCATTTTGATGTTGAGCGAGATGATGAATTAATTGATTTCATTATTGAAAAGGACACAAAATTTTGGGAAATGGTGAAAGCCGGAACGCCGCCCCCGGAAGAAGAATCGGCCATTGATTTGCCTGCCATTGGCGGGGAGTTGGTGCAGGTAACAAGCCCGGAGTGGGAAGAGGCAATAACAGATTTCACCGAAGCTAAGGCGATTAGGCAGGAATGGGAAGAGCTTGAAAAAACGGCGAAAGAAAAGCTTACAGGCATGATGGAATCTGAAGGAGCGGGGGTTATAGAAGGATTTAATTTCCGGGGGTACTATCAGGAGCAGGCCGGGAGGATAATTTTTGACAAGAAAAAACTTAGCTCTGAACACCCGGAAATTGCTTTAAGCCAATATGAAAAAAAAGGAAAGCCATTTAAGGCATTTAGGCCATATATTTTGAAAGGAGGAATAAATGAATGAGCAAATTGTAAAATATGAAACAGGATACGGAGAAATCACACTATCCCCAAATATTGTAAAAAAATATTTGGTAAGCGGGGCGGGTAATATCACAGAACAGGAAATAATGATGTTCCTTGCTCTCTGCAAGTACCAGAAATTGAATCCGTTTTTAAGGGAAGTTTACTTAATCAAATATGGGGCGGAAAAAGCAACGATAGTTACAGGGAAAGAAACTTTTTTGAAACGAGCCTACCGAAATCCAAAATATCAGGGGCATGAAACCGGCGTCTCGGAAGATGGGCAAATAGCATGGGCAAAAGTATATATGAAAGGATATCAAGTGCCCATCAAGTGCGAAGTTGATTATGAAGAATATGTAGGGGTAAAAAGAGATGGAACGCCTAACCGTATGTGGGCTGAAAAACCGAGAACTATGTTAAAAAAAGTGGCATTAGTCCAGGCGTTAAGAGAAGCATTGCCAGAAGATTTGGGCGGCTTGTATTCACAAGAAGAAATTCCCTCTGTCGGAGAATTAAGTATCGACCCTGTAGTTATGAACGCTGAAACCGAGCAAAAAACCGATGCAAAAAAAGAAGTGTTAAAGGAAAAACTCAAAAAACAAAAACGGTTTATCTTGGAAAAAGAAAAACCTGCAACTACCGAGTCTTTTGTCCTCTGTCCTGAGCGAAAAAACGACCAGGTTTTAAAAAGTTTCTGCAACAATGAATGCGAAGATAGAGAAGGCTGTCCGGCTTGGGAAGATGAAGACAGAGCAGCGCAAACAAAGACAGCACAGGCATCCCCGAAATCTGAATCAGCACTCTCGGAAGAAATAGGTAGAGCAAAAATGATAGCCGATAATTTTGTTGCCCATATTAAAACGGATATCAAGAGTGAAAAACATCTCAATAACTGGATCAGGAACAACAAGGAAAAAATTGAGGAAATAATGGCTGTTGATCCTGAAAGCGGAGGACGTATTGAAGAAGCCATTGAGGTGAAAAAAGAGAAGTTAGGGATTGAACCTGGCACGTCATTAATTTAAAGGAGGGGATCATGAACATAGCAGATGCACGAATAAACGAAGTAATTGAAATCAGAGCGAAAGATCAAATTTTGAATGATATAGGAGACATGGTTGATGACTTGGTGGAAAAAATCACTTTGAATGTTGAAGAAACCAAAGAAAAGGCAGCTTTTGCCATAAAATGTACTCTAAGCGGCAAAGAAGGTATTCTCCATTTTGAAATTACCGGAAGCACGACTTTATCCACTCCCAAAATAATCCGGAAAGCACAAATTATTGATAAACAGTTGAAGCTTTTTTGATTTTTATTCTTGGAGGTAAATCGATGAATCTCGTTAAACTCCGTAATCTCTTCGCAGAGCCGATAACCGAAGAGGACTTGTGGGCACGTTACGGAATAGCCACAATTTACAAAGCGGAGAAGGAAAGAAGGGAGTTTTTAGCAAAGGCAAGGCGCAAATATCCGGTTTTTGAATTATACCAGACATGGAAGAGAATGTTGCAAGACTTTTAGAATTGAAACCGCCTGCCGGTTGGCGATAATAAACCGGATTTTCTCCTCCCCTGTTTTGCGGGTTTCCAGGGGCAAAAAACAGAACCCGCACCATTTAACACAAAATTGAGTAGGAGGGAACTATGGTTATGCCCTTTGTGACACATAAAACGAAAGCGGGAGGAAAACAGGACGCGCATCCAGAATGTGAAACTTAGTAACGAGTAGTTGCCATAGCCCATAGGGTATTTTGGCCACGATCTTTTGATACGTGTAGCGAACAGAAAATAGCAAAGCTGGCAATGTGAGGATAGGATGCCCGGTGGGGCCGCCGTAACCAATCGGCAACGTAAATGAGTACCACTTTTCCCCTACGAACGTGCCTGGCACAAACCGCCTGGACTGAAACACAGAGGGCATAACAATTACCCACCAGAAAGGAAAACAATGAAAATAGAAATGTTACATCGAAGATACTTTAGGACTCAAAAAGGAAGGGGACAGGATGGTACTTGCCAGATATCACAACGACTTTAGAGGGATAAAGCATGAGGAAGAAAAACAGAACCTTATTAGATGCAGTGAAAATTACGGGCTGTGTTTGGGCGATAGACTCCAAAGGGGGTAATGTGGAATATAAAATTACGAAGCAACAATGCCAGGACAGTATAAGCGGGGTTTGCTCACAGTGTGGTGGGGCATTAGAACCACTCGAAACAGTAGACAATTCAGGTGATCCTACTTTTTGGAGTGGATGCCTGAAATGTTCCCGTTTTGATAATGGAGTAGATCCTCAGGTATATGCCACAGCAAAAAAATTAGTTGAGGATTGCCAATATAGGCCATATTCCTCTTGCTACATAGAGGACAACGACAGTGAAGAGTTAAAGCAATATAAAATAGAATCTCAAATAGGCGGGATGTGTAGCACCGTTCGTGATGTTCTTAGAATTCACAAAGAAGTTTTAAAAGGAGAACAACCAATCGTAGAAAAAAAGAGATCCCAGTTTGAATTGAGATAACTTTAAGTAAGGGGAAATATTATGAAACTTGCCATTGAATTAGTCCCAAGTACATCTTGGTACAATAACTTGCGAAGTCTGATGTCAAAGACTGAGTGGGATAAAGTAAGAAAAGAAACTTATGCTAAATATGAGCATAAATGTGGGATCTGCAAAAAAAATAGCCACCAGTTTCATTGCCATGAGATATGGAAATATGATGACCACAACTACAAGCAAAAATTGGTAGGCTTTATCTCTCTTTGTACTTTATGCCATCATGTTAAGCATATAGGCTTAGCTGGCATTTTGGCAGCTAAAGGTAAGTTAGATTATGAGAAAGTTGTAGATCATTTCATAGAGGTGAACAAATGTCTTAGATGTGATTTTGAGAAACACAAAAAACAAGCTTTTGTTCTGTGGAAGAAAAGATCAAAACATAAATGGGAAGTAGATGCGGGGAAATATAGCCTTTAATTAATATTTCGGTAGAGGCAAAAAACTGACCCGCTGAACTAAATTATTATACCACAGGAGGTAAAGCATGGTTTATCTTAATGGAAAAAAAGTACAAAACGATGCAATAGACCCGGCTAAACATATATTTATCGGTTGTTTTCGTCCTCCAAGTCCGCCTGCTTCAAATTGGCCTATTTCAGAAGGAGCGTGGAGGGTTATTGCTTGCCCATGTGGAGATCATCTATGGACAGTTAAAGCTTGTCACGAACATTGGAGAGATGGTCATTTAGATGTCCCCCAGTATATTGATATTGTGGACTAACAGACAAGGCACTCTTGCCAAGAGATATTAACCTGTCCGGTAAATAATGAGGAATCATTAAAGCATTAAAGGGAGATTTAAAAATGACAGACCGCAAATATAAAATTGCCAGGAATAAGTTGATCCCATCCGCAGAAAAATATGCAAATAAAAAGGAAGGAAAAACCAACAAGCCTCCGCAATCACATGAAGACTGGGTTAAGAGATGGAATTTGGCTTTTTTAGGAAGAATGGATGAACTTTGGCAAGGGAAAAAGGGTTGGTAAATTGAGTTTGGCATTATTATTTTTGGACAAAAAAGAAAGTTGAGGCATGCAAAAATGACAAAAGAAACACCCTACGGGGACGCATTAATTGAAATAGAAAACGGATTGTGGGAGCAGGACTATAGAGTTGATGAAGAGATTGCTGCTCCATATTCGTATACCCACGATCATTTCAGGGCTTGCCTTAAAATATTTATGAACTCTCTGCTTTGGAAAATGTGGGAAAAAATGGAAGGTGAGGCTACTGAGAAAAAAGCCGCTTCTGCCGAAAAACTTGGGAACAAAATAAGAGAGCTTATCTTTGAATTTACGGGGATTGATACTTCTAAACTTTGAGGAGATTAAAATCGTTTTGCGCCCCTTGTTACTTGCTGCATGGCAGCCCAGCTTAGGGACGACTCGGAGTCAATTTAAGCCGCCTTCGTTTAGCAAAGGCCACGCTAATTAGTCGAGGGAAAGATAGAGTCCATGGCAAAGCAAGGGGCGTATAATCAATAAAATCAAAGGAGGTAGTTATGAAATGGATTGACGTAAAAGACGAATTACCAAGCAAGTCAGATGGTGTTTTGCTATGGAATGGGTCAGAAATAGATATATATTACTATTATATAAGAGCGGATTTCGAGGAAGCTTATAAGGACGTTACCCATTGGATGCCACTGCCAGAACCACCGTCCTTATAACAAATCAATAAAAGCACCGGGCAAAAAAGCGGTGCCAGCGATTTTCAAATTAGATAGATGGAAATACTAAAAAAGGAGACAAAATGGACACCACAACAAAAAACGATTCAGATAAAATACAATTTGGGGATATTTACAAGGGTTACGTTATAAAAGAAGAAGAAACACAAATGTATATAGGCGAAAATAGTGACATGTATAGGGTTTTTTTAAGAGAGCAGGCCGCACGATTTACAAAAAAAGAAGCGATAGAATATCTCCAATCAGGATGTTTTATCGAAAAAGGTAAGACATATTGGATAGAAGATGCTTGCCAATTACAAGGAGAATAAAATGAACCCATATCTAAAAATAACCTTGTTTTTTCTTAGTCTTTTTATCGCCTCCTATTTTATTTTGGGTTGCTCTGTTGCACCCAAAGTGTACAGGCTGCATGATCTTAGACATACCTGGGGAGAGCATCATTATGGGGAGATAGATTTTGATGATTAAGGGGAGTGAATTGAAGCCATACTTTGAAACGAAATTAGGAAAACTTTACCATGGGGATTGTACTGAGATTATGCCAGAACTTGAGCCTGTGGATTTGGTGTGGACTTCTCCGCCCTATAATTTGGGTAGACCATATGACGAATATCAAGACGACATCCCAGACCAAGAATATACAAATACTCAACATGCTGTTTTTAAATTAATGTATAATTTGTTGAAACAAGATGGAGCAATTTTTTATAACCACAAACCAAGAATATTAAACGGCGTTTTAGACGATCGAAAACGACTTATCCCTTTTCCAATACGGCAAGAAATAATATGGAATAGGGTGGGTATGTTTAATTTCGCAGGTTCTTTTTTTGCGCCATCTACAGAAAGAATATTTATAATTTGTAAGGATAAATGGCGACCGATAAAAAAATATGTTAAATTTGGTGAAGTATGGCGCGTACCTGTTGTCCCAGGTAGAGATAAAAGAGCAAATCATCCAGCACCATTCCCCGTAAAGCTTTCTGAGATGGTTGTAATGTCGTCAACTAATGAAGAGGATTTAGTTCTTGATCCGTATTTTGGTTCAGGCACAACCGGAGTAGCCTGTGAAAAATTAAACCGTAAATGGCTAGCTTGTGAGACTTCAGAAAAATACTGCGAGATAGCGGCAGAGCGTATAGAGCGGGAAACACAGCAGTTAAAGATAAGTTTTGACGATTAAGGTTTAATTAAAGGGGGGTATTATGTGTTTTATACATAAGTGGACAAACTGGGAACAGTATGAAAAGCGAGGAATAAAAATTCTTGGGCGGATTGCCCCCAAAAATGTTCAAGGTCAAGAAGTGCCGTATATAGAGGTGCGGCAAACTAGAACTTGTTTAAAATGTAATAAGGTACAAGACGTAATAGTCAGAAAATTATAACAACATTTGGAGGAATTTATGAGTTTATTATGTAAAATTTTAGGGCATAAGCCTGCAAAATTTCCCTTTAGCGAGAATTTAATGGAAATTAGGGACAGACCAGGAAATACGATTGCGGTAATTGAGGCTTGCCAAAGATGCCATACTCTTTATTTTGAGTATGTGCCTGTTCAAACTAAAAAGAAAAAAATTCTTGACATTATATTTTAAGCTGTTATAATTATATTTATTTAACAGAAAGGAAATTTAATGGAAAAGAAAGAGTTAATTTCGCACTACCAAGCCGCCAAAATATTAGAGGTTAGTCCTCCTACAGTTTATAGGCTAACGGATAGAAAAGTCCTTAAACTTTATCCTATCGGGAAGGGTAATTTTTTGGATAAAAAAGAAGTCGAAGATTATAAAAATGCAAAAGGCTAACCCGCTCTCCTGGTTTTCCAAGATAACAACTGATGAGTATAATGAAGCGTTCCGGTTTTTACAACAAGCAGACGGCTTGTATTGGAAAGTTCTCATGGCTGCGCAAGCAAGAGCAAGCAGGAAGAACAATAAATTAACCGGATTAGATGAGTGCGAATTTTTTCTTTCCCAAACGGAAACGAGATCTTTTGGGTTGGGAGATTCTCAACACGGGAAACTGTATCGGGTAATAAACCACTTAGTAAAATTAAATTTCTTATCAAAAGTAGGTAGCAAAACAGGTAGCAAAAATGCTGCCGTATACCGCTTAAATAAAGGCTTTATGGGACTTTTAGATTTTCAAATAGGCAACAGACAGGCAGAAAATAAGAATGATAAGAAAAAAGATATATGTTTTTCTCAAGATGATTTTAACAAATTCTGGGAAATATACCCAAAGCGTGTTGAAATAGATGAAGCTATTGCAAGATGGAAAACTTTGATGAAAAGAAAAAAACTTCCTTCTCTGGAAATCCTTCTTGCTGCTATTGAAAACCAGCTAACCTGGAGGGCAAGAGCCGATCCTGATGAGTTTATCCCTCAGTGGAAGAAGCCGGCCACCTGGTTAAATAAGGGTTGCTGGGAGGATGAAGTACCAGAAGATCAAGAAAGCAATTGGAGTAGAAGGGTGAGAGAATCTAAAAAGGAGGAGGCAGAAAATGCAAAAGATTTTTAAGTATCCGCTCGAAGTAAAAGATGACCAAATAGTCTTATTGCCAAAGGGGGCGGTGTTGCTAAGCGTACAAGTTCAGCATGGTGAACCTTGCTTGTGGGCACTTGTTGAAACTAACCATGAAGCAATCCCGCATAAAATCAAGATTTACGGTACTGGCCATCCTGTAAAAGATGTTGACTATATGCAATTTCTTGGCACTTTCCAATTATACGGCGGTGACTTCATTGGTCACACTTTCGGGTCGGTGATGTAACCCAGGAGAAACCATGACTGAAAACGAATTTGATATCTGCTTTGGAAAATTATGCAAGCGTTGGGGAAAAAAGTTTAATGCAGGTCAAGCGGAAATTTATTATGATTTCGTCAAAACTTTCGAGTTCGGAAGGTTTAGCCTGGCCGTATCAAACATACTTGGATGTGCAAAGCTTTTCCCTACGCCCGATGAGTTGAGAAACACTTATTTTTCAGTATCGCAAAACTCTACGGAGGATAAAAAAAATGACTGCAAACATTGCGACAATGGTTTTGTTGAGTTTACCATAGGTAAAGTAAAATATGCTAATCCCTGCGCCCATTGTCGGAAAGCTTCGGCTGGCCCCCTCGTAACGAAAGTCGGAAAGGCTATATTCTACGCTTACCGAAAGGCACCATTGACCGAAGAACCGCTATATTATTCTTTTTTGAGCAAGACTTCCAGGATTGAGGGAGCAATTGCATTAGGAGAAACTGAGGAAGAGAAAGATGTATCTTCTCACCAAAAGCTAATTAGAAAATCTCTGAATTTAAGATAACCGACAGGAGAGATTATGGATTTTTCTGAATTTGAATTATTGAAAGCGCAGGAACGTCTTTTGGCAAAAAGAAAAATGCGCCAAAAAAACAAAAAGATAAAAGGAATGTCATCGTTAAAGACAATTTTGGAGGACATGCCAGATCGCAAGAAGAATAAAGCAACTGGAGTAAAAGGGTAAGGGAATCTAAAGAAGAGGAGGAAAGCAATGTGTAATTTTTCGAAAGAAGATGTTTTAACATTGGCAAGGGCGGTTATCGCTGGTCCCCTTAAATATATAGACGGAGATTTTCCCCCATCCTTTTTTTGTGAATATTGCAATGCCGAACTAAAAGGATATGGTTTTGATGAGAATGATTTTAAGCATGAGGTCAACTGCCCTGTTTTGGTGGCACAAGACATCCTATCGGGGAGTGAAACATAAGCCCATAGCCAAACAAGTGCAACCGATAAAAACGGATGATTTCTGCAACAAGGAGTCCCTTTATGACCGAAAATGAACTATACGAATACATAAAAAACAGCACATATCATTGCTGTTTCTGCCAAAACTTACAGCAGGAGGTGGTTAAGCTTGGGTTGCAGGCTATCAAAGCCTATAAAGGTATGATTTGCGGAGGCATAGAGGATATGCAAATTAGGTTTTCAGAAAAAGAAGGGAATGCTAATGAAACCTCATTGGACAGAGCGTAGCAACAAAGATTATCTTTTCAGAATCGCTTCTGATTTCATTACTCAATTAGAATACAAAATGGGATCAATGCCAATTTCAGGAGATGAATTTGCCGAAAAATTGGGTATTACTAAAAAACGGGCTGCCCAGGTACTTAATAACCCCGGAAACATTACTCTTATCGAAATTATTAAATATTCAAGGGTGCTTGGTTTGAAAGTATCGATTGTAGCATACGAAGACGATGATCCCAAAAATGAAAAAGGCCCCATTAATTCAGAGGTGTTTAATGTTTGCTGGAAAAAACTCGGAAAACCGACCGACTTTTGGGCGTTGTTGGAAAAAGAGATTTAAACCGATTTAAGGCATTTAATTTGGAGGTCAAGGGCAGAGTATAGCCGACAGGTAGATCGTCCAAATTTGACCCCTTAACGTTCGCTAAATGGCAAAATAAAGATAAGGAACAAAGCCAAAAGCCAAGAACACAAAAGTTGACATGTTTTAATTACCGGAAGAAAAAAAAATGAAGACTGAAGAGCTTGCAAAACTTTTATTAGAACACATAGGCTATGATGTTGAATTTTGTTTATGGGATGAAAAAGGAAGAAATGCTACTGAAACATTTAGAATTAATGGCATCCGTTTTGTTGGACATTATGCGGGCAAGATAGTTATATTGTCAAGTGAAGATGAAAAATCCTTTTGTAATAAAACGAAACAGCGCAGGAAGTCCAGACGGTAACGTACTGGAAGGCCAATAGTGGCCTGCATAGCTTCCTGCGCTATATTGTAAAAATTAAGGAGCAGCAATGGCACCAAATAAGAAAAAAAAGGGCAGGCCAAAAGGTTCCAAAAATAGTAAATGTAATTGTCATGAATGGACAGAGCTGGGAGTGCATTTTTGTCCTGAGCATGGGCATTATAATCGATATAGGCAGTCGGAGGATGAACCGCAACCGAGACCGGGAAAAAAGGTCGTGCTCCATTATGTCATTAAGGATTTAAAGGCCCGTGCCAAGGAGGGGAAAAAGAAGTTCGGTGCTTTACTTGAAACAGAAAACGGGCGAGATGCGCTGATAGATGCTTACCAGGAGGCATTGGATTCGGCCATGTATCTACGACAAACTATTTTAGAAAGAGATACTGAGGCTATATGGAGGAGACCATGAAAATATACACAGTGCATGGAAACAAAGTACACGAATTAGAAGTAACAGAAACAGATAAAATGTATATCGCAAAAAAAGGTAGAGATTTAGCGTTTGATTGCAAGCTAAACTTCCGTAAAGAAGATTGTGCCACTTCTCCCTTGGATGCGATTACAATGAAAATACGTGAGGTAAATACTGACCGGAGAATACTAACAAGCCAAGTGCACGAAATTGATCCCGAGTTGAATACTTTACACAAGTTGGCAGAAAAATATAAATAAATATTGCTCATAGGAGGCAAAAACAATGCTTAAATGTAGCGAATGCAAAAAACATATTGTTGAAGAAACAAAATATATGGATTGGTTGGCTATTTTTCATTTCTTTGAGTTTTTGTTTCATGAAAATTACATTGAGCAAGTTACGTATGAAAGCATGATGGATAGGTTGCAAACTTTTAAAAAATTTTGTTTCCCTGAAAAAGAGGATGAAATATGCGACACAAACGTAGAAGACACAAACGTAGAAGAAATGCCATGAAAACATATTTCTTAAAGGAGGAGAACCATGAGAACACCATTAAGTGAAGCGAAAGGCGGAGAATTGTTGGAAAAAAGACGGAAGGAAATTGCAGGTTCTGAGAAATATGCCATATATTTAATTGGCAAAATAAGCCCTATCCCCTTAGACACTATCCAGAAATATCTTGAAAATGAATTATGGAAGCACGACAGGACACCGTTTGAAACCCGCCTGTGGAAGCTATGCTACTTGATATCCAAATCCCCAGGAATACCGTTAACAGAAGTTACCCAGACTTTTGCCGACAGCATTGGTATTAAAAAAAATACAGCCAAAAAATTCCGGTTGCGTTGGGGGATAAAGAGATATTCAAGAAAGAAAAAGGTAGAGCCTGAGGCGGAGCAAGAAGATATATCCATGGTCTTTAAAGATAACATGACAGTCAACACATCTGATCAAAATAGCATAACATTCAATACACCTGAGCCCCCTGCTTCTTTTTCCACCGCCATTGCCGATGCGTTGGATATATTTTCTAAATATTTCAGAGATAAATCTTTATAATTTCTTGGAGGTAAAATTATCATGGCAGAAATAACAAAAAATGATCGTTTTTATGAGTCGATATTAGCTGATTTTTGCGGCAACAGAAAGAACTTGGATAAACCATTATGTGACGGCAAATACACTTATGTTTCTGATGGCAAGGTGATTGTTAGGTTGCCGGTCATAATGGAAGTTGGCAAAACTATTGATATTTTTCCTGCCACATTTCCTGATGTGGCAAAATTGCAGTTTAAACAAAAGGGGAAATTTGTGTCCCTCCCTGAATTACCAGAAGAGGCAAACGGCATTTGTGATAGTTGTAAAGGCCGGGGGGAAAGAACAACGTGCCCAGAGTGTGATGGTAATGGACGTATTTATCATGATACGGCCAAACATGAATATGAGTGGGAATGCGAAGAATGTGATTCGACGGGCTATATCCCTGGCGAGGAATTAGCCTGTACTGAATGTAATGGGACTGGGGCGACAATTGCCAACTTTCAAGAAAATATTTCCATTAAGGGGTGCAAGTTTCAGCTTGGTTATTTGAGAAAGTTGTCTAAATTGCCTGGAGTTTTAATATCTGTCTTCCCTGCCTCCTACCAACTATATTTTAAATTTGATGGAGGAGACGGCATATTAATGGGAGTAAAATAAATATGCAATATATTTTCCAAATATTTCAGGGAGAAAGAATAGGAGGTGAAAAATGTGTGATCATAAATGGATGGTTTTTTCAACAGCATTGGCAGACACCTGCTTAATGCTCAAATGCAGCAGATGCGGGGTTTTTGGTACGGTAGACAACCCTACCGAAGATGAATGGGATGCCGGTTTTTATTCGCCGTCAAAACCTTACAGATGGCATGAAAATGATAGAGTGAAGATTGCGTAAACGAAACAATAGGAGATAAAAATGAATAAAACTATCCTTTTTATAGGAGCATATCTTATGTCTAGTCTGGCAGTTATAACATCTTTGATTGAGGGCTGCTCCGCAGGGGCTCGTCCGTATGCTTCCGCAGCAATAGTATTACTGTTTTTTGCTCTGGCATCTAAGTAAACGAAAGGAAAAAAAAGAAAATACCATGAAGAAAGAATCTTCAAATATAAAGTTATATTACTTAGGCAGTGGAGACCCAAATGATGGATATCTGGAAGATAAAAGCTGGCATATTGTTGGGACGAAAGATTCAAATATGGTAGCTATGTTTGACACGTGGAAACACGCAGAAGAATATCTGGACTTTATTAATACTTTTAAGCTAAAACAAGAATTATTAGCATAAAAGGAAAACCAATGCTCACACCAAAGCCCTCAGACAAATTTTTACTCATGCCAGAGATCATGCTTGGCTGCGAGTATTGCAAGTATGCAAAGATTCATCCAGAGGATAGCGATTGTCTTTTGGCTGAACAATGGAGGACTTTTTGGGCTGAAAGGATAGCCTATAGATCGGAGTTTTTGGATATATATCTATTTTATAAAAAGGGAGGAACACAATGAAGATAGTGTTGGCAAAACCACACAGAACATTAAAAATGATATTAAGACATTGGAGACCAAAGAGAATTACTCTGACATATAGTCCAAGAGCATACGCATGGCTATGGTGGAATATTTGTGTATACAGTAAAAAAAGAGCTTATAAATTACTTTGATTAAAAGAATTATGTGTCTCCCGCATAGTAGCCAAGTTTGGTAAGGCAAACTCTGTTTCTCAAAGGATAGGGAGTCATGCCCCAACAGTATGAGATAGGAGTTGATCGAAGGTTCAAATCCTTCCTTAGCGAAAAAATGGTTAAAGCCGGACTAAACCTGGAGACACATAATAAATTTTTGAATATTGGAAGTAGGAGGTCATAGAAAAAGGATGTATGAAGCAACTAAAAAAGAGTGTAACGAATTAAGAAACAAATATGGGTATACACAAGAACAAATAGAACTTCTTGATATTGAAAGTGATAAAGTCAGACATGGTATTCCAATTATTCCTGCTAATGTCCATGCTGTTTGCAATTATCAAACAAATTTATTAGAAGTTAGAAAATTACAAAAAAGATGGTGGCAATTTTGGAAAGTTTAATAAAAAAAGGAAACTAAAAAATGAACAAAAACATTACAAAAGAGGAGAAAATATATGCCTTTTGATGAGATTCCAAAAAACAAGTATCGGGATACATTAAAGGATGTTATGGATGCATTTTTTGATATGTCGCCGCTTGAATATGCAGAATCAAGAGGATTACAAGGAATGTCCGATGCGGAAGGAGTAAAAATTTTGGACAGAGCAAGAAAAATACTGGCAGAGGAGGGGGACAAATAACAAAACTATGGAAATAAAAATTATTACAACAAAAAGGAGACTTGCCTGGAACATTGGTCGTGGAAATACATAGAACGCCCTAAGCGTATTATCGCCTCCCGCTTTCATAAATTGCTGAAAATGGACAATGCAAAACTTATCCAAAAAAAAAGTTAATAAGCATAGAAACGAGCTTGCTTTTGATGCTCTTTTTGAAGTAGTGCGACTTTTAGGTTGGACGGATCAATTTCCTGATGATTATTACTGGATCATATACCATCCTGCTGAAGGAGTTAAGCTGTATTCTTGTGTCGGGAGTTTCGTGTGGTTGAAGAGAAAATTATCACGATTGGATTACTATTATGCCGAAAAAATCTATACATTGAAGTATTCTTCAATGGAAACAATTTTGGGCATGGTAGAAAAAGAGGGGTGGAGGTTAAAGTAACAAACAATAGGTGCCATGTGCCAGAAGAAGAAAGATGCACCAACAACCCCACTGTACAGGGGAGACACGGCCTTTACCCAACCGGGTGGTGCCGGTAGATGGTAAAATCGACAAAGTAAAGGTGGGCACTATAACCCTTAAAATCGGGTACAGTGGCACATAGTCAAAATGTCTTAAAGGAGGTGATTGAAAATGCCAGGGAAATGTCAACATAAGCTCTACCGTAAATTGGTCTTAATTGAATGGCTTGATAGTAGAGGAACCACCTCTGAATGGGAATACATAGAGGATATAGAGCCTTTACTGCCTTGTATATGCTCGTCTGTCGGTTTTTTAATAAATGAAACAGACCAATATAAAACAATAGCTCAAAGTCTCCATGAGGATCAAGTTATGGGAAGAATGACTATTCCTTGTTGTTCAATCCAAAAAATCCAAGAAATAAAAGTACATGAGAAAGAATGAAAAAGAGTTTTATGAACATAGGGGCGAAAATGAACTATAATCTCAAAGAATTAAAAAAAAGAACAATCCGTATCTGCGACATGGCAAATAAAGATAGAACAAAATTTAAAAATGCGGCCATTAATTGGGCTGATTTTCAGTGTGTGCAAGCTGCATATTATATAGATTCTTGCGGAGAAACAGGGTATCGAGTTTATGTTGGAGGAACAAGTTCAGATAATTCAACAGCTATAGAATATATAGCCGAAGAATTAGCTAAGTCTGGGTATGAAAACGTTGAGGTTATTTTTGAGTGGTAGGAATAACCATTGGCGACAAGGAGCGCAAAAGTGGACAAAATAATACAAATCAAGCAAGGCCGGAAAAATAAATACCAATATCAGGATATCACCTACGATTCAAAAGAAGAGGTTTATTTTTTATGGTATCTATCAGAGCTGGAAAGGGCAGGGCTGGTCAGCAAGGTTGAATACCAGCCCAAAACTTATGTATTAAGGGAGCCTGAACATTACCAATGGGAAAAGCAACTTAAAAAGAAAGTGAAAACTATGGAGGGGTCATTGCTGCGGGGATGCTCTTACACTTATGATTTTCACTGGCTCTGGGAGGAGAAAACACGGGGGACTTTTTTTGATAATATTACTTCCGGCAAAAAATTGACAGCAGTTCCATTTTGGACGAATAGAGATGTTTCCTGTGTTGACGTTAAGGGAGGGTTTAGGGGAAGGAACCATAGAGAATTTGAGGTGAAACGTAAATGGTTGAGGGATAAATACGATATTTTTGTTCAGGAGGTGATCCCAGGGAAATTATTTGCGAAGACTTTCACGCCGGAAAGATTTTTAACCTGCGATTCTCTGCTAACCCGGAAAAGAGTAATTAATTTTGAGGTAAGAGAGTTGGGAGATTTTGTAAATAAATAACAAAGGAGGTGTTTAAAATGAAAGTTAAAGAGTTTATGTCAAAGTTTAATTTTGCGCCCGGAGAAGATGATTGTGCTTTATGTTCCTTACATGCCTCTTTTAACCGTGGGATGGAGTGTCCCAAATGTGGTGCAGAATTAGATATTGAAGATGCCAAAATGACCGTTGTAGGGGAAAGCAATTCAGTAGATCCAGACGAAAAAATCTATATGGTTCCTAAATTGGAATGCTTTTGTGGTGCCTCCATAGCCTTGATGCCAACGGAAATTATATGGAATGCAAACCATGATGTATATTACACTGGTGGGCGAAAATATGTAATGGGAGATATTAATTTTAAACATCGGTTGCTCCCGCATATACAACAGTACCATGAAAGGATTTTAAATGGTGAAGAATTGCGGCCTTTTGAACTTGAAGCTTGGCTTCAATACGAGATTGAACATATTCTTGCAGAATATTTATATGACCAAGGACTTAAAAAATAGATAGTAACTCCCAAGGAGGTGATTAAAAATGCCAGATGAATTTATTGTAACTATTGACAATCCTTACTATCCGTCAGTAGAATATTTCGAGACGATAGAAGAAGCGCAGGTGGAGGCTGCTGGGACTATCGAGGATCATGAAACTGTAGAGGGCGAAAAGTTAGCCAAAGTTGTGATTGCCAAGATTGTACAAGTAACTGAAATTAGAGTAGATTATTAGTTGAGGGGATTATCATGGAATACCCAGACATAAACACAATGAGCATAAGGCTGTATGAAAGATGGGGAGAGTTCACCATAACGGCGGTATTCCCTCGTTTGTGGATATGCGCAAATGAAGGACTTGGCACTTGCAGGGTTCAATTTGAAGGGGATTCTCCTGTCAATGCTGTGCAAAAAGCATACCGGACTATTGCACGGTTATATCCTGCCGGCGAACAGCAGGGGGAGGGAAAAAGAAGCCCAAAGAAGAGACAAGATACTTGGAATAGGAGGTGAAAATAAAACGAGCCCATTTCTCCTTGCGATAAAAATCTGTTGAAAGATTGTATCGTAAAAAATATAAAGCGGTTTTTCTAAAAGAAGGGGGGAAGAAGATGGATGTTAAGTTAGCGTTGGCGATGATAGAAACTTCTAAAAACATGAAAACAGCCAATATTGAAGCATTTTACGATACAGTGCTTCGTGAAACGGCTGCTGAGGCAGTTAAGAAAGTTGGCCTTGAAAAGAGTATGATAGAGCCTATCTATTTACTATTCACACAATCAAGGAGCAACATTATAGAGTGGGCTTATCGACTAATTGCATCAAAGGCAATGGAGAAAAACCAGGAACAAAAGGAGACAGCATGAATGGCAAGAAAGCAAAAAAAAAGAAAGGAGGTAAATTAATATGAATATAGGTTGCTTAAAGGTAGGGTCAAGGACAGGAGCATGGTCATGGTCATGGTCAAGAGTAGGGTCAAGAGTAGGGTCAATATCAATGTCAAAGACAGGATCAAGTCCAAGATCAAGGTCATGGTCAAGATCAAGGACAGGAGCAGGGTCAAGATCAAGGACAGGAGCAGCGTCATAGATGTTTTACTTTAACATTAAATGAGAGGAGTATAGCCATGAAGACAATAAATGTCAGTGAGGAAACGTATGAAAAAATTAAAAGTCAGCTTTTGCCGGGAGAAGATTACATCGTTGACCAATTAGGAAACATGGTAGGGAAAAATTTTTTCTTCAGAACTGTTACGTATCATTTGGTGGGAAGAGTTGAAAAAATAATGGGAAGTTTCCTCGAACTATCGGATGCTTCTTGGGTAGCCGATAGCGGCAGATTTATGGATGCTATTAAGGATGGAAAGTTAAAGGAGGTCGAACCAGTCGGCCAAGGTTGGATCAATCTGAGTGCGACAACGGATTTTTTCCCATGGAAACACAGTTTACCTAATGAGCAAAAATAAAGGAGGCGACAATGGGACAAATTAAAATATCAGGGAAAAGACGCCGGGATGCTGTTATAACCATTTCTGTATATAAAAAGATTATTGGTCGTGTTGTACCCCGGGCTGAGGCATTACAAGTAGCCAGTCAAATCCTTATAGATGCCGAACAAGAACGATTGTATTTTGCCGGAGAACAGCAGTGGGAGGGAAAATGAAGCCCCAAGAAGATACAAAATACTTTGGGATAGGAGGTGGAATAAAATGCAGAGCGAAAAGTGTATCTGTGGGCTTGCCCACTCCAAGCCATTGCCAAAAAAATTTGATTATGCCCCGATTGTGGGTGTATTTCCTCCGGGAAAATATTATTGCCATGTTTGTGGAGCGACAACTAAAACGGGGACCAATAGCCTTTTTTATAATCCGGGAAGTCATAATGATGGATGTGAGTTTGCTGAATATTTGAAACATAACCAAGAGGATAAAGGAGGCAACAATGGGACAAATTAAAATATCAAAAGTTGAACTCGAAATTGGAAAGAATAAAATTAATTTAAGTTTAGAAGAAGCCTATGAGCTAAAAAAGATTCTTAATGATGCTTTTCCAGAGGAAAAGGTTGTTCTTCCTATCTCTTTGGGATGCGCCCCAACCGTTGTAAACGAGCCATTGTCTTCCACAAGCGATATACAAACAGAAACACCTAATCTGCAATTACGTCTGCCAAAAGTGGATAAGTTTGGTTTTATTATTTAAAGGAGGTGGTTGAAAATGCGATTAAAAGAAAAAGCAAGATACTACTTGCAAAACATTGAAAAGTACCATTTCGGCAGGGAAGGCTTTTTGAATTACCGGGAGAGAATCGGCACAACTCCCTGGTATAATCGACAAGCTGATCAAACTGCCTGGACAGGCCTATTCCTTGCAGCGGAAGCCTTGAGATATCACATAACTAAAAAAACTGGGGCAAAGGCAAACTGTGAAAGAATGCTGAACTTTTTTGAGCTACAGCATAAGATATTCGGCTTGCCTCTTCTATCTCGCTGCATTCATAAAAGTGCCGGCCCTTATCCCGGCGAAAACCTGGATAGAAAACATTTTCAAGGCACTGGTGAATATTCTGATTATCGTCTTGCTGCTGATGTAAGCCCGGATCAATATACTTATGCTTTCCATGGCATGGCTTTAGCATGGATGTTTTTCCCGGACTTCAGGGAACAGATAAGGAGAATTGTTATCCCCATGCTGGACAGGATAAAGCGGGATGATTACGATATTCATGATTTTGACGGGGAGGAAACTACCCACGGAAGTTTGCGGGTTTGGCTGGGGCCTGTTCCCGCCTCGTTCTACAGCACGTTGAAATATGCGTGGTTCATGTTCGGCGAATTAATAGACCCGGGTAGATATAAAAGGACTTTTTGGAAATTCCGCTTGCATCTGTATGACTGGCTAATTACCTGGCCCTTGGTAGGGTTAGGCAGGTTCAAGAAAGCTAGCAATGTATTTTACCTGAATACTAACCTGTTCACCTTATTGATAGTGTCAGCCAAGTTGAAAAACGCCCATATCCATAAGCGAGCCGTAAAAGGGGCTGGCTTTCTGTGGGATTCTGTGGGAAGCGATGGAGTGCCGCCGATCTGTTTTCTTGCCGCTCACTTTTTAGAGGGAAAGGACAGAAAAGAAGCCATAGAAAAAGGGATGAGAACGCTCAACAATTTCCCGGATGATAAAAAATATTACATAGACATCAAGGAAGAAAAAAAGAGGGCGTATGTAGTGTCGATCAGGGAGCGGCCGGTCAGCACTGTATACTGGAAGAGTAGCAGTTTTGAAAGAGAGTTCAGAAATTCAGATTTAAAATGTTCTGAAAAACTGGAATATACGGGAGTTGATTTTTTATATGCTTATTGGTTGAGTAAGTTAGTCGCCTAACAAAAAAAATGCAGCGGACGCAAAGGGACTGCGCCGCTGATTTTGGCGTTATCTTTTTTAAGGAGATTTCAAGCAATGACACCGACACAAGAGAAAAACATCGCATGGGTATTGCCGAGGCCGAAGCCTGACCACTACAAGGGTGGGATGCCATTATATGCCGAGGATTGGTTGCTTAACTTAGCTTTAAAATTGTTAAAAAGTTCAAGTGTTGAAATATTAAACTTATTTTGTGGAATGAATAAGCAAGGATTTAGGGTTGATATTAATCCAGAAGTTAAGCCAGACCATCTTGCAGATGCACATACCTTCGCCAAACATTGGAACAAGAATTTGTTTGATATAATCCTTGCAGACCCTCCATATTCAAACGAGGAAAGCAAAGAGCTATACGGGACAGGCAAAATAAACTATAAACAATGGACAGAACAATGCGACATGGTATTGAAGCCAGGAGGGTTATTAATTATTTACCACAAATATATGATGCCAAACCCGAACCCAAAAAAGTATGAAGTGGTTAAACGGGTATTTATCGGCAGACGAACATATCATGTGCCAAGGGTTGCGATATATTTTAGGAAAAAAATTTTAGACCCTGAAGAGTTGAAACTTGAGAAGAAAGATAGCAAGCCACTTTCCCCAGACAAAAAACGCTGCCATGTATGCGGTGTAGAGATTGGCGAAAAGCATAAACCTTTTTGCTCTGTTGGGAATGATGTTTTTGGGCAATGAGCTAATACGTTATAAAGTAGGAGATTGTATAATGTTTCAAATATACCAAAGTTTACCAAAGCAAGTTGAGGCTGTTCAATTCACGCAGGAGAACAAAGACAGAGTGTTTAATTCTCTTACAGGAAATTACAACGCTGGTTTTGAAGATGGCTTGCCGATATTAAATGTAACCACGGTTCACGGTGAAACTGCTATTATTAGGGTCGGAGATTGGGTAGTCAAGGACGATAAAATAGGGACCTACTACCCCACATTAAGGATGAAATTTTTAGAAGGCAATATGCCTAATCAATCGTTTCACTCAGACCGCCAAAAAACGGCGGCTGGTGAACTTAACCGTTCAAGAGGTGATTTATGAAAGCGATTAACCGTAAGGTAAGTATTGAACAAAAGGTGTCAGTTATCACTTGCCCCAAATGTGAAATGGCATTTAGTGTTAATTTTATCGAGGAGACATATAGCAATTCGGGAGACTATTATTTAGTATCACAAGTTCCTGATTCTGGTGCCCCCTTTTTTTGCCCGTATTGCGGGGTTGATGTAAATAAAACATAACAAATTACTGCTGATTTTGGCGTTATTGCGACGGACAAAAGAAATAATTTAAAAAAAGCAATATCTGGATTTTCCAACAGATGATAGGGGGGTATTATGTGTTTTATACATAAGTGGACAAACTGGGAACAGTATGAAAAGCGAGGAATAAAAATTCTTGGGCGGATTGCCCCCAAAAATGTTCAAGGTCAAGAAGTGCCG
>Ga0209345_10000276_pt1 | contig 67915 bp, 64 predicted proteins | sample Cruoilmetagenom7_FD_187294 | JGI IMG/M metagenome (GOLD analysis project Ga0209345, IMG submission 187294) | Oil polluted marine microbial communities from Coal Oil Point, Santa Barbara, California, USA - Sample 7 (SPAdes) (version 2) | ecosystem: Environmental > Aquatic > Marine > Oil seeps ... | reverse complement strand
GGTGATGCTGGGGGAAAGAGTGAGCACCAGTTGATGGCGATGCTCGATCGTGTGCTTGCAGAGACCTTTGAGGCGATGGTCGGGCCGATCGTTCAAGCCACTGAGCCTGAGATTACGTGAGCAAGACTGAGCAGGAGTATTGGGCTGGCACTGTCTGGATTGGGTTAAACGGAGCCTAGTTTAACAAGATTCGGGCTAACGAGGTTGGCCGGGGGCGATTTTTGCGGCCGCTTTCTCGTCACCATCAAAATAGACCACACCGCGCTCAATCGAGATACGCTCTGTGCCATCGAGAATGAAATCATTCTTGGGGCTATCACCGATGCGGATTGTGCAACCTGACAGGCAGAAGCGTTTAATGCTTATTCCCGGCTTGAGGCTTTGCCGTCGGTGTTGGATTGGCACATCACCGATCAGGACGGTTACCTGATGCACAACGGCATCCCGGTTGGTGATCGTGGCGGCTTCGATTTTTGTGGACAGGGCACCCGTGGCAATGATGCCGATCGCCACAAGCAAGTGTCTTGTAAGCATTCGTTTCATTGCCACGGCGGCTGTCATCTTACTTTCTCGCCATGCGACGTGATGCAGATGTTCTGGCCGGCGGTTTCCTGGAAGGAGCCCGCTTCGCTGGCGCCGTTTTTGCCACAGCCTTCGTGGCCGTTACTTTTTTGGCTACAGCCTTTTTTGCTGGCGCTTTCTTAGCGGCAACCTTCTTGACTGCAACTTTTTTAGCTACAGGGCGCTTAGCCGGAGCTTTCCGGATTGGTGCCTTTGAGGCCGCAACCTTGCGAGCCGCGACATTTTTGGCAGGAGCTTTTTTGACCACAACCTTTTTGACGGCGGCCTTCCTAACCGGTGCCTTCTTGGTGACGGACTTACTGGCCGCTACCTTCTTTGCCGGAGCCGCGGTTTTTAGTGACGCTGCTCTCGTTGCCGGTTTCTTCGCCGGAGACTTTCTGACAGGGGCTTTTTTAGCCGGGGCCTTCTTTGCCGCTACCTTCTTGACCGGAGCCTTTTTAGCTACCACCTTTTTGACCGGTGCTTTTTTGGCTACGACCTTTTTGACTGGTGCTTTTTTAGCTACAGCCTTCTTGGCTGGAGCTTTTTTTACTGTTGCAGTCTTCGACGCAGCCACCTTCTTTGCGGGTGATCTACGAGCGGCCGATGCGGCCGGTTTTTTTGCAGGAGCCTTCTTTGCGGCCGCCTTGCGAGTTGGTGCCTTCATTGCCTTCATCCTTGTTGTAATACGCAGCACTGCAGGATGTTGCGTGCTTCATCTGACGCTTCATGCGTAAGACAGTAGCTACAATCGGTATTTTCTTGTTTCACCACAAACGGAATTTTCCGGTGACCACTATCGGGATTCCCGATAGATAGTGTACGTGCCACTGGAATCAGTTCGATGCGAACGGTATATGTGGCCCACAGGTGAACGACGATGGACATCAATCTCGCGAGAACTTTTCTGGTCGTTGCGGACACAGGAAGCTTCATTGAGGCGGCCCGCAAGATGAACATCACGCAATCAACCGTGAGTTCGCGGATCAAGTCGCTTGAGTTTCATCTCCAGAAGGATCTCTTTGAGAGATCAAAGACCGGAGCAGCCTTAACCGTGGCGGGGGAACAATTTCGCCGGCATGCGTTGGCAATGGTGCGCATTTGGCAACACGCACAGCTCGATGTGTCCGGATCTGAAAAGCACAGCGACCGCCTATCTGTTGGTGCACCAATGAGCCTGTGGGATGGCTTCTTGCTCAACTGGCTATCGTGGCTGCGGACAAACATTTCCGATATCGCGGTGGCGGCTGCCGCTTTGCCAGCATCGGTTATTAGCCAGAGAATGCTGGAAGGCACGCTGGATCTAGCGGTGGTTTACCGGCCTATTCAGCTTGCAGGGATTATTGTTGAGCATTTGTTCGACGATGAATTCGTGATGGTTACCAGCGTCAAGCCGGGGCGGCGGCGGGCTTTACATGACTATGTCATGTTTGACTGGGGGCCGGATTTCGAGATTGGGCATGCGGCAGAATATCCTGAATTGCTGCATCCCGACATTAGCCTGAGCGTGGGTGCTGTCGGTGTTGATTATCTGCTTTCCACACCCGCGTCTGGGTATTGCCCGATGAGGCTGGTCAAAAAGCATATCGCGAGAAAGCGCCTGAGGGTGCTGCCGCGATCAAGGCGGTTTACTCATTCAGTCTACATGGTTTACCCGGAAGTACGGGACGAAGATGCTTATGAGCCGATCCTGGCCGCACTCCGCCGGGGGGCTCATAAGCTGCGACGGTAACGCATTGCCGCAAAAAGTTGGGTTGCAAAAAACTGGGCCTGGACCGGGCTGATTTAGAAGCCCAGGGCGCAGCCGTCTTTTCTGGGATCCGATGCGCCGATCAGGATGTTCTTCGCGCGATCAATCTGGATGATTTGTCCGCCACCCCATGGCAATATTCTTTGCTCCACCTCGTGGCCCATTGCACTCAAGGCTGCGCGAACCTTATCTGGGACCGACTGCTCAATCGTCACCTTGCCACCTTCGAAGAAGGCGCGAGGGCTGTCGAGCGCTTCTTGCGGGTCCATGCCGTAGTCGAGCATGTTTGATATCACATGGGCATGTCCGGCGGGCTGGAAGGCGCCACCCATGACGCCAAACACCATCTCGAGCGCGCCGTTTTTGGTGGCGAGGGCGGGAATGAGGGTGTGTAGGGGGCGTTTGCGTGGTGCGACGCAGTTTGGGTGGCCGGGCTCAACAACGAAGCCTTGACCACGGTTTTGCAGCACGACACCTGTGTTGCGACTGACTATGCCGGAGCCGAAGTCTGAAAATAGCGAGTTGATAAAGGAAACGCCCATGCCGTTTTCGTCTACGATGGAGAGATAGACGGTATCGGAGCCTTCTGGTTGGGGGACGGGACCCAGATCGGGGATGCGCTTGTTGCGATCGATGCGTCCGACAAGCTGAGCGATGGTACGATCATTGAGCATATGCTCCACGGGGACATCGGCCATCTCAGGATCGGCGACAAAGGCATCACGCATCATATAGGCGAGGCGGGCAGATTCCAGGGCCAAGTGGAACCGTTCCGGTGACAGGGGATCACTAGGCAGCTTTCCGAGTTGCTGCATCATTTTGAGCAGAATCAAGACTACGATGCCGTGATTGTTGGGTGGTAGCTCAACGATATCGAGACCGCCGTAGTTGACGGAGATCGGATCGACATAGGTGGCGGATTGGGCGGCGAAATCGGCAAGCGTGTGGACGCCACCAAGCTCATTCAAATCGCGGACGATGTCTTTGGCAATTTCGCCTTCATAAAAGGCTTCGCGGCCGCCCTCGGCAATTTGGCTGAGAGAGCGAGCCAAAGCTGGAAGGCGGACGACATCGCCAGTAGAGGGGGCTTTGCCGTCGAACAGCATATGCTTGCGGGCACCTTCATTGAGGGCCAATTTGGGCACCGAGCGAGCCCAGTCCACAGCCACGCGGGGGGCCATCACGAAACCATCGCGGGCGAGCTCGATGGCGCGCTCAAGCAGCTTCCCAAGCGGTATTGTGCCGTGGTCCTTATTGAGACGGACCCAGCCATCGACTGCGCCAGGCACGGTGACTGCGTGCGGGCTTGTGGTTGCGATATTTTTGATGCCGCGATCCAGCAATAATTCGGCGGTTAGGGCCGCAGGCGCACGACCAGAGGCATTGAGAGCCAGGGGAGGACGCCCAGGTTTTGAGATCAACGCGAAACAATCGCCACCGATGCCGGTCATCGGGTGTTCGACCACACAGAGAACGGAGACGGCTGCAAGGGCCGCATCAACTGCGTTACCGCCACTGCGGAGGATATTGATTGCAGTCTCGGTTGCCAGGGAATGAGATGTGGCACACATGGCGCGCTGCGCGTAGACTGGTGAGCGGCCAGGGAAATGCAGGTTTCGCATCGCGTGTTTCCTCATTTGGATTGCATGTCTTACAGCATGCTAGTGTGGGAGATTGGGCGTATCTAAAGCTTAGGTACTGCCTGTCTTGATCGACTTGGCTGCCCGGCGGCCAGTGTAGAGCCTAGCGCCGGCTAAGGGATAATCGGCAAGCCAACTTTGTATTTCTTCGATGTAGGATGCTGACAGGTTCAGCGCGCGGGCACCCGGCACCATGGCTGTCTCAACATAGCTGGTGCGCGCATACCCCGGCCAACGGGTTGTGCAGACATAGGTTAGCGCAGTCAATGTTGTTTTGCTATCGGAATGGCCATTGGCCATCTGAACTCGCAACCAAGAACGGCGATAAACGCGGCGGGAAACGCCTTCCCATTGATCCATCAGACCAATGTGGCGGGGCTCGAAACGCCATAGGGCACCTTCAACGCGCCCATCGGGCTGGCGGATAATGTTGGCTGACCCCCGCACCGTGATGATCAAGCGCCAGTCTTCCAGCGTTGCCGGGCCGATCAGGCGTGCTCCGGGGCAACGGCGCGCCATCTGGCTTGGCGACATATTTGAGCCGTAGGCAAAGTAAAGGACAGGCATGGGATACCATCAGCTAAATGATTGGGAGACCATTCTACATGCGATCGGCGTCCTGGCTGCATGCAACCATCGGCATGTGAAAAGCGGCTATTAGTAAGCTGTGCAAACGCGCTTCAGGCGACGGCAGGAACTGCGACCGTGTTGGGAGTGGTCTGCGAGGGCGATTCTGAGAAGCCCGAGGGGCCCGGCACGGAGCCAAAGCGATTGGCATGCGGCTCACCCTTGGCAAGATGGAGCCAAAGTGTCATCGCGAACATAGGCAGCAAAGTGAAACCAAAGGCCAGCCAATAGCCTGAGCTACCCGGCACCAGCACAGAGAGGCCATAGGCATAAACCAGGGCTAATGTTGTCACTGTCGAGATGCCGATACAGCCGCCAATGGCAATGAGTATCCAGATGGCGCTGCGGCCAACGTCATGAAGACGTTTAATGGCTGCTGTGACGCTGATCCACAGAAAGACAAGATTGGCTAGCAGGGAAACTGCCCCCTTCATTGGAAATATGCCCACCCACAACAAAATGCTCAGAGCAAGCTGCAGCCCGAGAAGATACACTGCGAGCCATAACAAACCGGCCCGATTGATACGTCCGCGGGGATCAAAAGCCTGCCGAATCATTGCTGTGCGTGTCATTGTGAAACCACCTGTCCGCTATCATGTCCAGGATAGCGGACAGCGATTGACGAAGCGTTAGTCCGCTCCTGCGATCGATCTGACGAGGGGGCAGTGAACCAGCACTCTATGACCTGAAACAGGTTATTCGAATTCCATGATCACGGCATCCACGGCAAGGCTGTCGCCCGGCTCGGCGTTGATTGCCGCGATGGTGCCGTCCCGCTCGGCGCGAAGCACGTTCTCCATCTTCATGGCTTCGACTACTGCCAGAGGATCGCCCGCTTTGACCTTGTTGCCTATCTTCACGTGCACCGCTTTGATGAGACCTGGCATGGGGCACAACAGAATTTTTGAAGTGTCTGCGGGAATTTTCTCAGGCATCATTGCCACCAGTTCTGCTTCACGTTCGGTATAGACGTGAGCCTTGGTGTGGATACCGCGATAGGCCAGATCATACCCATTCAGAATGGGCCGAATTTGAACAGACACGGTGCGGTCGCGCACCAACCCTGACCAGACTGGCTGACCTGGCCACCACTTGGACGCGATTTCCAATACATCGGCTGATGCGCCATCTTGCGCGCGCAGGGTGACAGTCGAGACATCGCCGAGTTTGCCTTCAACGGTTACCGATTTACGAACCTTGCCGAGTTGAACGATGCGGCTGCTCGCGAAGTTTACCGCGGGCCCTCCCATCTGATCCGTAATCTGGCGGCGACGCATATTTGATAGATGATCGATGGCAGCAGCTACGGCGGCGAGAATATTGAGTTCTTCGCCTTCGGGGTCGCGTGCGACGAAGCCCTCGGGGTATTCCTCAGCGATGAAGCCGGTTGAAAGCTCACCCGAGACCCAGCGCGGATTTTGCATCAAGGCGGTCAGGAACGGAATGTTATGCTGAATGCCATCGATATAAAAAGCATCCAAAGCATCGGCCTGTGCCTCTATGGCGGCTTTGCGGGAAGGGGCGTGGGTCACCAGCTTGGCGATCATGGGGTCGTAAAACATCGAGATCTCACCACCTTCGAAAACGCCGGTATCGTTCCGCACGGTGATGCCGTCGGCAGAGCCCTCATGCGGTGGCTGATAACGGACCAGGCGACCGATGGAGGGGAGAAATTCGCGGTAGGGGTCCTCAGCATAGATCCGGCTTTCAACGGCCCAGCCATCCAACGTGACGTCTTTCTGCTGAATCTTGAGTTTTTCACCAGCCGCGACGCGGATCATCTGTTCAACCAGATCAATGCCGGTGATCAGCTCGGTAACCGGATGTTCGACCTGCAGGCGGGTGTTCATTTCGAGGAAATAGAAGGACTTGTCCTGGCCAGCGACGAATTCGACAGTACCGGCTGAATCATAATTTACCGCTTGGGCCAGCATTACGGCCTGTGCGCCCATCTTCGCCCGTGTTTTCTCATCGAGAAGTGGAGAGGGAGCTTCCTCGATCACTTTTTGATTGCGTCGCTGGATTGAGCATTCGCGCTCGCCCAGGTGGATAATGTTGCCGTGTTTGTCACCCACCACCTGAATTTCGATGTGGCGTGGATTGACGATAAACTTTTCTATAAAGACCCGGTCGTCGCCGAAGCTGGATTTGGCTTCCGACTTGGCCAGAACGAAGCCTTCCGCGACCTCATCTTCAGAGTGCGCGATCCGCATGCCTTTACCGCCGCCGCCCGCGGAGGCTTTGATGATCACCGGATAACCGATGTCGGCGGCAATGCGGATGGCTTCTTCTGGGTCGTCTATTTCGCCGAGGTAGCCCGGAACGATGGAGACTTTGGCTTTAGCCGCTGCTTTTTTTGATTCAATCTTGTCGCCCATCGCCGCAATGGCTACAGGATTTGGCCCGATGAAAACGATGCCTGCCTCTTTGAGAGCCTGGCAGAATGCCTCGCGTTCGGACAAGAAGCCGTAGCCTGGGTGAACTGCTTCGGCGCCGGTCTTCTTGCAAGCGTCGATGATTTTCTCAATGACCAGATAGGATTGAGACGCTGAGGCGGGGCCGATGTGGACTGCCTCATCCGCCATATCGACGTGTAGCGCATCACGGTCGGCGTCGGAATAAACCGCGACCGTCTTGATGCCCATTTTGCGGGCTGTCTTGATGATGCGGCATGCGATCTCGCCACGATTGGCGATCAGTATTTTTTTGAACATTTAGAGTATTGCACCTTGTCCGATCCGGAGCTCGAGTTTGGACGGTGTTTTAGCGCTAGTGTCGGGCCGCGTAAACTGGACTGGTGGGTAGCTTGTATTCACGGGCTGAACGGCAAGCGCTGAATACGGCCTGACAGAGCCACTTGGAAACGGCCGGAGATAATATATTATAAATATATTTCAATAGTATAGATGTTTTTATCCGCTAAATTGGATCGCGAAGGCTTTTCCATTTGGCCGAATAGTGCTTTAGCAGAATATTAGTGGCTAGATCGAGCCAGAACCCGCAAACGCTTGCCGACCTACACTAGAGAATCAATCGTTTGATCCAGAACACTAGGCGGCTTCATTGAGCCGATCCAGAAGCGGCTCCAGCGAGGGATGCAGCGTTGGGCTTTCGACCTTTAGGTAGGCCAAAAGTGCTTTCTCATTGGGCGTCAACTTGCCATCACGGCCAATTTTATCTTTCAGCCATTGGACCTCACCGCCTGTAATCTCTTCATTGGTAATGATTTCGATGCGCTGCTGTTCAAGGCGCGCCATGGCTCGCTCATCGGAGGATTGCTCCTTATAGAGATCGAGAAGGCTGCGTATGCCGCCTTGGCGCATAGCTGAGGTGAAACCTGAAAGAATATTGCCGATAGACAAATCGCCACGGGATTCGAGCCACTGTTCGCGGCGAAGGGCCTCCTCGCGCGGCGGCACCTGGTAGCCGGATGCCATCATGACGGAGCTGGCGATGGCTTTGACGAAGAATTCGGTCCAAGCGGGGCAGTTTTGAGCGTCGGCGGTTGCATCATTGATCCGGAAAAGAACGGATGCCTCGGTGCAGGTGAGGGCGATGTTGCCCTCACCGGCATAGGCATAAAGGGCTTTGCGGAGCATTTCTACATCCGCATCATTGACCACGCCGGCTTGCATGTACTGGCCTATTCGCAAAGGGCCTGCGCCTGAAACTACTGCCTTCTCGACCTGTTCAAGGGTGAAACGACACAGGCTTTCCGGCGACCACCGTGCTCGATCAAGGACCTCTAGCAGCAGCTCAATCTCGGTTTGCGCCTGGATTACACCATCATGGGAAACACGCCCAATCAGCCAATCCGCGTTGGCGGATGTTAAGTACCCGCTTGGTTCAACCTCATTGACGATGTAATCGGTGATCGCGCCGACGAAGAACAACGACCAACTCGGGTCCTGCACACGGCATGCGTTGTTCAGCTCGAACAGTGCCTCGGCCTCAGGCTGCGAAATTTGTGCGTCATCATAAAATAGCTTGCGAAGCCGCTTGACGTCGGTATCGCGGATATTTCCACGTTGGCATATCTCATCGAAGGACAGTGATTTTATAATGCTCATCGCAACCTCTTCCAGCACGCATAATTGCGATAGTAGGGAGACAACATTAAACAAGCCCTAACGAGCGTCTCGTTTTGGCAGTTCTATTGATGTTTTGGGGTTTTTTGAGCGCTGCTTCCTACTGCGCTTCTCACGTGACATTTCGGCTGGGGAGATATAGGTGCTTGACTTGAGCGAGCCTGCATAATCGCGCAATGTACAGACAATTCCGTGGAAATATGCTGAAAAGCGTAAAAACTGGCCGATCAATCGGCTCACTTAAGGGATGCATGTGTCCGACAAGAGCCCGCCATGGCAGCAAGAGTTCAACCAAGCGCAAGCGTCGCGAACGGTGAATATCGTTTGCATGAAGTGGGGCGATCGATATGGGCCTGAGTGGGTCAATCGGCTCTATGGCATGGTCGCGCGCAATACGACTTGGTCATTCCGCTTCGTCTGCTTTACTGACAATGCGACTGGCATCAGGCCGGAAGTTGAATGCCAACCGATGCCGGATGTGCAGTTTGACCGGAAGCTTGGAAAATACTGGCCCAAGCTGGGCCTGATGGTGGAAAACCTTGGCGGTCTATCGGGAATGACGCTGTTTCTCGATCTCGACCTTGTTATTCTCGACAACATCGACGCACTATTCAGCCACGAGGGGCGCTTTTTACTCGTGCGGGAGTGGAAAGACCAACATCTTGGATATGGCAACAGCTCCGTTGTGCGCTACTTCATTGGGCACGAGCGAGGTGTGCTCGATAAGTTCTATGCGACGCCCGAAAAAATCATTGTTGAGACCTACGCTTCCAAAGAGCAGAACTTTCTGACAAAAGCTGTGGAAGAAGTTACGTTCTGGCCTGAAGATTGGTGCATCCCGTTCAACATTGCGTGCCTGCCACGCAACCGTATATTGCGGTTCTTCTCAACACCGACCAAACCCAGTAGCGGAAAAATTCTGGTGTTTTATGGTTCGATTACACCGGCGACAGCACTGCGCGGGGTGCATGAGCCCAAAAAGAGAGTTGGGCAGGGCTGGCGCCCACGACTGATAAAGCGCCGGTTCAAACCAGCTCATTGGATCGCCGAATACTGGCGGGAGTAATTTATTATGCAAGACGGCGGTCCCGACATGGAGGACGCGAATGATGCGTTGCCCGATCTGCCTGAAGAGTACAGTTGGCTTGAAGGTGGGCAGTCATATGTCGCATGCGCATTTTATACGTCCAACTATCTGCCGCAGATCATGGCGCTGAAGGAATCGCTCGATAAATTTGGAATCAACTACTATTTGAAGCGCTATGAGCGTGCCGCAACGTGGGAGGCCACAACCCGGCTCAAGCCTGTGTTCGTCAATCACTGCATGGAGCGGTTCAAAGACAAATCCGTGTTGTATTTGGATGCGGATGCGGTTGTACGGCAACCGTTGAGTTTTATCGATAATCTTGAGACCGATCTGAGTATGGCATTTCACCCGTTTAAGGTGGGACGCACACACTATTTGCGGATTTCGGCCGGTGCTCTATTTGTGCGTAACAATGAAAATGGGCGTCGATTTGCAGCGCTTTGGAAGGACGGCGAGAAAAACTGTGGACCGCTGTCGCTAGATGAAGACATGATCTACATGGCCTATGACAAGCTGGGGGGCACTTCGATTACCGTACTGCCGCCGACTTATTATAAGATTTTCGATCGGCCAGGTGTTGAACCCGTGCTCGAGCATTTTCAGGCCAGCCGTCAACAATTTAAGTGGCGACGGGTAATCCGGCGCGCGCGGCGGGCTGGGCTGATCGTCGGAGCTGTGGGCATTGTTGTCTTGGCTTGGTGGTTGAGCCAGCACTTAGTCTGGATGCCCTAAAGCAAGGTTCATCCTTGATGCAATCACATGGGATCCTCGGATCCTCTCTGAGCATTTATTTTAGAGCCTGATCATCTTTGGCTGAAGCTAAAGCGCTTTAATTTCAAACGATCAGGCTCTCGTTTCTACGCCCGTCAATCAGAAATAGGAATGACGGTTGTAACGGTCGTTGCGATTGTTACGGTATCGGGCGATGCGACGGCTATTGCGATCGAGCATCCGATGTATCCGTCGACGTTCGGCAAATGACACGTGACGATCCAACAAGGCGAACCGACGGGCCGACTGAATAAGCCTGAGCCCGGTACGCAGGCGACGGGTTTCCCTTAATGTTAGTGAGCCATTATATCGACCAACTCTAATACGGCGCGCCTGGATACGAATGCGGCGGTTGATGACCGGTGTCCGGATGAAGCCACGTGTACGAACGAAGTGTTTGCGTGCGTGGCGATGGCCGTCACCAATATATGGGCCACGATTAATTCCGTGCTGTGCGTTAGCGGCCGTTACGAGTGGTGCCGCGATTGTTGCGGCGGTCAGGGCCAGGACTGCGAGTAATTTCTTGGACAATTGCTCTCTCCTCATTGTGCGTCAGATCGGAGGTGACTGGCGCGGTGTGATGACGAGAAGACTAGGGGGCTGATGCTGAACCGAGACTGAGAGTGTGGTTTAGCTGATGTTCATGTTTGCCGGGAACCAACTGGGGTGGCAGGACATCCTCTACGCTTTGATTTTGAGACTGATTTTATTCACGCCTTCGGTGGAAGCAACCGCTTCCATCTCAGACGAGCAGGCTCTAAGAATGCCCCACATTGGTCAGATGATTTGAAGGTATTCGCTGCGCCGCAGGCGTTTCAGTCAGGATCCGCGGCTTCGGTGTAGAATCTGATTGCTACCGAATTCCACACCAAAGAGATCTAGAGCTGGGCCAGTTTCAGGCCGACGTCACGGAATGTCGTCTTTACGCGCCGGACGGTGCCGGTTTTCGCACGCATAACGAGGGTCTCAGTTTCGGCAAACTCGCCGCGGAATTGCACCCCATCAAGCAATGAACCGGATGTTATCCCGGTTGCTGAAAAGATGACATCGCCTGAGGCCATGTCATCAATGCTGTATTTTTTGTTAACGTCAGCACCCATTGCTTCGGCGCGGACGCGCTCCTCATCGTTCTGTGGCAATAGGCGACACTGCATCTGACCGCCGATGCAGCTCAGTGCAGCAGCTGCAAGTACACCCTCCGGCGCACCGCCAGAGCCAAGATAGATGTCAATGCCGGTTTGGTCCGGATCGGTCGTCCAGATAACGCCAGCGATATCGCCATCCGAAATCAATTGAACGGCGGCACCTGTCTCACGGACCGACTTGATTATGTCTGCGTGCCTAGGCCGATCGAGAATGCAGGCAGTAATTTCTTCAACGGGGACACCTTTTGCTTTTGCGACCGCTAGAATATTGTCGGCGGGCGAGGTATCGAGATCAACAATGCCCTCTGGCAGTCCTGGGCCAACGGCGACCTTATCCATGTACATGTCGGGAGCATGAAGCAGCCCGCCGCGCTCTGAAAGAGCAAGTACTGCAAGCGCGTTGGGCATAGACTTGGCGCACAATGTCGTGCCTTCCAATGGGTCGACGGCAATGTCAACTTTTGGCCCCATCCCCGAGCCCACCACTTCACCGATATAGAGCATGGGCGCTTCGTCCATCTCACCTTCGCCAATGACGACGATACCATCAATGTTGATGCGGCCCAGTTCTTTACGCATCGCGTCAACCGCGACCTTGTCGGCGGCCTTTACATCGCCACGCCCACGCAATTTGGCGGCGGCAATTGCCGCGCCCTCTGTTACGCGCCCCACTTCGAGAACGAGTGTTCTGCCAAGCCCATCTGCGCTGTCCTCAGTTTCCATAACGTCATTCTCCTCAGTCGCAAATGTCCCGATCGGGGCGTCTTCTATTCCACAGATCTCTTATTCTACAGATCTCTGATCACCAGATCATTTATTATAACCGTTCAATTCTTATCATCTGTGGCTTGTCGGAAATCTTGCCATCTTGTTCAATGGCTGTCAGGGCCGCACGAATGGATGCTTCCGTTGTCTGATGAGTGATCAAGACGACAGTAGTAGGTTTGCCGAACTCGGGCCGGTATCCGCTGCCAGGCAGGGCGTTTTTGGGACGCCGCTGGACAATGCTTTCCAGTGATACTTCGCGCTCCGACATACGTGTTGCGATGGCGGCCATCGCACCGGGGCGATCATATACGGCGAGGCGGATGTAGTAGGCGCCTTTGTGCTCATCAAGCCCTGCACGCTGATAAGGGAGGAGAGAGCGGGCGGGCCTGATGAATGGAGCGGTGATGACGCCCCGAGCGATATCAGCAATGTCAGCGGCGACAGCGGATGCTGTCGCGTTAGCTCCCGCGCCAGGGCCGACCAGAAGCAAATTGCCAACATAGTCGCCAGTGATAGCAACGCAGTTGGTGACGCCCGAGACGCCAGCGACGGCTGAGTTTTTTGCCACCATTGCCGGATGGACGCGCTGTTCGATGCCAGATTCGGTACGCATCGCGACCCCCAGAAGCTTGATCCGGTAGCCTAACTCATCCGCCGCTTCAATATCAGCTGTTGTGATGGATTCAATGCCCTCGATGTACATCTGGTCGAATGCGATCTGAGTACCGAAGGCGAGACTGGTCAGCACGGATAGCTTGTGGGCGGTATCAAAGCCGCCGATATCGAAGGTAGGATCTGCTTCCGCATAGCCCTGATCTTGCGCGTCTTTCAGGATCGTATCAAAGGCCAAGCCTTCGTTTTGCATGCGAGTGAGAATATAGTTGCAGGTGCCATTCAAAATGCCATAAACGCGCGTCACTTCATTGCCAGCCAGGCCTTCGCGCAATGTTTTTACGGCGGGAATGCCGCCAGCTATCGCCGCCTCGAACTGCAAGGCGACGCCTGCTTCCTCTGCCATGGCTGCCAACTCGACACCATGGCTGGCAAGCAGAGCTTTGTTGGCTGTGACGACGGACTTGCCAGACTTCAAAGCTGTCATGACAGCCTCTCTTGCAACGCCTTCCTCACCGCCGATCAGTTCGACAAAAATATCAATGTCGGGCGCTTGGGCTAAGGCTATGGGATCATCGAACCAGGTGGTGGCCGAGATATCGATGCCACGGTCCTTGGTTCTATCACGCGCGGAAACCCCGGCGACTTTCAGAATACGCCCCGTTGAGAGGTTCAGTCGCTCCCGGTGGGTTTCGAGAAGTCGCGCCAAGCCCGCACCGACCGTGCCGAGACCAGCAATTCCTATTCGCATGACTTTATTGTCCATACCGCTTTTGCACTGCCTTATAATTCGCCATCTATTTGAAACATTTTAGTTTCCTGTCTTTTGAGACAGGGGCATCATGTTGTGCAGGGTCTCGGGAGATTGCGCAAGGAAGCGGCGAATGTTGCGCGCTGCCTGGCGAATGCGATGTTCGTTTTCAACAAGAGCGATGCGGACATAGCCCTCACCGTACTCGCCGAAGCCAATACCCGGCGCAACAGCTATATCCGCTTTTTCAATCAGTAGCTTCGAAAATTCTATCGAGCCCAATTCCTTATATTTTTCAGGAATTGGCGCCCAGGCAAACATCGTTGCAGGGGGAGAGGGGATGTCCCAACCGGCCCGCGAAAAGCTCTCGACCAAGATATCACGACGGCTTTTATAAATGGCGCGGATTTCCGTGACACACTCTTGTGGGCCGTTGAGGGCGGCAGTTGCAGCGACTTGGACAGGAGTGAATGCGCCGTAATCGAGGTAAGATTTTACGCGCGCAAGCGCTGCAATAAGACGTTCGTTGCCAACTGCAAAGCCCATCCGCCAACCTGGCATGTTGTAGGTTTTGGATAGCGATGTGAATTCGACCGCGAGATCCATTGCGCCAGGGACCTCTAGAATTGAGGGCGGCGGGTTGTCACCAAAGTAGATCTCGGCATATGCGAGATCTGACAGGATGATCATATTCTCCTGCTTCGCCAACTGGACGGCTTCGGCATAAAAATCAAGGCTCGCGGTCATAGCCGTTGGATTTGATGGATAATTCAGCACCATCGCAATTGGCTTTGGAACTGTGTGACGGCAGGCGCGAGAGACGGCGGCCAGGAATTCGTCGCCATTATTTGCCGGCAGATGGCGGACTGAAGCACCAGAGATGATGAAGCCAAACTCATGAATGGGGTAAGTTGGATTTGGGCTCAAGACCATGTCGCCAGGAGCCGTGATGGCCTGGGCCATGTTGGCAAAGCCCTCTTTGGAGCCTAGCGTTGCCACCACCTGGGTGTCGGGATTGAGCTTCACACCGAAGCGGCGGTCGTAGTAGGCGGCTTGAGCTCTGCGCAGACCAGGGACGCCCTTCGATGCGGAGTATCGATGGGTGCGGGGCTTCTGCACAGTTTCGACGAGTTTATCGACGATGTGCTGAGGCGTTGGCATGTCTGGATTGCCCATGCCGAGATCGATGATGTCGGAGCCAGCAGCACGCGCAGCCGCCTTAAGGCTGTTGACCTCGGCAAAAACATATGGCGGCAGGCGCTTAATGCGGTGGAAATCCTCAGTCACGACGTCCTCGCTCGTATTCTGAAATTGCAGTGCTTCAAGTTCAACGTAATTTGTTCAGTTTTTCGGCCAATCTCATTCGGCCAATCTCAATTGGCTAGTTCAGTCTGGTATGGCCAGCATGTTCCGTCAGGCTAGTTTGTCCCGCTCGTGTTTAAGACGGAAGCCCCGCCGCCGTCCAGCATGCCTGGGCCATATATTTGATACTATTATCAACCGACAACACGATGCATGGGCGGCAAACCAAGCTACTACATTCAGAATTTGGCACATAAACTTAATGTCGCAGCGCATTATGCTGCATACCCGCGTGAATTTCGATGCATTCATGCTACTTTCAACATAATCACACGATCGCTGCATTGTACTTAGCATTTCCGGCTGCGAGTGTTAGTTTGACGCGGTCGAATTATTCGTCAGCCATCAACCAAAACAGACAAAATCGCGAGCACACCATGCCAGATTCCGCTCCCGGCCCCGATCTCAACGATCCCTCGGCTTATCAGATCTCCAATCCTGAAGAGTTCTCAAAAAACATCCTTCGCCTCCTTGAAGAGGGTGGCAAGGCTATAACCGAGATGCTCGATAGGGCGGATGCTAAAAACAGCGCTTGGTCGCCTGGCCATGAAGCGTCGGAAACCTCAAAGGCAATGGCGGATCTGGCGACAAGGTGGATGGCTGACCCAGCCAAACTATTAGAAGCTCAGACAAACCTGTTTGGCGAGTATCTCGACGTTTGGAACGCCTCAGTTAAGCGTGCGATGGGTGGTGATGCTCAACCGGTTGCCGAGCCCGAGGTGGGCGATAATCGCTTCAAGGATGCTGAGTGGTCCACTAATGCTTATTTTGATTACTGCAAGCAGATCTATCTGGTCAGCAATAGTTGGGCTGAAAAAATGCTCTCGGCGACAGAAGGCCTAGACGAGGCAGAGAGACACAAAGCTGAATTCTATCTGCGGCAGATGTCAAGCGCCCTATCACCGTCCAACTTTCCAATGACGAACCCTGAGGTGATGCGCGAGACGCTGTCTTCGAATGCGCGCAATTTGGCCGAGGGAATGGCCAACCTCGTCCATGATATGGAAACATCGGACGATCTGTTGAAAATCAGCCAGACCGACCTGGATGCATTCGAGGTTGGTGGCAACTTGGCGGTGACACCGGGCAAGGTCGTATTTCAGAATGACTTACTGCAACTGATCCAATATACGCCGGCGACAAAGAAGGTACACAAGGTACCGTTGCTGATCGTGCCGCCGTGGATCAACAAGTTCTACATCCTTGATCTGACGCCACAGAAGTCATTCATAAAGTTTGCCGTGGCGCAGGGCTTCACGGTGTTCATCATCTCCTGGGTCAATCCGGATGAACATCAATCGGAAATGGACTTTGTTGACTACATGAAGCAGGGGCTGCTCGAAGCATCGGATGCCGTGTTGGAGGAAACCAATGCAAAGCAGTGCAACGTACTCGGCTATTGCGTTGGCGGAACGCTTTTGGCCACCACTCTGGCCTATCTGGCAGCACGCGGCGACGAACGGTTCCACTCAGCAACATTTCTGACAACGCAAGTTGATTTCGCCAAGGCTGGCGATTTGAAAATGTTCATCGATGATGGGCAGTTGAAATCACTCGAAGATATGATGGCTGAGAAGGGCTACCTTGACGGCTCGCGGATGGCCACCGTGTTCAATATGCTTCGCCCACGGGATCTGGTGTGGCCCTACATCGTCAACAACTACATGCTCGGCAAGAAGCCGTATCCGTTCGATCTGCTCTTCTGGAACCAGGATTCGACACGGATGCCGGCGGCCAACCATAACTTCTACCTGCGTGAGTTTTATCTTAATGATACAATAGCCAAGGGCAAATTGGTACTCGACGATGTCAAAATCAATCTGGGCAAGATTACTCTGCCGATCTTTGAACTGGCCGCGCGGGAGGATCACATCGCACCGGCTGAATCGGTATATCGCGGCGCCAAATTGTTCGGTGGGCCGGTGGAATACGTGCTAGCGGGCTCAGGTCACATTGCAGGCGTAGTCAATCCACCGAACGATCAACGCATCAAATACCAGTACTGGACCAACCCCAAGGGCCCGAAGGTGGATACGCTGGATTTGTGGCTGGAAGACTGTGGCGAGACGCCCGGCTCGTGGTGGCCCTACTGGTCAAAGTGGCTGGCCAAGAAGTCGGGAGACAAAATTGTTGCCCGAAAACCTGGCAAAAAACTGGGCGTAATCGAGGATGCACCAGGGTCCTACGTGATGGTCAAATCATAGGGGAGTTCGTTTTACTGACTCTCTCAGCTTGATCACGCTGCGGGCCAGCTTGCGCCGGCTAAAGCCTTGATGGATGGGCTGATGCAGGGGGCTGTTACTTCTCGCCGCCCCCTGCATAATTTTATGAAACCTGGTTACTAACGCACCTTTCAAGCCGGGACCGTCTCCAGGGCATTGGCGAGATCGGCAATAATGTCATCTTTATCTTCGATGCCAACTGAAAGACGAACGACCTCAGGACCGGCACCAGCAGCCACACGCTCCGCATCGGTTAGCTGGCGGTGGGTGGTGGAGGCTGGGTGAATTACCAAGCTTCGGGTGTCGCCAATATTTGCCAAATGGCTGAACATGTTGAGGCCCGAGACAAACTGCACGCCCGCCTCATAGCCGCCATTCAGGCCAAACGTGAAGACCGCGCCAGCGCCCTTTGGGCAGATTCTTTTCTGCATGGCGTGGTTGGGGTGATCGCTAAGGCCGGAATAGTTTACCCAGGCAACTTTGGGGTGTTTGGTAAGGTACTCGGCGGCAGCGGTCGCGTTTTCGCAATGCTTGGCCATGCGCAGTGGCAAGGTTTCGACGCCATTGAGAATCAGGAAGGCGTTCATCGGCGCGATTGCGGGCCCTAGATCTCTCAGCCCCATGACGCGGCAGGCGATGGCGAATGCAAAGTTGCCGAAGGTCTCACCCAACACCATGCCGTTGTAGGAAGCGTTCGGTTCGACCAGCGTTTGATAGCGGTGCTTTGCGCCGAGCCAGTCGAACGTACCGCAATCAACAATAATACCGCCGATTGAGTTTCCGTGGCCGCCGATGAACTTAGTTAGCGAGTGAACGACAATGTCGGCGCCATGCTCAATGGGGCGGCAAAGGTAGGGGGTTGCCATGGTATTATCGACAATCAACGGCACACCCGCTTTCTTGGCCACAGCGGCGATTGCCGGGATGTCGATAACGGTGCCGCCGGGGTTAGCCACGCTTTCGATAAAGATCGCGCGGGTTTTGTCGGTCAGCGCACTTTCAAAAGAAGATGGGTCTGTGGCGTCTGCCCAGGCCACGTTCCAGCCAAATTTTTTATAAGCGTGATTGAACTGATTGACGGAACCGCCGTAAAGCTGTCGAGCGGCTATGAATTCGTCGCCTTGCTCTAACAGTGTGTGAAAGACCAGGAACTCTGCAGCGTGGCCGGATGCCACTGCAAGGGCTGCCGTGCCGCCTTCAAGCGCTGCGATGCGTGCTTCAAGAACGGCTTGTGTCGGGTTGGTGATACGGGTGTAAATATTGCCGAAAGCTTCCAGACCAAATAGTGAGGCGGCGTGGTCAGCATCATTAAATACGTAGGATGCAGTTTGATAAATCGGTGTGGCGCGGGCACCGGTTGACGGATCTGGCGTGGCACCTGCGTGAACAGCCAGCGTGTCAAATTTCGGTGCGACTGGGTCTGAGCTATCGGTCATGGAAATCTCCCTGGGTTTTGCTGCTTATGTATATTTTAGAAGACGGAGCTAAATATGAGAAGCGGGCATGAAACTCGGATATACGGCCGGAATACAACCCGAACACAAGGCGCAATCATGTGACAAGAGCACCGATAGAAGCCTGTAGAATGCGATCTCACAGCCAGAGTCAATGAACTTTCAATGAAATAGGCAAAATTCCGACGGAGATTAGGCGAGCCTAAATATTGGGCGTTTCTCATCTGGTTTTGAGTCTGGCTCGATTTGGGAGCCGCCAAAACATTGAGAGCAACGACTGGGCTTTAGAGACTGGGCTACAGAACCCCCAAATGCGGGTGTTTAATGCTATTTCTGACACAATTTCCACGGAATTCGAACAGTCCGAATACAAATCATTGTCAATCATTATTGGTCTGTGCCTATCATAAATTGGCTAAAAACTAGCCAATTTCGCGATCTGCAGCGGCTTTCACAGTACTGTCGCGCAGCTCTTGAATGTAATGCGTGGAGGGTGTTGCGCCTGCGCATTATCTGGAAATAGTGCAACGGGGGACGACGAAAATGGATATCGCTCAATATATTCCGCTCGCCACGGGTGCGGTGGGTGGTCTGCTTGGTGGGAACATTCTCGGCAAGATCGTTGGCGGCAGCAAGTTTGGGGCCGGGACCGGTTCACTTGTTGGCATTGTTGGTGGCGCCATCGGCCAACACTACCTTGGACCAGTACTTGGCCCGATAGTAGGTGCTTCACTTGCAAACAGCACCGACATCATGACCCTTGTTTCCAACCTGATCTCCGGCGCTGCTGGAGGCGGAATCCTCGGAATCCTTCTGGGCATCGTCAAGCGCGCAACTTAGTTGCCGCAACATTTCTCCTAATGAGAATTATTTTGAGGGCCAGCATTCCAATCGGCGGTTTCCGATAGAAAGCTTGGCCCTCAAGTATGTTGTTTGCGCAATCGCCCGTTTACCCTTTGCAATCTACGAGGCACTCCGGCAACCGAGGAAACTTGGGCAACCGCAGGAAACTTGGGCAACTTGAAACAGCAGGGAAAGCTAAAGCGTTTTTAGGAATGCAATCAGGTTCACTTGCTCGGTTTTTGACAGAGTTATCCGGCGTCTCAGTTGCGGGGCGAGTGATGGTCGCGCGATCCGTTTGGTCACATAATGCGCTACGATATCCTCGAGAGTGGGCAACGAGCCATCGTGCATATAGGGCGCAGTATGCGCGATATTGCGCAGGCTGGGAGTTTTGTGAGAAGGCGTTGTTCGCACAGTCATGCCTAGCGTCGCCGGGGGTAAACCATTGCGGCCAAGGTCAGATGTTTTGAGGCCAATGTCGTGGAAGCGATCATCTGTGAAGCGCCAGCCGCCGTGGCAGGCAAGACAACCGCCGCGGCCTACAAATAGGCGGAAGCCAGCATATTCCCGATTATTCAATGTGGTGTTTTTAGCCGTTTTTCCAGCAATCCAGTTATCAAAACGGGTTGGTGGCGAGACCAGTGTGCGTTGGTAACTGGCTAACGCCTTGAGGATCACTATCGGGGTGGCACGCTTTTGTTTGAGGAAAACACGGTCGAAGTGATGCTTCATTGCTTTGTCGGCATTTAACAGCGTGGCTATCCGCACCAAATCGCCGCCGAGTTCATTTTTGTGTACAATGGGAAATCTGGCCTGGTCTTCAAGCGACGTTGCGCGACCATCCCAAAAGAGGCGTTTGGCCCAGGCGAGGTTCCACAATTGCGGTGTGTTACGGGGAAGAGAATGGCCATCCCGACCCAGCGCGCGTGGCCGGTTGTCGACGAAATTGGCGCGTGGATCGTGGCAGGTGGCGCAGGAGCGTTGCTGATCGCCTGACAGTCGGGTATCGGAGAATAGGTGTTTGCCTAGCACCGCCTTTTCACGTGTGAGAGGGTTATAAACCGGTGACGGTATTTGGCTGGGGCGGGCAAAAACCATGCGCCAGATTGCGGCGGGTGGTCGTGCGGCAGTGGCAGCCGCCACATCTCCGCCTTGTGCTGCAGTAGCTACAACCCTTCCTTGTGCTGCAGTAGCCACAACACCAGCGCTTAGCCACACCACGAAGATCGTGGTAACAGCGGCTGCCCGGCGCATGGTTGGCTTGTGGATCATGCGTGTGCGCTTCTCAATTGCCCGACTATCACCAGTGTGCACCACTACGATTATTGTGCCGGCCTGCATTGCGCGTTAGCCGCGGCTGCGGATAACGCGGCTTTGCACGCCCTTTGGCGACAATTGGGGCCTTAGGCTGGTAATTACGCCTGAGTTCACCCCTGCCCAGCCGATTTCGCCCGACAATCGACCGTATTCAATTTTGGGGCAGCGGTTCATGACAACCTGCAAACCTTGAGCTTCTGCTTGAGATGCCGCCTTTTCATTTCGGACGCCAAGTTGCATCCAAATGACCTTGAGGCCGAAATCATCTTTGCGTGAAAGTGCGTGGGTGGTGATCTCGGCTGCCGCTTCTGAATTGCGGAATATGTCAACCATATCGATCGGTGCCGGGAGGTCAGCCAGACTCGCATAAACCTTTTGACCGAGCAGCTCTTTGCCCGCGAGCCCCGGGTTGACCGGATGGATAGTGTAGCCTTTGGCAAGTAGGTACTTCATTGCAAAATAACTAGGCCGGCTGGTGTTGGCACTGGCGCCGATGAGAGCGATGGTGCGGCACTCATTCAAGATGTCTGCAATGTAGCCGTCGGTGTAGCGATCATGGTTCATCGCGTTGCTCTACTTATTTTGAAGCTATTGCCTTCAGTGTCGGTGTGGGGAAAATCAAGTGTCATGATTTATTGCCGCGCCACGTTGGCGGCCGCTTTTCGATGAATGCGCCGATGCCTTCAATGGCATCGCAGTGCATTATGTTTTCGACCATCACGTCGGCCGCAATATCGTAGGCTTCAGCAAGCGGGCTATCGATTTGTTTGTAAAAGGCTGTTTTTCCGAATGCTATCGCGGCAGGTGACTGAGCGGCTATCACGCGGGCCAGAGCCAGCGCCTCAGCCATAATGTCGGAGCTTGGCGCAACGCGGCTGACAAGGCCCATCTCGTAAGCGCGATCGGCCGATATCAGATCACCTGTGAAGAGCATCTCAAGTGCATGTTTTCGGTGAACCTTCCGCGAGAGGGCAACCATTGGCGTCGAGCAAAAGAGGCCATTGTTGATGCCGGTAGTGCCGAATTGTGCATCCTCGGAGGCAATTGCAAGATCGCAAGTGGCAACGAGCTGGCACCCAGCTGCCGCCGCGTGGCCTTGCACAACTGCAACGACGGGCTTTGGGCATTGCGTGATCGTTTGCATCATGGTTGCGCATTGGTGCATCAATGCGGTGTAATAGGCACGGCCACCATCCGGGTCGGCACGATGGGTGGTCATTTCCTTGAGGTCGTGGCCAGCGCAAAAAGCAGAGCCTTCCGAGGCTAGAACAATGACGTGGGTTTTGTCGTCATGGGCAAGCTCGTCAAGGCTTTCTTGCAATGCTATGAGCATGCCTTTCGAGAGCGTGACCGGGCCACGCTTGGAGCGCATCGTGAGAACGACGATGCCATCCTCGTGCCGCGCCGTCGTCAGGTGCTCGAAGCTAGCCTCAGTGTCTTGGCTTGCACTTGCATGAGGGAGGCCACTTGTGTGGGGGGCTGCGTCGCGCATCTCTATTTCCTCTAAATACGTTTTGCTATTCGGCGGCGGCGTCCAGCTCTTTCAGATGCTTCTGTACAACGGCGATGTTGCTCTTGAATTCTAGGGCGGGCGTGCCCTTGAGCAAGTCCTCGATCTCCTCGATCATCTTGGCCTTTTCTTTGGCTTTAATGCCCTTTTCGGCTTTGATCTCTTTGAGTTCGGCTTTGAGGGCCTCAGACGGTTCCGTGAATTTGCCTTTGCTGTTAAATCCCCGCAGCATATAGGACACATTCGCCATTACGGCGTCGAGCTCCTCTGAGGAAGCAAAACCATGCTTTTTGGCTATAGCTTCCACCTGGGCCGTAAGTTTGGGGTTGGGTTTATCGCCTGAACCTTTGGCCTTCTTGCCTTTAGCTGCCTTCTGGGTACGCGCTGCAAGTTTAGCGAGTTCCTTGCTGGCGGCAATGTATCCTTTGACATGGGCATCGGTGAGTTCGATCTGCTTGAAGGATTCATCCTTTGCTTGCTTTGCTTGCGCGAAGCAGAAGGGCGCAAAACAGAGGGCAGCGGCGGCAATGACACCTAGTACGGATTTGAATGCTGCGTTCATGACTGCAATCTCCATAAGATACATTTGGGACATCATCTGCGGATGATAGTTGGCGCACAATAGTTTAGGCAGGGCATGGAAAACCTTGGCGGGTGAGACGCTGTAGGACGGCACGCCAATGGCCTGTTAACCAGCTTACACCACTAAGATGACGAGCGTGGCATTGTCATCAAGAAAATGTATGGCAAGTATTAGGCCGATATCGCGACAGGCTTCTGAAAGCCTGCAAATGAGACATAATATTTGAGGTTGGATCAGAATGACATTGGACGTTGTGGAAGTTACAAAAATTGTTGATCAACATTTTCCTCAAGCACGCGAAGATGTCGGTGCGTTTGTGATCGAAGCGCTACCAGAGTTGGGCGCACGGGTTAGGTTGCCCATCCGTGAAGCATTTATTCGCCCGGGCGGCAGTGTTTCCGGGCCGACAATGTTTAAACTGGCAGATCTGTCGGTCTACATTGCCATTCTGGCAGAACGCGGCGAGGGGGCGGTGCAGGCGGTAACCAGCAACATGACGATCAATTTTCTGGCTCGACCGCAGCCAACGGATTTACTTTGCAATGTGCATCTGCTGCGACTTGGCCGTCGGTTGGCTGTGGCGGAGGTCTCGTTATATTCAGAAGGACAGCCGGAAATGGTTTGTCACGCGACTTCAACCTATGCGATGCCGCCCACATAGATGTGTGCGGCATCGCATAGGTGGGAGACAGGGCTCGCTTTCAAATGTTGCGGTTATATAATACCGCAAATGTGGTTTTATTTTACCTCATTACACAACTCGCTGTTTTTCAACGATTTATTTTACTTGATGGATATCAAAAATACTCGTAACAAGTCTCTTCATTCGATTTTTGCGCCTATTTTAGGTGCCGCAATCCAGGACATATGCCATGAAAACGTACTCCGCCAAACCCGGCGAGGTGGAGAAGAAATGGGTGGTGATTGACGCCGAAGGGCTCGTCGTCGGCCGTCTCGCCTCTATTATCGCTGTCCGCCTCAAAGGCAAACATAAGCCAACCTACACGCCACACGTGGACATGGGTGACAATGTGATTGTCATTAATGCCGAGAAAGTCGTGTTCTCCGGCAACAAGTATGAAGACAAGAAATATTACCGTCACACCGGCTATCCGGGCGGGATCAAGGAGCGCACACCGCGCATGATCCTCGAAGGAAAATTTCCTGACCGGGTAGTGACCAAAGCTGTTGAGCGCATGCTTGCTCGTGGTCCTTTGCAGCGCAAGCTGATGAGGAACCTGCGGGTTTATAAGGGCACAGAGCATCCGCATGAGGCTCAAGGGCCGGAAGTACTCGACGTGAAGTCTATGAACACTAAGAATGTGAGGGCCTGAACCAATGGCCGATGACATCAAAACACTTGAAGATCTGGGTTCAGCAACCGGTGCTGCCAGTGTTGAAAGCACAGGCGCCGTAGCTGCAGAAGCCGTGGTTGCAGAAAATACGGCGCCAGAGCATGTCCAGAAGCTTGACGCACAAGGCCGTGCTTATGCTACGGGCAAGCGCAAGGACGCCATTGCACGCGTTTGGATCAAGCCAGGCAGTGGCAAGATCATCGTCAACAAGAAAGAGTTCAACAAGTACTTCGCGCGACCTGTGTTGCAGATGCTGTTGAAACAACCGTTGGAAACAGCCGAGCGGCTTGACCAGTACGACATTATGGCGACCGTTAAGGGCGGCGGTTTATCCGGACAAGCTGGTGCCGTGCGGCACGGCATCTCGAAAGCACTGACCTACTTTGAGCCTGAGCTACGGCCCGGCCTTAAGAAGGGTGGCTTCCTGACCCGCGATAGCCGGACGGTTGAGCGTAAGAAATACGGCAAGAAGAAAGCGCGTCGTAGCTTCCAGTTCTCAAAGCGCTGAGGAGTTACGCATACTGTTTGCGAACATTCCAAACTTGGAAAAGCCCACCCTGCGGTGGGCTTTTTTTGTGCTGATCCGCTCTTCATGGGCAGGTTCAGCCAGCTTCCAAGCTTATAAGAATATGCAGGCTTTTGTAATGTCGCGCTCAGGCAACGTCTGAGCGCTTACATATCTAGGATATTGGGCAGGTCTCTGAGCGAGCTTATGAGGTGTTGCGGCGCACCGCCTTCGGCAATGGCGTCCGGGTCATGAATGCCGCGCTCAGCGCGTTTTACCTGGATGGTGATCCAGCCTTTGGCATTGGGAATGATAAAATCTTTGGCGGGATTGTCGCCGACATAGACTAGCTGCACATCGTCGCCGCCGATGGCCGCTTCGATGCGCTCATAAGATAAGGGATGGGGTTTACGGAACTGGCGGCCGCCCAGCGCGTCAGTCAAAATTATTTCGGCGAAGAGATGCTCAATATCAAGTGCGCGGACTTTGCCGGCCTGCATGTCGGTCGTGCCATCGGTTATCAATCCAAGTGGGCCATGGCGGGCATAGTGCTCAAGCGCCCATTGCCCATCGTCGAACAGCATGATTTCAGGGGCGTGAGTGCGATAGATTTCGACCAAGCCTTCAAGGTGTTCGGGGCCATGCTCGGGCACGTGGCTTGTTAAGGCTTGTTTGAATAGCGGGCCTAGTTGGCCTTCTTCAAATAGCCGCGTCATTTCCGCCGCCATGCCGGTGACGCCAAATTCGGCATCAGCCCAGGTGCCGGCAGCCCGGAAGCCCGATAGCGCGAAAGAGCGTTCGGGATAAAGCGTATCATCCAAATCGAAAACAATACGGAGAGAAGGGGAAGGCATGAATACTCCTTGTTCAACCGCCTGTCGGACCCAGTTTATCATTAATTAGACTATAGCAGATGCTTTGAATGGGGCGCTCGGTCATTATCAGAATTGACATGTCGTCGTCTTGATCGCAAATGATGCACTTGGGTTGACTTCAGCTTTCTATTCTCACTGATTCAATTCTCACCTTGGAATTCTCTTACTCGTCTACTATTTCAGGAGACTTCAGATCATGGCAGGCGCGCCGACAGTGTTCATCGATGGAGAGGCAGGCACAACGGGGCTTGGAATCCGTGAACGCCTGCGCGATGTGCGAGGGCTTGAGGTCCGTTCGATCCCGGAAGCCGATCGGAAGAACATTGATGCCAAGCGCGCGCTCATGGCGGAAGTCGATCTGGTGGTTTTATGCCTGCCAGACGCGGCGGCAATTGAAGCGGCAGCACTGGCAGATGGATTGCCGGGTGGCGGGCCAAAAATCGTTGATGCTTCGACGGCACATCGATTGGCGGACGGCTGGGTTTATGGCTTCCCTGAACTGGTTGCCGGCCAGCTTGAAGCGGTTGTTAACTCGCGGCGGGTTGCTAATCCTGGGTGTTACCCAACTGGCGCGATTGCGTTATTGCGGCCGCTGATCGATCGCGGGATTATGCCCTTGAGTTTTCCTGTCACGGTCAATGCAGTTTCAGGGTATTCAGGTGGTGGCAAGGGCATGATCGAGGATTATGATGCCGGCACTGCGCCGCCGTTTCAGCTCTATGGGCTTGGACTTGAACACAAACACATCCCCGAACTCCAAGCTTACGCAAAGCTTGATGTTAGACCGATTTTCATCCCTTCCGTTGGCAATTTCCGGCAGGGTATGCTGGTGAGTGTTCCACTGCATCTCAGCATGTTATCCGGAGCACCAAAAGCTGCGGACCTTGAGACTGCGTTAGTTGATCACTACAGAGACAGGCCAATGGTACGGGTTGTCCGCTCGGGTGATGAGGCATTTTCCGAGGGAGGACAGCTAACTGCGGAAGATCTCAACGATACCGATCAACTCGAGCTCAGAGTGTTCGGTCGGGATGATCTGGGTCAGGCGGTTTTGGTGGCGCGGCTCGATAACCTAGGTAAGGGAGCCTCGGGTGCGGCCGTGCAGAACATCAAACTGATGCTGGGTTTATAAGCTAAGTCGGGGATACCGCGCGGGTAACACGGTGGAGATGCCAGACGGCCGCAGCGAAGACAAGTGCTGCCATTGTCTGGTGAGCTACGCCAAGGACGATTGGGATCGCCCCATCTGCCACCAGCAATGTCCAGATGCCAAGCGCGACCTGCCCAATGACCGCACCGGCCAGGACGTGTGCTGAGCGGCGCACGCGTGGATCATCGGCTGAGGTGAGTGTAACCGCCTGGAGAAGTACGAACGCAAAAAGCGCATAGGCCATCACGCGATGGTTAAACTGGATTGTTAAGGGGTGTTCGGTAATGTTGGTGTACCAAGGTGTCTCTGTGAATAGTCCGCCGGGGATAAGCTTACCGTCCATCAGTGGCCAGGTGTTATAGAATAGCCCGGCCTTGGTTCCTGCAACGAAGGCGCCGAGTGCGACTTGAGAGAACAGCAAGACCGCCAATAACACGGCAAGCCACCACGAGAATGACGGCACGTTTTGAAGGTAGATTCCACCGTCTCCCGGACCCAGATCGACGATGTTCCAGACCAGTAAACCGAGAATCATGAAGGCCAGGCACAGGTGCAGCGCCAGTCTATATTGACTAACGTCCACGCGATCGACCAAGCCAGATTTCACCATGTACCAACCTACAAAACCCTGCAGACCACCGAGCATGAGAAGGCCTACAAGCCGCATGCCATAGCCACGGGGGATTGCGTTTCGGAACCAGAACCAGGCGAGAGGGAGGGCAAAGGCCAGGCCGATGAAACGTCCAATAAAGCGATGCGCCCACTCCCACCAGAAGATGGTTTGGAAGGCTGCTAAGGACATGCCTTGATTCACTTCACGATACTCGGGGATCTTTTTGTATTTCTCAAACGCCATCTGCCAATCGGCATCCGTCAGCGGAGGTATGGCGCCTAGGATTGGCTTCCATTCCGTGATCGATAGTCCTGAATCCGTCAGTCGGGTTGCGCCGCCAACCGCCACCATGAGAACAACCAGAAGCGCGACGCAAATCAGCCAAAACCTGACGTTACGTGCGTCATGGTCCGAGGATTGGATCCTGTGTGCGGGCTTAGCAACACTGTTGGCATTCCGTGCACGCTTAGCGACACTCTTCGCATTTTGTGTACGCTTAGCGACACTGGGCACCATGACGGCGAGCCTCATGTTAGGTTTAATCAGAGGTATTGGGATCTGTCATATCGGTACGGCAACAAAATCGGCAATGCGCCGGATGCGCGCGGCTTAATCTTGCGGTATTACTTTCGGGCGGTTGTTAGGCATTTGCTTTGAAGACTGAACCCGCGCAGCTTAGGGAGACGAGCTTTGAAGATGCGGACACGCAAACTGGTAGGGACAATTATTCTACTGGTATTCATTATTATCTACGCATTATTTGCCATGCTGATGGCGATTGTGCTGCAAGTCCGCGCCAGCTCAATTGTGGAAGTGATCTACTATGTAGCTGCTGGGCTGGCGTGGTTGCCGCCAGCCATGTGGTTGATTTGGTGGATGCAGCAGCCCGATAATCCCTCTTGAGCGCCTAGCCCTCTCGACGGCTTGGCCATCTGAATAGCGCAGCCGGACAAAATCGTGCGGACGGGGAAAATTACTTGGCTCACTCAAGCGCTTGTCGTTTTCGTCGTTTCAGTGCAATTCAATGACTGATTATTCACCGCGCCCTCTTTCCCCGCTTGGCTGATTGGCTATAATCGCCGCAATTCAGGTGGGTGCTGTTTTTGTCTTGATTGGCTCAACGACTGGGTTTTGCCTACATTGGGCTGAGGCAGAAATTAGAGCGTCCTAGAATAGAACCGCCTTCCCACCACTTTAGATACAAATAATAACAGGAAGCTCTGGACATGACGCACGGGCTAGAGACGGAATTTGTTACACTCCATGAATTCGTTAAAGCGGCACGGATGAAACTCAACCCGAATGCCTGGGACTACCTGATCGGGGGGACGGAGAGCGAAACCACGCTGCGGCGAAATCGGCAGGCGCTCGACCAAATTGCCTTGCGCCCGCGCGTGCTGCGCGATGTCTCCAAAACCGATGCGTCGTCAACGTTCTTTGGCAAACCAGTTCGGTTGCCTGTGATGCTGGCGCCGGTTGGCTCACTTGATACCTTCCACCCCAATGCCGCAGTTGAAGTGGCCACTGGTGCGAGTGAATTTGGCGTCGCCAAGATGGTGAGCTCGGTCACCAAACTTACCATGAAGGAAGTACGGGCCGCGTCAACGGGGCCTTTGGTGTTTCAGCTCTACGTGCGGGGCGATGATTCCTTTATCTCGGATCATGTCGCTGCGGCGATAGAGAACAACTACGAAGCATTCTGCCTGACCGTTGACACAGCTGTTTACAGTCGACGCGAACGTGATATGGCGAAACGATTCGCCAAGCCGTGGCGGGCAACGGCGACAGGCCAAAACTTTCAGGCGGCACTGAGTTGGAAGAATGTCGAGAAACTTAAAGCCGAGTACGACGTGCCGCTTATTCTAAAGGGCATCGCAACGGTGGAAGATGCGCGAATTGCCGTCGAGCATGGCGTCGAGTGTATCTATGTTTCCAACCACGGCGGAAGACAGCTCGATCACGGTCGAGGCTCCATGGATGTGGTGTCTGAGATCCTGGAAGCTGTCGACGGCAAATCCAAGGTAATTGTGGATGGTGGATTCTGCCGCGGCACTGATGTCGCCAAGGCCATGGCACTTGGTGTCGAAGCTGTCGGGCTTGGGCGGCTATACTGCTATGCGCTGACGGCTGCCGGTGCGCCAGGCATTGTTCGGATGCTCGAGATCCTCGAGAACGAAGTAAAAAGCGCAATGGGGCTGATGGGCGTTACCGCGTTCGATCAACTCGACAAAAGCTATTTGCATTTTGGCGCCCCTCCCACCAACACACCTGGCGTGCATAGCGCCTTTCCGCTCCTCAACCTTGAAGATCCCGGTTACGGCGGGAGGTGAGAGCAACAGAATTACTCACTGGGTGGTGAGGCTTCAGGCCAATGCGACAAAGGCCTGAAGTGCTATTTCTCTGAGCACGTTTATCTCTGATGAAATCATATGAGCCCCCTTGTGCGCGCTCTAAGTATTTGTTTTAGAGACTGATCAACGCTTTGGGCCAAAGCGAAAGTGCTTCAACCTAAAACCGTCAGACTCTAGCCGTTCGAAGGGCGATTCCAGGGCATGCCACCGGCATAGCTTTTGTAGGGCGTGGCAGGGCTCCAACCAGCGTCAACCGGCAACATAACGCCAGCAACTGCTGCTGCATCGTCTGAGCATAGGAAGGCTACGACACTGGCTATGTTGGCAGGCTTCACCAGCATATCCAGCGCGCCAGCATTGCGGATTACCTCCGGGTCACGCTCGCCAGCATCAATGCGCGCCTGGACGGCCGGCGTAATCACGTATGTCGGCGCGACTCCGTTGACGCGCACACCGTGGCGCCCAAGCTCAACGCTGAGGATCTCCGTTAACCGCAGGATTGCCGTTTTGCTCGGATTGTAGGCTGGCAAGGGAAAGGCATGCGTCGAGCAGATCGAACCGACGGTGACTATTGTGCCCTTCTTCTGCTGGATCATACGGCGGCCAAATGCACGACAACTGAGGATGGTGCCCCGATAGTTAACCTCCCAAAGCTGATCATGAGCCTTGAGGTCCATGTCCATGACGGTTGAACAGTTTTCCAAAATGCCGGCCGAGGTGAAGAGCGCATCGCAGCCACCGTGCTCAGACCAAATCTGCTGGGCTAGCGCTTCGGTGGCGGCTTCGTCGGTGACGTCCAACTGGTGGGCTTGCGCCATTTCTCCGATGTCAGCGGCGACAGCTTTGGCCTGCTCGCCGTTTTGATCGAGGATGACCACGCGGTAACCGTCGGCGGCGAACCGGCGGGCCGTGGCCTCACCCAGTCCGCTTGCACCACCCGTGATGGCCACAGTTTTTTGTGAGCTTTCAGCTTGGCTCATGCTTGCATCTCCTGAGTTGAGATTTGTTGTTTTTTATTGAGATGCTTTGGTGACCTGGGTCAGGGTGCCGCCGGTGGCTGTACGACCACCGTCGACGACAAAGTGGGCGCCTGTCACGTTGCTTGCATGATTGGAGCACAGGAAAACCACCATGTCGGCCACCTCTTCAGGTGCCGAATAGCGACCAGAGGGAATGGAGCTTTCGTAGCTCTGTTTCATTTGAGCGGGGTCGTCGGGATTGATTTGAGATGCCAATGCATCGATCATCCGCGTTTGGACTGGCCCGGGACAGACGGCGTTGACCCTGATGCCCTGGCGGGCAACCTCGCCCGAAACCGTTTTCGTTATCCCCAATACCGCGTGCTTTGAAGCACAGTAGGCGGGCATGCCTGGTGTGCCCGTGAGCCCGGCGACCGAGGCCGTGTTGACGACCGCACCACTGCCGTTGGCAATCATTATCGGCAACACATGACGCAATCCCAGGAACACGCCCTTTACATTGACGGCGATAACCGCATCGAACACAGCCTCGTCGTATTCGGCGATTGGAGTGACCGTGCCTTCAATACCAGCATTGTTATGGAAAAAATCGATGGTGCCGAACTCTGCTACCACTTTATCGACATAACCCTTGCAGTCGGCGCTTGATGTTACATCGGCCTGGATGCTGATCGCCGTGCCGCCGCTGGCGTTGATGTCGTCAGCGCAGGCTTTGGCGGCTTCGGCGTTGAGATCAACCACAGCAACTTTTGCACCGGCTTTTGCAAACGCTTTCGCGGTTGCTTGGCCAATGCCGTTTGCCCCACCAGTGATAACGGCGACCTTGCCTGAAAAATCCATGTTTCCTCCTATGCAGCAGACTTACGTCCATGCTTTTTTTGTTTCTGCTCAATTCGTCCCGTTAGAGAGTAGCCTAACCTGGGAACTGGGGCTGGCAAAGCAGGTTTGTGATTGTGCACGATGTAAGATGAATTATTCGCCACACGATGTGTGAACTGCATGATTGGCAGGCGGGTGCACGCTTATTCTTAGCGTCTGCTCAGTTTTGCGTCGATTGATTGGGCCGATACCTATTTTCGGGCCTTGCGGACGTAACTGCGAAATGCTTCCAGGGTGGCAGCGCTGACGTGATGCTCGATGCCTTCGGCGTCATGGTCGGCCGTCTCCGCGTCAACGCCCAGCGCAATCAGAAAATTGCGCACAAGATGGTGTCGGTCACTGGCGATCGTGGCCAACTCGCGCCCTTTATCGGTCAGGAAAATTGAACGGTAAGGACGACTGTTCACCAGCCCATCGCGTTGCAGGCGCTGGATCGTGTTGTTAACGGTTGCGTTCGTGACACCTAGACGAGCCGCCATATCGACAACGCGCGCTTCACCCGTGCCGTCGATCAAATCGGCGATTAGCTCGACATAATCTTCGGCAACCTCGGTTTGGTGAGCCTCACGGACACGTTGAAATCCCTCGGCCTGCCGCTGAGCTTCAACCTCGTGCTCGTTATCTGTGGTCATGTGCCCATTATTCCGCTGTAGCTGATGCTGGCAGCTTTCCATATTCCGCTTTGTTGGCCGTTCGTCTTCAAGCCAGAAAATGGCAGTACTGTGAAGCTTCTCATTTTGCTAACTCAATATGGCATTGACAATAATGTTAGCTTTGCCTAACTTTTATAGCAAGACATGAACCATAAGCCTGCAAAAGTTTTTGCCTGCGGATCCATAGCAGCGTTTATCGGTGGCAACGTTCTGTCAGGGCTGAGAATAGTGATCCCGATATAGGAGTTGGAAATTGACCGAGTTCCCTTGGCTGCGAGTTGTAGGAGACCGCATTGCGGAGCCACCTCAACGAAGCAGTTGTTGGAAGCTGTTAGGGCGCCAAGCACGATGGCTATGCATGGGCGTGGTTTTGGCGTGTTTGTTTGTGGGTGGCCTGTCGAGCGTTGCCTCAGCCAAGCGATTGCGAGTGGTGACGACGTTCACTGTCATCCAGGACATTGCACAAAACGTGGCTGGCGATACTGCGGTTGTGCAGTCGATCACCAAGGTGGGGGCGGAAATCCACGGCTATCAACCAACGCCTCGGGATATCGTCAAGGCGCAAAAGGCTGATCTGATCCTGTGGAATGGTTTGTATCTAGAACGCTGGTTTAAGCGGTTCTTCCAAAACGTGCACGATGTACCGAGTGTCGTTGTAAGTGATGGCGTGGTGCCGATTGGAATTTCACGTGGGCCCTATAAGGACAATCCCAATCCGCATGCCTGGATGTCGCCGGTCAACGCGCTGATCTACATTGAGAATATCCAAAAGGCATTTTCGAAATACGACCCTGAGAACGCGGCAATTTATGCTCGGAATGCCAAGGCTTATGCGACCAAGGTCAAGGCCGTCAATAAGCCGCTGCGGGCAAGGTTGTCGGCTATTCCCGCTGGTAGACGATGGCTCGTCACCAGCGAAGGGGCGTTCAGCTATTTGGCGCGCGACTATAACCTCAAGGAACTGTTTCTGTGGCCGATCAATGCTGACCAGCAGGGCACGCCCAGCCAGGTTCGTCATGTCATCGATACTGTGCGGCGCGAACAAATCCCGGTCGTATTTAGCGAAAGCACGGTGTCGGACAAACCCGCGAAGCAAGTGGCTAAGGAAACCGGCGCACGGTATGGCGGCATTCTCTATGTCGATAGCCTGAGTGAGGCGAGTGGGCCGGTGCCGTCATATCTAAAGCTACTTGAGGTGACGGTGACGACTATTGTGAAGGGATTTGGCAAGTGAACATACCCCTCATTGGCAAGAAGCAAACGACCTCCCGAGATGAAGTAAATGGCGCGCACCTTGAGGCTTCGCTGTCCGTACGCGGGGTTAGCGTTACTTACCCCAACGGCAATACGGCCCTCGTAGACGCCTCGTTCGAGCTGGGGGCCGGAACGATTTGCGGGCTGGTTGGGGTTAATGGTTCAGGTAAATCGACGCTATTCAAATCGATCATGGGCTTTGTTACCCCAACAGCTGGCGATGTGCGGATTGCAGGGCTGACACCGCGCGAGGCGCAGAAACGCAGCATTGTCGCCTACGTGCCCCAGGCAGAGGATGTCGATTGGAACTTTCCTGTCCTGGTTGAAGACGTCGTGATGATGGGCCGCTATGGGCACATGAATATTCTGCGTATCCCCTCTGCCTATGACCGGCGCAAAGTGGACGAGGCACTTGAGCGGGTAAGCATGTCGAGCTTCCGCAAGCGGCAGATCGGTGAGCTGTCGGGTGGTCAGCGCAAGCGCGTGTTCCTAGCGCGGGCGTTGGCACAGGAAGGCCGGGTGATGCTGCTTGACGAGCCATTTACCGGGGTCGACGTTAAGACTGAAACCGAGATCATCGCACTTATGCAGTCGTTAAAAGAACAAGGTCATTTGATGCTGGTCTCGACGCACAACCTGGGCAGCGTGCCTGAGTTCTGCGATCAGGTTGTGCTGGTTTTGCGCACTGTGCTGGCGGCGGGACCGACTGCCACGACGTTTACGCAGGCCAATCTCGAACTCGCATTTGGCGGGGTGTTGCGGCACTTCCGCCTTGAAGGACGCCATCTGCACGATGATGATGACCGACGGAGCGTGACGGTGCTCACGGATGATGAACGGCCTGTCGTCTTTTATGGTGAGCAGGGTACTGCCGACGAACCCATGCCTCGCCCAGGATCTGATCGGAGCCCCGGCAGCAACACTTCGAAATCTGATGAGGGAACTCATCATGGGTGAACTTCTGGCACCATTTGCCTACGATTACATGATCAAGGCGATGTGGGTTTGTGCGCTGGTCGGCGCTACGTGCGCGTTTCTTTCCGCATACCTGATGCTGAAGGGGTGGTCGTTGATGGGGGACGCGCTGGCGCACTCCATCGTGCCCGGTGTTGCGGGGGCTTATCTGCTGAAAATACCCTATGCTGCGGGCGCGTTCTTCGCGGGGCTGTTGGCGGCACTTGGAATGGCATTTGTGAAGAGCCAGACGAAGCTTCGTGAGGATGCAATCATTGGGCTGGTCTTCACATCGTTCTTTGCAGCCGGGCTGTTGATGGTTTCGATTTATCCGACGTCGGTCAACGTGCAGTCGATTGTGCTTGGCAACATTCTTGGCATCTCGGATGAAGACGCCTGGCAGGTTGTGATTATCAGCGCCATCACATTCACGGTGCTTTTGATCACGTGGAAAGACTTGGTCGTTGTGTTCTTCGATGAAGGACATGCGCGCTCGGTGGGGCTAAACCCGACGTTCTTGAAGATCCTGTTTTTTACGCTGCTGTCGGCGGCGACTGTCGCGGCGCTGCAAACAGTTGGCGCGTGTCTGGTGATTGCGATGGTGATTACGCCCGGGGCTACCGCTTATTTGCTGACCGATCAGTTTAACAGACTGCTCATCATTGCGATCGCGATTGGTAGCGGGACCAGCTTTCTGGGTGCCTATCTAAGTTTCTTTGTCGATGGGGCAACAGGCGGGGTGATTGTGACGCTGCAAACCCTGATGTTTCTAGCCGCCTTCTATCTGGCGCCGAAACATGGCGTTCTAGCCGTACGGCGGCAAGCGGCCCGTGCGAGCTCTGAGGCTTCGGACGTTCCTGATGTTCCTGATGTTTCTGATGTTTCTGATGTTTCTGGCGCGTCTAAACTTTCAAACACGGGGGAGGCATCATGAGCTCCCTGATTGAACTTCTGTCCGAGCCCTTGAGCTATGGATTCATGCAACGCGCAATGGTTGTGGCCGTGATGGTGGGGGCCGTGTGTGCCGTGCTGTCGTGTTATCTGATCCTGAAGGGCTGGTCTCTGATGGGGGACGCAGTTTCGCATGCCGTGCTGCCGGGTATTGTCATTGCCTTCGTGCTCGGCTTACCAATTTCTATTGGCGCTTTTTTTGCCGGCCTTAGCTGCGCCGTGCTCACCGGCTATCTGAAAGAAAACAGTCGGGTGAAGGAAGACACGGTGATGGGGATTGTGTTTTCAGGCATGTTTGGATTCGGGCTGGTACTTTTCACCAAGATTGAGACCAACCAGCACCTTGACCACATTCTGTTTGGCAATCTACTAGGCGTTACTGCAAACGAACTTATCGAGATTGCGATTGTCGCAGTGATCGTTTTGGTCACTATCCTCGCAATCCGCCGCGATCTTCTGCTTTATTGTTTCGACCCGCTGCATAGTCGCGCAATTGGCTTGCCGGTGCGTGCGCTCCACTATGGTTTGCTGGTGTTATTATCACTAACCATCGTGGCGTCGCTCAAGGCGGTTGGCATCATTCTTGTGGTTGCAATGCTGGTGGCGCCGGGCGCGGTTGCATATCTGCTGACCAACCGGTTTGACCGGATGCTGGCTATTGCTATCCTGGTTGCGATGAGTTCTTGTGTGATCGGCACGCTGGTGAGCTTTCATATTGATGGGGCGACTGGGCCGACGATTGTGCTGATCCAGATGGCAGCTTTCGTTCTGGCCTTCAGTTACGTTTCGCTGCGTTCTGCAATCCAGCGCGCCAGAGTACGAACTGCGCTGGCTTCCGCGCGCTGAACGTTGGCTCAAGAGGCATAACCTCTTGCACCTTTGCAATTCGGGCAAACACCGACCCATATCAATGGTTTTTTTCTGGTCAATGGTCTTTTTCTGGCAACTGTTCCCTCGGAAACAGAGATCTTGCAGAGAAGGGAACATATAGGCTGCCAGGATCAAATATGCGTATGGAGCCCTAAATAATGAAACTCGAAGCGCCTTTCAGGCCCGCTACAATTCTTGATGCAGAAGTGCTCGCAGAGCTCATGAACTATGCGGGTGAGGGTATGCCGCTTTATCTTTGGGAGAAGCTCGCATCTCCGGGTCAGGATGGCTGGGATGTTGGCAAAATCCGGGCTGCTCGCGATACGGGCAGCTTCTCTTATCGCAATGCCATCGTGATTGAGGAAAATGGTGATCTGGCGGGGTGTCTGATCGGTTATGAAATTCCCGATTGCGTGGAGGCTATTGCCGCCGACATGCCAGCTATGTTCCGGCCATTGCAGGAACTTGAGAACCTCGCACCCGGCACATGGTATGTGAACGTACTGGCGGTGCTGCCCGCCCACCGCAACAAAGGGATCGGAACCCGCCTTCTGGCGCTGGCTGACAAACTCAGTATTTCCAAGAACAAGCGTGGCATGAGCCTCATTATTTCAGACGGCAATACCGACGCAAGACGGCTCTACGAAAGTTGTGGGTATTCCGAAGTTGCAGTCCGGCCGATGGTTAAAGAGGATTGGGTGAACGAGGGGCAGAACTGGGTTCTCTTAGTCAAGGATTTCTAGAGCACGGCAGGGCAGGGCAGGGCAGGGCATAGTATGGCATACCGCCCGAGGTGCCCCGTCAGAATTGGCATGCTCTAGAAACGGTGCTCTACAGCGATACGGCATTGCGCTCGAAGGTAGCAATGAAGAAGCCGTCGGTGGCATGGTTTGCCGGAGTGAGGAGGAGCGTATCGGTGCGGCCATCGGCTGAGGTTAGCGCGGTTTCGCCCAATGTTTCATGCCATCGCTTTGTGAAGTCCACTAGGCTGAATTCTTTATGGTTTTCAAGGAACCAGATGACTTGGTCGGTATTCTCTTCGGCCAAGACCGAGCATGTGACGTAGACGATCCGCCCGCCTGGATTTGTCATTTTGTGGGCCATTTCCAGCACGGTGCGTTGCTCGGCAATCCGCTTTGTCAGATTGGCCGGTTTTAATCGCCATTTAGCATCTGGTCGACGACGCCAGACACCAGAACCCGTGCAAGGTGCATCGACAAACACCACATCAAAGCGAGGACCCAGGGCCAGCAATGCTGCTTGGTCGCCTGGATCTAACACTTGGGCGGTACGCAAACCTGCACGCTTCAACCGTTCGAAAATCGGGCGCAGCTGATGTTTATCTGAATCGTAAGCATAAATCTGGCCGGTGTTCTGCATCTCAGCACCGAGCGCCAGTGTTTTCCCACCGGCTCCGGCACACAAATCCAGCACCTGTTTGCGCGGCCCTGCCCCTGCCAACGCGGCTGCAATCTGGCTGCCTTCGTCTTGAACTTCAAACCAGCCTTTACCGTGTGCTGGATCAGCCTCGACATTGGGTGTTCGCGCAGCACTTTTGGGGGCCGGGATGCGCACGCACAATGGTGACAAATCGGTTGGTTCGGCGCCATATTTCGCTAACGCTGAGAGCAGTTTTTCGCGATCTGCCTTGAGGGTATTGGTGCGAAGGTCGACTGGAGCTCGCTGTGCCAGGCCCTGGCCTTGCTCGACTAAGCCGGCACCAAAGACGCGCTCGAAATAAGGCGCGAGCCATGCGGGAATGTCACCGCGGACGTGATCGGGCGTATCCGCACTCCAGGCTTCGGCGTCATCCCGGCTGAGGCAGGCGGCTTCGGCGTCTGATAGTTTGCTGAGCGCATATTGCGAGCCATCGGCTGCGGCAATGACTTCCTGTGGCGTATAACCGAACGCTCGTGGAGCTGCCGCAATGGTCAACGCGCGGGGGGTATCAGCGTTCATTCTTGCTGCGAGTGATAGTTTCCGGCGCAGGGCATCGTAGACGAGGTTTCCGATGGCTGAGCGGTCGCCCGAGCCGGCAAACCGGTGTGCCCGCCCCCATTCAGATAACGCCTGCGACGCTGGGCGGTGGCGGTTTAGAATTTCATTGAGAATTTCGACTGCTGAGGCAAGGCGCGCTCCGGGCTTCATTTAGCTGTTCCTGTTCTGGCCAGCAGGCGCAAAACCATCATGACCCATATTCTATCTAAAAACTGTGCCAAAGCATGAAAGTGACTAACCGTTGCCTTGATAGTTCGGGCTTTCACGGGTGATGGCGACGCTGTGGGGATGGCTTTCACGGATTGCTGCTGGTGAAATACGGACGAAACGTGCGCGCTCACGCAAATCCTTGAGTGATTTTGCACCAACATAGCCCATGCCAGCGCGCAAGCCACCAACAAGTTGATGAACAACCGCGCCGGCCTGCCCTTTATAGGCGACCTGGCCTTCGATCCCTTCGGGGACCAGTTTCAAAGCATCGGTTACTTCCTGCTGGAAGTATCGATCAGCTGAGCCGCGTGCCATTGCGCCGACCGAACCCATGCCGCGGTAAGACTTGTAGGTGCGGCCTTGATAGAGATAGGTTTCTCCTGGGGCTTCATCCGTGCCAGCCAGCAGGGAACCAACCATGACGCAACTGGCACCTGCCGCCAGTGCCTTGGCGATGTCGCCCGAATATTTAACACCACCGTCGGCGATGATTGGTGTGCCTGATTTGGCGGCTGCTTCCGCGCAATTCATGATCGCAGTCAGTTGCGGCATACCTACACCTGCAACCACCCGCGTGGTGCAGATGGAGCCTGGACCAATGCCAACTTTCACGGCATCAGCACCGGCATCGATCAGCGCGAGCGTCCCATCACCGGTGGCGACGTTACCTGCTATAACCTGGACCTGATTAGATAGTTTCTTGATGCGAGTAACGGCATCAAGCACTTTCTTTGAGTGACCGTGCGCGGTATCGACGACGATTAGATCGCAGCCTGCGGCGATCAAACGTTCTGTTCGTTCATGGCCATCAATACCGACCGTTGTTGCGGCTGCGACCCGAAGCCGGCCTTGGCCGTCCTTGCAGGCGTTTGGATATTTCTGAGCTTTTTCCATATCCTTAACGGTGATGAGACCGACACAACGATGCGCCTCATCGATAACCAGTAATTTTTCGATGCGGTGATGATGGAGAAGGCGCTTGGCCTCGTCGCTCGAAACACCGGCACTAACCGTGATCAGTTTTTTGGTCATCAGCTCTGAAACGGGCTGGTCGGCGATTGATGCGAAACGGACGTCGCGGTTGGTTACAATGCCTACCAATTTACCATTGGTCTGGCCTTCGGGGCCCGTTTCTACAACGGGGATGCCGGAAATTCTATTCTCGTCCATCAACGCCAAGGCGTCGGCCAAGGTTTGATTGGGCGCTATGGTGACTGGGTTGACGACCATACCGCTTTCGAATTTCTTTACCCGTTCAACTTCTTTGGCCTGCAATAAGGGATCGAGATTGCGGTGGATGACGCCGACGCCGCCTGCCTGGGCCATGGCGATGGCGAGTTCACTTTCAGTTACCGTGTCCATTGCCGATGATAAAATGGGGATGTTCAACGGAACCTCCTTTGTGACAAAGGTGGTGACGTCTGCGTCCGCTGGCATGATCTCGGAGGCTTGAGGCACGAGAAGCACGTCGTCGAACGTCAGCCCGACGTCCGATGCGATATCGACCGGGCTTTGTGCCATCAAAATCTCCTTATGAATGTGGAAAGCCCCGGTTGAGTGAGGATCTTCCCGCAACGCGGATAGCATGGGCGTCGGATCAGGAAAAGGGCCTTGGCTTAGGCATTTTCGAATATATGCGTGCCTATCCGACGCATGGTTGAGCCAAAGGCGTTTATTGGCGCTGGTATTCGCAGGCATATTTGGCCGTCGATCAGAGAAAATGCCCTCCTAAAAGGGGAAATAAAGCCATCCGCTCGCTGTCGGCCAACCACCTAAGCGGCGAGGCTGCCTTATCGCCCGAATGTTCCCTAAAAAACAGAAGCACTCCTATGCACTTTCTATTCTGATGAAATGGCCTCGGTCGATGTCGCATGCTTTAGCTTTTGAGGGCAATTTACACCTTTGATGGAAGCCAACCACTTCCATCAAAGGTGACCGGGCTCTAGCCCCGACAAATTACCCGAACGGTATACTTCTTGGACTTAGCCGCGATATCCGCCGGCTCCATTGCCTCATCGGACAAGCTATCTGGAACATCGATGCCGTTTGCTTCCAGAAAGCTTGAAGCAATCGAAGCTTTGATTGCGAAATTTATGTTCTGGGGCACATCCTTGATGCGCTTGGCGATGCGAAGAACGTTGAGCTTCGAGACAATCACGCCAACAACGTTGCCATGCTTGTCCACCAATGGGCCACCACTGTTGCCTGGTTGAACGGGAGCTGAAATCTGCAATTGGCTCGTATCGTCGGCGAGGCCGGCAGCGGATGTCACGTAACCAACTGTGAAGTTACCAGTCTTGCTCAACAGTCCGTTGAGAGGGAAACCATAGACGTATATATTCTCACCCACGCGGACACGCCGCTTCAATGCCGGGACAGCGGCAGGCTTTAGATCCGTCATCAGCAGCGCAAGGTCATTGCGTCGATCAGTAGCCAGCAGCGTCGCCTTCTTTAGCAAGCCGCCGGAATAGCCGACTTTAATGTTGGTGCAGCCTCTGATTACGTGATTGTTGGTGAGGACGTGGCCCTTCAAGGAAACCAGGAAACCTGTGCCTGAGCTGGTCCGCGAACGCCGAGGCCGACTTCGGCCTGGTTGCTCGGATCGTTGGCCGTCTGTTGTGCCACCTGGAGTAACAGCCACGCGTGGACGCCGCCGTTGTTGACGCCGCTTGGCTTGCTGCAGACGGCGGTAAGCTTTCACATCGGCCTGGGCCTGATAGCGACGATCATCAAAGCACCGCGCCACAGCCATCAAGGCCTCATAGGATCCTTTGAGGGAGAGGCCGGCCATCTTGGTGCCCGATGCAAAAACCTTGAAACCAGGTGCGCGGGCAAACTGCACCATGAATTTGCGCTTCAGATTGCCTAGAAAAACACCCTTCACTCCACTGCGCTGGAAAGCCAAGAATTTCCCATTCCAGTCTCCGTAACCGCGCATCTGAAAATTCAAACGATAGTGAGTACCCGACTTCAATGCGCCCCATTTTGGGTTGGTTAGCGAAATGAAGTATTTCTTCTTCATGCTGCGACCGAACCAAACCGTTGTTTTGTCAGTAAAACTCGCATAGGCGAGACAGCCTGCAAAGCCTTTGGAGTAGCCAATGTACCACCCCTCTACTTTTCCTTCGCTTTCATCAATGTTCAACCACGATCGGGCTGACGCGCTTGATACTGCAAACAAAAACGAGGCCATCATCACAAGAGCAGTCGCTCCGTACGCCAAACCCCTTTGAGCCCCTATCTGCATGTCTCGCTCCCTAAATATTGTGAAATTCTGCACCCGCCAACGTAGTTGTAGTTGTAACACCTTCTCATCAATGTGGCAGTAGTTTCCATGAGTCGCCAACCGATATCTATCCCAATGACCGGCGATCTCGCGTTGTTAACAACGATGGCTTTCATAAATGCCATGTTGGGCAGCAATATCTATTGATTGCTGGGGTGAGCGAACTATGAGTGGCCGTGGAAACCCGTTGCCAAGACGTATAACTCGGAACTGTCGGAGCGACTTGCGGGAGGCTTAATGTGGCGCACCGTCTTGTATTCACGATTCAAACTGTCGCGCAGATCACGCTCTGTGCCACCCTGAAATACTTTACACAGGAAGCACCCGCCCGGTCGTAGCACCTCGCTGGCAAAGGCTGCTGCAGCTTCCGCCAGCCCCATAATGCGCAAGTGATCGGTGCGGGAATGGCCGGTAGATGGCTCAGCCATATCAGACAGCACGACGTCGGCTGCCGGCCCGCGCATCATTTCGCGCAAGCGATCTGGTGCGCTTTCATCCATGAAGTCCAAATGCAAAACCTCGGCGCCGGCTACGGGTTCCATTGTCGAGATATCGATTGCGACGACTTGCCCGCGATGGCGCGGCAGTTTTGCCTGTGCGTTCTCGCCTTCTGCGGATGCCTGGCCTTCTGCGGACGCCTGGCCTTCTGCGGAAGCTTGCGCTTTTGTTCTGGCCACTGCAATCTGCGTCCAGCCACCCGGGGCAGCGCCAAGATCGATCACGCATTGGCCAGGCTTCAGAAGACGATATTTATCATCCATCTCTATAAGCTTGAAGGCCGCGCGCGAACGATACCCTTGCTGACGTGCCTCGGCAACGTAGGGATCATTAAGTTGGCGCTGAAGCCATTGCTGAGACGAGGTTTTGCGACCGCGTGCCGTTTTCACGCGAACCTTGAGGTCCCGCCTGCCTCCGCCACTTGGTTGTTTCGCCATCCTTGACGTTACCTTGATCTTACTTTGGGTGCTCACACCACATTAAATGGAATACGCCTTGCGCATTACAACGGTGCAATCTGACATATTTTCGCATACTTGCATAATGGCGTATTGTGTTGCGCTCCAGCGCTCTGACGTTGAGATCAGGCAAGATCAACCGTTCTGTGTCCGCATAGTTCACATCTAGCGAGAGCGACGCCGAGCGCGGGGGCGACCATCCAAATATCCATCGGCAGCCATTAATGTTGCCAAGATGCCTTCGCGCAAACCGCGATCAGCAACCCGTAGGCGGCGTGTGGGCCACATCCGCATCAATGCTTCCAAGATGGCGCATCCGACTAGGACGAGATCCGCGCGATCCTTACCAATGCAGGGCTGAGCCACTCGCTGCTCGTGGGTCTGAAGCAGAAGATCGTTGGTTAAGCGACGGACATCCTCGGTATCCAGCCAACTGCCATCAACTCGGTTTCGGTCGTAACGCTCAAGTTGCATCTGGATGCCGGCCAGAGTTGTCACAGTACCGGATGTGCCAAGAAAATGGACCCGACCAGTGTCAATCCGTTTGCAGAACTCGTGCTCGCGCTCAAATGGCTCCAGCATTTTGACCACGGCACAGGCCATGGCTTCAAATATCTCCGGTGTAACATGGTGGCCGCCGAACTGCTCGGCCAATGTCACAACACCCACGGGCAGTGAGGTCCAGGCTGAAATACAAGACGTGGCTTCGAGGCGGTCCGCCAGTGAGCGCCGCCAATCGCCCTTGCGGCGGGACAGATCGAGCCAAACCAACTCAGATGAACCGCCGCCGATATCAAATACCAAGGCATGATCTGAACGGTCATCAATCAAGGACGCGCAACCAGAGACGGCCAGTTGGGCCTCGGCCTCGTGGGAGAGTATCTCTATGTTCAGACCTAGATCGCGCCGCATCTCATTGATGAATTGTTCGCCATTGTCGGCGATGCGGCAGGCTTGAGTGGCCACGAGCCGCGCGCCGACGACATCATAGCGGGCCATCTTTATCGCGCAGACTTTTAATGCTTCTTTGGTGCGATGCATGGCGGCATCGCATAGTGAGCCTGATTTGGATACGCCTTCACCAAGCCGTATGATGCGGGAGAACGCGTCGATGACGTGGAAGCCCCGGCGGGTCGGCCGAGCGACCAACAGGCGGCAGTTATTTGTGCCTAGATCCAGAGCCGCGTAGGCGGGGGGAGAGACGTCGCTGCCAGTGCGTTGCCGTGGCCGCTTTTGCGGGCCGGGCTTCTGGGCGTCATTGCTTCCGTCATGCACGGCGCATCTCCAGCACCCCTGGTTCAGTGGCTACGACAATTGCAAGACTTGCGCTACGTGATGTAGTCAATTTGCTCCGTGAACAGTCAATTTGCTTTGAACAAGCAAACCACCTCCAAAAGAACACCCGCCTTGGCAAGCGTCCCACTCGAAGCCGATACTCTTACCAGTTCGCGCCAGATGGTAAAGTGCTATGCATGCCGGAAGTCTTTCTGTGCACGCGCATAGGCATTTTGGCACTGCAATAAATATATCGTGCGAATGAGGTTGAGCGATGTCTTTTTGCTATTTGCGAATCACGCCTAATTGCATTCTGGAATCAGAATTCAGCAGACCCCACTACAAAACCAGAGCCTAAGAGCGACTTGCATGGCTGAAATGATGGAACAATCTGGAATATCCAAGACAGGAATATCCAAGACAGGCAAAACACCTGCGCCGGATGCGATTTCAGATGATGAAGCAAGCAAAATAGGGCCGGGACTGGAAGCACTGCTGCTTGACCGGGACGGGGTGATCAATGTCGATCGAGGCTACGTTTATCAACGCGACAAGTTCGAATGGCGGGAAGGCATTTTCCGGCTGGTCAAAATCGCAGTAACGCAAGCCATTCCGGTGGTTGTTGTTACCAATCAATCAGGCATCGGGCGCGGCTACTACCTTCAGGACGATTATGACAAGCTGACCACCTGGATGTGTGAGGTGTTTGCGCAACGCGGCACGCCTCTCACGCGGGTTTACCATTGTCCGTTCCATCCAGATGCCCGCATTGCCGCTTTGCGTGACAGTCACCCTTGGCGAAAGCCCGAACCGGGGATGATCCTGGCGGCGAAGCAAGAACTCAATTTGGATCTCGGGCGGTCTGTCATGATCGGAGATCAATGGTCGGATGCATTGGCCGCCTGGCGGGCGGGGGTCGGGACGGCTGTTCTGGTTGGTGAGCAGAGGCCGCCGGAGCCGGAGATCTTGCCGCCCTTCATACGCCAACCGGACATGGTGGCAGTGGCTGATTGGTATGCGGCGCGGCGAGCGAAGGGGGCCTCGTCAGAGCAATCGTGAAGCGGTGGTTTGTTTATGATGGCATTTGAGTGTCTCGATATAAATCGAAACTCTCTAGATTCTCTCGTCTGGGGAGCTCCACACCAGGACATAAATAATGAGAAAGGCGATGCACCAGATGCCGAGCAGGACCTTGAAAATAGCAACCGTCATTGCCATCCAGAGGCCCAATGGCGTGAGCAACAAGACCATGCCGGCGGCGGCGATTAACTGCGAGCGCCGGACGGTGGGGATGCGAGAGAGCACACGGAATGCCCGCCGCATTAATGCATCAACAATGAGCATTGTGGACCGTTCCATGTTGGAGTTCGCGCGACTATTTCGATGTCAAAACCTCTAAATCCGCACCGCCCCGCTGTTTATGGCATGAAATGCAACCATAGCCTTTGGCTGAGTCCACGTGGCCGGCAATTGACACCTTGTTGCTGTCCTTATCGATCCGACCGGCGGGGTTATATTTCACCCAGAACCAATTATGATTGGGTGGATCGTAGCCAGGTTCGCGCTTGAACATCACGGTATAGGCTTCAAGAAACGCATTTGGGCTATCGTAGACCGACTGCACAGTTGCGCCCTTGAGGGTGTGATTAGCTTTAACGATCACACGAGCTTTGCGGCCTCGCAAGTGGATTCGGCTAGCCAGCACCTGCTGCACTGCGGCGTGAGGAGATTTGCCGCGCGAGGCATGCACGTTAATCCTATCCGGCCCGACCAGTTTGGCCTTGTGCAGTGCCGCCCAAAGGCTTTTGGCGAATGCAACATCTTCAGGCTTGCCATACCAAACCTTCGAAGCCCGTGAAATCCTTGATTTCGCATAGGGAGACTTTGAAATTTCCACCATGACTAAGCCAACAACGACGATAGTGAGCATGAGGCTGAGAGAACGAGCCAGCAATGATTTGCTCCTTTTTCAACCTAATGCTTCTAGTTCTACCGTTCTGGTAATCATGAAGGCTCCAGACGCCCAACCCGCATAATCTCGCAACCGGCGAGGTATTGTACAGTCACGCTGCATCACCTGTCAGTGACAGGAGCAGGCACAAGGCCAAACTCTTCAGCCAGCAGGCGATAGCTGGTGCGGCAGGCGTCGTCCTCAAAGGCCCACGTTACAACTGCCATGTCTTGGATGTCGAGGCTTTGACCCAACTCTCGGATGCGGCTTGCTACCTCCGAGCCGGTACCAATGAAGGCGCGCTGGGTGTAGTGCTCAAGTTGCGCGATTTCGGCTTCTGAATAATCATAACTCCGTGCGACGTGCGGCTGTTCCAAGGGCTGGAAAATGCCACGATCGCGCAGCAGCCGGAAGCGTGCGCGGGAGGCGAAGTGATGGCGTGCTTCTGCCTCTGTTTCGGCGGCGAGAGCCCACACGCATAGCCCCGCCTGTGGCTCTGGATGACGCTCGCTTGGCCGGTAAAGAGAGCGATAGAGATCCATGGCCTGTTCGGCGCCCTGGCCGTCGGTGAAGAACCAAGCAAAGGCATAGGGAAGGCCCAAATGGGCTGCCAACTGAGCGCCGTAGTTCGAGCTACCGAGCATCCAGATTTCGGGCGAGGTTTCGCCGGCGGGATAGGCTTTGATGCTACCGAAGCGGTGGCCATCGCGTAGCGCGCTGCCGCTAACCCAAGCTTGAAGGTCCAATACATCATCGGGAAACTGGGCGGGGCGCTCATTGGCCATCGGATTGAGAGCGAAGGCCGTGCGGCCATCGGAGCCGGGTGCGCGCCCGAGGCCAAGATCAACGCGACCAGGGGCTATAGCATCGAGAACACGGAACTGTTCGGCAACTTTATAGGGGGAATAGTGAGGCAGCATGATGCCGGCCGAGCCAACGCGGATGGTGCTCGTCGTGGCGGCGATGGCACCGAGTAGGACTTCGGGGGCGCTGCCAACGATGGTGGCGTTTGAATGGTGCTCGGATACCCAGAAGCGGTGATAGCCCAGGCTTTCACAGTGTTGAGCAAGCGCAATCGTTCTGCGGATTGCCTCGCCTTGCGGCTGATTAGCCGTCGCGATGGATTGATCGAGAACAGACAAGCGCAAGTTTGCTTGCTCCTTTGATGTGCCGGCAGCTTACTGGCAGTCTGCTAGCCGACCGCAGACCTGATCGTCAGCGTGTTAGAAGAACGCGCTGACGATCAGGTCGCCATTGCAGGTTAGAGGTTAGGCCGTGGCACCGCCGTCAACTGCCAGCGTCGTGCCGGTTACGAAAGATGCCTCGTCCGAGAGCAGAAACAATGCTGCATTCGCAAGCTCTGAGGGCTGACCAGGGCGGCCCATCGGGGTCAGACCGGCACGGTTTTTGATCAACTCTTCCTTGTCCATGCCCAATGTCGACTCCTGGTCGGGACGCGCCACGAAAACACGCAACATCGGCGTATCGACTGGCCCGGGGCAAATGGCATTGAAACGAATTTTCTCTGGCGCGTAACGTTTAGCAATTGCTTTGACAAAGCCGACAACGCCATGTTTGGCGAGCGAATAAACCGGCGAATATGCAGACCCAACCAAGCCGGAAGTCGATGCTGTATAAAGCAATGAACCGCCGCCACGTGCCCGCATCACGGGAATGGCAGCTTTAGTCGTAATCAGAACGGTGCGGAGATTGAGGCCGATCGCCAGATCAAAGTCAGCCATATCGAGCCCTTCGACCACTGACGGCCCTGGATGCCCTACGTGATTCCAAACAAAATCCAACCCGCCGAATGCATCTGCCGTTTCGGTCACAATCCGTTGTGAATCTTCATCCTTGGTCAGATCAGCCACGATTCCGATTGCGCGCCCGCCTTTGGACTCGATCCCGTCCACGACTGCCTTGACACCCGCTGGGTCAATATCGACGACAGCGACTGCCGCGCCTTCGGCCGCAAATCGTTCCGCCCCTGCGCGCCCCATTCCGGACGCTGCGGCAGTTACGATTCCAATTTTGTCTTGCATGCGCATCGGCGCACCTCCCATGTGTTTGCTTATATTAAACGAGTGCTTTGTATTGCGCTCTGCATTGCTGTTTCCGGCATCATTATTATTCGTCTACTCGACGTGTGACAACCTCCATCTCTCCGGGCGAAGCCCTCATCGGATTGGTCGGATCATCGCTGGCATCCTTGACGACTGACCGCACAAGACGTTCCACCGTTAGCCCCTGGACCAAAATTGAAAATACGACAACAGCGTAGGTCATAGTGAGGATTGCCGCCTTATAGGGGCCTGCCGGCAACGACAGGGCCAAGGCGACCGAGATGCCGCCGCGCAGGCCCGCCCACGTCAATATGCGCAAAGCGCCAGTTGTGAACGATTCCCTGAGGCTCAATAGCCCAATGGGGATCGCAACGGCCACAAAGCGCGCCACCAGCACAATGGGGATGGCGATGATTGCAATGCCAACGTACTCCGGACTAAAGGTGACAACCAGCACTTCCAAGCCGATGAGCAGAAATAGGATCGAGTTCAAGATCTCATCGGTCAGCTCCCAAAATTGGAAGACATGTTGGCGGGTTTTTTCGCTCATCGCGAATCGTGCGCCGTGGTTGCCGATGAGAAGGCCCGCCATAACAACGGCAATGGGGCCTGAGATGTGAAGTTTTAGCGCGATCGCATAAACGCCAGTGACCAGTGCGAGCGTGATCATTACCTCTATGTTGTGGTCATCAACCGCGCGCATCATGAAAAAGGCAATCAGACCGCCAACCAAACCTAGTATGGCACCGCCGAACGCTTCAACGATGAAAAGCTGGCCGATACTCAGGGCGGTCACTTCGGAGGGACCATGCCCGCTGCTGCCAGCAGCTATGGTGACAAGGATTGAGAACACAACCACGCCGACACCATCGTTGAGCAAGGATTCGCCCGCAATTTTTGCCTGCAATAAGCGCGGCACTTTCACGGTTTTAAGGATGCTCAATACCGCAACGGGGTCGGTCGGTGAAATCAGCGCACCGAAGACCAGCGCCCAAATGAACGGTAAATTCAGCCCCATGATACTGGCTATTGCCCAAATGGTGCCACCGACGATGAATGTTGAGATCAAAACGCCGATGGTTGCCATCAGGCCAATGGCCCATTTGCGCTCGGAAAGCTCCGTCAAATCGACATGGGCCGCGCCCGCAAATAGCAGCGCACTCAACATGCCTTCCATGAGTGCTTTTTGGAAATCAATCTCGCCAATCGCACCTCCTACGGCTTTGGCAATCTCGAGAGAGGGACTGATAACGTCGAGCACCAAAATAATGCCCGAGGCAGCCAGCGCCACAACGACTAGGCCAATGGTGTGGGGTAACTTTAGTAAGCGGTAATTGATGTAGCCGCCGAGAGCGGTTAATCCGACCAGCAGGGAGAGGATATCCAGGAGGGTCATGGGTTTTGGGCCTTAATTCGTCAGATCAGGGTGTCAGGTTGAGGTTCGCCACCGAGGCAAACCACAGGTGAAAAGTCTTAAAGGACATGTGGACGACAGGGAACCTCACTGCATGACGCCCCTTTCGTCCACCAGCGCTATGTGGCAGAGATGCTTTCCACCAACATTTGCCTTTCGAAATTTTGTACCAGCGCTGGTTGGCGTCCAGGCCTTCCGGTCTCATGCCCCCACCCTGAAGGAATGGAGCTGCGAGACATGACGACATCTGGGAACCCGACGGCGGCTGAAAACAAAAGCCGGCTTATCGAGATTATCACCACGCGCTCGTTCCAGACAGGCAAGGACATGAAGCTCGCATCAGGGCGTACGTCGAGCCTGTATTTCAACATGAAGCCGACCATGCTGGACCCTGAAGGTTCTTTTTTAATCGGCACGCTGGTTGTCGACCACGTCATGGACAAAGGCGTGGATATGATTGGCGGCCTGGAGATGGGGGCGGTCCCTCTGGCTACAGCTGTGGCCACAGTTTCGCATATGCGTGGCCAGCCAATTGGCGCATTCTTTGTGCGCAAACAGGCCAAGGAACATGGCACGCAATCACTTATCGAAGGGCTTCCCGATGGCGAGACAATTGCGGGCAAGGCGGTCGTGGTTATTGAGGATGTCACCACCACAGGCGGGTCGGCGCTGAAGGCTGTTGAGCAGATCAAAAACGCTGGCGGCACGGTTGTCACGGTGTTGACAATTGTGGATCGCCTGGAAGGTGCGGTGGCCGCGTTTGCAGATGCTGGCGTGCCGTTCTCCGCACTCCTGACAGCTGATGATTTCCGCTGACGGGTTGATTTCTCTCACGGCCTGTTCGCCCAAGACGACAAACGGCCACTCAGTTTGAATGAGTGGCCGTTTGAACTGAACTCATTAAGGATAGCTTAGTTGCCGACGTGCTCTGCCGCCTAATCTAGGCTGGGTGCTGCCGCGATGACGTTAGCGTCAACGTGACTCTCAAATTTTGTAAAGTTATCACGGAACATAGTGACCAGCGCCCTGGCTTGCTCATCGAAAGCCGCTTTGTCCGACCAGGTTGCGCGCGGATCAAGGATTTGCGGGTTGACGCCTTGCAGTGCCTGCGGCACTTCGAAACCAAAGAACGGGTCCACACGCATCGATACCTGAGCCAATTCGCCAGAAAGGGCTGCATTTAACAGTGCACGAGTAACGGCAATAGGCATCCGCGAGCCGACACCGTATTTGCCACCTGTCCAGCCAGTGTTAACCAACCAGCAAGTAACATTATGTTCGGCTATCTGCTTGCGCAGCAGGTTACCGTAGACGCTTGGGTGACGCGGCATAAAGGGTGCGCCAAAGCAAGTTGAGAACGTGGCTTCCGGCTCAACGACGCCTTTTTCGGTGCCTGCAACCTTTGCGGTGTAACCCGACAGGAAGTGATACATTGCCTGGCTTGGGGTGAGTTTGGCGATTGGCGGCAGAACACCAAAAGCATCAGCACACAACATTACGACGTTGTTGGGATGACCGGCTGTGCCAGTCTCACTCGCGTTCGCGATATAGCGCAGCGGATAGGCCGAACGGGTGTTTTCGGTCAGACTGTCATTATCAAAGTCCACTACGCGGGTAACATCGTCCATGCCGACGTTTTCAAGCACCGCGCCGAAGCTGTTCGAGGCATCCCAGATTTCAGGTTCTGCTTCGCGCGACAGACGAATTGTTTTAGCGTAGCAGCCTCCTTCAAAGTTGTAGATTCCGCCCTCTGACCAACCGTGCTCGTCATCACCCAACAGTATACGTTTGGGATCAGCCGATAGTGTTGTTTTACCAGTGCCTGAAAGACCGAAAAAGACGGCCGAATCACCCTCTTTGCCAACGTTGGCCGAGCAATGCATCGGCATAACGTCTTTGGCCGGCATCAGATAATTCAAGAAGGAGAATACTGATTTTTTGGTCTCGCCGGCATAGAGCGTACCAGCGATCAGGACGAGCCGACGCTTGAAATCACACGCAATCATGGTTTTTGTGCGTGCACCGTGGCGCTCCGGGTCAGCGCGGAAGCTGGGCAGATTAACCACCGTAAACTCAGGCGCAAAGGCTTCGAGTTCACTCTTTTCGGGGCGACGTAGAAGGTGACGAATGAAGAGAGCGTGCCAGGCTTTTTCGCAGAACACCCGGGTGTTCAAGCGATGGGCCGGATCGGCGCCAGCGTATAGATCTTGCACAAACAACTCGCGTGACTTCGCGTGCTCCATAAAGTCAGCATAAAGTGTCTCGAAGTGCGCAGGGCTAAGAGGTTTATTGTTGTCCCACCAAATGGCGTCTTCCGTGGTCTCGTCTCGGACAACGAACTTATCTTGGGCGGATCGACCTGTATGCTCGCCGGTCCGAACAACAAAGGCGCCCGTCGCTGACAGACGCCCCTCATTTCTTTTCAACGCATGCTCGACCAGCTCAGCCAAGGAGTTGTTATGTTCGACAGATTTTGTAGTCTTGAAGGGGAAGGTTTCGCTTGTCATGACCTGACCGTGTCGCCTCAACCCCACCAGGCCATGGCAGCGCCGAGAATTGGTGAATTTCACGACCGACAACAATAACGTCCCATAAAGCTAGTTGTAGAGGCTAGCGAATGAGACGCACCGGCCGATAGCGAAGTGAACTACGCAAGATATAAAAACATAGGTTGCTAGATCCTAGTCGATCCGAAAGGGAACGGGAACCCAGAAACGCGCAACCTCGAAACTCACAGAAAACTCAGTGCAAACGCGGACCGCAATTTCCATGTATATGGCGCAAGTTGCAATCATCTATTTCGTCAAGCGACGAGTTGCCGCCCCATTCGCCACCTCATCATGCAGGTTAATCAACTGAAGGCTGCCATCGGGGAGAATGCGCTGTTCAACCCTGAACACACGGATAACGCTTAGAAAAAACATTTTTCGATGTTGCCTAAGACGTGACTAGGGACGCCCGATGGTCGACTTTGGACAGTGTTCAATATTCGGTGCTGCAGATATAGAAAGTTTTCGATTTTTTGTGAATACGAGCTTTGGAATGGTGCCGTGCTGGTGATTTTGGGTGTTCCGCCAGTGTACGCCACCAAAGAGACCTGATTTCCTAGCTTTTCACCTAACTGTGCAGGCGCATTACACAACAGTATGCAATTGCCTATCATCTGTGGTTAATTGTGTGCCCAGATACGCGCGCCATATTTCACTCATGATGAGGTCATATGCGCATAATCGTCCGGGATTCAGCGGAGACTGGAGAAAAATGAAAGAGAAAAGCACGATCGCGTTGGTTGATGATGAACGGAGTATCCTGACATCACTCAGCATGGCATTGGAGGCCGAGGGGTATCGCGTTCGAACTTACAGCGACGGTGCGGCAGCGCTTGAGGGACTGACGGAAACTCCCGTGGACCTTGGCATCTTCGATATTAAAATGCCTCGCATGGATGGCATGGAGCTATTACGGCGAATTCGCCAACAGTCGGAAATGCCTGTGATATTCCTGACATCCAAGGATGAGGAAATCGACGAGCTCTTCGGGCTCAAGATGGGAGCTGATGACTACATCTCCAAACCGTTCGCGCAGCGCTTGGTAATTGAGCGCGTCAAAGCCGTCTTGCGGCGGGCGCAAGCGCGCGAAACGCCGATGGGACCGGACGAGGCCTCGCGCGTGCTGGAACGTGGCGATCTGAAACTCGATCCTGAACGCCACACCTGCCATTGGGATGGACGGCCTGTGACGTTAACGGTGACCGAATTCCTTATTCTGCAAGCCCTCGCCACGCGACCAGGTGTGGTGAAGACCCGTGACGCCCTTATGGACGCGGCTTATGATGACCAAGTTTATGTCGACGATAGAACAATCGACAGTCACATCAAACGGCTGCGCAAAAAGTTCAAGCAGGTCGACGACGACTTCGACGTGATCGAAACGTTGTATGGAGTTGGCTATCGCTTTAAGGAGGCCTGAATTAACGGGCGAGCCTGAAGTTTGACCGCGAGATTGATGGCCAACTTCAAATCAATTGGCTACCTGGAGACGAAATGGCGCTTGAAACCGATGGTCGTGGGACTGAACCGGCCAATGTTGGCCGGGTGGACCGACTTCGGCAGATGGGGCGGGTTTTCCAGGTGTGGCTAAGAGATCTGCTGCGACAAGGACCGCTTTGGGCCGAACGCGTGGTGCGTCTCTGCAGCCCGGTGGCACTTAGTCTTGAACGTATCTGGGATGCATTGGGGCGGATGTCGCTCGTCCGCTTCATCTCTAGCAGCTTGTTGCGCCGAATCGTCATATCGAACCTGCTTGGTCTGGCGGTCATGTTTCTTGGCGTTCTCTATCTCAGTCAGTTCAATATTTGGATGATCGATTCTAAGCGTGAAAACTTACAAATCCGTGGCGGAATTATTGCCGGGGCGATCGCGTCAAACGCATCTTTGAAGGAGGCGCGCGTACGATCCCCGGATGAACCACTTTCAAAAAATGAGAACCCTTTCGCAGAGCTGGAGTTCTCACTCGGGCCTGTGCAAATTACGCAAATGCTGCGGCGGTTGTTGCATGGCACGACGAACCGGGCTCGTGTCTACGACCTCAAGGGCAACTTGATTCACGATTCAAGCCGGGTTCTGCCACCTGGCGGGCTGGCCAGCGCGGATGAGAAAGGGCGCATTCTTCATCGACCAAAAACCAAAAATCTATGGACCAAGATTACGCAGTATTTATTGAGTTCTGACCTTCGTGTCTACAAGGAACTCGGGGATGTAAATGGGCAGCTTTACCCAGAGGTTCGGGTGGCGCTGAAGGGCAAGACCGAAGGGCTGCTGCTGCTGACAAAAAGTGGCGAGAGGATTGTTTCGGTGGCATCGCCGATTGTGCGAGGGGGGGCTGTGCAAGGTGCACTGCTGCTATCGACGCGACCCGGTGAAATTGACGATGCAGTGGCGGAGCAGCAGATCGTCATTCTCGCGCTGGCTGTATTGGCGCTGGCTGCTGCGATGATTGCGTCCTATCTGCTCGCTCGGACGGTGGCGGGGCCAATGCGGCAGCTTTCTGAGGTGGCCGAGGATGTGACGCAAAATATTCGGGCCGCGGGCAATATTCCTCAACTTGATGATCGGGAAGATGAGGTTGGCCAATTGACCCGGGCGTTTAAAACCATGACCGCATCGCTCTACCTGCGGATTGAGGCAAGCGAGAATTTTGCAGCGGACGTTGCGCATGAACTAAAAAACCCACTGACAGCTGCACGTTCGACGGCTGAAGCTTTCGACTACGCCAAAACAGATGAGCAGCGAGCTATGCTGGTCAATCAGATTCAAGAGGAACTCAAACGTCTGAACCGCCTGATTACCGATGTCTCGAATGCTTCGCGCCTTGAAGCGGAACTCGCGTTACAGCAAATGGAGCCTGTAGGCCTTGCTGAGGTTGCAGATGGGGTGGTGACCACGTTCCAGGACTTAATGTCGGGTAGTGATAAGACAATTACGCTCAAACTTGATGCGGCGGCTAAGGCTTCAGGGGCCTATGTGGTGTCGGGGCATAGTGGGCGGCTCGCGCAAATACTGACCAACCTAGTTGACAATGCGCTGTCGTTTTCGCCTCCCGATGGCACTGTTACTGTGCATCTCAGGCGCGCGGAGCAGAATGTGATTATGTCTGTCGAAGATGAAGGACCTGGCATTGATGAAGAGGCACTAGAGAAGATTTTCAGCCGTTTTTATACCTATCGGCCAACTGCGAACAGCAGCCGAGGCAATAACTCGGGGCTTGGGCTATCGATTTCGCGCGAGATTGTTCGTGCGCATAAAGGTCAGATCTGGGCTGAAAACAGAGCACCACGCGCAGATGATAATGATGGCGCGCGGCGTGGCGCTCGGTTCGTTGTGAGTATTTCTGCATCCGATGCAGTTTCGACCAATCGGCTGAGGCGAACGCGGCGCGTTCGCCGCTGAGAATTCCAAAGTGTCTGGGGATGCCGTCGATGCCGGCGTTTGATGAAGAATTATTCCATGCGACCACGATCGCACTTGGCGAAGTTGCGGCAATGATTGTTGGCCCGCCGGGGATTGGGAAGTCTGACCTTGCGCTGCGTTGCTTAATGATGCCAGCGGGGCCGATGAGCGGGGACGTAGCAAAACTTGTCAGCGATGATCAGACCTTGCTGCGGCTTGATGGTGGTCAGTTGATTGCGAGCGCCCCACTAACGATCTCGGGCAAGCTGGAGGTTCGAGGGCTTGGCATCCTCGAAGTCGTGCCACAGGCCTTTGCCAAGGTCGCGCTGGTTGTCGCACTTGACGGAGGCGTGCCAGAGAGACTGCCAAAGAGGCCGCTGGCGACAACCCAGGTGATGGGTGTTGAGGTATCGCGGCTAGCGCTCTCTCCTTTCGAGATGTCAGCACCTGCTAAACTATTGTTAGCACTGGTAAATGTTATGCAATTTACAGTGTTCAACTTTGATAAATAGAAGCAATCGTCAGCGTTTCGATTGGCAGATCTTATTTCTCGGGCGAACTGAACGAGCCAATTGCGACTATCATGTCATTCTGAATGGCATTGGAGCTGAGTGGCATTTGGTAGCATTGGTGGTGATTTGGGGGTTCGCATGATGCACTTTTTGCGTCATCGTGGGATTTGGCTTGGCCGCAGCACTATTGTGAGCCAGAACGGCGGCCCCGAATATTTGTCCAGCAACAGAGAATGGCAGACAGCTGAATGATTGGTCTCGTTATTGTCACGCACGGGAGGCTGGCGCAGGAGTTCCGCGCTGCTTTGGAGCATGTTGTCGGCTCGCAAGATCAAATTGAGACCGTTTCGATTGGGCCGGATGACGATGTTGAGAACCGGCGCGAGGATATTCTGGCGGCTGTGCGGCGCACCGATAGTGGTGATGGGGTCGTTGTTGTTACCGATATGTTCGGCGGCACGCCCTCCAATCTTTCAATTTCTGTGATGAATGAAGCGCGCGTGGAAGTGATTGCAGGGGTTAACCTACCGCTGCTGGTGAAGCTGGCTACCGTCCGCGTTGAATGCGAATTGGCCAAAGCCGTGGATATAGCGAAGGACGCGGGGCGCAAATACATTAGTGTTGCCAGCCAGGTTTTGTCCGGTGGGACTTAAGACGCCGCTGCATCCAGCGCAGGTAATTGGCCCTACTTGTTTAAGGATGCATCCACCACAGGAGATGCTATGCCAGAGTCTACAAAGCCCCGGATAGCCGTCATGATCGTCAATAAAAAGGGCTTGCACGCCCGAGCCTCGGCAAAGTTTGTAAAATGCGCTGAGCAATTCGATGCTTTGGTGCAGGTTTTCCGGCACGATCAATCCGTTATTGGCACGTCGATCATGGGGTTGTTGATGCTGGCGGCGGGGCCTGGGTCCTGCCTGCTGCTTGAGGCAGAGGGGCCGGAAGCCCATGAAGCACTTCATGCACTTCGCGCATTAGTTGATGATGGATTTGGGGAAGGCTGCATTAATAAGGATTGAGGCATGAGTTGCCAAAGAATTCTGAAATATGACTTTGATTTCAAGCTGGCCGAGAATATCCAATTCCCAAGAATAAAAAGGCACCCCCAGGGGTGCCTTTTTATTGTCGCAGGAGACGACGTTTTTATACTATTCTGCCAACCGCAAGGTCGAGATCTTGAGTGCGATGTCCCGGAAGGCGGACTTTAGAGCGTTGCCATCCGTGGCATTATAAAAGTGCGAGGAGGACGTGGCGCACTGCTCCAGCGTAGTGACAGCTGCGCCGCCGGAATTAAGCTCAAAGCCGACCGTATAGACGACTATTCCCTTGGCCTTCATTTTGGTGCAGATCTTACGTGCCTGCGTTGCAGAACTGTCGCCCGAATACTGAGTGTTATATTCGCCGTCAGTCATCAAAACGGCAATCTTCTGTAGTTTCTGTTGACCCTCAGCACTGACCTCGTTGATCCAACTGTAGGGCTTGCCTTTCTTAGCGTAGCCCCAGACGTTGCCCCACTTCGGCGACAGCGCGTACCAAGCCCAGGCGGTGCCGAGATGACCGGCAGTCCCGCCCTTGGCGATAAAGGTATCCACATGGCTCTTCAAAGCTGCCTTGTCGGAGGAAAGCGGCATGAGCGAAATTGTCGGCCGACATGTATAGGAGCCACCATAGTAGTCGAAAAAGCCGTTGGTGGAATTTGGCTTCCTGTCGTTGTAGCGGTTGGAGTTGTTCCGCTCACGAATGCAGGTGCGGCTTGTGCCTGAGCCACTTACACTCTGGTTTGTGACTGCCTGGAAGTAGCTCCGGCCAACATTGACCTGCTCTGAGAATGGCACCAATGCAACACGTGATGTGTACTCAGACTGATCTGCCCATATGACAATATCGATCAGATCCTTGGCAGCCGTCTTCATTATGGCCAGCCGATTATTCCACCCCATTGAACCCGTGATGTCGAGCATCAGAGAGATTTCAATGTTGGTACCGGAGTTCCCGCTGGCGGCCAATTCAGCTTTCGAGATATTATTCACCGCCAAATCAGGAACGCCGATGATGCTCAGGAAAGGCGTAACTACTGTCGAGGCGCTACTAGCAACTATAACGCTACCGTTCTCTATTGCGAAGGTGACGTTGTCGACATCAAGCAGGTTCGACTTGTTCCTATTATAATACTGATGAGCGACCGCGATGGCTTCTGCTTCGGTCTTGCCACTGAGTTGAAGGACCCGGCCTGCCGCAAGCACGGCCGCATCCATTGCGTTGAGAGTTTTGTTGCGAGCAGACAGCCAGCGGCCATAGTCCACAGCGCCACCGACCAACCCAAAGACGATCGATGCCGTTAGGGCGAAAATTATCGCGACGCTACCGCGTTCGCTACGGGAATACCTAGATGTAAATGATCTGACCACCGCTGTTAGCAAACGGCCAGACTTTTTGTTTTTTGATACACGTCCTGAATGCACGGACATTTCACGCCTCCTGCGTTTTGTTCGTGCACATACTTGTTCCGCAGGACTTAACAAAATATGAATAGCATTTTCTTTAGAAAAACACCGATAAAACCAAGTAAAAATCTTGCGGAAAGTTTTTCTAAATAGAGAATAAAACTCTATGAAAATATTTTACGACGTGTAAATCATAACTCTATCATCCAGCCCATTTCGGCCATGCAATTTTTGTTCCTTTTGCCGTTCCATTTGGCGTCAATTTTTTTATCTTGGCACTGGTGCGTCCGAGTTTACCGCTCTTCCCATGTGATCTGGCATAACTGATGTACTACTTTGTTCTTAATAAAGCGTTGAGCGATTAATAAAGTATTACGGTATCCGCCAGGGGCATAGCTCCTGACGGAATATCCTTCAAAGGGCTTCAAGGGGCTTCAAAGGGGCCAACGGCCCCAACGCTTTGATGCCGCACAGGCAATAAGTAGTCTAAAGGAAGACGATCATCCCAGGTCCTTGTTGCTCGCCTTGACCTTATCTGCATCAAGATAAACCTCACCGCCCATCTCCTTGAACTTAACGCTCATCTCGGCCATGCCTTTTTCGGCTGCCTGATATTCAGGATCGTTAAGTTTTGCCGCATAATCGCGCACATCCTGCGTTATTTTCATGGAGCAGAATTTCGGCCCGCACATCGAGCAGAAATGCGCTACCTTGTGTGCGTCCTTGGGAAGGGTTTCATCGTGCATGGCGCGGGCGGTATCGGGGTCGAGCCCGAGGTTAAACTGATCCTCCCAACGGAAATCGAACCGAGCACGTGATAGCGCATCATCGCGCAGTTGGGCGGCCGGATGCCCTTTGGCAAGATCGGCGGCATGAGCTGCGATCTTATAGGTTATGACGCCGTATTTGACGTCGTCTCGATTGGGCAGTCCTAGGTGCTCCTTGGGGGTCACGTAACACAGCATGGCGGTGCCGAACCAACCAATCATGGCGGCCCCAATGCCGGAGGTGATGTGATCGTAACCCGGCGCGATGTCGGTCGTGAGAGGGCCAAGCGTATAGAATGGTGCTTCACCGCATTCCTTGAGTTGCTTATCCATATTGATTTTGATCTTATGCATCGGCACGTGGCCGGGGCCCTCGATCAGCACCTGGCAGCCTTTCTCCCAAGCGATTTTTGTCAATTCTCCCAGAGTTTCCAACTCAGCAAATTGTGCACGATCATTGGCGTCTGCGATCGAGCCCGGCCGCAGCCCATCACCCAGCGAGAAGGTGACATCGTAGCGGCGCATGATGTCGCAAATCTCGTCGAAGCGCTCATAGAGGAAGCTCTCCTTGTGCCGCGACAGGCACCACTTCGCCATGATCGAGCCACCACGCGATACGATGCCAGTCACGCGGTGGGCGGAAAGCGGGACATAGGCCAACCGCACACCCGCGTGGATTGTGAAGTAATCGACGCCCTGCTCGCACTGCTCGATCAGCGTGTCACGATAGACTTCCCAGTCGAGCTTTTCAGGGTCACCATCAACCTTCTCAAGCGCTTGATAAATCGGCACGGTCCCAATCGGCACAGGGGAGTTGCGCAAGATCCATTCGCGCGTGTTGTGGATATTGCGGCCGGTTGACAGATCCATCACCGTGTCGGCACCCCAGCGGGTGGACCACGCCATTTTATCGACCTCTTCTTCAACTGAGGACGTTACAGCGGAGTTGCCAATGTTGGCGTTGATTTTGACCAGGAAATTGCGGCCGATGATCATCGGTTCAACTTCAGGGTGATTAATATTGGCTGGGATAACAGCGCGCCCGCGGGCCACTTCATCGCGCACAAACTCTGGCGTGATGTGTGCTGGAATTGATGCCCCAAAACTTTCGCCATCAGCAATGGCTGCGTTGGCTCGGGTGAGTGCCGTCGTCCGTCCCAGGTTTTCGCGATGCGCAATATAGATCATTTCCTTGGTGATGATGCCGGCGCGGGCGTATTCGAACTGGGTCACCATATTGTCGCCAATGCCACGCAGAGGCGCGGCCTTATTGGGGAAATCGCGCGCCAGGTGCTTGCCAGTCGCATTGCCATTATCCTCAGGCTTTACGTTCCGGCCTGCGTAACTTTCGACATCACCACGCTCTGCGATCCAAGCCTCGCGGATGCGCGGCAGGCCGGCTTCGAGGTCAATCTTGGCATCTGTTTCGGTGTAAGGCCCGGAGGGATCATAGACCTTGAAAGGTGCTTCGCCGCTGGATTCGTGCAGCGGGATCTCGCGAAACGGCACAAGCACATCGGGGTGACCTTCGGGTGCGTCATAAATTTTGCGACTGCCCTGGATCGGGCCGGTGGTGACTTCCGGCCGCATCACGTCCTGAGTTCGGGTGAATTTATTCATGGCACGTTTCCTTCGCGGTTTTGATCGTTTTTTTTCCAGCAATGCATTATCTAGAAGGCGAGATCCAAGAAGCAGGTTCCGGGAGATGTCTTTCCTGAAAACCGCAGTCAAGTCGAGCTGTTCACGGTTTGCGATAGTTGATTGAGGTTCAATTCCTTCTGCACCTTTTTCGTGAGGCCGAGAGACACAATGCGGTAACTTTCTGCGATGTAGTCGCGCAGGGCATCATCATTCATGCATTCCTCGGATATCCTTTGTATCCATTTCATCCCGCGAGACGCGAGATAGGGGGCAGGCCTCAGGCCAGGTTGTTCCTTTAGGATGTCGAAACTGATCTCAGAGCACTTGAATGTAACGAAGAGGTCATCGCCATCATTCCAGCCACCGATTGCAAAGACTTTGGTGGCCACCTTCCAAACGTGTGCGCCACCCCACTGCAAGACATAGTTAGTGTGAGGCAGCGAGCCGCAAAACGCATTGTAGTCATCAACCCCCATCATAGACACAACACCTCACATCCAAAGCCATTGGCTGCTCATGGCCTCCTCATGAGCATCGGACTGACCATCGGACTGGCCTACGAACCGCAACTGTGGCCTAGCCTCATCTGACATGGCAGGTCTTTTGAGAAGACAAACCACCTGGATAGCGACATGGCTCGGTATAGCGTGGGTCATACAGACGAAGGTGAATATCGGCATCCTGTCCCTTCGCCGGCATAACCCGGATCAGGTTCTAAGGGTCGCGGCACGGGCTCAGCGCCATCTCAGCCAGCTCCCGCCGGCCCCCCTCGGAGTTGAGCTATGATGAACCCACTCCGTGAGATACGCAAGCGGCTAGAAGCCTTAGTGGTGCTTCCCTCTGAAAGTGACACTAAGAAAACGGCAAGTTAGAGGGCTATATAGCGATCTTGATAGCTCGAAAGAGGAAGCGCGCCCGTAAAGGAAGGCCGTACAAGAGTGACGGATATATCGCTTGGCAAAATCGCACGAATATGGAAGGCTCACCGTAGTTTCAACAAACAGTAAGGAGGTGATCCAATGTCTAGTGAGGTGAGCAAGCCGGTGAGGTCATTGTTTGTCATGCGGTCGTTGGAGCAGTCTCCGCGAACGACCTGACGAAACGAGCACTGCGGCTTAAGCCGCTCTCGGGCCGCCGGTCCGACTATCTCACGGGACTGCCCTTAACAGGGCGGTCCCTTTGCATTTGGGCCTTAACAGGGCGGTCCCTTTTGCATTTGGACTGAGCGTACCTATTTACTATCTGCATCTCGACTGTCGATATTTATATTTCTGGTATGTTTTGGTGCCTTTGGGGTGTTTTTGGGAAGATACATAATTTTTCATCCCTTGTTCCGGATGGAACAGCACCGCCTAACACGATTTGCAATCTTAAGGGCATAGGAACGAAAAAGGCTTCTAACTAGAGCCACATTGCAAATGGAGCAAGGACGATGATCAATAAAGCCAATACAACTAGTTTTGCAGCACTTGCCGCTGTGGCCACATTACTAACAGGCGTATTCACTGCTCCCGCAGAGGCCCGCATCCGCTGCAACGGCCAATACCAAGTCCAACGCAATGGTGAGCAGTTCGCTACACCATACTGCGAGAACCACTACCTCTATCAGATCGCACGCAAGTATTATGGTGTTTCGACGTCATTCGACCAAATTCGTTACAACATCCATGAAAAAGAGCGGGTCTGCCGTATGATTGGTCATGATTCCCGCGTCAACAGTATCTGCATGGAGTTTCAGCTCGACCGATCAAACGGCTTTACCCGCTAGAATTTTTCGTTGTTTGCAGCTTCATCGTGAACGGGGCGAAACGCCCCGCTCACCACCTGATCAAAGCCCGTGCTTGATCTAGAATGTCTTCCTTCGATCTGTATCGGCACTTTATGAGAGTGCGCCGATAGTCGTTGTCGTCTCAGGCTCAGCTACTGGCTCAGCGGCGGCGGTTGGCAAGGATTCGTCGCCCGAAAGATTTGGCAGAAGTGTTGCCGTGTCCTTTGGCCTGCGCGAGCGCCCTTCAAACTTACCGCCCTGCTCAAGCGTAAATGTCTGATGGTGGATGTCACCCTCCACCTCAGCACTTGATCTCAACACCACATCAATGCCTTTGATTGTGCCAAACACCGTGCCATCGACAATCACGTGCTCAGCGCCTACCAAGCCGGTGACCTTCCCGCTTTGGCCAATCACAACCTTGGACCCAAGAACATCGCCCTGAACTTCACCGTCAATCTGTAGCGTGCCCTTGGAAACGATCTTCAATCCAGACCCGATGATGGCAAGGTCGCTGCCAATGACCGATACTGGCCCATCTGATGTTTGCACCGCCCCAGAGCCCGCCATCCCGGCTCTAGCTGCACCAAGACCAGATGTGGGCCTCGGCACTGCTGGCGGAGCCGCAGCCCCAAATTGCTGTTTTGTTTGAGAAGCTTGCGGCGCTTCTTTGTCAGTCTGACGCGAGAACATAAAGACCCCTCCAGAAAACCCATAATCCCCAGCTTAGTCATTTACCCAAGCAATAGAACAAATGTGTTGCTGCAATGACGCAAATATATGCCCGTGCATTTAAATAGCCACAAAGTTGCGCCTCGCTGAGGCAGATGCCTGCCGCCCTCTTGCTTCACATAGCGGTCCAGAGCAGCATGACAGGAACACAATCGAGATGACACCTGAGGTAGAAGATGCAGTATTCTTTCGCTTTTTTGACATCGATTACGGTGGCGGCAGTGCTCACTTTAGCCCATCCCAGTTGGGCGACGGATGCAAACTGTCCCGGCAACACAAATGCACTGGGTGTTTCCAGAGTTGTTGAAATCGACACAATGGGCGGGCCTGCATTTGGGTTCAGCCAATACAAAATCCACGACTTCCTTGAGGAAAAAGAAGTCGTACTGACATTCGATGATGGTCCTCAGAAACGCCACACAGAGGCAGTGCTTCGAGCCCTCAAACGCCATTGCACCAAGGCCACATTCTTCTCAATTGGTAAAATGGCGCTGGGTTATCCTGAGATCCTTCGTCGGATCGCCAAGGCAGGTCACACCATCGGCACTCACACATGGTCCCATGCCAATCTTGCAAAGCGCAAGAATAAGAAGATTGCCATTGCAGAAATTGAAAAAGGGATTAGCGCGGTCAAACGCGGCGCTGGAGGCCCTATCGCGCCGTTCTTCCGCTACCCATATTTGCGCGATAGCAAGGTGACGCTAGCCCATTTGCAAAAACGCAATGTGGCGATCTTCTCTATGGACGTGGACTCATTCGATTTTAAGTTTCGAAAGCCCTCACGCCTGGCGCATGCAGTGGTTAGAAAAATGACAAAGAAAGGCAAGGGCATATTGCTCATGCATGATATCCAGCCCGTGACGGCTAAAGCGATATCGAAGATCCTCGACGGTCTCCAGGCGGCAGGCTTTAAAATTGTGCATCTCACGGCGGCTGGAGCAGTCAAAACCTTGCCTCAATACGACAAAGCCATCGAAAAGCATGTCAGGGGTCTACCTGGGGTTGGTAAGGCACGGCCAACATCCAGCGTTGTGCGCACAATCAAGCGCCGCACTAACTGACAAGAGAAGTTGTGACAAAGAGTTTCCAGAATGGCGGCGGATTGCGCGGATTGTTTCGCTTTCTGCCCGTCGCGCCATGCGCTGACTTGCGGCCCTATTCCGAATGATTCCGCAAAGAATGCTGGAGGAATACCTTGGCTTTTCGCTGCACGCCTTAAACTTCAAGCGTGCAGCGAGCGTTAGAGTCTGATCACCACTGCGGTTCGACCAAAGGAATTATTCAGAGGTTTCTTAGAATCTATAGTTTATCGAAATTCGACCGGTCTGGATCGTCGGCTCCATCTCAGTTGTGACGTAGTCATTTACTTCGGGCGCTAAACCTGGGAGGAGCGTCACCGTTTCCGAACTCAGTTGCGTGTAACGATATTCCAATTTCAACGAAATCGACTTGGTGAGCCTTGTCTCGACACCGCCGCCAATGAAGTAGCCGGAAAAATCAGGCACACTCGCCAGAACGCCCGAAGTACTACCAAGGCCTGTTATCGACCCGCTGAATGTTACATCACTAGTCTTGACCTCAGTGTAGCCAGCCGTGACATACCAAAGCGTATCTTCAGAAGGCAAATAGCCAATGCGGGCACCAAGAGACCACATATCCTCGACTTCGAGCTCCGTGAGGGCCGTACCGCTGCCAGTTGGCGTAGTCACGAATGCTGACGCGTCTGACTGGATATTGCTCCAATCATAGTTGAAGAAGGCACCTATCACCACTCGCTGGCTGACTTGGTAATCTCCACCGACCGTTATCCCAAAAACGCCACCTTCTCCGCCGATCCCATCAATATTTACGCCAAAACCTAACACTGGTGGAATAGCAGGCCCAGGAGAGACATCTACTTCATGGTTGGCCATTCCGAAGCCGCCACCCGCACCAATATACCATCCTGTCCATGTTGAAGGCGGAGCCAGTGTCGGCTCAGAGGCATAAACCGAACTGCCACTCAGTCCCATTATGCCTGAACAGATTATTGCCACAGCAAAAAAACGTTCCAAACGAATTCTCATAACCTTAACCCCCAACTATTGAATTACGCCCCATGAACCGATCAATCGAATCAATCGGATTACTTGAATTTTTTTTATTTTTGACCGTGATGGAAGTATAAAATTAGACGGGCTGTTGACAACTGCAAAAGTATACTATGAATTACTGTTGGATTGTAGTATGCTGTTTTTGGAGAGGGGTGAATATCCCATACCTTTCAAAGAGATTAATGGTCAGCTAACTCCAGAATTCCATGTTTGCTGCCGTGGCTAATTTGCACCTAATGGACAGAATACTGCCACAACTTAGTCACATTCCAGCATTCGACCTCTGCAAGCCTACTCTTTTAACCTCAAAAATAAGGCACTGATCGCCCTCCACCCCTTAAGAGGTGGTCCAGACAGAGTTGTAAGTGCTGGGTCGGTTTGGCCTTTAGACGCGCAATGGCAAGTACTGGCGATAGCAAGTGTAGATTGCTACAAGTTTGGGGTTTTCTCGATGAGCTTCATATTCAATGCGATCATTGAGCTTGCCGCAAACGAGCACTCCACACGCAGGCCAGCGCGTAGCGCAAACAGGCGCTGAGCAAAATCATCAAAGCGCTTCGAATATCTTATTCAGCAACACTTGGGAGAATCCCCGCATGGCACTAAACGCCTTGGGAGCCAATGCCGGGCTTAGCGTCAAGATAGCTATCGAACACCGAGCAGATCGAGCGGACGAATGAACGCCCTTTATCGGTTACGCGGAAAATGCCATTATCTAGGGCATTTCCAGTTGCGATGCCCGTCTCATTATCCGGGCCATTATCCGGATCAGGTTCTACGAGCCCATCGTTCTCCATTTCTAAAAATGCCTGAGCCTCCTTGATCACCGCATCAGCTCTGGCACCGAACTTGTCACGCAGTTCCTTGGCTGGAAATCGAAGATCACACATCAACCGCTCAATGGTGAAGCCGCGCACAGCGTCCTCCGCCGTCATCTCATGTCCCCGGACGGTCGCCGCGCCGCATGCCTCAATGGCTTGGCCGTAATCTCGGACATTGGGTGCATTCTGCACATAGCCCTGCGGCAGTCGCCCGATTGATGAAGCGCCAAGCCCGACGAGTACGGATGCTTCATCGTCCGTGTAACCCTGGAAGTTACGGTGCACCTGCGCCTGCGCCAGTCGATCATTTGGCGACACGAAATGATCGAGCCCCACCCGCAGATAGCCCGATGCCTGCAACATGCTGGCTGCCTGGCTACTCTGCGCAAACCGTTCCATTGTGCCTGGAAGGGCATTATCATCTATGAGCTGTTGATGTTTTATCCGCTGCGGCAGGTGCGCATAGCCAAACAACGCCACCCGATCAGGCTTGAGGCGAAGAACCTTCTGGATTGTATCATAGGTGGTGTCCTGGGTTTGGTGCGGCAAACCGTAGACGAGATCGATATTGAGCGCGCCGATGCCAACCGAGCGGAATGCTGAAACCACTTTCTCGGTCATCTCAAATGACTGCATCCGGTTGATCGCCTTCTGCACCGCCACATCAAAATCCTGAACCCCGATGCTGACCCGGTTGACCCCTGCCTCCGCAAAAGCCTGCACGGTGCTTTCTGGCGCAGTTCGCGGATCGACTTCAATGGCGAACTCCGCATCGCTGATCACATTGAAGTGGCGTCGTAACGTATTACTTAGTTTCATGATATCGCTGGGCGAAAGAATGTTCGGACTGCCGCCACCCCAGTGGATATGCGAGACCTCAATGCCATCAGGCAAGCGCTGCGCTATTCCTTCAATCTCCCGAATCAAAATGCCTAGATAACGAGAAACGGGTTCGTATTTCTGGGTCGCAGTTGTTGTGCACCCGCAATACCAACATAGCTCTTGGCAATAGGGGATATGCACATATAGAGAGAGCTTTGACGTCTGGGGCACAGCCGCCAACCAATGTATATAAGTGGCGCTATCAATGTCCGTCGAGAAATGCGGCGCAGTTGGATAGCTTGTGTAACGTGGCACAGGACCCGCATAGCGCTTAAGTACTTCAGGCCGCATAGAATATATCTCCTATCATCCAGCGAAGCCGGCCCGCCCGCTCATGTTGCCAACCTCAAGGACCACGAGCACGCTCATCTTTGATGGAATTACATGAGCCTGTTTGTACGTGCTCTAAGCTTTTGTTTTAGAGACTAATTCACGCTTTCAGCTGAAACAAAAGAATTTCAACCTAAAAAACGCTCACACTCTAACAATACACTTATAGAGGTTGCGTGAGTGGCTAGAATTGATGCGGATCAACACTCTCTCGGCCTTAGCCGCCAGAAGCCAGGATTTGAGACCAGGGTTAGGATTTGCCGAGACTGGCGATCCTGTCCATTAGCCCCGTTCGAGGGCGGCGCGGCTTGTCGTCAGCCGTATCAGGCTCGTTATCCTTCAC